>SDBT01005651.1_pt1 | contig 20912 bp, 16 predicted proteins | sample 2277101 | NCBI WGS metagenome assembly SDBT01 (sample SAMN10404973, study PRJNA504765) | marine sediment metagenome | isolation source: marine sediment core GS10_PC15, 103 cmbsf | place: Arctic Ocean: Southern Knipovich Ridge | collected 2010
GAGATAATTCGAACTCTTCAAATCTCCTACATTATATTCTTTTATTTTTGAAGGGTCAAGTTTAAAAGTTTGATCAAATAGAACTTTCTGCAAATATGCCTTAAAATGATTGGGATCCAATTTCCATCCATTAGGGCCGAGATTATAATCGAAATGAAATAAAACATAAAATTTCTTGATAAAAAATACACAAAATTCTTTGATTATTTTTTTTGAATGAATCAACCAATTTAAGTAACTTTTATTTAAATTTCGATATGGAAAAATTGACTTTATTACTAATGATTGAGCCTCATCTATATATGCTGGATAACTGACCTTTTGAAATGTGTTATTAAATAAGAGCTTAAAATCAATGCTATTTATGTCTGTAGGAAGAATATAAAAATAATATTGTCCTAAACCAAAATTTTGGAGTGCTGGTTTAAATTTTATTGATTTTATATATTTTTTATAAAAATCTTTTTTTTTAATTTCCTTGAAATTTTCAGGTTCTAATAAAATCTTTTCAAGATTTAAATGAAATTTTAACAAATCATTTAAATAATTAATATTGAAATCACTTTGTTGTCTAGAAATCCTATTATTAACTTGATTTAACAATTGTTCAAAATTTTTTTTTGGAAGCCAGAAAATATTATGATTGGTTATTGATAATTCTTTAAAGGTTTTTAAATTCGTACCGAGGATTTTTTGAACATATACAAAATATTGCTCAAAGAGATCACCCGTATAAAAAAACTCTTGCTTATCAAGATCATAAAAATCCTTTAGCGTAATAGATTTGAAGAACCCATCGTAGAAATATCTTTTTAAATTAATAAGATTATCGCTGAATAAGCTAAAAAGAATTGAAATGAATAATTTTTTCTCATTATCCTTTATATTTGGAAGATATATTTGAACAACTCTTAAATTTTTATTAGTGAATAAATCGACTCCTGAATCATTAACAACTCTAGGAAAGTATCTTTTTATTTTATCTAGAATTTTTCTTGTCTCAGAATTATCCTTTAGAATTATTTCGATATAATATTTTGCGAAATTAGTAGTATTTATAGTGTTTACGAGATAAGGCTTTATCACAGACGAAATTTCATTCGAAAATACATCGATAATACCATCGATAATATTGCTAGTTATATTTTGAAGTTTATAATTTCGAGTTATTTCATTTAATTTTTGTTCTTTAACTGAATATATTCTTTTAACTATAGTTTTATCTTCAGTTATTCTAACTATTGCTTTCAGGTCAAATATTTTTAATCTATAACAAGATTCGAAAACTTTTGTAAATATACGATACTTGTTTAATTCATTATTAAATTCTTTTCTATTTTGAAAGTAAATTGGAAATAAATCTTGATATATAATTTTTTTAATATTTTTTTTATTAAATATTATAAATTCATCAATCTTAAGATCAATACTTTTTTTGTCTACAAAATCCTGAAATTGAACTATACTTTTAATGTTAGGATTTCTCGATAATATTGTTTTTGTAAATTTTATGCTGATTATAAGATCCTTTAATAACTCTTTAATATAAAAGAATCCAAAATTTTGATTCCTTTTTAAAAATTGTAAAAAGCTTTTTTGAACTTCGGAATTCTCATGAAAAATTTCGATATTTTTTCTTAATTTCTTAATTGATCTTGTTTGACTCAAAATCTCGTTAAATAAGTCTGATTTAATAGTCCTTAATGTTTCAGTCCTCCTTTCAAAACTAAATCCATCAGTTGACCAATATGGCAATCTGTTGAGAATCACATAATCCAAAATAGAGAGCTTGACAACATCTTTATTTCGGTAAAAATCAATTTTAAAGTCTATTTCATATTTTTTTTTATATTGAGTATGATTTGGATTTATTATTGTTCCCTTTCTATAAAATTCTCTAAAATAATTAAGATTTAAGAAATTCTCGGAGTTACTAATTAAACAACACAATTTTGTAGTGATAAATCCAAAATTCTCTAATTTGTTAAGGAAATTGAGCAAATCCTCTTGATATACTAATGGAATTGCAAACCAACCAGTAACTTCCAAAGCAAAAGAGTTTTCAGACGATTTTGAATAGATAAAAAACGGTAATTTTTCAATAATTAGATCAATCTGTGCTTTATCTAAGAGGGGATTAAAACTTAGCTTACAAAAAAATGCTCCTACATTAATAGATTTCCAATAAATTTGATATGAAGGTGCGATATTGGTGAATTTGTTTATCCATCGCATATTAAAACTAAACTTTCTTAAACTTAGGTCTGTTTGTATTTCTCCATTTTGTTTAAACTTTTTAAAATAATGTTGATAATCCAACAATGCTTTGTAATTTTTTACTTTATAGAAGATCTTAATTAAAATTCTGAGAGTTTCTACCATTTCATTATCGTTCAATGATTTGGAGGTCTTTAAAATGAAATTTTTTAGAATATCGTCATGAAATTCTTCTGTTTCATCATGAATTAATAAAACGTTTTTCCTAATATATTCAAAAATGAATTTCACAGGATTTTCGATTGGTTCAGGTCCTTGAAGTCTCAAAAATTTTTGGAGGTTGTCTAACTCGGTGGATAAATAATTGAAATCAACAATTTCTTCTCTAATAAGGTCTCTCCACTCTTTAATAATTTCAAATTTATGAAGATCTATTTCTACAATTTGATTAATAACTATTTTTATGGTTTTGTTTATTTTCAAGTTATCAGGAATGAAACAATAATATGCTTCTCTTAACAAGATAATGGGTATAAATTTTTTATACTCATCAAAAATTTCGATAATTATTTCTCCATTTTGAAGTGATTTTTTAACACCTAAATCCAACACATATCCATTTTCCGTTCGATTAAGTATATCAGATTTATTCAGAAATAATTTAACTTGAGGATTAATAATACTCAAATCTAGATTTGCTTGTAGCTTATTAACTAAATTTTCAAAAATTTGATTAATATCTTTTATAATTTCCTCTATTGACAACTTTTCCAATGTTTCAAGATTTAAATCATCCATATCTAAGTTTTTCATAATAGATATCTAATGTTATCATTAAATTATTATTAAATTCAAAATTTTAAGTAATTTGATTTAAAAAATCACTTATTTTTTATCTATATACCATGAAAATTAAGAAAATAACGTATTCTATTGAAATAAAATACAATTATATTATATATAACTTATGAAATAATTTCTTTTAGAATGAGTTATATTTTTAATCAAAAATCATTTATTTAGTGAGATTTGCTCCACTTTTTGACTTAATTAAATTGAACAATTTATCATTCTGAAAACTCCGTTCTTTATGAGTTAGCAAATTATGAAATGAATAATATGGATTTCCTATTTTGTATTGTTTTCTACATATTTCCTTATAAAAATCAAGATTAAGATTTATGGATTCAAGTAATGAGAGATCTCCACTCGGATCCACATTTGCGGCATAATATACTTGATCTTCATCAAAGATTTTCCACCAATCTTTTTGATGAAATTCTGTTTGATATAGTTCTTCGGCATAGTTATAAATATTAGAACCAAGATAAGCAAAATATTTGTTTAGTTTTAAAATAATATAATATGTTTCAGCTAAGGATTTTCCGTTATAATTTTTCCCTAAAAAGAAATCCTGACTTTCTTTGATAGTTTCATGGTCTGATCCAGGCAATCCTATCAGATAGTTAAAAGTAATTGGTAATTCAATTTCATGAGCTTTTTTTATAACTTCCTCGACTTTAACTAAATAACGATCAATTCCCTTTTTTATTTGCTCCTCATTTGTACCTAAAATTTTTCCCATTCGAAATAGTAATGTTTTAGAACATGATTCAAGCCCAATATTAGGAATAATATTAAATTTTCTGTAATTTTCTAAATCTTGTTTCGAGCATATTTCTACTCGGTCCATTATATAAATCTGAAATTTAAATTTACCTTGGTTTTGAAAAATGTTTTCTAATTCGTTGAAAAACTCATTTCTCTTTGATCTTTTAGGTAAAAAGATCATATCAGTTATAAAAACATATTTTATAGGGAGCCAATCTGTATTATTAATAACATTTAATTCAGCTATACATTTCTTTATTGATTTTAATCGAAGAGATTTATAGCATTTTATTTTATCTTCTGAATTTGGGCAATATTTACATCTAAATATACATCCTCTTGAAAAATCAAGCCATATGGTGTCATATATGTTAAATTTAGTTTTATATTTTGAATATAGATTTAAATCTATGATAGGTAATTCATTTAAATCCTCAATTATTACAGGTTCTAATATAATACACCTATTTTGGAGACTTTTCCGTTTTTCAATTGTCCCATTAAGCAGTTTCTGTATTAACTTAAAGAAAGAGATCTCTCCTTCTTCTTTAATTAAATAATCGAAAGGATTTGTGTCCTTGGAATAAAATTCATAAATATATTTAGGAAACTTTCCCGGCTGAAAATCTTCCGAGCACATAGTTGCATGTACACCCCCTACTACAATAATACAAGAGGGATTTATAAACTTTTTAACTAAATATGCAACCTCTACTGTATTTATATAATTGAATGAACTATAGCAAGATATGGCAATTAAATTGAATTTAAATCTCTTATATATTCTATTTAAAAGCTTTTTTAACTCAGTTCGATAATTTGGTAAGTTTTCTGGGTTAAATTTAGGTAAATCTTCATTTCTTAAATCCAAATATTCTTCTTCTATTGACTCATTTAGTTGGTCTTTTTTCGAGTTTAAATAATTTGAAATCCTATTAAAAATAACTAGAAGACTCGGCTTACCCCAAAATTCGAATGGATAAATATACAAGATTTTCATGATGTAATAAAAAAATATTAAGAGATTATTTGTTAATCTTCATATATAAAAGATTATTTAAATTCCATTAATTTTAAACCTTAATCTTTTAATTTTAATAAAAATATAGTTTAGCAATATTTCCTAGCACAACTCAAGAATATTTCGATTTATTTCTTTAAAAGGTCTGGATATTTTTGTTTATATAGATTGGGAAACTCCCTCTATCTGAAGTAAAATATTTAATAAATATAGATAAAAGTAAAATAAGTATAAACACAAAAATAAAAGAATACAGTAATACCCATATTTAGTATGAATCCGTATAAAAGAAATTATTTAATCTATTTTTACATGTATTTTGTCATACAAATGGTTTATATTTATGTTAATGTCTATTTACCAATATATTTCTTTAACATCTTAAAGGTTAATCGTATCGAACTTGCGTATGTTCAAATTTTTTCTTATTCTGCATTTTTTATAAGACCGTTAATAGCGATTTATTTTGATAAAGAGAAATACGCCATAAAAACGGTAATTATTTTAAGTTCTGTTGGTATATTCGTTAGCTTTATTTTCTTTATTTTTAACCTCAATCTTTTAATTATTTTTGGAATTTTCTTAGGTATTAATTTTGCCTGTGCCTCTATTATGCGGGTTGCTATAGAAAAAATTATTATAGTCAATTCACCTGACGACAGGACGAAAAATAAGAATGCCCTTTATATTCAATTAGGAATTGTTTTCGGAGCATTATTTCCTAATCTTATATTTATTATAATTTTTACAGATCTTTACTCATTACCAACCTGGAATCAATTTTTTTTAATTGGCATCCTTTCGATATTTCCTATAGTAATTTTTAGCTTTTTGTTAAAAATTGGTACAGATCCTATCATTGAGTTGAAAACTACCACTGAAAACCAAATAAATAAAAGAAGCATTATTTTATTGAGTATCATTTTATTTCTTTTTTACGCGGAAAGAATATATGAATATCCGGCTGAGCCATGGATTTTAAGTAAATATGGTGAGGAAAACTTCACTTTACTTGCGATGTTTGTAGCAATTATTATCGTTATAAACGCCTTAGGACTTATTTTAGCAGGATTTTATACAGATAAATTTGATAGGATAAAAATTTTAACTTTTTCTTCGCTAGCGTATGGAATTTTACTGATAATAGCACCTTTCACAGATATGTACACGTTTTTTATATTATTTGGAATTATGCAAATCTTTTCTGGATTTATATTAGTTAACTTAATTGCCCTAATGATTGAATTTTCTAAAAAAAGGGCAGTATACTTTCAATTAATGACCGCTTCAGCAATATTGGCCATAGTAATTTTTGTTCCCCTTGGTACTTACTTGTCGCTATTTATTGCAACTGAATTTATTTTTGTCGCAGCGGGTGTGATGAAACTTCTTTCTATTATTCCCATTCTTTTATTAAGAGAGAGAAACCAAAAAGCTTTGTCTCCAAAGAATCAATTTTAATCAAAATGCTACAAATCAAATGAAAATTTACCTGATTCTTACTTATTGCCAATAATTGCAATCCAATTCTTAGCTTTTTTTTTAAAAATTCCAATATTAAGATAGCCTGCTTTTCTAAAGTATTTTTTGAATTGTTTTGGAGTATAAAGATTGAAACCCGTTAATTTTTTCCAAGTTAAATTACGTTTTCTGAATTTTTTATGTTTATAGGAATTGTTTATTATAATCAAACTGCCATATGGTTTAAGTACTCGTTTAATCTCTTTTAAATCATTAAGTATTTCAGGCCAAAAATTTACTGTTTCGATGCCCATTATTAAATCAAATGTGTTATTTGGAAAGGATAAGGATGATACACACCCATATTTGATTTCAACACGTCCTATATGTATATAATGTTTATTGACTTCTTTTGCTAAATCAACCATAGTTTCTGAATAATCGATGCCATATATTTTACCCTCTGTAACGTTTTTAGCTAATTTATTGATATTATATCCTGCACCACATCCAATTTCTAAAATCTGGTGTTCTGGATTAATTTTGACTTCATTTAATCCCCAAATGGCAACTTTTTCATGAACCTTGCTCATATATTCGCCCACAATTGTTCCAACGGGTCCCATTGGTTTACGAGTATGTTTCATTAATTTATACGCTATTTCTTTCTTTATCATAAAGGTACCATCCTCACAGGTATTAACTTTAAAATTTTTTTGATTTAGGTAATTTAAATTAGATTTCCTGTGAAATCCTAAAAAAATAATCATAATAATAATCAGATCGATTGATTCGGCAAAAATTATGTAAGTTGGCGAAAATCCTATATTTTTATTCCTATAAGGACTAGTAATAATAGAAATTGTATATAGTATGAAATCTATAAAGAATGCGATGGCTATTATTATGGGCTTCAGTTGAGACAACTGTTCAGCCTTATGGGCATAATAAAAAGTACAAGTTATCCATGCTAAGGACGGCATATGTATACAAATTAAAATTACACTAATACTTATTAAATCAGGAGCAAAAATTATTATAATCGATTCAATAGCAGTTATTAAAGCGATGATTATTAGGTTTATTATATTTTTATAATTACTATATGCTATTTTTTCATAACGATCAGAGATCATTAATGCAATAATATCAAGCCCTATTAAAACTAGAGGGCCTGCGGTTAAAACTATTAAGATATAACGAAATTTTAGTAAGAGTAGGAGATTTTCTTTTTCAGCAGTGAAGTAAGTAAGTTTATAAAGCAAATCTAGAGATTTTCCAATAGCCAATCCAAAGAAAAATAAGCCAAATAAGAATTCAATATCCAAAAGATGTAAATATCTTTGTTTAAACCATTGTCGGAATGCATACAAAGTCATTACTAAAGTGAAGCTAATTCTGATTAAAATAAATATTGCGATGCTCCACATACCCTCAATTTGAGTTAGAGACTCATATATTTCTGGAAAGTTTATAATATAACAAATAGCTACAGTTATAGAACCTAAAGCGACAACAATTAACAAAATAAATTTATTTACTAGATTTCTGTTCAATCTGCAACCACTAAACCATGTGTTATGTTATTGGATAGTTTGGATTTTGGTTTTTAAACTTCGATAATCAGACAAAAAAAATGGAAATTTGAATTGTGTCTTTATTATTTTAATGTCAAATAAGAAATTTACTAAAATAATAACTAACAAAATTAGACATATCTTGAATCTAAGCGCTTTCTATAATTACTTTTTGTTTATACGAAGCATTATCGTTTAGACACTTCTTATGATAATACACAGTTTTTATACCATAGAAATTGCCATTCTTCATATTGCCGTAGGAAATATGAAAAATATTCTCATGATCCTTTTCGTTTATTTTCTCATAACATTCTGCACAATGTACCATACTAATCCCGTAATTTATTTAAATTAAATTAGAATGGTAACAAAAGTAATTATTTATAAGATAGGACCGAGTGATGATTTTTTAATTTAAAAAATCCTATTTTTGCAAAAATCAAACTTTTTAAGAGTTAATTTTTATCTAGTTTTTTATAAGAATATTAATAATAGGCTATGAAAGATGCTGCGTCAAGTGTTTGTAATCCAAAAAAATGATATTGTTTATCAAAGAATGTATGCAAATGCCTTATCTATAAATGAACTTGATGATCTTCTCTTTAAAATAAAAAGAGATGCAAAAAAAGAGAGCGCCGTCAGAGTAGATGCATTTGATTATTATAAATACAGAGTTTGTTATGATGCTGAACTTGATTTAAATACAATATTTATTTTTATTACCGGATTAATGGATGATTTTTTTGGATTAATTAAAACAGAAATGAGTAATTTTAAGAAAAAATTTCAAGAAATATTAAATGAAGACGTTATAGGAGTAAAAATTACAGATGAAATAAATGAAGAGCTTAACGAATATCTAGATTTTATCCATCAAAATATAAAACCTAAAATTGCTGTCATAGGCTATTCTGGAGTAGGAAAGAGTACTATTAAAAATCTAATTAAAAAAGATGAAATTCCGCAGACCCATATTCCTACAATTTCAGGTGATATAGCCTATATTGAGATTGGAAAATTACAGTTTACATTATTTGATTTTGCCGGTCAAGAGCAATTTGAATATTTGTGGAAAGGATTTATAAAAGGAAGCAATGCTGTATTAGTAATTACAGATTCTTCTCCGTTGAATGTTGAAAAGAGTGAATTTTTTGTTAAATTGAGAAATGATGAGGCCCCTTCAGCTCGATTAGCGATTATTGCAAACAAACAAGATCTAGAAAATGCCTGGGATCCTGAGCATATTGAAAATATATTAGGTATTAAAACGTATCCTATGACTGCCAATAATCGTGAAAATAGAGATAAAATGATAAATATTATCGCTGAAGTGTTAGATATAAACATCGGAGATTCACCTCTATTAGGAAAATTAGTTGATATAAAACATTCACAATCAAAACCAGAAACAATAGGAATTAAAGAAGAGATAATAGATCAAACTAATGAATATATAAAAAATGTAAATATAGATCAAAATTTGTTAAATGAAGTAGTAAATGATATAAAAGGTGTTAAAATAAAAAGTATTTTGAGGAACTATCATAAAATGATGACTATAACTATTAAAACGCTTAATAATGGCGAAGAATTATCTTTTCAAGAATTTTATGAACTGTTTAACGCTTACACCGAAAGAAAACTATCATTACAAAATTTCGCTCTTAAACAATTCTTAGAATCTCAGTTTGCTAGACTGCAAAAAGCCATTGCAGATGACGAATTTATAGCAACAAAATTAAAAGATGATAAAGATGCAATTATAAACGCTCTCTGTTGTGCTTATTTAGCAAAATCTAATCCCGAACTCTATATAATTTTTGATAATATCTTGAATGATCTAACACCTTTTAAAGGATTTGATGTTAACACGATTAAGGATATTGAGTCTTATTTTTTAAGAATAACAAAGAAATATTAATCATAAATTTCGCATTATTAAGATTCAATATAATTTTAATTTAAAAGTTAATACCAATTATTACTTTAAAATTTCTATGTTAAATTTAACATAAAGAAGTTGTTATTATTTGAAAATCGGCAATAATTCAAATCAAGATGTAAATCCATATGAAAACGCAAAAGCTATAGAAAATAAAATAACTTTATACATTGTGCAAGTTATAGGCTGGATGTTATTAGCTAGCTGTATTTACCGTTGGATTATTTTCTTTTTCTTTTATGATTATTATAGACCTCTGACACATACAACATACCTTACATTAATAATAATTAGTCTTACTTGTATCAAGAAATTAGATTCTATTCTTTTAAATTCTGCTACTTGTGTATCGTTACTATTATTCATTTTTGTATCAATAATATTTATTCCATTAACAAATGATCTCTCAAGCTTTCTTAACGGTTTTGGTTTACATTTTGCGATTGTTCTTTTTCAATTATATATTTTATTCAATAAGAAAGTCGCTCTTAGTAAAAAAGCTTTAGTATGGAGCTTTCTTTTATATTTAATCTTTATCAGTTCTTACGATAGCTTTGCACGTATAAATGCTGCAATCGGTATGGGTAAGGATCTTCCAGAAATTCAACTTGTTGTTATAACTTTCTATTTATTGGCATTAAGCACTTTAGTAAATTATCTTTATAAAAAGAAATATGGAATTCTTTTACCATGATGTTTACTTTTAGTCCTAATGATTATTAAGTGAGAGGTCGTGACAAATTAGTAAATTATCCTCCCCACATCTGGTCAATCATATTTCCTAATTTCTCTTGAACTAACTGAATATTAGCATCAAAATAATTTTTTACTATGTCAATTAGGAACAAGAAATAATTTTTTCTAACTCTAGTAAAATGAGTATCTTCCAAGTATCGCATTGTCTTTTTAATTTGTAATGGTTGACCCTTTTTTTGATTATTATAGAATTCAAACAATTTATACGATAACGCATGGATTTCCCTTAATTTATATCTTAAGTTTTTTAATCCTAAAACAGAATCCCCCTCTCTAAAAAATTTTTTAATAAAAGCATTTTCTATTTTAACGTAATTCTTAGTTTTTCCAATTATATTTTTACCATCCAAAACTAAAAAGTCAGAATAGAATCTTTTGTTTTTTTTGTATTTTCCTTTCGTTTGAATTAAAATATCCATATCAAATGATTTTTGAAAAATATATTCAAAAAAATTGCTTAAATTGTCTTTAAGATACTCTAAATTTTTATCAATTAAGACAAGAACCTTTTTTTTAACAAATACACCTCGAAGAGCATACATTAGCATTTCAGGTTTAACATTTATCTTTATTCCAATCACGTCAATATCATCAAGCGTTAACCCAATAGTCGGTTCAGGTTTGGATTCTATATCGTCTAATAGGGCATCTAGTTTTTGATATCCTCGAACTTTAAACTGTTTATCAACAAAAGGTATAAAGGCGTGATCACAAATTCTGCCAATCGGGATTAGGATACTTGTCAATTGTTTCGATTTATCGATAATTCGTGCTGGAATATTTATTGATTTTTTAGTGCGACAAACAGGACATATAATCTCAACATCTGACCAAACATCGGTTTCCACATTATTTTGTACGTCAACTGCCATACTTCCCACTTCTATGTGATATGTTAAATTTTGATAAAATAACTAAAAAAACCCAACTAAATTTTAACCGCGCATGATTTCTCAATTAAGGTAAAATAGAATTAAACTAATCTTTAAAACTTAATTTAGAAGATGTTTTAATACATTTTGATTCAAAATTGTTTTATTTATAGTATTTTTATATACATCATGGATCTCTCGAAAATTACTTCTACATTTACTGAATCTGTTATTCGCGAAATGACTCGAGTAGCAAATCAGCATCCCGGCTGCATTAATCTCGCTCAAGGATTCCCTGATTTTCCAGCTCCCGAGGCGATAAAAAATGCTGCAATTGAAGCAATTAAAGCTGATATAAACCAATATGCTATCACATGGGGCTCTGTTTCGCTAAGAAATGCTATTGCTGAAAAAGTGTCTCGCTTTAACAAAATAAGATTCGTTGAGCCTGATAGAAACATAACAGTTACTTGTGGCTCAACAGAAGCAATGATTTCTTCAATGAAAGCAATTATAAATCCCGGGGATGAAGTAGTTATATTCGAACCTTTTTATGAAAATTATGGACCTGACTGTTTATTATCCGGGGCGACACCTCGCTATATTAAATTAAATTCTCCTGACTGGTCATTCGATTTTGAACACCTTGAACACCTTTTTAATAAGAAAACGAAAGCAATTATTTTGAATTCTCCAAATAATCCAACTGGAAAAGTATTTAATGAAAAAGAAATGAAATTTATAGCAGACTTATGCTTAAACTATGATTGTATCGTGATTACTGATGAAATTTACGAACATATACTATAACGATGATCACAAGCATATCTCTATTGCCTCTCTGCCAGAAATGGAAAATAATTCAATAACAATAAATTCTATATCTAAAACCTATTCTCTTACGGGTTGGAGAGTTGGTTGGGCTATTGCAAGTGAAAAAATTACTTCTGAAATAAAGAAAGTTCATGATTTTTTGACTGTGGGTGCTGCTGCTCCACTTCAAGAAGCCGCCGCATTTGCCTTATCACTGAATGATGAATATTATAAATGGCTTGGAGACTTTTATCAAAATGCTCGAGATACGCTATATTATGCCTTAAATAATACGGGCCTCCAGCCAATAAGGCCATTTGGGGCTTATTACATCATGACTAACTGTAATGAATATATGAGTCAGAATGACCTAAATAATTCCCTCGATTTAGCGTTACATTTAATAAAAAATGTAGGAATTGCTACTGTTCCGGGTTCATCTTTTTATGCTGATCCTAAAGAGGGTCAGTTTCAAACTAGATTTTGCTTTTGTAAAAAAGTAGAAACATTAAAAGCGGCCGCTATGAATTTAAAGAAGATAATACAGTGAACCTCGACAGAATTTATATCCAGATTTACTTCTTAAAAAAAAATAGAATTGAGAGTGTGGTATGTTTTGGTTTAACATTATAACTTCCTATAAATATAAATTCGTAAAAATATTACAATAGGATCTAATAGAATGCATACAAAAAATAAATAGGCATTAAAACTATTTATTAGAGAAATAATTGCAAGTGTCATTCCGATGATTGGAACTAAGAAACTAGCAATTCCAATCTTCTTATTATCAGGGTGTTTGTGAATTAAAAGCCCTAAACTTGTATATATCATACCAAAAATAAACATACCGAACGCAAAAATACTTGTTCCAAATAACATTGGTGTAATAACATGCAAAATTCCCATTATTAGAAATAAACCCACAGTACTAAAATCTAAATAGGTAAGTTCTTCTTTAATTTCCATATTCACTTCAATTTTAACTGGTTTTTAAATAAAATTTTTATTTCTTGTTAATAATATTCTTCAATCATTCACTATTAAACTTTTTTTTGCGAAATAAGTTTGGAAAAATCCTTATTCTGCTAATTTTTCCTTAACTTGTGCCACTAATTTTTCAGCTTCTTCTGAATTTGTTATAAATTCAATATCTTCAGGCGATTTTATCCCAACATCCAAATCTACGGCTCTCTTAATTTGATCCTGCTCAAAAACTGAACCATTAGTTACTTCTGGCGTAGTCCCAAGAATTCTCAATATTGCCACTCCTACGGCATCAATTGCGATTTTATCGGTTCCTGCTACAAATACATTTGCTTCTACTCGAGTACCCTGCATTGGACCTCCATCTATGAATGCAATAAGACCGTCCATGATAATTAGGTCAGCTTTATATACTGCGTTTATTTCTGCAACCATTTTCCGTTGTTCCTTTGAAGCATGTAACTCACGCATATTTTTTTTGTGTACCATACCTACTGCATTCTTTAATGATAAGGTAAAGTGACCTCCAAATGTGTGAGTTTTTAAACAACAAGTTTCAACGATACATTCCGCATCATCATATTTTTTGGCAAATAAAAAACCCTCTTTCCAATGACTACCTTCGGGTTGCTTAAGGACATATTCATCTTTTGGAATATCTTCTAAATTCACGATCTTGAAGTCTATTTCATTCGCTAAGGTATTTAATCCTACTTTTTCAAAAGTTTTGGAAGTTTTAGCAGGTCCACTTCGTTCCGCGACCGTGATTGATTTTGCACCCATTTCTTTTAACTTAATTATGAGCTGCTTTATGGTCTCCATTGAGCTTGAAGCTGGAAAGGGATCCGCAGTATTGAAATTTGGTTTTAAAATTACATCCTTACCTTTAATAGGATTGATCCCTAACAACTCCAAGGATTTATTTACTCCATAAACATGATCATTAGTTGATATAATTGCTACTATGGTCATAGTTTACACCTCATATTTAAGGATAAATTGTATTTATTAAATTAAAATTTGTCTCTTAGAAAAAATAAGAAGATATAATATTTGTTTAAAGTATTTGTTTCATGGACAATAGTTTACTCCCCCCACATGCTGTTTATCAGCTCTCCCATAGAATCTTGTCTAAATTTAATTTCTACATTAAAATATTCCCGGGCAACTTTTATCAGAAAAGAAAGATATTCTTTCTTAATTCTATTCTTAGGAAAATAAACAGCTTCTAAATATTTTGCAACCTCTTTACGAGAAATAGTGTTATTCCTTTTATAGTAATTACAAAGTTCCTTTAATAAATCATAAATTTCTTGAAGCTTATGTTTCAATCTTTTTAATCCCTTATTTAAAAAGGGATCTTCATAAAACTCTTTGATTAAATGATTTTCAATATCCGTTTTTTTATCATTAAATCCATATTTATATTTACCAATTACTTCCCCATTTGATAAAACCAAATAATCTCTGTAATTTTCAATACTTTTTTTATAATCTCCTAGAGAGATTGCCACTATCTCTATATTAAAAGAATTTTTTAAAATAGAATCGAAAAAGTCTAGAAGATTTTCTTCTAGATAACTGATATCTTTCCTTAACAATATAACTATCTTTTTCTTTAGAAAACACCCTCGTAGAGCATTTACCATGGTTTCTTTTTTTATATTCATTCGTATCAGATCTGCTTTTACATCGAAAACAGCGCTCTTACCGTAAAATATTGCTCTATCATTAACATTACTCTCTTCTTTTACTTCATCTTTAGTGCTCAAAAATTCATTTAATCCTGACTCAATTTCATCTAAACCTTTTTTAATGTAGTCAGCTCCTGTTTTTAATGAATCTCCAAACTCTCTAATCTCCTTTTTTTCTATTCTCCGCCTGATCGTAATTAATTGTTTATTACTAGAATCTAAGTCTTTTATGATAGAATTCACAGATTTATTGATTTTTTTCTTTAAATCTCCTTGAACTCCATGAGTAATTTTCTTCTTGTTTAATCTTAGAAATTCTATACAACTAATTAAAAAGGGTTTTATTTTGTTTTCAGCTAGTTTTTGTAGGGCTTTTAGCTTATCAGATTTCTTTTTCTTTACTAGTTCAGCTAAAAAGTCGTCCTTTTGATTTTTAGCTTGTTTGATCTCCTGAACACCCCCCACTATTTTAGGGGATTTATCTTCTTTAAGGAAAGACGGTTCTTTAACAATCGAGGAAAGCTCTCTGGATTCCCCTGTTTTATCCTTCTGTTTTTTCCTTAACTTTAAGCTACTGAGCAAATTTCACACTTTCTATATTAGAAATATTCCGTTATTTCATTCTTATAAAAACAAATATTTCCATTAAAATCCTAAAATTTTCTTAAAATAATGAAATCATGATTTAGTTTACAATCTATCCGATAAAACGTTATTAAAATACTACTATTTTCTGAATTCAAATTAGTATTAAATTATTATTTTATTAAGAAAACAGTCAAAAAATAGAATTAAAACAAGAAAAAAATAACTTTTTAATACTACTGTTTTTCGCCAAAATAATCCTATTCCAGCTTTTAATTTCTATAACTGCTGATAAAGAAATTTTAAACAATTACAATTTATAAATTTAGAGGATACTTTCGATATTGTTTTGTTGCTTCCACTATCCACCTTAAATTTTGAACTTTTACAGCAGGATGCTTATTAGATGGAGAAATCATAAATCCTCCTCCATACAATTCAAAGTCCACACTCTTCTCAAATAATAATAATCACCATCCATTATTTAGATCTCGATTAGCTTTATAACTATCCAATAATTGTTTGAAATTATGGTAGATTTTGAAAAATTGTTTAATCCTAGAGCTGTTGGAATTATCGGAGCAAATAATAAACTCTTTGGAGGGGGCTATTTCTTAAAAAGTTTGGTATATTTGGGTTTTGAGAAACCTTTATATCTATTTAATCCTCGACTCAAAGGAGAAAAACTCGATGGTTATACGGTATACGGCTCGATATTAGAGGTTGATGATAACCACGAAATTGACTATGTAATAATCGCAGTTCCAGCTAAATTATGCCCACAAATCTTAGAAGAATGTGGAAAAAAAAACATACCATTTGTCACGATTTTTACCTCTGGATTTAGTGAAATTGGAAATGATTATTTAGAGGAAGCAATTCTAGAAATAGCAAAAAAATATAATATTCGTTTATTAGGTCCAAATTGTCTTGGTGTGTATGTTCCTAAGATAAGGCTTACTTTTGCGCTTGGTTTACTTAAAGAACATTCTGGTCATTTAGGAATGATCTTTCAATCGGGAGGTTTAGCAATCTATGTTTCAGCCATGGCCCAATCAATCTATGGGACGAATCCGAGTAAAGTATTATCGATAGGAAATCAAATCGATTTAAATTTTGTTGATTTTCTAGAGTATTTTTTAACTGATAATGAGACTCAATCAGTCGCGCTTTATTTAGAAAATATAAAAAGTATTGAAATTGGGCGAAAGTTTCTTGATATTGTCAAGAAATTAAGTTTAGCAGGAAAACCTGTTTTTCTTTGGAAAGTTGGCACCGGAGAAGCTACAAAGGAGGCAATAATGTCACATACGGGGGGCATAGCAGGAGATACAAAAATTTGGAAGGCTGTGGCAAAACAAACTGGAGCGTGTTTAGTTAAGAATTCTCATGAATTGATAAATTTAGCTATGGCTTTTAGTTATATTTCACATTTATCAATGAATAGAAATATAGCCATTACAACTGTAGGAGGTGGAGCTTCCATTGAAACTACTGATGTCTTTGAGCAATACAATTTGAAAGTACCTAAATTAACACCAGAAACCATGGAGAAATTTAAAGATTTTCTACCTGAAGTAAATACAATATTCCGAAATCCATTAGATTTAGGTGCCTCCGGCTCAATTCCCAAAATCTTTTATAAGACGTTGATCACTCTTGACTCGGATCCCAATATATCTGCGGTTGTATTTATAAAGTCTCATAATTATAGCTTTGATTTTCGTAAAGCAATAAAAAGGGCATATAATGAAATGAAAAAACCTCTTATTTGCATAGCCCATAAAGTAATAGATGATACAAGTGATTATGCTGGTAAACTTCTTTTTAAAAGAGAACTTTTTGAACGTAAAGTTCCTGTTTTTGAATCCATTGAATTAGCTGCTAAGGCGCTTAATCAAACGTGTACATACAACGAATTTTTAGACAAACGAGAGCAATACAAAAGGAATAATTTTCAAAATCAAATTAGAGGATAATAAATTATTATGAATAATAACAAATATCGGGTTTTAATTGATACAGATCCCGGGCTTGGTAAGAAGGGTGCTGACGTCGATGATGGATTAGCATTGTTTTTTATGTTAAATAATCCTGAAGTGTTTGAGATCGAAGGAATAACAACTATATTTGGAAATACGAGAGTAAAAAATGGCTATTCTTTATTGGAAAAATATTTAGAGATTGTGAACAAAACTGAGATTCCACATATATTGGGTGCGAGATCAAAGAGAGAAATGGGCAAATTAAATGAAGCTTCGAGTTTTATCATTGAAATGGTTAAAGAAAATCCAAACGAATTAATACTTATTACTCTAGGACCTTTAACCAATATTTCTACAGCTCTTAAGCATTATCCTGAGTTATTTGATGATCTAAAAAAAATTGTATTTATGGGAGGATTAATAGAGCCAATGGATATTTTCAGCTCCAATTCATTGGATACAGGTGGACTATTTGAAACTACAGAATTTAACTTTTTTATGGATCCATTAGCAACTCAATTATTTATCGAAACCGATACTTTAAAACCTAGAATTGGTATGGGATTAGACATTTGTTGTAAAGCAGTTTTCCAGGAAAGACATCTATTAAAAATCAAATCTGTTAACAAACCAATACCCCAATTTATTCATGATGATGTAAGCGATTGGTTAGATATTTGGAAACTCAGAAGCATGGATGGATTCTTTCCATTTGATACAATGGTGCCGATTTATCTACTAAAACCAGATTTATTTACAACAAAAGATGTTTTCTTAAATGTTGATACAAGCGAGACCTTAGGGAAATTAACGATTGTAGATGACATTAAAAAAGATTCGGCTCCTATAACATATTGTATGGAATTTAAGGAATCAACTGGCGCAGAAGAATTTATGGACATCCTTGTTTCAGGTTTAATAAAATAAATTCAACCTATTTTACATATTTTTTTAAACTGAAGTACATTATTTTCACTCATTATTTTATTATCCTAATCATGTTTGAATGGAAGGCTATATTTAAATGAAAATGATTACAGGCGTGGACATTTTAGATGAAGAAATAAAAAAGAAATTAAGGACAGAAAACATCTATAAAATTTTTAATAATTTTATTATTCCACTTATAACAGAGGAAGAACGGGAATTTTTGGAGGAATTGGAGCAATTTTTACTCAAGGAAATTGAACCCAAAATAAATTTAAATGAGGAGGTTTATGAGCTTTTTCCAATTCTTGGCAAGAAAAACTACATCCAAAGATTAAATCCTTATGGAGATTCTAAAAGATACAACATGCGCTATGAAATGCTTTTAGCGATGGCAACATCGATTATTGATCCCGAATTAGATTTGGCAAGAGTAGTCACTGGAGTAATATTTGCCAATCCGCTGTTTCAATTTGGCAGGGGAGATAGAATTTCTGAAATTTTAAACGAAATAATCAAAGGCAAGAAGATTGGTTGCATTTGTATCACTGAAAGAAAACATGGTTCTGATGCGGTCAATATGGAGACGAAGGTTAAAGATAAAGGAGATCATATAATTTTCACGGGAGAAAAATTATATACAACCAATGGTCCAGTAGCTGATTATTTTATAGTGTATGGGGTTTCAGATGTTTCAGATCCACGAGGAACAATGTATCAAGCAATTGCAGAAAGAGGACATGAAGGATTGATTACTAATAGACTTGGTATTCAATCAGTTCCACGTGTACAAATTGGGCAAACTCTTTTTAATTCTGTGAAAATCCCAAGAGAAAATATTCTTGGAGTCAAAGGTCAAGGATATAAAAATTTATTTTCTGGACTTGTAGCGGAAAGATGTTCTATAATCGGGTCTAGTTTAGGTATTGCCTGGTTAACTGCAGTTACAGGTCTTATATATACAAATTTACGAGTTCAATTTGGCCGACCTCTATATGAATTTCAAGGAATTTCGCTTCCTCAAGCCCAGAATTTTACTGAGCTTATGGCAGCAACTGAACTTGGTTTTAAGTCTGCGTCTGAGTATAACAAGACAATTGAACAGAATCATTTCGATCAACAGAAATTTGTTAAGTACAATGCAGCGTTTAGTTCAGGTACAAAGTATCTTGCATCCCACCTGGCTCATAAAATTTCTTATGAAACTCAGCAATTATGTGGAGGCATTGCTTTTACAGATAACCTGAGAATTGATAAAGCATTAGAAGTTGCTAAAGTTCAGGAAATCATCGGGGGTGCTCGAAATATTCAACTCTATTTGGTTAGTAGAGCTATTAGAGATATGGTTTTTCTGTTATAATTATTATTATCTCAAACTTGTGTTAATGATTATAAAAAAAATCCACACTCAGGAACATACCCTTTTTCCACTAGAAAAATCGTGAAACGTGCGTTTCATGAAGATTCGTATATACGAGGATATTATCTTCATTTTTATTATGAAGTGAAATCATTTGTTAACTAAATAATTATATGACAGACTTCTATTTGTGTTAAATCTTATTTAAAATCGTTTAATATTTAACATTTTTGTATATAATGAAAAAGAAAAAAAGAGAAAAAAAAATCTACTCAGGAACATACCCCATACCTACTAATAGACTCCTGCCGATTCATACTTTGCTTACCTAAACATTTCATATACAAATCCGCGTGCCAAACCGCATTATTAAGAAAAAATGAAAATAAAAAAAAAGAATTTAGAAATTTCTTAAAAAGTGCTCTGAGTATCACTTATAACTTATCAGGGCATTTTCAGTCCTAATAGCTCCATACTTCTTTGTAATCCTCCCCATACCCTAACCTTATATCTAAAGCCTTCTATACTCATGTATTCCACTATTTCCCTACCAACCTGTGTATATGCATCTGAAAATGTCTGTGCATCTCCATCTGCCACTTCTATTACACTCATCACTTTTAATCCGTCTTTATTCGAAGATACTGCAACTGGTATAATCTCTTTTCCTGGCGACTTACTTCTTTATAACCTCCAAATATTTCTTTCCAACTTCCATCGCTATATGCGCTGGATACCAAACTGTAACTATAATATAGACCATACTATTCCACCTCTAATTTAATTTTTGTGAATTTAAATCAAGTTTTATTTTTGGTTAGATTTCGTTGTAAGACCTAACTAGATTGGTTAATATTTAAACCTTTACGAAAATGTAAAATTTAATATAAAAAAAGAAAAATAAAAAAAAAAAAATCAAACTCAAAAACATACCCCACTCTCTACTACTAGACTCCTGCCGATTCACGCTATACACTTATCTAAACACGTCCCTTAAAACCTACGCATTCAAAGCCTGAACCACGAGTCCTCTTTCAACACCACACACTCGTGCGTTTGAGAACGGCGGGCTAAAAACCTCGCCCGAAAGCTTGGCTCGTA
>SDBT01005652.1_pt1 | contig 20912 bp, 18 predicted proteins | sample 2277101 | NCBI WGS metagenome assembly SDBT01 (sample SAMN10404973, study PRJNA504765) | marine sediment metagenome | isolation source: marine sediment core GS10_PC15, 103 cmbsf | place: Arctic Ocean: Southern Knipovich Ridge | collected 2010
CTGTCCGGATGGTGCGTCACGAATATTCTTTCTATGCCTAGTAATTTTGATACCGGCGCCACCAGTTGGTCACTGCCGCGGCCGGTCTGGGGGACCTGCCCTCCTGCTTTCGTAACAACCTGGGATACGAGCCTCGGTTCCGGCACGACGGTCACCCTTGCACTGGCCGGTACTGTGGACGCCACTATCGACTGGGGGGATGACACTTTTGAAACCGTAACCACCCCTGGCCCGCATGTGCACGACTACGATTCCGATGGGATCTACACTGTCTCGGTCACCGGCAGCGCAGAGGCATACAACGGCTATAACAACGGCGGCGGGACTTCTGAGTGCGCAAAGCTGGTGAGCGTCGATAACTGGGGGCAACTGGGCTTGGCCAGCATGTACGGTGCGTTCTCTTACTGCTCGAACCTCGTAACAGTTCCGACTGCTTCGGATGGTCTTGAAGCCGTCACCGACATGAGATGGATATTTTTCAATGCGTCGGCGTTCAACCAGGACATCGGCGGCTGGGATACCTCCAGCGTCACTGACATGGACGGGATGTTCGATGGTGCGTCGTCGTTCAATCAGGACATAGGCGGCTGGGATACCTCCAGCGTCACCAGCATGTACATGATGTTCGGCGGTGCGTCGGCTTTCAACCAGGACATCGGCGGCTGGGATACCTCCAGCGTCACCGACATGGGCTGGATGTTCTACAATGCGTCGGCGTTCAACCAGGACCTGTCCGGATGGTGCGTCACACTGATCCCTTCTGAGCCGTATAATTTCGATACCGGTGCCAGCAGTTGGACAAATGACCCGTCGTGGCGGCCCATCTGGGGAACCTGCCCGCCGTGATGAAAGGCACCCTGACTTGTCCAAGCTAAGCGGCGATTACGCCATCGTCAGGGCTTATTGGGATGACGACAACGGAAGCAATTCCGGCTCGGCATACATATTTTACTATGATGGCACTAATTGGAGCCAGCAAGCGAAATTGACCGCCGCCGATCCTGCTGCCGCCGACTGGTTTGGCAATTCGGTTTCTATCAGCGGCGATTACGCCATCGTCGGGGCTTATTTGGATGACGACAACGGAGTCGATTCCGGCTCGGCGTACATATTTTACTACAACGGTACAAACTGGAGCCAGCAGGCAAAATTGACCTCCGCGGATGGTGCTGACTACGACTGGTTTGGTTATTCGGTTTCTATCAGCGGCGATTACGCCATTGTCGGAGCCTATGCCGATGACAACTACGGAACCAATTCCGGCTCGGTGTATTTATTCCAGCGTAGCGGTACTAATTGGACCGAGCAGTTCAAGTGGCTCGCATCCGATAGTGCTGCCGGCGACCTGTTTGGGTATTCGGTTTCTATCAGAAGCGATTACGCCATTGTCGGGGCTCATTATGATGACGACAGCGGGGCCAATTCCGGCTCGGCCTATATATTTGGTAAGGGTTTATGTCCCATCTCCGACCTGACAGGCGATTGCCTTGTTAATTTTGAAGACTTTGCCGAAATGGCCAATGAGTGGCTCCAAAGCGCCCTATAACGGAAATATCACGAACCGACTTAAATAAAAGCGGATGTGTCGATTTAAATTCTTCGATTATCTCGCTGCCGCACTTTTTGACCGTTTTTTTCTTGATTTTTATTTGAAATATGCTATAATACCCCCTGTTCGCCAGCAGGCGAACGCAACGCCAGAAGGCACCGCCGTACCGTCAGCAGACAAAGTCAAATGACCTATTAAACCTCGTTTGGAGCGTTTGAAAATTTGATTTCCGAATTTGTTGAGGATTTAGAGCGGAGGATTTAGTGCTTAGAATTTCGACTCAAAAACCGTATTTTTTAGCGAGTAACCCTTCTTTTCTTCTTTTTAGCGAGGAGTTTCGGGTTAGTACAATTCATGCCATAGGTAGGCTTAGCCAACAGCCAACCGGCCAATCTGAAATCTGTAATGTGAAATGTGAAATTTCCCCTGCCGCGCCGGCAGACTTTTTTATGCAAAACAAACCCAATTTATGCGTTTTTTGGGCCGTAAGGGGCGATTGTGAAGAAAAACAAACCCAATTCAAACCCAATTCAAAGCCAATTCAAACCCAATCAAACCCAAAACAAACCCAATCAAACCCAAATCAAACCCAATCAAACCCAATTTCCCCGCGTAAAACAGGAAAAATTCCATGCTCTACTGTCAACTGCTCTACTGTCTACTTTCTCAGGCCAAAGGCCTGCCGCAAACCCAATCAAACCCAACCTGTAGTGAGCTTAGCTTGCGGCTGAAAGAAGATTGTGATATTATCGTTGAATCAAAAGGCCGAAAAATGCTTCTAAAAGCGTTAAATGGAAAATCTTAGGATACTGTAATCTTAACGGGAGGTTATACAGATGGCAGAATCAAAAGTGTCCGGACTTATCGCAAGGCTCGACAAACTCAATGAATATGAACGCCAGCCTATTACTCCGGAACATTACCAGGGCGGTCGGCATTTTGCCGGTCTTTTTTGCGGCGAGCACGTAGCGGCCACGGAGTTTGTTATCGGCGCGCTGTTTGTTAATAAGGGTGCCCAAACGTTTGACGTTATTGTGGGACTGCTGATTGGCAATCTTGCCGCGGTTCTGTCGTGGGCATTGATTTGCACACCTATCGCGGTCAAGACCCGGCTGACGCTTTACTGGTATCTCAGGAAGATAGGCGGGCCGGTGGTGATGGTTGTCTATAACATTCTAAATGCGCTGATGTACTGTGTTCTGGCAGGTGCCATGATTACCGTCTCTGCCTCGGCGGTACGCATCCCGTTCGGAATAGAGCCGCAATTGGGGTGGTTGCCGACGGATATAAGGTTTGTTTTTATCGTGCTGGGCATAGGTGCGGTGGTGGTGACATTGGCAATATGGGGTTTTAAGAAGCTGGCACAGTTCGCGATGATATGTTCACCGTGGATGTTTCTGATGTTTATTGTCGGCGCCCTTACGATGATACCGGCCTTGCTTGGGAGCATGCCGGAACTTAAATCGATTCACAGCTTTTCGGATTTCTGGAAATTGGCCGATGCCCGAATTTGGCCGGGGCCGCAACCTGGGCACGTCGGAGAAATCTTAGGGTTTTGGCATATAGCATCGTTTGCCTGGATAGCTAACCTGGCGATGCACCTTGGGCTATCTGATATGGCACTGTTTCGTTACGCCAGGCGGGCCAGCTACGGATTCTACTCGGCTTTCGGAATGTACCTGGGGCATTATTTAGCGTGGATTTGCGCAGGCATTATGGGCACCGGTGCGGCGGTACTGCTGAATACCACACTGCCTGCACTGGATGCCGGGGCAGTGGCCACGACTGCTTTGGGTGTATCGGGCGCAATCGCGGTTGTTATTGCCGGCTGGACAACTTCAAACCCGACCATTTATCGTGCAGGCCTTGCGCTTCAGGTCGTAACGCCTAACTGGCCGCGGTGGTTTGTAACACTTCTTGCAGGAGCTGCGACGACCATTGTTGCGTGTTCACCGTTTGTGTTTACTAAATTGCTTGATTTTGTCGGTTATTATGGGCTGCTGTTGATGCCGATCGGAGCCATCGTGGTTGTCGAGCACTGGATATTCCCGCGAATCGGCTTTAGACAATACTGGGTGTGGCGTGATGGAAGATTTATTAACTGGCCGGCGATAATCGCGTGGTTCGCTACGTTGATAGCTGCGGTTATCGTGGTCCAAAAGGGCATCCTTCATCTGTTTTTTATGATAATTCCAGTGTGGCTTTGCTCAACCGCCCTCTATATAATTCTTTGCGCTTTGTTCGGAGCAAATAAAAAGGGCGGTAACATGCCCGCAGAGCAAGCGGATGTCGCCGAAAGTTCGCCGGATATTGTTCAGGAAAAAACGCCCGTACGCAAAAAGCCAACTGCCTGGAGTTATATTGCAGTCCTTGTCGCGGCCTGCTCACTGATTGTCTGCCTGGGTATGGCGGTATGGGTGGCCGCCTCTGGTGCCGATGAATATAACAGCAGGCTTGAATATTTCAAAAGTGTGACTATATATCTGACCGTGATTTATTTCCTGTTCGGGATGGTCTGGATAATTCAAAGAGAAAAGGGCAGAGCAGACGGTACCTGAAAAATCAATGGTTTATGGTACTCGAACTGACCGATTGAAGGAATTTTGATGATTTAGCCCCCGCGTTTTACGCGGGGTGCGTACATGATTTCACATTTCCGCAACGGCTACGATTTTTTTACAAAAGGCGACAGTTCCCGGAGTCTGTCGATGACAGCCGGAATTTTCTCTATCGTGTAATCCACTTCCTCTTCAGTATTGTATCTGCTCAGGCTAAATCGCACAGACCCGTGCGCCGCGGTGAATGGAACGCCCATTGCCCTCAGCACGTGCGAAGGTTCCAGTGAACCACTCGTACAAGCCGAACCGCTGCTGGCACAAATCCCATGCTTATCGAGCATAAGAAGAATCGCTTCGCCTTCGATATATTCGAAGCTGATATTTGTTGTATTGGGAAGGCGATTATCTTTATCGCCGTTGAGCCGGCAATCGGGACACTTTTCCAGTATTGCCGATTCAAGCTTGTCTCTCAGATACCGGACCCTGCTGTTTTCTTCTTCGAGATTTTCAGCAGCCAGCTCACACGCCTTACCAAGTCCCACAATGCCCGGCACGTTTTCAGTCCCTGCCCTGCGCCCGCCTTCCTGATGACCACCCATCATAAACGGCGACAGTCTCGTACCTTTCTTAACGTATAAAACACCCACTCCCTTCGGTGCGTGCAGCTTATGTCCCGAAAGACTCAGCAAATCGATATTGCTCTCTGACAATTTCAACGGCATCTTGCCCGCCGCCTGCACCGCGTCGGTATGAAATACCACACCACTGCCGGCAACCATCTCAGCAATCTTTTCAATCGGGAATACCACACCCGTCTCATTGTTTGCGTACATTATCGAAACAAGCGCCGTATCTTCATCGAGTTCTTTTTCCAGCTCTTCCAAATCAACTCTGCCTGCGTTGTCGACGCTTAGTTCAACAACGGTATAGCCGTGATTTTCAACCTCTCTGCAGACAGTCAAAACCGCCGGATGTTCGACCCTTGTCGTTATGACCTTGCGTTTATGCGGATACATTGCCAGCGTCCCTTTGATAGCGGCGTTGTCACTCTCGGTCCCGCAACTGGTAAAAATAATCTCGCCTGGACTGCAGCCAAGAAGACCGGCCACCTGCTCGCGCGCCCGGCGAATCTTTTGGCCGATTTGACCGCCGAACGTATGCATACTTGATGGATTGCCGTAAAGCTCACAGAACAAAGGCTTCATCTCCGCAGCCACTTCTTCAGCAACCTTCGTTGTAGCGTTGTTATCGAAATATACCGTCTTCATTGCTTATCCTCTATGGTTATGGGCCTGTTGTGCTGAGTCTTTATCTTCTTCAACGAAAAGCTCTTCGGACACGAACTCTCTAAGCTTTGCTTCCACCACTTCTTTCATCGTAAGTTCCGTCAGTTTGCACTGTGCGCACATCCCTCTAAACGCCACAATCACCTTGTCTCCATCAACGTCTATCAACTCGATATTACCTCCATGCGCCCGCAGCGCAGGCCGAATCTGCTCATTAATCGTGTCCTGGATCAACTGTATTTTCTGAATATTAGTAAGCGTGTATGTTCGTTGCGGCACCACGACAGGAATCTCTTTTAGTTTATCTCCCTGTATTCTTTCTATTATCTTTTCAATCTCGCCCTGACATCCGCCGCATCCGCCGCCTGCCTTGCAGTAGTTCGTCACCCTTTCGACGTCCATCAGATTATTTTCACGTATTACCCTCTCGATTTCATTCTCGGTCACACCGAAGCAGGTACACACGACCTTACCTTCGAGCTCATGTTTTTTCTTGCCACCGGTCCTGTAATTCTCAATCGCCGCCTCAAGTGCCTCTCTGCCCATAACCGAGCAGTGCATCTTCTGTTCCGGCAAGCCCCCCAGATACTCTGCGATGTCTTTGTTTGTTACCTTGGCGGCCTCCTCAATGGTCATTCCCTTTATGATTTCGGTCAGTACCGACGAGGTCGCAATAGCACTTGCACAACCAAAGGTCTTGAACCTGGCATCAGCGATTCTGCCGTCGGAATCGAGTTTGAATGTCAGCTTCAGTGCATCACCGCACGCCAGAGAACCTACCTCACCCACACCATCAGCGTTTTCAATCTCGCCGACATTCCGCGGATTGAAAAAATGGTCTTTAACTTTGTCAGTATATTCCCACATATCTTTTAGCCATCAGTCCTTAATTTAAAACTCAAAACTCAACACTGACTTTAAGCGCTTGTTCGAAGTCCGCTATTATATCGTCAATGTGCTCAGTACCAACAGAAACACGAACATAATCTGCTGTAACACCAGCTGCGGTTTGCTCGGCTTCTGTCAATTGCTGATGCGTTGTGCTTGACGGATGAATCACAAGTGTCTTACTGTCAAGAATGTTCGCCAGGTGACTGGCTAACTTGACGTTTTCAATAAACTTCTTTCCTGCCTCTATGCCGCCTTTGATGCCAAAGCCAAGTACCGCTCCCTGGCCATCGGGCAGATATTTCTTTGCCAGTTCGTAATCGGGATGTGATTTCAGGCCGGGATAATTTACCCATGTAACTTCCGGTTGCTTTTGGAGCCATTCGGCAAGTTTTAACGCATTTTCGCAATGACGCGGCACACGAAGGTGTATTGTCTCCAGCCCCATTAAAAACAGAAACGCGTTAAACGGCGACATGCACCCGCCCATATCTCTTAAAAACTGTACCCTTGCCTTGAGGATATAGGCCAGCGGGCCAAAACTTTCTACATATTTAACGCCATGATAGCTTGGGTCCGGCTCCGTCAGTTCCGGATACCTGCCGTTTGTCCAGTCGAATTTGCCGGAATCAATCAATGCCCCGCCTATACTGTTTCCATGCCCGCCGATAATTTTGGTACAGCTGTGCATTACAATATCAATTCCGTATTCAATGGGCCGAAACAGTATTGGCGAAGTAACGGTATTATCGCACATCACCGGCATTCCATTGTCGTGAGCAATCTTGGCGATTTCTTCATATTGCAGAATATCATTCTTCGGATTCCCTATTGTTTCGATATAAATCAGTCGTGTATTGTCCCTGATTGCCTCAGCAAAATTCTTCGGCTCCTTCGGGTCAACGAATGTAACCTCGATTCCTAATTTGGCGAAAGTCTGGCCAAACAGTGTAACCGTCCCGCCGTAAAGCGAATTTGAAGAAACTATGTGCTGGCCTGCTTTACATATATTCAAAACGCCGGTTGTTATCGCAGCCATGCCGGAGCTGAAACCAAGGCCGCCGACTCCACCTTCCATCGCTGCCAATCGCTTTTCAAGCACATCCGTCGTAGGATTCATCAGACGAGTATAAATATTGCCGAACTCCTTCAGCGCAAATAAGTTCGCCGCATGGTCCGTGTCTTTGAAACAATAGCTCGTAGTTTGATAAATAGGTACTGCCCGGCTCCCTGTGTCCGAGTCAACACTCTGACCTGCGTGCAAAGCCAGAGTCTCCAAATGATATTTAACATTCTCATCCATCGTTTACTCCTTGCTTGTTACATAAATTACCTGCTCGGCAAACAGATTAGGCGCAAATCTTACCGGGCCAAGACGTGTTTTAATCAATGGAATCTTTTTTTCCACCGTTACATCAAGTTTTTTGCAGAATCGGTCAAAATCTTTCAGCGACAGACAATGTATGTTGGGCGTATTGTGCCAGTCAAACGGAAGCTGCTTGGTTACTGGTGCATTGCCGCCGAAAAACAACTGCGCCCTACACCGCCAGTGGGCAAAGTTCGGAAAACTCACGACCACTTTCCTGCCCACCCGCAGCAATTCGGCAAATACCTTTTCAGGGTTTTTAACCGTCTGCACCGTTTGCGAAAGTATTACATAGTCATAGCTTTTATCAGTGTAATTAGCCAGGCCGTGCTCGACATTGTGCTGTATAATATCTAACCCCCTGTCCACACAAGCCAGCACAAGGTCCTGGTCAATTTCGATACCTTCACCTTTTATATTCTTGTCGGCCGTAAGGTTTGCTAATAATTCACCATCGCCGCAGCCAATATCCAGAACGGAACTGTTTGGCTCTATCAGTGATTCGATCGCTTTGTAGTCAACACGCAGCCGGTCGACCTCTCTCAAACTGCGTATTTGCTTCTGCTTGCTGCCGCTTCGTTTGGTGCGAGCTTGTACTCTTGGCCTCTGATGCGATTCTTTCTCTCCAGGCCGATGCGTAGCAGCTAAAAAGTCATAGATAAACGAACCAAGTATTTCCGGCTCTAACAAAAAAGCGTCGTGGCCATAAGGTGAGGCAATGTCACAGTAGCTGACATTTTTGCCGTTTGCGACCAATGCGTTGACTATTGCCTTGGATTGTGCCGGCGTAAACAGCCAGTCACTTGCGAAACTAATCACAAGGAATCTGCAGCTTGTGTTCGCAAAGGCCCCGTTCAAAGAGCCGTAATCCTTTTTCAGGTCAAAATAATCCGCCGCCTTGGTTATATAAAGATAACTATTGGCATCAAATCGCTCCACAAAACTTTGTCCCTGATGGTCCAGGTACGTCTCAACCGCAAACTCAGAGCCGAAATCGTAACTATAGGTCTTGGCATTTCGCAATTCCCTGCCGAATTTTTCACGCATACCCTGTTCCGACAGATACGTTATATGCCCGATCATTCGCGCGATACTCAAACCTCCATCCGGCCCTTTTTTATCGTGGTATTGACCACCGGCAAAATTCGGGTCTGCTAATATCGCGTTTCGCCCAACCGCGTCAAAAGCAATCGACTGGGACCCAAGGTGAGTAGTTGTGGCAATGGGCATAGCCGCCTTAACAAAGTCGGGATATGCAATCGTCCACTGCAGAACCTGCATCCCGCCTATCGAGCCGCCAATTACTGCCAAGACCTGCTTTGTCCCAAGCTTATCAAGCAGCAACTTCTGCACTTTGACCATATCAGCTATGGTTATAATCGGAAAATCCAGCCCATACCGCTTACCTGTCGCCGGATTCACCGAACCTGGCCCGGTAGTTCCGCTGCAGCCGCCTAAGAAGTTCGAGCAAATAACAAAATACTTATTTGTATCGATACCCTTGCCAGGCCCAACCATAATGTCCCACCAGCCGGGTTTCTTGTCATCAGAACTGTTCCTGCCGGCAACATGAGCGTTACCGCTCAGCGCGTGGCAAATCAAAATGGCGTTATCACCGGCGGCGTTGAGCTTACCGTACGTTTCATAGGCAACGTCGATAGGTCCCAGTGTTTTGCCGCACTCCAACTCCAAAGGCCCATCCTGCTCGATGACCCGAACGGTCTTTGTCTCTACAATACCTACCGAATTTTCACTAATTTCTGCCATTGTTATTTTACCGGCAAAACCTCGACCATCCTGTCCAGTGCCTTTTTAGCTTTTTCCCTTATCTGGTCTGATATGGTTATTTCATATTTCATATCTTCGAGTGACCATACAATCTTTTCCAATGTAATTTTCTTCATATTGGGACAGATAGCTCTTTTGCTGGCCGCGACGAACTCCTTTTCCGGGTTCTGTTTCCCCAGCGTATGAAGTATCCCTGTCTCTGTGGCAACTATGAATTTTTTTGCCGAAGTCTCTTTAGCGAAATTAAGCATCTGTCCCGTACTAAGCAACTCGTCCGCTAACTCTTTTACCGGCTCGCTGCATTCCGGATGCGCCATCACAACAGCGCCGGCGTATCTTTCTTTTGCATCTGCAATATCATCTTCGGTAATCATTATGTGCGTTGCGCAATAGCCCGGCCACAAAACTATATCTCTGCCGGTCCTCTGTGCCACATGCTGCCCCAAATGCCGGTCCGGCACAAATATGACCTCCCTGTCTTTTGGCAAGGACTCCACAATTTCAATCGCATTGGAACTGGTACAGCAATAATCGCTTTCGGCCTTGACTTCTGCTGTGCTGTTTACGTAACAGACCACCAATGCGTCCGGATGTTCTTTCTTAATCGCAACTAATTGCTTTGCGGTTATCATATCAGCCAGGGGGCACCCGGCACGTTTATCAGGCAAAAGAACAATCTTCTCAGCAGACAGGATTGCCGCCGTCTCTGCCATAAACTGCACACCGCAAAACACAATCACATCCGCGTCTGTCTCGGACGCCTTTATACTAAGACCAAGCGAATCGCCGCAGAAATCAGCAATATCCTGTATCTGCCCAGGCTGATAATTGTGCGCAAGTATCACAGCCCTGCGCTGCTCTTTCAATCGTTCTATCTTGTCAATCAGTTTAGCACTCATAAAAACTCAAAACTATTTACCGTGTTTCTTCGACAAACTCAAAACTCAACACTAAACACTCAAAACTATTTATCGTGTTTCGTCGACAGACTCAAAACTCAAAACTATTTCTAATGTTTCGTATAAACAAGTTCGTTGCCGCCCACGCTGACTGTAACATCTGCCGGTACCGACTGCTTTATCCACACATTACCGCCAATTATCGAATTCTTACCAATGACTACGTTACCAAGTATCGTCGCCTCAGCATAAATTGTCACGTTATCTTCGATTGTCGGGTGTCTTTTGCCGCCCTTTATTACTTTGCCTCTTTCGTCTTTTGGAAAACTCAGGGCTCCCAGCGTGGCGCCCTGATAAATTTTCACGTTGTTACCGATAATTGTAGTTTCACCTATCACTACACCTGTGCCGTGGTCGATAAAAAAGTTTTTACCGATTCCGGCCCCGGGATTTATATCAATACCGGTCTTCGAATGTGCGCATTCGGACATTATCCGCGATATCAAAGGCACGTCTTTAACATACAATTCGTGCGCAATCCGATACGTCGCGATGGCCGTTATGCACGGATAACTTATCACAATTTCCTCATGCGATTTTGCCGCCGGGTCTCCGTCAAATGCCGCTCCAACATCGCCTTTCAGCATCTCTCTGATACCAGGCAACTGTGTCAACAGGTGTTCAGTAGCACTCTCAGCCATTTGCCTGCAGCCGCCCGTATCACACTTTTCCATTCTGCAGCGATACTTATAAGCCTTTTCTATTTGCTCGCACAACTCGGTATAGACATGACAGAGAATATCAATAACAACAAACTTGACGTTTGACGTAGTCACTGTTCTCTTGCCGGTATAACCCGGAAAAAGCAGCTCCGTCAGCAAATCGAGTATCTCCAGAATCTTATCTCGCACCGGCAGATTAGTGGCATCGATAAAATTTATCCCCGAATCATCTTTATACGTACCGGCTATCTTAGCGACTAACTCTTCCATCTTCTTATTGTTTAATTTGTCCCCTTGCATTGCTGGGCCCTCTCAAAAAGAGAAAACGTTATACGAACATTTCCGTGGAGATATATCTTTCTCCGGTATCGGGCAAAATCACCACTATTGTTTTGCCTTTGTTTTCTGGCCGCTCTGAAACCTGCATCGCCGCCCACATCGCTGCCCCTGAGCTTATCCCTGCGAGTATCCCCTCTTCTACAGCTAATCTTCGCGCCGTTATCATCGCGTCATTATTTGCCACTTTTAAAATCTCATCCACTATCTCAACGTTCATCACTTCCGGTATAAACCCTGCCCCTATACCCTGTATTTTATGCATGCCGGGCTTGCCGCCCGATAGTACAGCCGAATCTTCCGGCTCCACCGCTATCACCTTAAGGTCTTTTTTGTGTTCTTTCAGCATCTCGCCGCATCCGGTAACCGTTCCTCCTGTACCAACACCTGCCACAAAAATGTCGACCTCACCGTCGGTATCCGTCCATATCTCTTTAGCTGTAGTCTCGCGGTGGATTTGCGGATTGGCCGGATTATTGAATTGTTGCGGCATAAAAGAACCATCTTTTTCCGCACAAAGCTCCTCAGCCCTTTCCACCGCGCCGGGCATACCGCCCTCCGTCGGTGTCAGAACAATCTCTGCGCCGAACAGTTCCAGCAGCTTCCGTCTTTCGATACTCATCGATTCCGGCATAGTCAGTATCAGCTTGTATCCCTTCGCCGCACAAACGCAGGCAAGCCCTATACCGGTATTGCCGCTGGTCGGTTCAATTATAACGGTATCAGGCTTTATCAGTCCCTGCTCTTCTGCTGCTTTTATCATCGACAGCCCGATTCTGTCTTTCACGCTTCCGCCGGGGTTAAAAGACTCAAGCTTGGCTAAAATAGTAGCATTCGATGACCCTATCCGGTTGATTTGCACAAGCGGAGTAAATCCCACCGTCGCTGTTATATTTTCGAACACAGCTCCCATAATTTATTCTCCATACAAATTTATATCTGGTAATGCAATGCTTTCTCGTCTTTGGCCTTATTGACCAAATCCTGCAATGTCTTTGACCGCAGGACATCCATAATCGCTTCCTTTACCTCCGCCCACACACACCTTACCACACAGTCAAAAACACGGGAGCACCTGCTTTCGTCCTCGAGGCACTCAACAGTGACCACAGGTCCTTCGAGTGTACAGAAAACTTCGCTAAGTTTAATCTGATTCGGGGATTTGGCAAGCACATAACCGCCTTTCGAACCTCTGATACTCCGGACCAGTCCCGATGATCTCAGTATTGCCATCAGTTGCTCTAAGTATTTAACGGAAATTTCCTGATGCTTGGCAATGACTTTTATCTGCAAAGGTCCTTGGCCATAATTTTGGGCCAGTTCCAATATTGCTCTAAGACCGTATCTGCTTCGAGTCGAAAGTTTCACTGTAAATCCCCTTATTCCTACTCAATTAGTAGTATATTATACGAAATTAATACCATTTGATTAGCAAAAAATCGCAAAATTTCAATTTTTTTTATTTTTTTTGAAAAAAAGGTTGACACATGGCCATTTTCTGCGATAATATAACTATCTCGATTGGGAAAGTGAAGATGGAGCAAAAGTAAGACGAAATAGGCCAGAATTATGATTGGACCGAATCCGGTTTCACAAAAATGCAGATATGCTTTAAGGGCAATATTTGAGCTTGCCCTGCGGGATACCACCGATCCCGTCAAGATTCAGGATATCGCCTCTGCCCAGACTATACCGCCGCGATTTCTTGAGATAATCCTTGCCGAATTAAAACACGCTGGCTTCGTAGAGTCCAGAAGAGGCAACGATGGCGGCTACATCTTGGCCACAGACCCCCATAGCCTCACCGTTGGCCAGGTCATCGACTATGTTCAGGGTAGAACCGGCAAAAGTGAAAAACCCGGTCGCCCAGACGGTGTTGCAACCGGTGATTATGCGTTTGGCCGGTTGTGGAAGAGAGCAACAAATGCGGTATCAAATATTTACAACGGCGTAACATTCGCCGACCTGGTCGAGCAGGAAATAGCCCAAAAGAGAAGCTATATATCGAATTATGCCATATAGAAAGCGATGCATTATTTTTTTAAACCAATATCATATTAAACCTATGGGAATAGTAATACAAGGAAGGTTGCCGTGGAATCACATTTTCGAAGCATTATAAAAGCTGTAACGTGGCGAACAGGAGGCACTATTGTTACGTTTGCGGTCGCTTGGGGCCTGACCGGCGATTTTGACCTCGCCGCAAAGATCGGAATAGTGGACACAGTATTCAAACTTGGAGCTTTTTACGCACATGAACGTTTTTGGAACAGGCTGAATTTCGGCAAGGATAAGCCGCCGGAGTATCAGATTTAACCCATAATTTAAAAAGTGAAAAGAAAGGAGATTAGAAAATGTTAGAAAATGTCAATGAGGAAAATGTCGCAGAATTGGTCGAAGGGCTGAATTTCGCCCAGAAGGTAGAACGCTCATTAAGACTGATTGAACAGGCCTGTGCCAAATATGGTGATAGCCTGGTTGTTGCAAATAGTCTCGGCAAGGATTCGGTAGCCGTTTGGCACCTGGCCCAGAGGGTCAATCCGAACATTCAAGGCTTTATCATAACAACACGGCACAAACCAGCCGAAACTATCGAATTCATGAAGCAGGAGGTTGCCAGGTGTCCGAACCTGAAGGTTTTCAGCAATGATGCCGAAATCCCCGAAAACCTTTATAAGACCGACCCCGACCGCTGCTGTGATCTCCTGAAAGTACAGCCGACCAGGGCCGCTATTGACGAAATGAACGTCGATTGCTGGGTAACCGGGCTTCGCTGCACCGAGGGACGAACACGTACCGAATTCAAGGAAGTCGAGCAGCGTGATGTCGGCCTTGTTAAGCTCAATCCCATTCTTATATGGTACGAGCGTGAAATCTGGCAGTATCTGGCCTTGAACAATGTCCCGGTCAATCCACTCTATAGCAAAGGCTACAGGTCGCTTGGTTGCCAGCCCTGCACAAAAATCTCGCTCGGCGCCGACGAACGGGCCGGCCGCTGGACTGGCACAAGTAAATGTGGCGGAGAGTGCGGTATCCATACGCGTCCGCTGAAAAGTCCACTAACAACAGAGGTATAAAAATGGCTGAAGAAACGGAAACAAAAAATAGTTCCCAGCCCAAAATTGCAAACCCGTTGCATGGGATATATCCGCAAAAACAAAATCAGTTGTTTATGCAGCGCATAAAGGTCCCGGGTGGACGAATAAGCTGGCCCCAATGGCGAAAGATTGCCCATCTCGCGACCCTGTATTCGCCGGGTTCTGCTCTGCACATAACAACACGCCAGGATATAGAATTGCACAATATTTTCGCCGAGGATCTCGCGGACGTTCAAAAGCAGTTGGCCGATGTCACATTAACTACTTTAGGTGCCGGCGGAGATTCAATTCGAAATATCACCGTCTGCCCGGGCTGTGGATTATGTCCAAACAGCTTCGACTTAATGCCCATGGCCCAGCTTGTCCAGCGGCAGTTAGAGTTGCAAGCGGGCATAACCAAACTGCCTCGGAAGTTTAAAATAAGTTTTTCCGGCTGCGGCCGGGCCTGTGCTAAACCCTGGCTCAGTGATTTGGGTTTTATCGCCCAAAGCGACCAACTGTTCACTGTGGTTGGCGCAGGTTCCCTGGGAGCAAAACCTGCCCTTGGTATCGAGTTATACCCAGATTTGCCCGCAGAGCAAATCCTTGGCGTCTGTATTGCCGCAGTCCAATTCTTCAGTGAATACGGCGACCGCGAAAACAGACGCCGCGCGCGTTTGCGACACGTAAGAGAAAGGCTTGGTGACGATGTTTTTCAACAGGAATTGGATAATCGGCTGACCCGGCAAAGGCCTCGGCAGTCCTGGCCCGAGGTTTTGCTGCCTCAAAGCAATAAAAAAATAAAGCTGCTGGTTCGCCTGCAACTACCCAATGGCAACCTTAGTCCCAAAGCCGCGCTCCAGCTTGCCGATATTGCTGAACCAGAAGCTGCTGTCCTGCGAATAGGTCTTGAGCACAATCTTGAACTTTATGGCCCTGCCCCGATTCAATTGCCGGATAAAATATCCGCCCTTGCTGCCAACCCGATAATCACAGCCTGTCCCGGCACAACAACTTGCCCTAAGGCCCTGGTAAACTGCTGGGCCATCGCCGACGACCTAAGACAGGCTCTGCTGGGCAAAGATACCAATCAGGTGCGAATAAATATTTCAGGCTGTCCAAACAATTGTGCTCACAGTGCCGTCGCCGATATCGGTTTGGTGGGCGTGCTGCGAAAGCAAGATGGCAAGCCGGCTCCGCATTGCCGACTCCTTACTGGCGGCGGTAATGGTAGAAATGATAAACTGGGTAAGCAGATTGATGTTCTACCAGTGGAGAGCATTGCTCCGGCTGTCAAGAATTTACTCAAAAAAATACCCAAAAATTTAATTACTGACCGGTAATTCTTATATTGAATAGCAGCTTGGCTTATTTTATTATACTGATCTCAATTGAATTTTCCCGTTTATCCGCGGGTAAGTATCTTAAAAATAAGCAATTATGGCTTTATTCGCGGACATTTATTACCCTTAAGGGTATAACTCTATTAAAAACAAGACATTAAGGTCGATAGAGACCAGTTGAAAACAATATTCGAGATGCCTTTGAAAAAAAATATAATTTATATCCGACTCAAATGGTCAAATTCCTTGACACCTTAATAAATTGTCCGTAAAATAAAGGTGCATATGTCGCAGCTATTTCAAAAGAGGAGTGAGTTACGGATGGCGAAAGGTACCACAAAAAAGGTTGCGTTTATCTCTTCTTTCCTGCCTCGAAAATGTGGAATAGCGACTTTCACGTCGGACCTTATCAAAAACACCGCATTAGCTGCCAAGGGTGAATTCGAACCGCTTGTCGTTGCGATGCGCACAGGCTCTGACCTGGTATACAAAGAACCTGTTAAATTTGAAATCCGCCAGAATGTGAAAAATGATTACATTTGCGCCGCCGACTACATCAATTTCAGTCACGTAGATGTCGTTTCCATCCAGCACGAATTCGGCTTGTTCGGCGGTGACGCCGGCTCATATCTTAGCTTACTGCTGAAAAGATTAAATGCCCCTGTAATAACAACCCTGCATACTATTCTTAACGAGCCGAACTCCGATTACCACAAGTCAATGCTCGACCTCTGTCACGCCTCTTATAAAGTAATCACTATGAATGAACGAGGCATTGATATGCTGGCCGACATCTACGGCATATCACGCAAGAAGATTCAACTTGTTGCACACGGCATACCCGACCTGCCCTTTGTCGACAGCAATTACTACAAACACAAGTTCGGGATGGAAGGCAGAAAAGCGATTTTGACTTTCGGTCTGCTCAGTAAAAACAAAGGTATAGAAACGATGCTCAGGGCTATGCCCGAAATTATAAAAGCGGACCCCTCGGTTCTTTACATAATCCTCGGTATGACCCATCCTTCAGTAGTGAAGCACGACGGCGAATCATACAGATTCAGTCTCCAGCAGATGGTAAAGGAACTGGGTCTGCAGGAACACGTAATCTTTCATAACCGTTTTGTGACCGACGAAGAACTCGCCAATTTTTTATGTGCTGCCGATGTTTATGTTACTCCATATTTGAACAAAGAGCAGTTGACCAGCGGTACGTTGTCCTTCGCCGTCGGCACCGGCAAAGCTGTCGTCTCGACCCCATACTGGGCTGCTACCGAATTGCTCGCCAACGGCCAGGGCAAACTCGTACGTTTCTCCGATGCAAAGCATATCGCCGAGGCAATAATCGAAATACTTCGCAACGACTCGCTCTTTTATTCGCTGCGAAGAAAGGCCTATGAGTATGGCCGCTCAAGAACCTGGCCAAAAATCGGTCAGACCTATTGGAAGCTGTTCAATGCAAAACGGCTCCCTGTCCGGATTCCCGGCAGGACACCACAATTGTTAGCTCAGACCTCATCAAGTATCCAGGTCCCCGAGCCATCGCTGGCTCACTTGAAAAGACTCACCGATGACACCGGAATGTACCAGCACGCCAGATTTACCACCCCCAACCGCCGGCACGGCTACTGCACCGACGACAACGCAAGGGCCGTTATCGCGATGACAAAGTATTATGCACAGTACTCTGACCCCGAAGCCCTGCGACTATTCGATATATACCTGTCTTTTATAATGCATTCGCAGAACAGCGACGGCTCGGTTAGAAACTTTATGAATTTTGACAGAACATGGGTAAAGAACGAACCGGTCAACGATGCTCTTGGCAGAACTCTCTGGGCCTTCGGGACCATTATGGCAGACCCGCCTCTGCCTGCCCATTTGTCCATAATCAAGGACTGCTTCGACAAATCCATAAAGCACGTCACCGCCCCCCTCCCCAGGGGCATGGCCTATTCGATACTCGGTATGAGTGATTACTTAAAGCAGTTCCCCGGCGCAAGTGACATAAAACGACATATGGCAATTGCCGCTGATAAGTTAATGCACCTTTATGAGCAAAACAGCCGGGGTAATTGGCAGTGGTTTGAGGATGAATTAACTTATGATAACGCCGTTCTGCCCCATGCCCTGTTTGTTGCCAGCCGCATTCTGGGACAAAAGTACCTTGACGTTGCCGATAAAACCTGCCAGTTCCTGCTGGAAGAAACTTTCGATGGCGACCATTTCAGCTACGTAGGCTGCAAAGGATGGTACCCGCAAACCGGCACAAAAGCCCTCTTTGACCAGCAGCCCATAGAGGCCTCAAGTACCGTTATGATGCTAAGAGACGCCTACGAAGCCACACTTGACCACAGGTTCTTGTCCCTTCAAAGAAAGGCCTTTGATTGGTTCCTCGGCGAAAATGACCTTCGCATTCCCGTTTACAACTTCAGAACCAAAGGATGTCACGATGGTCTTATGCGAAGCGGTTTAAATGCCAACCAGGGCGCCGAAAGCACCCTCAGTTTCGTTTTGAGCCTGCTGTCTATTATCGAAAGTTACACCCAGGTCGATAAAGCCGCCGCTAACGTTGGCCCGGAAACAAAAACCACTTTACAGCAGGCCGGAATAACAAAGCAGGCTACCCCAAAGCCCGTGCCCATAAAAGACCTCTCGCTTAAATCCGGACCTAAAAGAAAACAGGTTGAAGAAGTTGTCTAAACTGAGCAAACCGACCGATTTAGTTAACTAACGACTATCAAACGGTCAGTTTGAGTAAACTGATAACAAGGCGGCCTTAAATGAAAGTTGCCGGCTTTAATGTCAATTCTCTCCGTGCCCGCCTGCCTATAGTACTCAAATGGCTCGCCGAGCAGGCCCCTGACATCTTGTGCCTCCAGGAAACAAAAGTCCAGGACGCCGACTTCCCAACCGAGATTTTTGACGGGACCGGCTACGAATATATCTTCAAAGGCCAGAAAAGCTATAACGGCGTAGCAATTTTCGCTCAACACCCCATCACGAATGTAAAATTCGGCCTCGACGATGAACCCAAAGACCAGCCGCGACTGATAACCGCCGAAATCGCCGGCATCAAAATCGTTAACACCTATGTCCCGCAGGGCTATATGCCCGACTCTGAAAAATTCGAATACAAATTAAACTGGTTCAAACGCCTGCTTGCCCTTTTCAAAAAGAATTTCAAACCCACCGACCCCGTACTTTGGGTAGGGGACTTAAACGTTGCGCCCGACCCGATAGATGTCTACGACCCTGCGGGGTTCTTAGGCCATGTCTGTTTCTGTCCCGAAGTTCACGAGGCTTTACAACTGGTCTTGAAGTGGGGCTTTATCGATGTATTCAGAAAGCACTGCGACCAGCCCGGCCACTACACCTTCTGGGATTACCGCCTGAGAAAATCGTTCGACCGCAATCTCGGCTGGAGACTCGACCACATCATGGCAACAAAGCCCTTAGCCGACAAGAGCGTCGCTTGCTATATCGATAGAAAACCCCGAATAGCCGAAAGACCCAGCGACCACACACCAATAATCGCCGAGTTCGATTGGTAAAAACTCAAAACTGATTTGAGCCTTTTTCTACTCTGCGAAGGGAGATTAACTTTTCACTTCGTTGGGTGAATCACGGCTAAACCTTCTTGGAGTGTTCAAATATCCTGACCGTGTTTCCTCCCACCTGCTTAGCGGAATACAGTGCCTGGTCGGACCGGTTTGTAATATCTTCCGGCGTGGTATCTGCATCATATTGGCCCAGCCCGACGCTGATAGAGAGCACCAACTGCTTCTTTTTCCAGACTACCGGAGTGCTCGAAACCGCCTCAACCATCCGCTCAGCTACAACAATAGCGTCAGCCAGTGAGGTATTAGGCAAAATCACCGCAAACTCATCACCGCCGTACCTTGCCGCCGTATCGATTTGCCGGATACACCCTTTTATTTTACCGGCAATATCCCTGATGACCTTATCGCCGGCCCGGTGACCGTGAGTATCGTTTGTACTCTTCAGATCGTCGATATCAATCAAAATCAAGGCAATCTGACCGCCGTATCGACGACATCTCCACAACTCTTTTTCCAGTATTTCGTAAAAAGTTTTGTGATTTGTAAGACCGGTCAAGCCGTCCATTGTGGCCTGACGCTGGATTCTCTCAAACATCTTTATATTGCCGATAGATGCGCCAATCAGCTCACCAAATAGTTTTATTAACGCGATATCCTCACAATTAAAGCCTGCACTGGCTATTTTGTCCGCCAGATTCAGAACGCCGACCACCTTGTTCTGGCAAATAAGGGGGACAATAGCACAATTTGCGGTTTCATAATTCTTGGCAAACATGCGCTGTGATTTCCTGATTACAGGTTTCTTGTGAGTATCGATATCCCCTATCAATATAAACTCTTTGCTTTTGACTGCCAGAACCATAGGCGATGGTGGATTTTGATTCAGTGATACTATCTTGTTTATGAGAAATGAGTGATTGTGCTTCTGTAAGTGTAGAATATTGTTGGTCTCATCAAGTATATACAGCGAAGCGAACTTTACACCAACCAGTTTTGGAATGTTTTCGATGCAGACATTTGCTATTCGTTCGATATTCAGACAGTTTATCTGCTGGGCCAGCGGCATTGCCTGCTCAAGCAGAGAAACATTGCTATCGGTTTTTTTATCTGTATTCTCAGTATTTTTGCTTTTTCTCATAGCTACGAACACCTCTGTACCGCTTGTTTAGTACTGATAATCGACATATTTACACACGCTTAATTTATCGGATATTTCGGTAGGGGTGTTTGCAAAAAACTGCCGGCCAAACCAAAAAAACCACTGGCAAAATGAGAATATGCGTTTTTTAAATGATACCTATGGCACAAGTTAATGATTATTGATAAATGATTAGTGTTTTTTGGGAAAAAACGGGGATTTGTGTCAATCAAATGCGCTATTGTTAAAATAGGTAAGCAAAATGGCGGGGAGATCGGGTTTGATTGGGTTTGCGGCAGGCCTTTGGCCTGAGATAGTAGAGCAGTAGAGCAGTTGAAAGTAGAGCATGGAATTTTAGCTGTTTTATGCGGGGAAATTGGCTTTGAATTGGGTTTGAAT
>SDBT01005653.1_pt1 | contig 20912 bp, 20 predicted proteins | sample 2277101 | NCBI WGS metagenome assembly SDBT01 (sample SAMN10404973, study PRJNA504765) | marine sediment metagenome | isolation source: marine sediment core GS10_PC15, 103 cmbsf | place: Arctic Ocean: Southern Knipovich Ridge | collected 2010
TTGGATTTGCAGGCAGGATTTCCCTGCAGATGTGAAAGATATCGCGGTTAGAGCCCTGACTGGCGAGTTTCCCCAGATGGAGTAGCGTACTGTATCACACGGAGCGCCACGTCAAGAGCATATTCACAATAACATACTGCCCTTTAGACTGAAGGTAACATTCTGACGGATTGTACACCAATAAAAAGGTGCGCCGAATTTCACGCCTAAGCGTTAGGCGTAAGACTATAAGATAAAAAAGGAACCTTTTTATAAGCTCAAAATATAACACCCTGACTTAGGTTCAGGGTTACGACGACTAGCATTATATATGCCTCAGAGGCTCTGTAGACCACGAATTGGGCCCAACAAGGTGAAAGTTGAGGGAATCCTTGTTTAACTAGAGGTGGCCTCAAATTCGGACTGTAGCTTGTCCATGGGGGAATACTTGTGGTGCTGTGCGGTAATCTGGGAACTCGTGAAGTGCAGGTAGTGGTTCACCATCTCCAGGGTGGTGTGACCCAGAATTTCCCGGAGAGAGAAGATATCGCCACCATTGAGAATGTAATTTATGGCGAAAGTATGCCGGCACAAGTGGGCATGCAATCGAGTAACGCCTGAACTTTTGGCCAGCCTGGCGAATATGAGCTTTATGGTATTTACCGTTATGGGGTTACCATTGCGTGAAAGGAACAGGCTGTCATAATTTCGAGTAGTCGGTTTCGGCCTCGCTTTGTCAATGTAACTCCACAAAATCATCCTGGTATATTCGCCGATGGGAACTACCCTTTCCTTCGAACCTTTACCCATCACCTTAATAAAGCCATCTTTCAGATTAAGGTTACCAAGAGTTATATTCGCTGCTTCGGAGGTTCGCAGGCCGGTATCAAGTAACATTACCAAAATAGAGTGATTACGTACTCCTGTGGGTGATTTCTTATTAATGCTGCCCATAGTTTGTTTTATTTCCTTCGAGGCGAGAGGTACCATGACTTTGATTGGGGCCTTAGGAAGCTTCAGGTTCCCTAAAAAGTTCTCTTCCGTATAACCTTCGGCATAAAGCCAGGACGCGAACGCCTTGAGACACCGGCAATGGCACTGTAATGTCCTGGGTGAAAGTAATGTGCCCTGCTGCGGCGTATAGGGATGTCCCTGGAACTTGGGTTTCTGACGCAGATAGAGGATGTAATGTCTGACCTTATCTATGGTGAGCACCGAAATATCGTTGGATAGCAGGTTTATCTTACAGTAATTGGAGAATAATGCCAGCATTTCCCTGTACCAGGTTACTGTCTTCGGGCTCTTCCCCTCTGCCTGGTTGCTCTCCTCGTAAAGGATGACCAGTTCATCAATAGTCAGAACTGCCTCTTTTTCAGATGGGAGTACTGTGCCTATTTTCATCTATTCTCACACTCCAAGCCACTAAAACTCCAAGCCTAGGAGAATTTATCGAAGTCCAATCCGGGAGACTTCCCGTATCTGTTTAGCCAATCAATAGCTTCTGCCCAATTATTTAATACGAGCCCGTCTATCAGTTGAGCGATGATAACAATAGCCTCCTCTGGTGATAAAACTATCGAACCATATGCCTGGTAATAAGCTTTATCGGCCACTATCTCCCTGGTTTCTACCCAATATACGGTTACCCCTGCTTTCTGAGAAAGAAATATACAAACATATCCCTCACCATTGTGCTCCTCATAGTGACGTTCGACACAGACGGCTACCCAGCTAGCAATGATTTGCAATTTGCGGCACAGTCTATAAAGGGCATATGAGGCAACGTAGTTATTAAAATCTTTCAGGTCAGTTATAAACACGCCACACTTGGCCTCCACCTGATCTAAAACGTTCTCCAGCTTATGGCAGCTTTCCCTTAGTTCCCCCATCAATCGCCACCGAGCTCCTTCAGTAGATTATGAAGCGCTGATTTCATGCTATGAGGGTACGGGAAGTTTTTCTCATGAGTACTGACCCATTGAAGAAGAGCCTTAGCCATGGCGACCACCAGAGGTCCGTATTCGTTGTAACCGGCTGAGGAAGGATCATTAATCAAATCGAATAACTTATGTAGCGCTTCGCTCTCTTGTAATTTGTATTCTACTTTAGTCACCTCAGCGCCAGCTGCCATAGCCCTGGCGTTAAGCGAATCCATATGGTTCAGTGCCTCCTGATTCTTCCCTTCCAACTGAGCCAGCAGTTCTTTACATTCAGCAACATTGCCTTTAAGCTTGCCCTGTTCTTGTTGAAGGGCTTGAAGCTTGCCGTAAACCTCAATGCTTTTTAGAACATCAAGTGGTTCCCCATATTTTTTAGCCACAGAGAACATAGTAGATATAGCATCCAAACCAAATTTATATTGTTGAATTAGGTTGTCACACATAGTAGTCGCTGTTTTCAGATGAGCGTACTGTGCCTCCAGTTTGCTGATTTTGCCCTGTATTTCACCAAGTTCAGCTTTTGCCTTAGTGGTCTTATCGCTGATGTCAGTATGACTCGTGTAGGCTTCAACTGCTTTCAGTACTTCCTTGGTGCCGCCATACTTTTCAGCCAACCCGGATAACTTATCCAGCTCTTGTTCCGTGAAACCCAACTTAACGGCTTTTTCGTAGGCTTCAATAGGTTTCAGCAATTGATTTAGCTTGGTCTCCCCTTCTTCCACCTGCTGATTAAGGCTCTCTAGCTCATGGCTGGTCGAGTCAACTTGCTCGGTCAACTCACCAAGGGATTCAAACTTTGATAAAGCTTGAATTATCTGCTGAGGTTCCCCGTGTTTCTTGGCAAGGTCAATCACGGGAGCGAGAGAACCGAGCCCTAGCCCCATTTCTTCCAGTTCCTTTTTCAAATTGATGGCCTCGGCCGCACCATCGGGAGAAAGGCCGTATTTTTTAAACTCTTCGTGTTGCTTTATGAGACCGGTTAGATCTAAAGAAGCAGAATCAGCAGCACACACCAGGTCCACCATTTCCTCAATACTGACATCATTACTTTTCAGGTCATCAAGCAGATTAATAGTAGTCTCGACGTCATCCAAGGTCATGTCGGTCGATATTAGGCTGTCCAATAAGCTAACCACATTCTGCCATGAGCTGGGCTGAGCCGACTTTATCCCCGGCGTATAGAATTTTACTGTTGATGTTGTCCATTTCCCTTTCGAAAGTTCCGATATCTCCTCATTGGTCATACCTGATTTTTTCAGTTGGCGCATCAGTTCTTTGGCCTCTTCATGTTCAGCTTTCGATAAAGTTGGTTTGCCTGCCAGGGTTACGAATTTCTTTGCTAACTCTTCGATGTTCATTTTTTATACCTCCCCTTGTCGTCATATACTTTTTCCTCTCAAGGCTTGTTTCCCAAAAAGAATAGGGATGTGGTTTTGTGTCCACACCCCTATTATCATTGAGGACATCCCCCCTTTGGAAGGAAAATGTCCGACAGTTTAATTGTGCATAATTATTTCGTTATAGTTCATCCATTGTTGACCTAGTTATATTTTGCCTGAGGCGGCACCGGCTTCTTCACATACCTGGCAAAGTTGGAGATAGCGTTCTTACGCAATCGCCTCTGCTCCGCCAGCGGTGGGTCCTGTCCTGGGTGACTTTGCTTGAATTCCTCTCTATACTGTGCGTTGAGGAGGTTTGCGTGCTCATTTTGCAGATGATTGTAGAGTCTTGGCTGTTCAGCCACCAGTATCTGGACCTCGGCCCAGCTCATGCCGTCAAGTACCTTTTTCCGCCGTATTACGGCACCCTTCTGTCTACCGGCCACCAGGCCCAAGGGCTTGCCCATGCCTTTCCCCTTTTTCACCTGGGCGAGGAATTTGCCCAGTTCCCTCCAACTGTAAGCGTCAAACAAATCCAGATTGCCGCGCACCACGAAGTCGCCGGAGTCACGCAGCATCTGTTTCAATAGCATCGGTGAAAAGGTTAGGGTGTCACCCAACGAAAGGTCCCTGGTACCACCCCACACCTGCGTACCCCAGATTTGCCAGTAGCCCGGCTTCTCCTCGGTTGTAATTGCCACACGATATCCAGTGTCAGTCAGCCAACCCGTCCGAAACGGAGAGCTGAACTGGAAAGCCGGCATGGTAAGGTAATAATAGGCTTGTGGGGCCTCACCCCGACGATTCCTGATATACGTCTCTAGCCGGGTAACCTCCTCTTCAGTAGCTGAAAAGAGCCACTCCAGGAAGGCTAGTAGGTACAGGGGCAACTTATATTGCATCAGCACCTTCTTCAATTCGTTGCTTAGCTCCTTGCTATGAGAAGCCTTCCAGGTATCCCGCTCAACAGCAGACATGCCAGCCTGATATTGTAGCTGGCGCCTCAATGGTGAAAGCTCAGGTAAAAGGGCCAAACAGATTTTCAAGTTTCGACGGACCATCCTGAACATGTTTCCCAACAGGTTCACCTCGACGCTTTTTTTTGGTCCCATAGCGTGTTACCTCCTCTTGATGGATGGGCTATTCAATTTCGCTTCTTCGAGCTTGGATTCCTTTACTAACCTCGCGATATTCAGCCCCAGATTGAGATCGCCACACTCAGCTTGATCCGTGCTCCAATATCGCCAATTCTTCAAACCAGATTCTTGAACAGCCGAGCAGCGTTTAGTTTCCACTCCGGCGTGTCCCGACGTGGTTTCCCTACAGTACCCTAGTATACTACCTCTAGACCCGCCTGCACGCAATCATGGAAAAACGTCTTTAGTTCGACCTGACGGAGGTGTAAATGTCATCATTTATCTTTGTTGAAAATTAGACGAAAGTAGGACGAAAAGTCATGTGGTGTGATAATGAATTGGACGAAAGAGTGTTTAGGGAGGCCAATAACTATACGATGGTTAGTTAATACTTCACGTAATATCGTATATGAAAATGGGGTAAATATTTTCGTCGTCTTTTCACCGTCAATTAATCCTCTTTTCGTCGGCATATCATCCTCGAGTTGTCTTAACTTCGTCTATTTATTATCTATGCCACCCCATAAAAATATATAATTGTTGGGAAGAGCTTTCTTGGCGGTCGAAAGACAGGCCCTGATTACCCACCACCCATAATACAGTCTAGATTTATTATCCACGAATAATAACCTGTGCTAGTTTCGGTGTAGGGAAAAGACTATAGGCATAGTATTGTTTACCGGAAGGAGCTGAAATAAGAGCATGTAATAATTTACGTGACTGTGATTTCGATTGAACAATTCGGACAATTGTTCAATGGATAACAAAACAGGCTTTTATTAAGGCCAGCCGCCACTACCTACTCCTAAGGCTAGAATGCCGGTTACTCTAACTTAAGAAGTGGTATCCTTTATGGGGGAGGTCACCACCACATTACTTCCCAATACTCAATATCTGTCCAAATTCTAGGCACTGGTTGGCATACCATGTTTAACAGCCGCGGGAAATCCCGACATACTCTGCACCAGAATTAAGTTATTCACCTTTTCCTGATATTTTATAGCGAGGGCAAGGGCACATAGGCTCCCCTCTTCTTGTTCATGTCCCATTTAATACTTAAACTGTTTGGATTAAACTATGCTAGGTTAAAATGAACTTATACATTGGCTAGCAGTTCTCGTAGCTCTTCTCCATTCTGTTTATCCCACTGATAAATGATAATCAAGTCCGTACCTATGCAAAAGTGACGAACACCCATATCAATATATTCTCTGGCCTGCTCTAGACTTCCAGTTATTTCCACTCTAGGTTGAACACCTTTCTTTAGAGCTAGCTCTATCATATCTCTCTGTTTTCTCTGAACTTCGGGGTGATTTCTTTGCCCAGGCTTACCTATATTAAGGGCATAATCACAGGGACCAAAGTTAATCATATCTACTCCTTTTACAGCAAGTATCTCTTCTAAATGCTCCATGGCGCTTACTTTCTCGATCATAATTGCAACAACGACTTCTCTTTGAGCCTGAGCCCAAGCTTCGCTTCCAGTATCAAAAACATATCCAGTGTTTCGTCTTCTAGAACAACCATGAAGACCACCATCTTCAGGTGTTGCTGGCCTAACTAAGCGGATGCAATCTTCAACTTCCTTTGCAGAATGGCAGTCACTAAACAGCAAATTCTGGATACCTGCACCTAATGACCTTTGACTGATAAATAGCCTTGGTTCCTGTTCAACCTTCATCATTGACGACATGTGAGGGAATAATTCCACGGTGCGAGCAAAGTTATCCAGGTCATTAAGTCCCCAAGGTGCGTATTCTCCGGTCAGTTCAATATAATCAAAAGCACCTGAGTGACCAATTACCTCAACAATTTGTGGCGAAGTGGTAATCATGTGAGTTCCAATAGTTGGTTTTCCCTCATTAAGTAGAGTTCTTAACCTGTTCTCTTTCATTTATGTTCTTACCTCCTCACAGATATTGACTTTATAACGATAATTCTAAATTGTATTTAGGAAGTGTGCTTAACTTATCGATACTCTCCTACTATCCGTACTTAGGGCTTTGTTAAGCCAATTTGCGGTCGTTTTTGATTCTTCGTTGGTTACTGCCACATTAACCACTCGATTTGTTTCAACTTCTTTTACCTGATCTGCTGGGACAGCCACTCGATTACCTTCTTTTGTGAGTACCGTGACCCCAGAATTAAACAACAGCTTTTGGTTTGTTTTGCGGTCTTCGCGTCGTTCCCAGCAGATAATTTGGCAATTCCCACAGGTATCGAGGTAGACTTCATTAGGATTAAAACATCTATCTCGTTGTGTTAGCAATGCTCTTTTCCCTTGCCTGTTCGGATCTGCTGACCTTGCCTTGCGAACAAGAGCAATAAGATCGGTATTGTTATCGGGTAGATGATATTGAAGCCGAAAGGGGCTCCACGTAGACCACTTTCCATTCGGATTCAAACCATGAAAACCACCGCAACCGATAAGGCGACGTGCGTTATGCGCCTTCTTCCCATGAATGTACTTTCTGCCTGCAATAGTAAACGAGACAGTTTCATTTGCACTGATCATATTTACAGGACACACGGTGGTGCATATTTTACATTTATCGCAGGGGTTTACTTCAAGGAGCGGGTCAGCCTGCATTTCTGCTGAAGTAAGTACCGAGGCCAAATAAACAGCCGACCCAAATTGTGGAGTAATTAAATTACCATTCCAACCCAGCCAACCTAACCCGCAGGCAACTGCTGCATACCTATGGGAAAAATCGGGAACCATTCGCACTCTGTTAATGGCATCAGTACCTCCAGGTTCGGGACGGTAAACGCTATTTGCTTCAACACCTTTTGTTTCAAAGCCTTGGCCCTCTAATAAACCTGTAATACAGTTGGTAATCCTATATAGTTTTTGGTATATTGTTTTCCGATTTGCCCCATGAGCTAACCATTCTCTCTTGCTCAAGAAATTGCGGATTACTAATCTGTCCAAAGGTATAGCGAAAGAGATTATAGATTTAGTAGAAGGTAGTAGATAGTTGGGATCAACCGATCGGGGGGCTCCATCTAGCCTATCTCGAGAGCCTATACCTACAAGTGCAGCGCCATTATCAAGGGCAATAGAGTGTATTTCTGACTTAATTTTATCAACGGAAGCCAAATAATTAACTCCTTACACTTAGATACCGCTTCGCTTATTGCTATTAAGTTTATAATCTTTCAGAGGGACATATTCTACATTGTTACATTCATATTAAGTATTTGGTTCTAAATCGATAAATGATAGGATTCATCTTAGGACTTTCTTTAAATCACGATTAAGACACGCTTTATCCCATTCCATAAATACCTGAGCTCTTTTATATACTGGGGTATCGATCATGCGGCCATCTAAAGGTACAGAGGCTAGCCCTTGCCGCGTTCCTTCCTCAAATACTTCCACTACTTTTTTATAATATGATAGTTCCTCTGCATTAGGGCGGAATCCATCGTTGCATATCTGAACCCAAGATTGATGAGGGCAAACAGCTCCTTTAAAACCCATGTTGCGGGCTACTTGAATAGCATGAAGTAAGGAAAGATCGTCAGCTTTTTCTAGAGTAATGCCTAGAGGATAGCTCATACCTTGGGCCTGTATACTAGCGGCACATGCATTTGCAATTATCCGGCCTTTGATAAACTCTAGAGGATCTGTATCACTCTGAGGCTCGGGATGTATAGACAGGTCTTTGTACAATGAAGTCTCGGCTACAGTAAGTGCTACAACCCGATTATTGCTTCGGGCAATGTCGAGTGAGTTAATAACACCCAACGATGTACCGATTTCGGCATCTATTTGTATGAAACCATCCGAAATATTTCGAGTCTTCTCGAATTCCGTCAACTTGTAGTGTAATTGTTTTACTTCTCGATTACTTTCTACTCGTGGTAAAACTATTCCTGCTAAATCTGGCCATATTGTGAGTTCTAGGTCTTCATCAATGGTCCTGCGATTCACGCGGATAAAAAACTCTGCACCACTTTGTTTCACAAGGGCTATAGCTTCTTTCACCAAATTTGGACACAATTCTTCCCTTTTTGTTTTTGGCAGGTTCTCCAAATTAAGAACAAGAGCATCGCTGCCAATCTTTAAAATCCATTCTGGAACTGGAATTGTATTACCGGGTAGTCTTAATATCGAACGTCGAATTAATTTCGGCATTAAATGCCTCCATTATTAGACGGTTTATTAGTATTATCTTCGGCTAATTTGGTTTTCATAATAGCGCTACTCTTGTACTTGTCTTTGAGTGTACAAGCATCAGCCCAATCAATAAGTTGATTTGCATTACAATATTCATAAATATCAACGGTCTTCCCTTTTAATTCGGTTTTGTTTTCGCCGTCTTGTTCTAGTTGTCTGTATGCTGTTACTATTATTTTTGCCCATCTGACTTCTTGAGGAGTGGGAGTGAGCTCGGTTAATATTGGCTCAATGAAGGCTGGATGTAGGACGATAGATTCCCTAACCAACATATTTTTAAGTGTTTTAGCTAATAACATGCCTTGCTCTTTGTCATTAACACGGCCGGTATTCCCCGGTATATATGGGTTTGTGGTTACTTCGATTCCAGCTGCTAGTTCAGCCAGTGAGCATTCACCTCGGATATAAGAGTACTGATCGAATCCAGCAAACATCTCGATCTCCAAGTCCAATGCCATATCGTAACCACCACCTCCGTCTGACATCACCTTCACCCTAGGACTACTGCTAGCAACCTCATAGCTGTTTGCTACTCCCAAGGTTGACTCTAACATCGGTCGTATTTCTATAGAACCCAAGGGGATTCCTCGTTCCCTCTCCAGTTCTGTTAGTAAGCTATCAATGAAATTTACTTCTGTAGCTGATTCCGTTTTAGGTAGTAGCACCCTGGAAATGCCCGGCCAAATAGAAGCACGCAAGTCAGGCTCTATGAATTCCTTGTTTATACGAACGAAGACAGACGCCCCTCCTTTGGATACTTGTGGGATAACCTCTCTGACTAGATTTCGGGCTTTTTCTTTTTCTGCCATGGGTACTGAATCCTCGAGGTCTAAAATAATCGCATCAGCGCCACGAGTCCATGCCTTCTCCGTAAAACGCGGGTTGTTTACAGGAACGAAAAGAACACAACGGTGTACTTCAGACTTCATTTAAGTGTTCCTTTTTTAACATATAGCAGCTTATTTTTATCGCGCTTGGCACAAGCTTTTGCAAACAATATTGTATTTTGGTAACAACTAATTTTTGTGTCATCATAGATGCGTCCATCTATCTCTATATAGTCTCCGCCCATGTCTCTGCGCTGTTTATATAACTGTATTATTCTTTCCGCTTCCTTCACAGATTTACTGGATGGGGTAAAACCTTGATTAATAGCGGCTACTTGTTCTGGTCTAACACAGAAGCAACCTGTGAAACCCGTTTGATACGCCCTCTTTGCAGCCGCCTCCGACTCTTTCGGTGAGGCTAAACCCCCTCTTGATCCTGGTTTCCAGTGAGCACCAATAGGTTGTTTGTCAAGCGCTTTAGCTATAGTCAATACTCTAGACATTAAATATGGATATAGGCGAAACTCACCCTGAGCGTCTTGACCTAATCTCATAGCTAAGTCGACTCTATCCAAGGCAAGAGCAATAACACGTGGACTTGCTTTTACCAGGGAAGGAGCATTCCAGAATCCTTTTGCTGATTGTGGAGCTAACACCAAACCTATGCTACGAGGTAAAAGACCAATTTCCTTTTCACAATTTCCAATATATTCATCTATTTCCTTTATTTCATCGTTTAATTCTGGCCCGGGTAATATTATTCCACAGATTCCCGGTTTCACGGCTGCTTTTATATCACACCATCTAGTTTTCCAATCCACACGGACGAAGATATCAATCGTATCCTTTTCCATCGATAATGTTTTATTTAAAGCAATACGAGCTTGTTCTTTATGCTTAGGGGCAACTGAGTATTCCAAGTCAAGCACGATTACATCTGGCAAATAGGCCTCTGCTTTTCTTAATGCATCTATCTCATTTGCTGGAAAAATAAGCCAAGATCTTCTTATTGCTGATTTATTGAATGTTTTCCTTTTCACTTGTTTTACCTATTTATTAACAATAAAGGCATCGACAGCTAGAACGCCGCTGCCTTTTGGCAAAACGATAAGAGGATTGATATCTAGTTCTCTAAGTGACTCTTTCCATGTGAGTGCAAAGTGAGAAAGATTCATTATTGCATCTTCAAGAGCATCAATATCGGCCGGCTTCCAGCCACGAAAACCAGTGAGAAGTGGAAACCCTTTTACCTCTCGTACCATCTCTTGTACGTCAGTACGTTGTACCGGACATACTCGCAAGCTAAAATCCTTGAGTAGTTCGGTCATAACACCGCCGATACCAAATAACAGAACCGGACCTAATTGTGGATCTTGCTTTACTCCCAAGATAACCTCTATTCCATATCGAACCATTTCTTGAACCAAGATGCCGTTCACTGAGGCCTTCTTTCCGATCTCATTTATTTTGCTATGTATCTCTATATAGGCATTCTCTACATCCGCATCTGTATTAAGGTTTGCCTTAATTAATCCAAAATCTGTCTTATGTGGTAGATCTGTAGAATCTACTTTCAGTACAACAGGATAACCAATGGTCATAGCTAATTGAATTGCTTCTTGAGGGCTGTGCGCTAGAGAGCACTTGGCTATTTTAATTCCATTATCTGACAACAACTCCAGACTATCGAAAAGACCTAAAGCACCACTATTGTTCATCAATACAGAATTAGAAGGAACTCGTTCAATTTCCACTTTTACACTATTTTTGTCGCTGAGCTTTTTCCTGGTTTTATGATATTCTAAGGATGCCTTTATAGCTTTGGAGATATTATCCGCACGATAGAATACCTGCACCTTATTGTTCCGTAGGAGCTGCAATCCTTCGACTGCACGTTCACTTCCAGTCCATAGCATTAGAAACGGTTTGGTACTCCTTTCCACCATGTCAATGATATGTCGTGCTTGATCATCTGATCCGGCAGTGCCTAAGACAACACCCCCGAAAGAAGTATCACTAAGCATAAGATTTATAATATTAGTTAAATCTTCATTGAATGCATGCCAAGTAATATCAGCAGGATTTGCTGAAGAGCCAAATTCCCCTAATATACTCTCTAACCCGACTCTAGTATTGACTGATGGTTGAGGTACACCTATTACTTGCTCACATTTATCCGCTAATTGGGAGGCTACTCCACCGGAGTGAGCTACAATTCCAATTGTCTCTTTTTTAAATGGAGGAGAATTGGCAAGAAAAGAACCTATTTCAAGCAGTTCATCCCAATCTTCCACTCTAATTACTCCAACCTGTTTAAAAAGAGCATCGTATGCTTGGTCTGAACCAGTCATTGATGCGGTATGAGAGAGTGCTGCTTGCTGACCGGCTAGAGAACGTCCAACTTTAATGGCTACTATAGGCTTACCTAGATGTAGAGCTTCTTCTGCTACTCTGCGAAATTTATCACTATCTTTTATGGACTCAAAATAAGCAACAACTGCTTTTGTCTCTGGTGTATTGATACAGTAACGAATAAAGTCCGTAGTATCCAAATCAACCTCATTACCAGTAGATATTATGTATGAGAAACCCAAACCTCTATCCTGTGCTCGGGCGAAGAATGGTCCGAAAGCACAGGCACCACTCTGTGAGACTAGGGCCAAATCGCCTGCAACCGCAGTCTTAACGGACGAAAGTCCAGTTGAACAAGTCCAAATATTATCAGTAACATTGGCTATACCAAGGCAATTCGGCCCACATAATCTCATACCGGTCTGGGCACAGAATTCTTTTAGAGATTCTTGGGCTAGTTTTCGATCGTCCGTACCTTTTTCGGCAAAACCGGCAGTAATTATTATCCCAGTCTTTATTCCTCTATCACCACATTCGGCTAGAACATCAGCGATCTTTTCGAATGGAACAATGATGGCGGCGAGGTCAGGTACCTCTGGAAGAGACATAATACTTGGGTAACAGCGCACTCCCATTAATTCTTCATATTTGGGGTTGATAGGAAATATCCGCCCAGTATATCCAGTCTCGATGAGGTTATTAAGAAAACGCCCACCGTATTGCAGTCTTGAGGTTGCACCAATAATTGCTATAGATCGAGGGTGTAACATAGTTTCGATTGACTCTAGGATTGTATCTTTAGAATATTCTGACACTCTGCGTTCTCTCCTCTCCCTACCTTGTAATAAACTGGTTTTGCTGGCTAAATATTATTCACCTACCCTTTAGATGACACTCATACATTCCGTAATACTATAGACAGAGTTAATCTCGTCCTAGTCTCGCCGGTACTATTATGCTCCGATTCAAGCCAACATAAGGACAGGGGACTAAATTACCTGATTCAACACCTCTTCTATTTGATCATCCGTTAAAACTTGGAAGTCGGCTTCTGACATTGTTGTCTCTCTTGTCTGCTTGGTTACGACATCGTAAGCTATTTCTCCTTCGGGGGGGTGTTTTGCAAACTCAAACGTAGCTGGTCTAATGACTACATCGGGAGAATACCACCAAGCTATATCGAATACTTCTTCAGGGTAGGCAGCTAAAAAGATTATTTTAGCTATGTATCCTCTTGGGGAATGGAACACGCACGGGAAAGCAAGATCGATCTTCCACCCTATTTCCTTGAGGTATTCAACAGCAAATACCTTTAAAATCCAGGGATCGAAGTTGATCTCAACGTTGATATGAACATGTTCGTAGGCAGGGTCCTCAACTAATCTTAGGCCTTTTTTCCAGTGAGAAGATTGAAAGTATTTGCGTATTTCTCTTTCTTCTCTAGGGCCGACACATTTAAATTCGTGTTGCTTGTAATGGTTATCTAGGAAGTTTTTCCCCCATGTTATTATGTTTGTCCCTTCTTCACCTAGTTTTTCTGGATCGGACGGTTCTAAAACTACGTCGGAATTGAAGTTCCAGAAAAAATCAATTGCAGGCATCACGACAGCTCTTTCAGGATCATGCGGATGAACACTATGTGCCGCCAGTCTACCTGGTCTGGTACCTAGGACATCGATCTTTCTGTCAAGGGGTATTTGCTTTCGTTCAAAATAGCCCGCGAGTAATTTACAAATGGAATAAGGATCTAAATTACTCTGTAGATACACATGGGTATGGTACAGTTCCTCATCAATTTGTGTTAACTGGTTCATCAACACTTCCCACTGGTCTGTTTTAAAGTAATCTACTAATGATCTTACAATCTTGTCTTGTCCAACCATTGATTAATCCTCCTTTATTTACTACTGTTGATATTCGTGAAAATCAAGCGTATCCTTCAATATGCCCATCCTCCTCATACATTCCTATTATAGATGCATGATGTAAATGACCCAAACCGCGCCTTTGAGCATCCTTCATTACCTTGTGGGTCACATTAGATAAAGGTAGCGGCACCCCGAGAGCAGTAGCTGTATTCGTTATAATCTCTGTATCTTTAACTGCAATATCTATACAGCCTACTGGTGTGAAATCCCTGTTAATTATTCTTTTAGCCCAACGCCGGAAAACCTCGCTATCACCTACACTTCGAGTTACTATATCGAAGACAGATGATAGATTGATACCCAATTTTTCTGCCATTGCCATAGCCTCTATAGTAGCCACAATATTATTCTCAACCAGTATTTGGACTATCATTTTCATCGTTTGCCCCATACCCACCGCACCCATATGATAGACATTTTCGCCCATTGATTTAAGAAGACTCTCATTATCTCTAAGAATATGATCTTCTCCGCCGACCATTATTGTTAAGGTACCTGATTCTGCTCCCGGTATTCCTCCACTGACTGGGGCATCCAACATATTAATACCTTTTTTTGCTGTAATAATGGCTGCCTCCTTAGCTTCAAGAGGGGAAATAGTACTCATAATTATTAGAGTAGAATTCTTTTTCATTCCATTTGTTATTCCTGCAGCAGAGAAAGCCACTTCTTGAATCTGTTTATAATCAAGCACCATTACGATAATGGTATCGTTTTCCTCTCCAAGTTGCGCAAGACTATGAGCCGACTTAGCTCCTAACTTCTCCAGTTCAAGCATAGGTTCTTTACGTAAATCATATACCATCAGTTTTAATCCTGACTTTAGAATATTCGTAGCCATTGGCCTTCCAATCCTGCCTAAGCCAACAAAACCTATATTTTTGGGTTTCATAATTCTCATATTCCCTTCTCGTATTGTTTTACGACTTTTTTAGAGGCATAATAATATGACGCTGCTTTAAAATCGCATTATGTCTTCAAACCCACGACATGTGTTATATACGTTTCTCATGTCTATTTAATCATCTGCCTTGGTAACCACAGAATTACTTCAGGTTGGGCTATGCAAATCCCAAGGCCTACAGCGATTATAAAGACAAAAGGAATTACGCCTCGAATAATATCACCCATCGTGATCCCCATTTCCGGTGATACAGCACTTCGGACGTAAAATATAGCTGGTGCGAAGGGGGGGGTCATGAATGACATTTGAAGATTTGTACATATCATTATGCCAAACCAGAGAGGGTCAAAACCTAGAATTGGAGCTATGGGAGCTAATATCGGAACCATGATGAACATAATCCCGATCCAATCAAGGAAGAAACCAAGGAGGAAGTATATTAGCATTACTACTAAGAAGGCTCCCCATCTACCACCTGGGGCGCTCAGAATTGCCCCTGCCACTACTTGTTTACACCCAGCGCTAATGAAAACGCCGACAAGCGCTACTGCGCACCCGCCGATAATCATAATTGCACTAGTAATCCTCATCGTATCAAGGGATGCTGTTTTCAAGGCTTTGAAACTGAAACTTCTGTGGGCAATGCTTAGAAGTATTACTGCAAAGGCTCCAACCGCTGCTGCTTCAGTAGGAGCGGCAATGCCCATAAAAATGCTGCCTAATACGGCAAGTATAATAAGAATAGGTGGTACCATTGAAGATAGCAGCACCCATGTTTTTTTAGTAAAAGATACCGTCCTTTCCTCTCGAGGTATCGCTGGCCCTGCACTGGGTTGTAAGAAACACCGTACTGAGATGTACAAACAGTATAGGAAAGACAGTAATAGACCTGGTCCCATGGCTCCAAAAAATAGTTTTCCTACAGAGACTTCAGCCATGGGCCCATAAACGATCAACATAACACTGGGCGGAATAAGAATACCAAGGGATCCTCCTGCACATACTGCCCCGGTGGCTAATGATTTGCTATAACCGCGTTTTAACATAGCAGGTAGCGCAAGAAGTGCAAGCATTGTGACCGAGGCACCAATTATTCCTACACATGCGGCCATTATAGTCCCGATGAGTACAGTAATTACTGCCAACCCTCCCCTAAAGCCACTGAGCCACAAGTACAGAGCATCATACATCTTGGCTGCTATACCAGAACGTTCTAGCATAATACCCATGAAAATAAATATTGGTAATGCCAGCAGGATATAAGTAGTCACCATATGGAACAAACGTGTATACATCAAATTGAACACTAGATTTCCAAATAGTGCGTATCCAATTACTAATCCTGTAATACCTAGCACTACAAATAGGGGAAAACCAAACAGGGCTCCTACTATGATGCAACTGAAAATAAGTAATGTTACTATTTCTGGACTTAGCTCAATCATAGTGGTTCCCCTCTTCTGAGCAAATACAGGTCGCTGATGGAATTGGCTGCACCTTGAAAAAACAATAGAGAGAAACCTATAAAGGCTATAGTTTTTATAGGCCCAGCCGGTGGGTACCAGTAGGTTTGTAGTAATACTTCTTTATGTGACCATGCAAAAATCATCTCATCAGCGGCAGCATAGGCAAAAGCTATAATAAGTGGGAAAAAGAGTAGTGCTCCGATAATATCGATAATTGCTTTACCTCTAGTAGAGAGACGTGCGTAAAATATATCTATTCGAATATGAGCACGATATCGATGAGTATAGGCCAAACCTAATAGGATAATAGTTCCCCCTAACATGGAAGATAAGTCTTGTGACCAGATCGTTGGTCGGTTAAATACGTATCTTGCTACTACTTCATAACAAAGCGTAAGTACTAATACCACTACGCACCAGTGCATTATTTTACCCACCCATTCGCTGATGGAATTAATGGTTCTTATTGCGGTCTTCATAATACAATAATCACCAACCCCTTGTTATTTGAAGTAGAGTTCTATTTGATGCGTGTAGCTCCTAAGATGTATTCTTTACTACCCCATCACTATCTAGTGATATTGTTATATTCTGTTATCTGCTAATTGCCGGGAGCGGCCTACCATCTATATAGCATTAGATAATTTGGAGGTTTGCTCCCGCGCAATTATTTATCCGGTGCGGGAGCAAACCTATTAACAGTTTATTTACTATAGCTCCAGTTTCAGCGTACACCCTGTGCTTCAAAGAAAGATTTGTAGCTCATTACTGATTCAAGAACCTCAGCATACAGAGGATCCGTTTCTGCTTTCTCGGCATAGAATGCAGCAGCAGCCTTAGCAAATTCGTCTTCTATATCTTGAGGTAGAGGCAGGATATTTGCGCCGTAGTCTTCAAATTTCTTTCGTGCTCCAACCTCAGCTATTAGTGCATTAGCATAGAATTGTACGGCATGAGCTTGGCATTGTCCGGTTACAATATTCTGAAGATCGGAGCTAAGTTCTTGCCAAGCGTCCATATTTACGACTAACTCCATTGGATCAGTAGGCGCACGGGATGGAGAAAGATAGATGTATTCAGCGACTTCTTGATATGAGGCAATCCAGTGACCATTGAAGTTTGAGCGTTCAAATGTATCGATAACGCCTCGCTGCATTGATTCGTAGATTTCCTTTGCGCCTAGTGATACAGTGGCTACGCCCATCGAAGCTAGAATTGCCCCACCGTCACCGGCTGTGCGCATCTTCTTTCCTACCAGATCGCTCAGTTGATTAATAGGCTCGTTGGACATCATCCATATTTCTGATGGCCTGGCCATGGCCAACCCTACGTAATGTACATTTAAGTCGGCATCTTGTAGGACTTTATTGGCAAGATCTGTTCCAACGCCACTTGCGTGCCACAATACCTGCTGTATAGGCGTCAGCCCACCAGCAATTTGATCCAGGGGAGGACCAGCGTTCAGGAGATGTTTATGAAGTGAAAGTGAAGTTGTTGTTGCTTGTAACATACCTCTGTGAGTTGAGTCCAACTCCTCCTGGGCAGGTGCGATTTCACCACCAGAATAATACTCTAGGACCAAACGCCCTCCAGTTGCTGCATTGATAGCTTCACATAGTGACTGCATTCCCAGATAGGTTTCTGATCCTGTCGAAGAGTGGGTTTGCACTTTCCATTTGATTGCCTCGACTGGTTGACTTGGTGCTGGTGTTGGTGCTGGTGTTGGTGCTGGTGTTGGTGCTGGTGTTGGTGCTGGTGCCGGTGCTGGTGCTGGTACCGGTGCTGGTGCCGGTGCTGGAGCCGCACAAGCACCTAAACTACCTATTATTACTACCACTAATACTAAAGCCAATACGATTTTTCTATTCACCTTATCCTCCTGTTAATATATGCTTGTAATAAACGCTTGTTTCTGAATATGACCACCTCCTTAATACCGGATGTACTCAGACATGTCCTATATATTCCCAATATTGCCGTAAAATCGGTTTCATAATATCGATGCTATATTAGGGTAAGCATAAAAGGTGAAGTGATAACAGTTTTTATATTATTCACGCTTTGTTTAATTATTTGCTCCTTCGGTTGGATAAGATACCTTGTGCTCGTTGCACCAGGAGATTAATTCTTCAATGGTGCGAGGTGAAAGAATTTTTTTATAGCCAAGCCTATAACTAGCTAGATCTGAACCAAGTTTTATCAATTCGGATAACACCTGACACCGCGCTTCATTTGTTCTAACTAGGAAAATGCCGATACTCATGGCTGCTATGGCCTCGCCGTCATTATTTCGTATTATTGATCCAACACCTTCAAAGTCTGTGTAGGTCCCTTCAATATCTATTGCAATACCAGAATTTCTTATTTGTGCGAGCTCCTTTTTTAGTAAGGTCCTTGTTCCTATGCTTTTAGGAGTCATCGCCTTTAATTCTTCGGGGAAGAGCTTATCTATCTCTTTGTCATTTAATTCACTTAGCAATGCCTTTCCTATTGCTGATGTATACGCTGGTAGATGGGATCCAACAACAAGCGCTGTTCTATAGTGGTGTCTTGCTTGTTGCCTCATTACCATAACTACACTAGTATTTTGAAGAATCCCTACGCTAACAGTTTCTTCTGTTATTTCATTTATCGTCTGGACGACAGGTTCAACTGCCTGGGTTAACGTTGCCGCTTGTAAGTACAGGCTACCTAAGGTATACAGATATGGGCCGATACTAAAAAGACCTGTATTTTTATTTCGGTCAAGGAAATTCTGATTACTAAGCAAAGATAAGATCCGGTAAGTTGAAGGCATATTTATGCCAGTTTTATTAGATATTTCGGCCGGTGACCACTCAGGCTTATCTGGGGTAAAAACATCTAAGATTGCAACTATTTTTTTAAAGCTTTTCATAAATCATATGAATGTAATTATTATAATGTAATAATCAATATTATATTATGATAATGTGATTATATATTTCAATTGCTAACTTGTCAAGGAGCTGGCATTTTTTGAATATTCAATAATCTTCTTTATAAAAATGCGTGATAAATTATTTTTAACATATTCTATAAGGCATAATTCGATCTTATTTAGGTAAACTGGTAAGATAAACTACGAGGTAATTTAAGGATATGTCCGTTTGGCTTCAGATAGTCCTATCCGCTTTGGATGGCGTACAGACCACAGTCTGGGGATATTGAATATGCTCATCGCTAATAACACATTTAACAATTTGGGCGATTGTGCAATTAGAGATTAAACTTCAAATTGTGCAGTCATTGACATCACCAGTAAATTGATTTACTGTTCATACCACAGTTGGCAAGAAAGGAGGTGAACTCATGCAAGCATATTGTATGAAATGCCGAGCCAAGAAGGAGATGAAGGATGCTAAAAGCATAACCATGAAAAATGGCAGACCAGCAACTCAGGGCGTATGCCCCACATGTGGTACGAAGATGTTCAGAATCGGGAAGGCATAGCCCTGATAAAAATATAGCAATTAAACAAGGGCTGGATATTTTTATGAACTAGATGTCCAGTCCTTTTATATAACACAGCTCATCTTTTGTGTAATTCAGCATAACAATGGACCTTTTCAATTCAACATATTCGGTGCACCTAAAATACTATACCTATAGTCTATCTATATAGGCTACCGTGTTAAATGGTCTCCCCATAAAATGTCATAATTTACGTAGATTAAGGCGATCCAACGGCGAAAACTTTTGATGCTGTATCACAATATGATTTGATGCCAGGTTAACGTAATGTCTTACCATCTCCAGAGTAGAGTGTCCTAATATCTGTTGAAGCGAGAATACGTCGCCTCCGTTAATCAGAAACCTCGTTGCAAACGTATGTCTGCACAGGTGTGCATGAAGCCTGCAAACTCCCGATCTTTTTGCCAACCTTGTAAACATCAGCTTCATACTATTCTCGGTCAATGGCTGGCTACTAATAGATAGGAATACATTATTAGTAACAGGATTATTCGGTTTAGGCCTGAAACGGAACAGGTAACGCTGTAGTGCTTTCTGAGCATTATTTCCAATAGGCACAATGCGCTCCTTTTTACCCTTACCCAGCACTTTAAGATATCCTTCATCCATATGAATATCCTCCATCTTCAGGTTGATAAGTTCACCTATCCTTAGTCCTGTATCAAGCAGAATCATAAATAGGGTCTGGTTCCTGGAATCCGATGGTTGATGTACTAAAAGTGCTGAGTATGGCCCTTATTTCTTCATCTGACAGCGTAGAGACCACTTTCCTGGTGACCTTTGGTGGCTTTAAATCTTTAGCGGGGTTATTTTGAGCCAGTTCTTCTACTACTAACCAGTTAAAGAAAGCTCGTAGAGTTCTGACATGGCCATGGACCGTCGCTGCTGATAGCAGCTCTGTCTTCGCCGGTGTATAAGGATGGTTTTCATACCTTGTTTTCTTCAGCAGGTAGAGGACGTATTCGCGGAGTAGTTTTGTATCAATATTGTCTAGTGAATCGGGAAGATGCCGGTTTGCCAGGTAATTACGAAAGCTCTTTAGGTTTGCTGAATACCATGAGATAGTTTTAGGGCTCTTACCCTCGGCCCTGTTACAGACCTCGTAGTATTCTATGAGTTCATTTAGCTTATGTGCCTTTTCTTGGGTATTTACATAAGTTGCCATGCTGGATCTTACCCTCCATTATTGTATTTTATCGGTTCAGACCCAGCGCTTGAATAATCAGGGTGTTAAAACGAGTCAGGGTGTCAAAGCGAATCAGGGTGTCGAAAATACCGTTTTCACCTCCTTTTGTGCCTAAACTAACACTCCATGACTTTTAATCA
>SDBT01005654.1_pt1 | contig 20912 bp, 20 predicted proteins | sample 2277101 | NCBI WGS metagenome assembly SDBT01 (sample SAMN10404973, study PRJNA504765) | marine sediment metagenome | isolation source: marine sediment core GS10_PC15, 103 cmbsf | place: Arctic Ocean: Southern Knipovich Ridge | collected 2010
GATGATCCAGTGCTAATCAATCAACTGAGTAGCGTAAAATATAAATTGAATAGTAGCCCTATTCAAGTTGAAGATAAAAAGTTAACTATAAAAAGATTAGGTAATTCTCCTGATAGAGCAGATGCTTTGGTTATAGGTTTATACGCTTTACAGTTTGCTCCCAAGAGAAAAGGTACATCTGTTAAAAAACAGAAAGGTAATCATTGGTACGACCGTTACAGCAAGGATCATCAAGAGGTCGGATCATTTATGTCATGTTAAAATATGCTGCAGGATTATTTGATGGAGACGGTTGTGTTGTAGTAACACGTTACGTATACAAATCTAAAAGTACGGTATACTATTATGTGGTAGCTTGTATAACCAACCAACACCTTCCTGTATTATGTAAATTTAAAAAACGTTGGAAAGGTCATATACGTATACATAAACTAGTTAATCCTGTATATGTATGGGTGGTCAAGGGTGTGAGGGCAGAAAAATTTTTAAAAGATATTTGTCCTTATGCCATTATAAAAAAAGACCAAGTATTGACTGCTATTGAATATCGAAATTTAGGAGTTACAAGGCATAAGTTCGGGGTGCAATTTATGGGTAAATTGCAAGAACTTAAAAAGGTCCAGTTTGAATCTACCAGAGAGGTATCGGGTTATGAGAATATCATTGGATAGATCAACATACAGATTGCCGGAAGTTATCAGACATCAGTTTACGCCCAAGGATTGGGTTATTGTATTTTTAATTTGTTGTAAAAAAATTATGAGGTTGATATGGGTAGGAAAAAGAAAACAGAAACTATAGTAGACAAGACTTCTAAATTTCATAAATGGTTTCAAGACGCTGTTGATGGTCATAACCCCAACAGAGTAGAAGCCAAAAAGGATGAAGACTTTTATAATGGGGACCAGTGGGACTCTAAAGATACAGAAATATTGGATAGGGAAAGACGACCTCATTTAACATTCAACGAGATTTTTCCTATAATAAATTTAGTTGGGGGTTTCCAAAGACAGAACAGATCGGATCTTAAAGCTTACAATGTTAGAAGCGGAAATAAAAAAGTAGCTGACATCCTAACTAAAATAATTAAACATATCATGTATCATTCGGATGGGCATTTTGAAAGTTCAAGACAATTTGAAGACGGTATCATAGGTGGTGAAGGATATTTAGTCTTGGATATAGATTATACGAAAGACATAATTCGTGGGGATCTTTCTATAAAAAGAACAGACCGAGACAACGTATTTCCTGACCCTCACCATGAGTCATTTGACATGTCTGATGGGAAATTTGTTTTTATATGTGATTGGGTTGACAAAGAAAAAATTAAGAAGATGTTTCCTGCTAAAGCTATGGAAATAGACGGTGCTTCAATAGCTGACAAAGATATGATTAAAATTACAACCTCTAATGATTATATGCCGACTACTCCTGGAAGTTCTGCTATGTCTAGTATTGATGAGTATAGGTGGAGAATTAAAAAATGTTGGTGGAGAGAGCAAAAGGAAGTTAAGTTCATGTTAAAACCAGATGGAGGGTTTGAAAATATAACTGACCTTTCCTCTGCCGAAATAAAGAAATTAAAAGATGAAACGCCCGATGCAAAGATTTTAACAAGAGTTATTGAGGTGTTGTGGTATACTACATTGGTTGGTAACGTTATACTCGAAGAAATAGAAAACCCTTTGGGCGGTGTAACCATGTATCCAGTAGTACCATTCTACGCTTATTGGAGAAACAAAAGAAAATTTGGTATAGTTAGAAATTTGAGAGACCCTCAGCAGGAGAAGAATAAAAGATACTCTCAGATGCTGCATATACTTAATACTACTGCGCACTCTGGCTGGTTGGTAGAAGAACAATCAGTTGATGATATAAATAAATATAAAAACTTTGGATCTACTCCTGGTATGACTCTTACATACAAAGCTGGTTTCGCAAAACCAGAAAGATTAACACCAGTTCACGGTTCTCAAGGACATGCCATGGCTGCCAAGATGGGTGGGGATGAATTAAAAATGATTTCTGGTATCAATACCGATTTGTTAGGTATATCTCCATCAAACTCACAAGTGGAGTCTGGTATAGCTATTACCAAAAGACAGCAGCAAGGCATTATGATATTGCAGAATGTTTTTGATAATTTTAATAGAAGTCAAATTTATTTAGGTAAATTGTTAGTGGAGTATATACAAAGATCCGGAGCATATTCAGAAGAAGAGGTTATTAATATAATAGGTAAAGACAATCAGGTTGAAGAGTTTACTATTAATCAACCAGTTGCGGAAGGTAACGAAATAAAGGAGGTATTGAATGATGTAAGAGTAGGCAAGTACGGGGTAATGGTAGGACAAGGGTCCTACAACGTAACTACAAGAATTGCTAATTTAATGTATTTAGTAGAGGCTGCCAAATCGGGAGTACCGATACCTGCTGATGTTTTAATTGATGCGACTGATTTGCCAAATAAGGAAGAGATAAAAGGTCGTATCATACAAGAACAGGAAAGGCAGGAAAGGCTATCGAGAACGGGTCAAAACCGTCCTCAGCGGAAATAACTGAGGTTTCCAGGTCCTCATCCTGGCTAAAAGGAGGTTTCAATGTTTAAGAAGTTATGGATGTATAACACCAGACCGGCACTGGACATTTTTGCTGGAAGAAGAGTTAGATTTGATAATGGTAGTGGTGGTGGTGGAGAAGGCGGAGCAGGCGGTAGTGGAGGAGATGGTGGAGATGGAGGCGAAGGTGGGGACGACAAACCTACTGTTGAGTCTCTTAACAAAATCGTCGCTGATATGAAAGCTGCTCATGAAACTTATAAATCAGAAACTAATACCAAAGTTTCTGGACTTATAAGTGATCTCCAAAAAGAGCGTGAAAAGAGTAAGCCCAAAGAAAATGATGACGATGATGATAATGATGGGGATAAAACTTTTCTCACAAAAGCTCAAACTGCAGCGCTTGTAAAAGAAGCTGTTGAAAAAGCTACTACTGGTTTAGTCAGTGCGTATTCAGATGATAAGCTAGGTGCTTCAGTAGATAGTGCTAAAATAAAATACACCAAAGAAAAAGGTGAAATACCTTATTCTGAAGTTATCGAAAAAGGATTTGTCGAATTTGCTAAGAAAAATCCTGGGCTTATTACCGCGATGAAAACTGCACAAGACCCTGCAGAATTCGCGTATTTAGTGGGGATAGCTCACCCGGTTTTTGCTGCTCGCCGTAAGGCGAAAGTCAAAGACGAGATAGCAGAAGAGATGAAGAAACCAAAACCTACTAAGATAGCAGGAGCAGATGGAAAGACAGAAGTGACTCCAGAAGCAGTCGGAGACATGTCTCCTGACGAATGGGAGAAACTTCCTGAAGCTACCAAACATGCTATGCTATATGGTAGTAAAAAATAACTAAGGAGGTAAAACCATGTGGATTTTTTTGATGTTTTCGATAGGCGCATGGACGATACCTGCCGACTTAACGGCCAAAGTTTGGTCTAAACAACTATGGGTAGAAGCAGAAAAAGAACTTTGGTTCAAAAAAATGGCATCAAAGATGGAGCCCACGGGTGAAAAAGTTGAAGCAACAGGGGTTGGTTCAATTATTTGCATCAAAGAAGATCTCACCAAAGATCAAGGGGATACCATAACCATACCATTGCTAGTTAAGTTAACTGGAGCCGGTGTTACTGGAGACAGCCAATTAGAAGATAACGAAGAAGATTTGACCTTCTATGACTTTTCAGTTACTATCGACCAGTTGAGGAACGGGGTACGTACGCCTGGGCTAATGGCCGAGCAAAAACGTGCATTTAGTATGAGAAATGCAGCGAAAGTAGCATTGAAGATGTGGCTTAAAGAGAAAATGGACGAGGAAATGTTTTATGCACTGTCTTATGGTCCGACAGCTAATAGACGAAGAGTTGCTGGTGGTCGTGCAGATATGACAGCTATAACAACTGGTGATGTGCTTGTAACAACTGACATTTCGCTTTGTAAGAGAAAAGCCAAATTAGCGAATCCTAAAATTCGTCCAGCAATAATTGATGGTAGAGAGATGTTTGTGGTAATATTACATCCTTACCAATCAAAAGCATTAGTAGCAGAAACCGCTTGGAAGAACGCACAACGCGACGCTAATGTACGTGGTGAGAAAAATCCATTATTCTCGGGTGCACTTGGTATCTGGGATGGTGTTATCATCCACGAACACGAGATGGTAGAGACTGCAGCATCAGGTGCTCAACTACCTGGAACAGCTGAAAATTGCGCAGAGACATCAGCGAGAGCTCTTTTCTTAGGCGCACAAGCTGGAGTTTACGCTTATGGTAAACATCCTAATTGGGTAGAAGAGTCATTTGATTACCAAAATCAAACTGGTTTTGCAACTGCAGTAATATATGAGGCAGCTAAGACAATATTCAATAGTGAAGATTACGGCATGATAGCGTTAGACACGTATTATGCGGCAGACTAACAAATAGGAGGTTAAGCCATGAATAGATTTTTAAAGGTTTTTGTGGCGGTAGCTTTCATGCTGTCGCTACTAGTATTACCAGCTCAGGCCAGAGACAATAACTACTGGGTGAGAATTGTAGATGCAAATGGAGCGGAAGTAACGACTGGATTGACATTTACAATTTATACTGCTGGTACCTCTACTCAGGCTACGATTTATGACGATAGAAATCGTGGGAGTATGAGCAATGCTTTTGATCCAGGAACAGATGGAGTTGCTAAATGGTGGATGGTAGCTTCAACCTGTGACATAGAAGTAACAGATGGTACAACTACAACGAAGTTGTCTACGGCAACTATGACAGACCATTTGATTGTTTTTGTGTTAGATTACATAGAATTAGAAGAAGGTCAGATAGATCTACCAATCGGTTCGATGTACATTGTTTATGATGATGAAGAAGGTGCAGCAGCACCCCCTGACAGTGTACAAGCCATTACTGGTGAAGGTGTCAGTATGGTATCTCGTGTTTCCGCTCCAAATTATGACATCCAAAACAGTTTGGGATGTATAGTTTGGGAAGACGGTGAAGAGTCAGCAGTTGAGATTAGTTTTAGAATTCCAGCAGATTACAGATCCGGTGGAACATTCAGGGTTTGGGCTAATACAAGTGCTGTTGGTGGTAATGATTGTAGTATTGACTATGCTTACTACATCAATACTGATACGGCAACAGCTGATACAGCATCAGACGATGAAACAGCAATTGAAGTTAGTTCGATCTTTGACGGCACTGGAGCTTCTGAAAATGAATACGACTTGTCATGTGCTGGAACATTCGCAGTCGGTAGTTTAGTAACGTTAAGATTGTGGCGTGACGATATTGATACTGGTACAGGTAATTTAGAATTGTACCATGCTACATTCTACTATAATAAGAGACTCTAAAGAGTTGTAACCTGGGGAGCAGATTAAGATCTGCTCCCCTACGGGGGCATATGAAAAAATTAAACTCTTTAGAGATAGGTATTTGTGCTATACTTGTATTAGGTGTACTAGGTTTTGTGTACGCTTCTGATATAAGTTTAACACTTGGTAAGAAGCTCATAGTTGAATGGCTTATAATAGCAATCCTTATCTTTAAACTCATTAAAAATAAAATCCTAAAAACTTATTTATTATACTGTCTTATAATATCTTTACCCATAACGCCGATGAGATATAATCAATGGTCATTTTTGACGTTGTGGACTATCCTTCTTTATACAATTTATTTTGTTACTGTAAGTGAGAATTTTAATATCAAACGTATTAATTGGATTTTGAATACTTTGTGTGTTGTTGCTTTTGTAAATGCATGTTGGACTGTTATGCAGTATTTTGGTGTATGGCACATTGTAGTGCCATCAATGTGGCATGGAGGAGAAGGCCTTTATTTGGAAAAAGGTTATGAAGCAATGACTCCGAATTTAAGTGGTCTACTAGGAAAATCAAATGTAGCTGGGGTGTTTTATGGCATAACCTTAGTGGCATTCTTTAGAAAAGATTGGTGGAAATGTTTACCATTCGTACTGTTCGGGGTATGGCAAACTAATAGTTATGGTGGGTATGTGATAGCTTTAGTGAGTACATTATTTTATCTAGTGTTTAAAAACAGAAAACTATTTATTGTATTAGCATTACTAGGTGTAATAGGCTTAGGTGTATTTGGCTATATGTATGAATTAGACCTAGGGAAAATACATAGATTTGGCATGTGGAAACTAATTATTACTGATTATTGTGAATTAAAACCCTGGTTGGGTTGGGGCTTAGGCCAATTTCAAATAGCTAGTCAATCAATAACAAGAGTTTTTTATGAAGATCTAGCTGGTACAGGTAGATGGGTGCATGCACATAGCTCTGTGATACAAGTTTTATTTGAACAAGGTAGAATTGGTTTAATAGCAATTAGTATGTATATTGGTATGATTATGTTTAAAGTTTTTCGTATTTTTAAAATGAGAGGTACGATATTAATTTTAACTTCGATGGCTGTAGCTAGTATCTGTACCATGTTTGGTCATTGGATAATGGAAAGTTATTTAGCTATAGTACCTTTAACAATATTTGGTATACTGGCAAGAGCAGTAAATGAGGAGGAAGCATGAGTTTTTTAAAAGCTGATATTTTAACGATAGTAAATACTAGAACTGGTAGATCCGAAACTGATATTGATAATATTTTTATTGGTGTACTTACTAAACTATCTAGAGATCATAATTTATTATTTGTACAGGGTACTGTAGCTCTTGCTGATGGGGTTAAGTCGTATGCCGTACCTACAGATTTTAAAGAGACAATAGCTATTGTTGTTATAGATAGTGATGGTAACAGAAGTAAACCTTTAACAGAAATATCCTTTGAGGAATATTTAAGTTTAAGAAGTAATGAAGTTGATGGTAATAATGAGAATGAACCTAGAAAATACGCTGTACATAATAATCTAATTTGGCCTTGGCCAGTACCAGATCAAGCTTATACTAATACCGAACATCATTACTCTACGTACCACAGTGTTACAGATTTTGATACGATTACGTTTAGTCAAATAATCCAAGAAGCTGTTGTTGAAGGATGTTGTTATGGAATGTATAAAAATTTTGGTCTAGCAGATACTGAAGGAGCAAAAACTCATTTATCTGGATACAGAGAAGAAGTACGTAGAATTAAAGCTAGGGATACTAATGATAAAGCAGGACCTGTACTTTATAGAGATGTATAATTTATAAATAACGAAAGCAAGAAAGGGGTTTGATATGGCCTTTACAAAAACATGGAATGAAGCCACACCTGCGGGATCTGATAATCCAAGATCTGGGGATGATGAGATAAGAGATTTTAAATATGCTATACGAGAACGCTTAGCTATTGATCATGTCTTTCTTGAAACTGAAGCAGGCGCTAATATCGGTAAACATAAGTGGTGTCAATTTGTAGAAACTGATGATATAGGTGAGGGCACAGAAGGCTTACCTATATTGGGAGCTCAAACTATTGGTGGTAAAGCTGAGTTAGTATTTACTGATGAAGATGATAATGATATTCAACTTACATCTGGTGGAGCTGCACTAGCTGTTGCTGGAGCATCAATTCAAGTTGTGAATACTCAAACTGGAGCTTTCAGTTCAGGGGGTGTAGCAATACCGGGTGACAACACAATACCTCAAATAGGAGAAGGCGTTGAATTTATGACTCGTACAATAACACCCAGTAATGCTGCTAATAAACTTAAAATTGAGGTAGTGTTTAATGGTAGTATGTCAGTGACTGCTGGTTTAGTAGTAGCTTTATTTCGAGATGCTGTTGGTAATGCTTTAGCTGTAGCTAAATCTGAAACTCATGAAGGCTCACAAGAAACAATATCTTTCACATATTATATGGCTGCTGGAGGTACTAGCGAAATTACATTCAGAGTAAGGGCCGGTGAAGGAGCTGGTAATACAATATATTTTAATGGACCTTCAGGCGGGGCACAATACGGTGGGGTTTTTGCTTCAAGTATAACTGTAACAGAAATAAAAGTATAGGAGTAAAATATGGCTATATCCAAGGAAACAAAAAAATTGATAAGTGATAGAATACCGATAATAGGTGCCAAAATCATAGAAATCGATGTTCAGATAGTAGATTTAGAAAGGGTAGTTCAACCAAAAAACGATAAGATAGACGCTTTAAACATTCAAAAAACACTTTTAAAAACAGAAAAAACTAATATTGAAAAAGATCTACAAGGAGTGATAACACCATAATGAAAGAGTATGCAATTATTTCTCCACAAGCTGGTATAAAAACAGATGCACCTCGAGTGTTATTGAAGGACGCATTCAGCCCCCTATCAATGAATACTTGGGTACACAACGAAAGAATTGATAGAGCAACAATGAGGTTAAGAGAATTTTCAGCTCAATTACCAGATGATCCGTTGGGTATTAGTTTTTACGAAAGAAAAAGTTTAACCAATTACCTTATGGTAATGACTAAGCGAGATATTTGTCGTAGGGATGATACTAATGATAGGTTTGTTTTCCTTACTCCTCAATATACAACTGGTGTTATCATGGTAACTAATGGATCTTTGAAAATTCAAGGGGGTTTACTTATAGATGATTGTGATGATAACCCAGTAGATTGGGCTGATAGAAGTGGTGGAGATGTTACACCTTCTAGAGAAACTACTATAGTACAAGAGAACGCTGTTTCAGTAAAACTTGCTGTAGTAGACGGTGCTGGAGTAGAAGATTTGGCTTCTAACAATAATGTAGCTGGTATTGATTTGTCAGCTTACGACTCTGTAGGATTTTGGTTTAGAAGTTCAGTAGTATTAGCTGCTGGAGATTTGAAGTTTGAATTAAATGACGCAGTGGATTTAGGTGGAGTAGCCCAAGAAACTATTGACATACCAGTAATACCCGCAAATACATGGACATGGGTTAATCTAACTCTGGTAGATCCTTCAAATTGTGCAGCCATAAAATCATGGGGGATAATCCAAGCGGTGGATAAAGGAGCTATGGATTTATATATTGATTTTATAGTAGCTGGAGATTGGGCTGGTCAATTAAACCAGTATGATTTTATTAAGATTGGTTCTGCTGTAGCTAGCACTGATGATACTTGGTACGAAATAGTTAGTGCAACGGATACAGAAATAACTTTGACTGCTGTTTATGCTGGAACTACAGCATATCAACAGACTTACATAGCTAGACAAACTTTTACTGGAGACGATGACGATCTGTGGAGTTTTTGTACAGCCTACTACGATGACAAGTGGATAGCTACTAACAATAGTGTTGATTATTCTATATATTGGGATGGTTCTACTACGACTGTATTGGTTTTAACCACCCTATTTAAAGCTTCATATGTAACTTATTTTGAAGGTTTTGTTGTGTTTGGTAAATTAGCTAACTTTCCTCAAAGAATAAAATGGTCTGATTTGAATGACTACGCTAACTACAGTACGGGTGATGCTGGAACGGCTGACATAGAAGGGGCAGACCCACTTTCAGGATTTTCTAAATGGCAAGATTTTATGGTTGTTTTTAAGGAACGCTCTATTCATCTGATGTGGTTAGTAGAAACAGATGATATATTTAACAGGGACATGAGAGTTGTTAACATTGGTTGTTATGCTGCTCATAGTATAATTGCACATCAGAATAAAGTTTATTTTTGGTCTAGCGATAATAAGTTTAGGGCCTTTAATGGTCTACATGCAAACGAAGAAATTTCTATGAATATTGATGATATAGCCTCAAATGTTGCTTCTAATTATGAAGTAAATATATACGGTACATACATTGAGGAGTTAAAACAATTATGGTGGGCTATACCGAAAGACTCTTCATCTTTATATAATGATTTAGTGCTCACATACGATTTACAAACTAAGAGTTGGGGTAAGCTTGATTTGGCGGTTACTTGTTTTGGTACCTATATAACTGAAACCGGTATGACTTGGGATACTCTGCCATGGGCAACTTGGGATGAATGGGCTGGTAGATGGGACGATAGAACTTTTACTGCGAACGCTCCTCTGGATTTAATGGGTCATAGAGATAACTACATATATAGAGTACATGCTTCGGAGCTAGATAATGCTGTTGATTTTACTGGGTCCTTTGAACTTAATCAAAACTTTTTTGGAGAAATAAACCTTAGAAAAAGGTTGTTACGTTACAGGATATTTTTTGAAAGAGAGGTAGGCGAGACTATCGATCTAGCTATTAGAATGGATGATGAATTTGTAAAAGAGTCAGAAGTTACAAGGAATTTAGACGATCAACCTTTGAGGGATGTTCAGGAAATAGAAGTAGTGTGTGATTATAACGGTAAAAGTTTTGGTATATACGCAGAGGCAGATGGTCCGTTTAAATTTTTAGGCATAATTTATGAGTACATAACAATAGGAGATAGGTAATGGGTACTTTAAAAACTAAAAAAATAGATTATTTACCAACTACAGAGGGTGTGACTGACCCCGAAACAAAAAAAGTTATTGACGATTTAACGACTATTATAGCAAAATTTCAAAAAGATGTACATAACGATTTAAGAGACCATGAAGATAGACTAATAGCATTGGAGCCATAATGTTAGTAAGAGCAAAAGCAACAAATGCAATACCTTATATTTTGGAAGCTGCTTCTAAAATTAAGGGCTTTGAACACTCAGAAGAAGATCTGTCATTATATATGGTTGCTCGTATTAATTCTCCAACGTTATTAGTTTTAATGGATTTGACTGAAGAGGGTGATTTGAACGGTTTGCTTGTAGCTGAACGAAGCACTACATTGTTAACACCTGAAATTATGGTAGTGATGTGTTATATAGATCCAAAAGCAAAAAATCTAGGGGACATCTTTATGTCAAAAGTTGAGGCCTGGGCTAAATTGGGTAACATAAAATATATATCAGCTATGACAGGAAGAGGTACTGAAGGCTTTATTAAAAAATACGGTTTTAAATTAAGATGTCATTATATAAGAAAAACGATAGGAGGATAATATGGGTGGATGGTTTACAGAAGGGGAAAAAATAGAAGCTGAGCCTTTGATACCAGATTGGCAAATGGATTTAAGAAAAGGGTTGCCTGGTGAATTTGATAAACTTAGAGGATTTTCACCGCTTGAAAAACGTGGCGAAAGTTTAATGATGGATATATTGGGTTCTCCCGGACTAATGGATAGTGAAATAGGAGGCGCAACTTCTGCTCAAATTTTGAAGACACTTAGAGGCGAATATGATCCTTACACTTCTGAGTATTACAAATCTTTAAGGCGAGGTATTGAAAGAGAAGGAGATGTAAGTAGAGGCAGAATTAGTAGATCTGCTCAAAAAGCAGGTATGCTACAATCTACGCCTAGATTAATGAGAGAAGCTAGACTTGAAGATGAGATGGTTGGAGCTAAAGGTGATATACTTGCTAAATTATTTGAGTCTGAAAGAGGTAGAGCAATAAGTACCTTAGACCCTGCTATGAGATTTATGGAATTAGGTGAAACTCAACCATTAAGACGTGCTGGTGCAGCTTATACGTATGGGGGTTTACCAAGATCTATAGAAGAAAAGATATTAGCCGGTAAAACTGGAGTAGCTGGTATGTCTACGCCATATGGTGTAAAAAATCTATACGGACCTTCCCCAATGGAAGATATAATGGGTATGGGTACTGATGTACTATCGGCTTATCTTACTGGTGGGGGTAGTTTGAGCTCAGGAGCTAAGCCCCAAAAATACGATAAGTATGGAATAGATATAAATGCGCCATCATTTTCGCCAAGGCCAAGATAAATAAGGAGGAATTATGCCAGGATTAGAAAGTTTAATACGTCAAGACACTAGATTATCACCATTCCAGAATAGAGGTATTTCAATAGCTAGAGATCCAATAAAACGTCTTTCAGATGTTTATGCTACAACTCAAAGTCCAGAGTTTATTTCCAAAAGACTTACAGCTGATATTCTCACAGGTAAAAAGAAAGTAGGTGATTTGGATCCAGCCGTAAGAAAGTTATTGGGCTTGACTGAAACTAAAGAGCAAATGCTTATGAAGAGGTATCTGGAAGGTGATAGGGATGCTGAAACTCTTGAAGGTCTTGGAATGAGGGTTACTAAAACTTTAAAAGAACAAGCATTAGAGGCTATAACAACTGGAGAAACTTTACCTGGTATGACTGACGCTGAAACTAAAAAAGCTGCTGGAGTTTATATAGATCCAAGTACCGGCAAAATTACTTCTACTGATGTAAAAACTCTTGGGGAATTAAGTTTAGCTAGAGACCCAGAAAACTGGAAAGAAAAACTTGCAGAAGTATTAACACCTTGGGCTATTCCTCGGGAAGCAGCTAGAAAAAAATATAAGGGCGTAAGTAAAGAAATACTCGAAGCGTATAAAGAACAATTTAAGGGAAAGTTTAAAGGTACTGCAAGTAAAACACAGTATAGTAAAGGTGATAAGGTAATGTATCAGGGTAGAGAGTATACAGTAGCTGGTTACAGTGCTGCTGGAAAATTGATGTTGGAGGAGTAATGGCATTTGAAGTTGATATAAACAGTGTGAGTTCGATACCATCAATTAAGAAAAAGGCCATTGAAGTAGATGCTGGTAGTGTTAGTAGTATCAGCAAATTTGAAGTCTCGCCAAGTGAAGTAGAGATATTAAAACCTCTTATTGAAATACCTAGAGAAACTATGGGCTATTCATCTAGACTTGCTATGAGTATGATAAACCCTAATGAATATATTAAAGAAATTAGTAGATTTGCTAGAGGTGAGAAAATACCCGAAGTAGAAAAAAGATCCCATCAAGCTTTAGGTACAGCAGGCATACATTATTGGAATACTAGATTTTTCGGATTGCCTTTATACGGTCTTAAAAAATTGGGTTATAAATTTGAAGATCCGGAAACTATAGAAGAAACTATTGCAGGAGCAGTAGGAGATCTTGGTGGTTTCATATCTGGACCTGGAAGATACGGTAAGATGATTAGTTCAAAAATACCTGTAATAGGTAGAGTGTATAACTTAGCTACAACTAAAACACAAGCCATCATAAAACCAATCTTACGTAGCGCTTTGTCGTTGGGTACAGCATTCGGTCTTATGACGCCAGATGAAGGGTTGTTAGCGCCAGAAGCTCGTTTAAGACAATTTGGTAGTGGTGCTACTATGGGCGCTGCCTTTGGTGTTTTGGGTTTTGTACCTAGTACACCGTTAAGAACTTTAATGGCTTCAGCTTATGTTGGAAGACCTTGGGACAAAGAAGCTAGAGAACAACCGTTAGAAATGCAGATATTTAATTACGGGTTAGGTGCTTATTATGGTTTTAAAGGTAGAACTAGACCAAGTGAATTGTTAGCACAGGAAAGTAAACTAGCCAGGTATATGCGTGAGGGCGTGGATTACAAAGAAGTACCAGTGGTATTAGGTCGAGCTGCTAACGATTTAAAAGTATTTAAACTTGCAGCTAAGGACTTCGGACCTGATCCTGAGCCAGCAATTTTTAAATTGAATAGAGTTTTGAAAGCACATGGTACTGGTTACTACGATCCGATGAAAGACATTATAGCTAAGGAGTCTTTTAAGATACAAGCAAGACCAGTGGAACAACCCGTTATACCAAAACCAAAAATATTTAAAGACTGGTTTTTAATGCCTACATTCATAAAAGGAAACGCAACTTTGGAAACGAAATATAATGAATATATTGGTAGTCATTATACATATCAAGTTTTCGGTGAAAAATCTAATACTTTAGCTAGAAAAGCACAATTGATTTCAGCAATGGAACAGGGTGGATTTTCAAAAAAGAACATTGATTATGTAATAAAGAAAGGTAACATAGCCATAAAAGCTATTAAAAAAGAGGGCATAGCTGAAAGGATCACCACTCCGGCTATAGATGCTGCACAAGATATCATTTCTGTTAAAAAACCAAAGCTGCCTAAAAAACAACGTGCTGTAGATGAAGTAAAACTGTTTGAGGCTGAAAAAATTCCCACTCCAAAAGCATCCAAAGGCTATTACACTCCTCCTCGTTTACCAGAACGTGGTAGAGATTATGTGTACGGAGTTAAGTTGAAGGACGGTACAGTTCTTAAGGGCTTGCCCAAAGACGCTAACCATACTAGTGTGATGTATAGATATAAAAGTCAATCCGATAAAGGTTTGATAAAACAAATAGGTATTGTGGATCTTAAGTCAGGTAGACTATTAGTAGGAGATAGTGAAATTGCTTTTAAGGGCAGAGCTATTAGTGAAGTATTAACTAAAGCTGATAAAGCAAAAATAAAAGAGAAGAGAATAAAACAATGGAGAAATGAGACAACTTCAAAATTACATAGACAATTGTTTGAGATAGAAAAAGCTCCTGAGTTTAATCATCGTAGTGACGATATTCGATACGTTATTAGTCAAGTAAGTTCATCGGAAAAAGCCCTAGAAAAATTAACAAACACCGAATTGTATAACATAGAACAGACATTGCTACATTCGGAAAAACCTTCTGTAAAACTATTTGACAGTAGACCTCCCACAAAAAGTGGTACTCTTACTGGCGGTAAGATACAATGGTGGGATGTATTTAATAGAAAAGGTTATGGTCTATTACAGAAATTAGGCTACGGTAATGAGTATGAGTCTGGTTTAACTAATCAATACGCTATGGCTGAAGTCAGAGAAAGATCATTTAATAGGAAATACATTGAATTATCTAACAACTGGAAACAACTTGTAGGTATGAACAAAGAAACTTCAAAAAAACTGTTTAATTATGTAAACGGTACTTTACATAAAAATCATCTTAGTCCCAAAGAGTTTGCTGTAGCAAAACAAATGCAATCTTATTTGGGCACTTGTTTAGAAATATATAATAGGCATTTAGCTGCTTATGGAGAGCCCCCAATAAAAGGCATTGCAAATTATATAACGCATATTTTTGATAACTCATTATGGATAAGTCCGGATACAGGTAGACCAATACCCAGACAACAGTTCTTAGACAATAAATATCCGTTTCCAGAACATCTAGAAAATGTATTACATTGGATAACTCCAAAAGCCAAGACAACACCGTTTGCAAAAGCAAGAAAAGGTGGACTCGGTTATGTAGAAGATATATGGAGAGCTTTAGATACTTATACTCACCATATAGCGCAATCAGTTAACGATGATCCAGTAAGAAGGTCATTTGCTAATGTTAGTTTTTTGAGAAGAGAAATGGATATTAACAAGAATACCGGTAAACAATCTGTTATAGATTTATCTGGTATAGCTGAACAAACAAAAAGATTTGCTCAAGACTATATCGGCAGACCTGGAGCGTATGATAAATATATAAGAAACTCCATTAACACTATAAATAAAGTTTTACCGGATAGTATGAAAATACACAGTGTAGTAAGTTTATCTAATGCTGTAACCACTTTAATATATGGTACTCAAATGTCTTATAGACTAAAAACAGCTATACGTAATATGGGACAGCAATCGTTAATAATAGCTAGAACAGGCTTTAAACCATTGGGATGGGCTTATAAAATGGTAGGTAACAAATCATTTAAAGGCCCAGACGGTAAAACCTACACTACTCATGGTATATTAAACGACTCTTGGGTATTGAAGTCTAGACCAGGTGCGTATGCGCCTGAGTCTACTGCCATGGATGCAAGTAAATTTGTCTCTATGGGTATGAGGCCATTTGCCAAAGCAGATTTATTTAATGTTAGAACTGCCTATTTAGCTGGTTTTAAATACGGTATGAGTAAGGGCGGTACTTATAAGGATTGGGCAAAATCTGGTAATGAAGTTGCTGGTATGACACAATTTATATACCTCAGAGGCAATAGATCTATGTTAGCTAGAGGTATGGGTGTATCAAAATCTTTAGGTAGAATGGCTAGCATATTTACGACATGGCCATCTAATTATTTAGAGTTTATTATCTCTTCGGCTGCACCGGAGCATAGAGTTAATTTAATGAAATACATGGCTACAGTGGCTGGTATGACAGTAGCTTTAAGAGCGGCTGGTATAAGAGGTGAGGTATATACTGGTTTAAATTCTTTGAAGGGCGTGTGGGATTTGTATACCGGTAAACTACCTATATCTGGCATAATTGAAAGCCCTTCTATCCAAAGTGTAAATGATTTAATGAAAGGTATGGACAAAGATTTGTTGGAAGCGTTGTTTTATACGTATAACAGGGAGGTGACTTAAAATGGTAAAGAGATATCCAATGATTACAATAGTTGATATTGATGTAGCTAATGAGGAGTACTCAGTAGTTATTCCGAAAGAGGCCAAATCATATACCGTAAAAATGAGAGGAAATCATGAGTTTAAATTGGCTTATAAAACGGGACAAGTTACAGAGTCCACAGGAAATTTCATTACGATACCATCTGGCAGTGCTGAGTCTGAAGATGAGCTAGGTAATGAGAACGATATTACTTTATACGTTGCTTGTGAAAAAGGCAATGAAAAATTTGAAGTAAAAATCTGGAGATAACCATGATACAGGAAGTCAACAAAGGAAATGTAAAGAAAAAATTTAAAGTAGTGTTAGAAGAGGTTATAGTTAAAAAGCCTAAATTTGTAGAAGAGGTGATCACTGTACAAAAGGTAAATATTGTTGAAGTAGAGAAGATAGTTGAAATACCTAAATTTGTACATCAAGTAGTGATCATACCAGATTTTAAAAAAGTTGTTGTTGAGAAACCTAAATTTGTTGATGTTCCAATAAGTAAGCCTATAATTATAGAAAAACCTATAACGGTTATAAAACCAATAATAAAAGAAGTTGAAGTTATTATAGCAAAACCTGTATTCGTGGATAAAATAATTGAAGTAGAAAAAATAGTGGTTAAAATAAAAGAGATAGTTATTGAGAGACCTGTGTACAAAGACAAGATTATATACAACCCAATTTTTAAAGACGTTGAAGTTATTGTGCCTAAACTCAGAACAAAATTAATGACAATAGAAGAAATGAAGAAAGAGGTTGATGGCTAATGATTACATTTATAGAGTATAATAATGTTGGTGCTATTACAGATGAAGCTGCTGTTACTGTTACATCAGCTGGAGTCTCTTATACAATAACGGCCGGTAAAAAGGGAGTGAGTCTACAAAATATAGGAGACAAGACTTTATGGTATGGAGGGCCTTCAGTTAATACAGCTGATAGAGGCAATATTCTATATCAAAGACAAACCATTGTATATAAAAATGTGAAGAAAACTTTTAAGATATACTTTCAGACCGCTATTGGGGAAGAGACAAAAGTTGGAGTAGTTACACATGATTAAAAAACTTTTCATATTAATCCTATTTACGATATTAGTTGTATCAAATGTTCAGGCTCAACCAAACACAGTTGTTATATGGGAAGAAGAAGACGGGACTCCTAACGTACCTTTTCCATGGAAAACTAAAGTACCTAACGGTAGTTTAACTGATAATGGAGACGGTTCAATTTCGTTAAGTTGGATTTCAACTGCTGTTGGAGATGGTCGTTATGTCAATATTACTGGCGATACTATGACTGGCAATCTTAATATGGGAGGCTATGATTTAGAAAGGGTTGGTAGTATTTTAGCGGGCACAGATACTTCAGGCATCCTCACTCTCGGTGGGACAGGGGGGGATTATAATGAGAACCTAACCTTTGATTTTGATTATTATACTAATGAGGTTGTTTTAGGTTCGAGTTCAGGAACAAGCAGACTTATTTCTGAAATTACGTTTCAAGTATTGGATGATACTGATATATTATTGGGGAGTGGAGGGGGAATAGAGAATGAGGATGTTAAATTAAGATATAATATTACTCAAGATAAAGATAGTTTGCAACTTGGTTTGAGGGTAGGCAATGACGATTTTTCGGGTTATTTCTCAATTATGGAAAAAGCTGATATAGGTCACGCCAACCGTGCCCCTCTCGCAACTTCTCTCAATCCCGTTCTTCGTATATACTCCTCTGATGAAACGGTAGCGACGGATTATATAGAGTTCTTTCACGACCAAGCTACCGCAGTAATTCAATCTGGCGATGGGGCGATAAGTTTTGCTAATGATAATCTTTTAACTGGAGGCACTATTGGAGCAGGTGCGGTAACAGGGACTTCGTTTACTATAGGCGGAGATACATTGTCTACCCTTACTAAAGTAGCTACCTTTGAAGCACTCGCAGATGCCGCAGGAGTTCTTACAAGTGATGGTGGTGGCAATTATTCGTGGGGTGCTGGTGGTGGTGGAACAACACAGGAAGAAGTTGACGATTGGGTTAATGCACTTATTAACGATGGCGATAGCGTTCATACCAGAATTACTATAACTTATGACGATCCTAATAATGCTATGGATTTTGTAGTAGACGATATGAATGATGATACTCCAGAAGGGGCAGACTATGATGTAGTTTTTGTAGGTAATGGTTTAATGACTAGAACTGCTGCATCGACTTATACTTCTCGAACAATTACAGGAACTGCTAATGAAATAACCTTAGCTGATGGTGATGGAGTAGCCGGCAACCCTACAATATCAATACACGCTGATATAGCAAGAGATTTAGAGTTACACGCTGCTATAACCATAGACGCAGAAGTAGGCGCGATATTTAGCTTAAACGTACAAGAGATAACTCTTGATTCTCAGGCCGCTAATGTAGCATTGGCAGGACCAGCGGCAGGTGGGGCTACTGATCCTACGTTCAGGTCTTTAGTAGACAATGACATACCAGACAATATCACAATAGATCTAGCAACCACAGTAACCACAAACGCTAATCTTACAGGAGAGGTAACAAGTGTAGGTAATGTGGCAACCATAGGCGACGGCGTAGCAGTTACAAATTGGAATCTTACCACCCCTACCATTACCACAAGTCTGACAACCTCAACACCAAAGACAATTTCAGTAGCTGAGTTAGACCGACTAGATGGATTAGCTGGGATAATTGTCACGGACGTTACTGCTTGCGACAATCTTGAAGGAACAGGATTAAGCATAGGTGGAACTACCCTTAATTGGGCTGCTGCTTCTACTGACTTAACTGATACTGCAGCCATATTATACGAAACAGAACTTGACGATTTCTCAGAGTTACAAGCTCAAATAGGCGATAAGACTTTAGTAAATACTGCTGATGGTGCTACATGGACGGGAACTCATGATTATAATGCAGCTATACTAGAAATACCAAATGCTGCTGCACCTACTGTAGATCAGACCGGAAGAATAGGGGTTGATACAAATATTACTACTCAAGGCATGATGGAAGTTTATTTGGCTTCTGCTCTAGCGTATGTAGTAGCAACAACCGATACGCCGGCTGACAATGAAGTGCCTACATATGATTCAGGCGGCGGTACTATTCAATGGGAAGCTGGCGGCGGTGGAGGTAGTGGTACTATGACTACCGTAAACGAAGGTGGAGTACAAGTTGGAGGTGCGGATATAGTAACTTTGGATTTTGATGGTGAGGATTTTGATATTGCAGAGGCTCCTGACACAGAGATAAATATATCTATAGACCCACGCTACGCACAATGGGTATTAAATCAATCAATGGGTCTTCCGCAGGTTTCTGGAATATGTAAGTTTGGGACTGCGGCATTTCAAGGTGATGGTCTTGACCAAAGGACTGTATCGTTTGGCTTTAACCCCTACTTTAGCCTTGTTAAAGAAGTAGATTCAACCTCACACGTTTATACAAGAACATTCCTATCAGGTTCTAAACTTTGGGGTGCTACTACTGCTATTGCTGCAGATAAGATTATAAGGCATGAGGCTGACGGAATAGTATTAGGCACAGACGTAGCAGTAAACCAAAATGCTATTAACTACTTTTCTTGGGCGTTAGGTTGTGAAGTATATCCTGATGCTACGAATAACAGAGGCTTAGTATATACAGGTACATATACAGGCAACAGTACCGACGATAGAAGCATTGTTGTTGCAGGATTAAGTGGCACACCTGACTTTGTTATGATAAAAGGCGACCTAGCTCAAAGGGCTATGTGGAAGTCTGACCTACACGCAGGTGAAGAAACAAGTTACAATATTAACGTGGCTGATGTAGCTACAAATGCTATTCAAGCACTAGAAGCTGGTGGTTTTGAGATTGGCTCACTTGATCAAGTTAATGATAATACTTTTGAATATTACTACCTAGTAATTCAGAGGTCTACTACTTCAACGCAGAAAATAGCCTTTGGTGAATATAATGTGCCTTTCAAAGAGGCAGACGAAGCATTTATTCCATTACCATTTAAGCCAATGGCAGTATTCTTAATTGACGATGGAAGTCATGGTTACTGGAGAACTGTTGATATGCCTGCAGGTGATACAGCACATATTTCAGCAGCTACAGCTAATGTAACAACTTGGTTTTCAAAACTTCAAACTACTGCACCATATGGTTTTTGGTTACAAGTTGGTGGTACTACTGTACATGGTAGGTTTAGTTATGTAGCTTTTGAAGATAATACATAAAGTAGGAGGATAAATGGAAGCAGATATAGAAAAAGCATTTAAACATCTTGGAGAAAAATTTGATACCTGTAGTAAAAATCAAGAAAAGGTATGTAGCCTATATCGTAAACCTTTAGAGGCCCATGTAAAAGACGGTCCGCATTTTAGGGATAAATTAGTCAAAGTGTATGAGTCCCTACGGATAAATTGGATACTGTTGTTGATGATGGTAGGAGGTTGTATTGGAGGATTTTGGTGGCTGCTAAGGAATTAAGTAATAATAACCATAGAAGGTTGTATAGAATTATGGATCATGCTATTGATCACATAAAAAATGGTAGTAATGAATTGGCCATAAATCTCTTACAAACAGAAATGGCTAATGATATGCTTACAAGAAGGAAGTGCGATATAATAAAAATTAAAGCTCGTAC
>SDBT01005655.1_pt1 | contig 20910 bp, 15 predicted proteins | sample 2277101 | NCBI WGS metagenome assembly SDBT01 (sample SAMN10404973, study PRJNA504765) | marine sediment metagenome | isolation source: marine sediment core GS10_PC15, 103 cmbsf | place: Arctic Ocean: Southern Knipovich Ridge | collected 2010
CTTCAGCCCCAGGATGCGATGAGCCGACATCGAGGTGCCAAACCTCCCCGTCGATGTGGACTCTTGGGGGAGATAAGCCTGTTATCCCCGGAGTACCTTTTATCCGTTGAGCAACGGCCCTTCCACTCAGAACCGTTGGATCACTAGGCCCTACTTTCGTACCTGCTCGACTTGTAAGTCTCGCAGTCAAGCTCCCTTATGCCCTTGCACTCTTCAGCTGATTGCCGACCAGCTTGAGGGAACCTTTGGGCGCCTCCGTTACATTTTGGGAGGCGACCGCCCCAGTCAAACTGCCCACCAGACACTGTCCCGGAACCGGCTTCACGGTTCTCGGTTAGGACCACAGCACACCAAGAGTGGTATCCCAAGGTTGACTCCACGGCGGCTGGCGCCACCGCTTCAAAGTCTCCCACCTATCCTGCACAAAATGTACCAGGATCCAATATCAGGTTGCAGTAAAGGTTCACGGGGTCTTTCCGTCCTGTTGCGGGTAGCCCGCATCTTCACGGGCAGTTCAATTTCGCCGAGTCTCTCGTTGAGACAGCGCCCAAGTCGTTACGCCATTCGTGCAGGTCAGAACTTACCTGACAAGGAATTTCGCTACCTTAGGACCGTTATAGTTACGGCCGCCGTTTACTGGGGCTTTGGTTCAGAGCTTCGCGAACCGCCGAAGCGGAACGCTAACCCCTCCCCTTAACCTTCCAGCACCGGGCAGGCGTCAGCCCCTATACGTCGTCTTACGACTTTGCAGAGACCTGTGTTTTTAGTAAACAGTCGCTTGGGCCTATTCTCTGCGACCCCATCGGGCTTCGGAAGTCTTGAAGATTCCTACACCCTACCGGGGCATCCCTTCTCCCTAAGTTACGGGATCAATTTGCCGAGTTCCTTAACGAGAGTTAACTCGATCGCCTTGGTATTCTCTACCCACCTACCTGTGTCGGTTTTGGTACGGGCACCAACTGCACTCGCTAGAGGTTTTTCTAGGAAGCATGGGGTCGGTCACTTCACCTATAAGCGGTTCGACATAACACCTCAGAGTTTAAATACCGCGTGGATTTACCTGTGCGGCCCCCTTCGTGCTTGTCCGCGGTCTACCATCGCCGCGGTTGACTTACCCTTCTCCGTCACCCCTTCGCTCAAGCGTGCGCTGGTGGTACAGGAATATAAACCTGTTGTCCATCGACTACGCCTCTCGGCCTCGCCTTAGGTCCCGACTAACCCTGAGCGGATTAACCTTCCCCAGGAAACCTTAGGTGTTCGGCGGACGGGTTTCTCGCCCGTCTTTCGCTACTCATACCGGCATTCTCTCTTCTCTGCGGTCCACCGTAACTCGCGTCCCGGCTTCGCTCCACAGAGAATGCTCCCCTACCATCCCCCGGCGATAAATCGCCTGGAGATCCGTGGCTTCGGTAGCAGGCTTGAGCCCCGGACATTTTCGGCGCAGAACCACTTGACCAGTGAGCTGTTACGCACTCTTTAAATGATTGCTGCTTCTAAGCCAACATCCTGGTTGTCTGTGCAACTCCACATCCTTTGCCACTTAGCCTGCATTTAGGGACCTTAGCCGACGGTCTGGGCTGTTTCCCTTTCGACCACGAAGCTTATCCCCCGTAGTCTGACTCCCGGGCTCTAGAGTTATGGCATTCGGAGTTTGATTGAGATTGGTAACCGGTGAAGGCCCCTAGCTCATTCAGTGCTCTACCACCATAACTGAACACCCGAGGCTAGCCCTAAAGCTATTTCGGGGAGAACCAGATATTCCCGAGTTTGATTAGCCTTTCACCCCTACCCACAGGTCATCCCCTCCGTTTTCAACCGAAGTGGGTTCGGGCCTCCACGAGGTCTTACCCTCGCTTCACCCTGCCCATGGGTAGCTCACTCGGTTTCGGGTCTACGGCATACAACTAAATTCGCCCTATTCAGACTCGCTTTCGCTACGGCTCCGGTAATCCCTTAACCTTGCTGCATACCAGTAACTCGCCGGTTCGTTATACAAAAAGCACGCCATCAGACGATAAACGTCCTCTGACTGTTTGTAAGCACACGGTTTCAGGTACTATTTCACTCCCCTCCCGGGGTACTTTTCACCTTTCCCTCACGGTACTAGTTCACTATCGGTCGGTAGGTAGTATTTAGCCTTACGGGGTGGTCCCCGCAGCTTCCGACAGGATTTCTCGTGTCCCGCCGTACTCAGGATATCCACCGGGAGTCAGATCCTTTTCACTTACAGGGCCATTACCTTCTATGGCGGGGCTTTCCAGCCCGCTTCAGCTAAAGACCTGTTTTGTAACTCCCTGGCGCATCCGCAGAAACGCCTGGTGACTCCTACAACCCCCGGGAGACAACACCTGCGGGTTATCACACCCCCCGGGTTTGGGCTCATCCCTTTTCGCTCGCCGCTACTATGGGAATCGCGGTTGCTTTCTCTTCCTCGGGTTACTAAGATGTTTCAGTTCACCCGCTTGCCTTCCTTGCCCTATGTGTTCAGGCAAGGATGACACGGCATTACCCGTGCCAGGTTTCCCCATTCGGACACCTCCGGATTTACGTCTGTTAGGCGACTACCCGGAGTTTTTCGCAGCCTGCCACGTCCTTCTTCGGCTCCTACCGCCTAGGCATCCACCGTATGCTCTTATTATCTTGGTCCGTGAAGACCTTGCAACACTGTGTAGCTTTCAAGGTGCGAGTGAGTCTCGCCACAAATCCATGGAATCCCGCGCTACCCCCCCATTACGGGAGCACTACGCCCGGTTCCACCGTCAAATTAGTAAGGTGCCAACAGGCGGGCAGTCAGCCCGCCTTGTACTCTTCCCGTCCTAGTACATGTCCTCACGCTGCATCAGCACACCGCCAACTACGACGGCGATCGCAGCAATGAGCGCAATAAAGATTCCGTAACTAAGCGAAAGAAATTCCTGATGGATAACCATTCTAAGAATTACAATTACCAGAGAAAGACCGCCGGCCGCCATGACTACCACCGACATGGGAACCGGTATCGCGTCCAGGTCCACTTCCATGATCCTGAGCACTATCACCGCTATCGCAATAAGAGCAAACAGCAGAATCAATAGGCACAACTTGGTGGCAGACATTCCACTTAAGCCGACACTTCCGCCATATCCCGGTAAACCCAAACCAACCTTGAACCAGTCCAACCAGATACTGATAAAGAGAAACAGTCCCCCGATACCTGTTACCCAATCTGATGGCTGTACCCTGTCCCGAAAATCCATTCTTGTCCTCCTTTTATCCCGGGATTAATCCCCGCGAACTCCAAGCGCCATGCTAGAACTTCAGCAGGCCTCCAACTCCGATCGCTGACGCGGCAAACAACTCCAGGATGATCCCGTAGCTGATCCCCGCCTGGACCCCGCTAATGTTCTCCGGGGCCACCAGCGCCACTATGCTTACCATGAATATAACCGAGGCGGACATGCCGTACACCCATCCGGGGCTCCTGTGCAACCTGAAGCTCGGGTTGATGAAGCGCCCCACCAGCACAACGATGGCGAACACAAAAACGGCGACCCCCAGGGCAAAGCATATCTTGCCCACTATGGTGTCGATCCCTTTCATGAACACGCCTTCACGGCTGTACCAGTTTAGGGTGAGCGGAAAGAGGAAAGCTGCGAACCCCGCCACCAGCGCGATGAAGTCGCCGATCGGTGCAATCGCGTCATCCCCGGATACTTTCTCAACCTCCATTTCCACCACCACGTCAGCTCCTTTCACTCAATGCAACAACACCATCATCGCCTTGCTTTTCAACTGCTCTTCTACCCTCGAAACCACCATATACCCTCAAAACTGAACAGTGGCGACCCTGTCAACATTTCATCTAGAGATACTCCCTAGAAAGGAGGTGATCCAGCCGCACCTTCCGGTACGGCTACCTTGTTACGACTTCACCCCAATCACTAACCCCACCTTCGACGGTTCCCTCCCAAAAGGGTTAAGTCACCGGCTTCGGGTGTTGCCAGCTTTCGTGGTGTGACGGGCGGTGTGTACAAGGCCCGGGAACGTATTCACCGCGACGTTCTGATTCGCGATTACTAGCGACTCCGGCTTCATGGAGGCGAGTTTCAGCCTCCAATCCGAACTTAGACTGGCTTTTTGGGATTTGCTCCACCTCGCGGTTTCGCAGCCCTTTGTGCCAGCCATTGTAGCACGTGTGCAGCCCAGAGCATAAGGGGCATGATGACTTGACGTCGTCCCCACCTTCCTCCGGTTTGTCACCGGCAGTCTCCTGTGAGTCCCCGGCCGAACCGCTGGCAACACAGGACAAGGGTTGCGCTCGTTGCGGGACTTAACCCAACATCTCACGACACGAGCTGACGACAGCCATGCACCACCTGTGCATCTGTCCATACGGAGGGACGTGTTTCCACGTCTTTCACATGCATGTCAAGCCCTGGTAAGGTTCTTCGCGTTGCGTCGAATTGAGCCACATGCTCCGCCGCTTGTGCGGGCCCCCGTCAATTCCTTTGAGTTTTAGCCTTGCGACCGTACTCCCCAGGCGGGGCACTTAATGCGTTAGCTCCGGCACGGAGAGAGTTGACACTCCCCACACCTAGTGCCCATCGTTTACGGCTAGGACTACCAGGGTATCTAATCCTGTTTGCTCCCCTAGCTTTCGCACCTCAGCGTCAGTCACAGCCCAGAAAGCCGCCTTCGCCACCGGTGTTCTTCCCAATATCTGCGCATTTCACCGCTACACTGGGAATTCCACTTTCCTCTACTGGACTCTAGCCTGTCAGTTTCGAATGCAGTTCCGCAGTTAAGCCACGGGATTTCACATCCGACTTGACAGGCCGCCTACGTGCTCTTTACGCCCAATGATTCCGGACAACGCTCGCCCCCTACGTATTACCGCGGCTGCTGGCACGTAGTTGGCCGGGGCTTCCTCTGGGGGTACCGTCAGTGCAAGCACCTTCGTCCCCCCTGACAGGGCTTTACAACCCGAAGGCCTTCCTCGCCCACGCGGCGTCGCTGCGTCAGGCTTTCGCCCATTGCGCAATATTCCCCACTGCTGCCTCCCGTAGGAGTCTGGGCCGTATCTCAGTCCCAGTGTGGCCGATCGCCCTCTCAGGCCGGCTATCCATCGTTGCCTCGGTGAGCCGTTACCTCACCGACTAGCTAATGGAGCGCGGGCCCATCCCAGAGCAGATGATAAATCAACCTTTTTCTACCGATGCCATGTGAGAAAGGTAGGATATCCGCTATTAGCACGGGTTTCCCCGTGTTATCCCGGTCTCTGGGGCAGGTTGCCCACGTGTTACTCACCCGTTCGCCACTAGATTTACCCTTTAGCCGAAGCTACCGGATAGATCTCGTTCGACTTGCATGTGTTAGGCACGCCGCCAGCGTTCGTCCTGAGCCAGGATCAAACTCTCCATTTAAATCTGAGTCAATCCGAATTCCGCTTTGAGTAAGCGGTCACTATCAGGCCGTCCACTGCTCAGTTTTCAAGGTACAGGCTTTTTGTTATTTCACTAAAAAACCGCTGAACCCAAGGCCCAGCGGCAAAAAACCCTTGCTTTTTCGCTAGTTCTTGAGGTCGAGTCTCAATATTATCACTTGATACCCATAAACCAACTCAAACATCCTTTAACCTATTTCAAGGTTCAAATTGATGCTAGCACCAGCGGACCCCCATGTCAATGCTTTATACCAATTCAACCCTGGCAAACGTCTTCTTTCCCTTTCGCACCACCTTGCCGTCCACCTGCTCCGCGGCAAGTTCCAGGTCGGCATCCTCCACCTTCTCCCCCTCTATCGTCAAGCCCCCTTGCGCTATCAACCTCCGGGCCTCACCATTGGAGGAGACAAATCCCAGGGAAACGACCAGATCCACCACCCACATACCGCCGTCGGAAAACCGTGAACGCGGAATCTCGACCGTCTTTATGCGCTCGGGAAGCCCGCGCATGCTGAAGACCCGCCGGAACTCGGTCGCGGCCCGTTCCGCCTCCCCTGGGCCGTGGTACATACCGACAATCTCGACGGCAAGCCGTTCCTTTACGTCGCGAGGGTTTGCTTCTCCGCTCTCCACGCGCGCCTTGAGTCGTTCGATTTCCACCGGCTCCACCCGGGTGGCGAGCCGGAAGTACTCCCACATAATGCCGTCGGGTATCGACATCAGTTTCCCGAACATCTCATCTGGAGGGTCGGTCAGCCCCACATCGTTATCCAGGCTCTTGCTCATCTTTCGCACTCCGTCGGTGCCCTCGAGCAACGGAAGGGTAAGTATGCACTGTGGCTCCTTCCCCATCGCGCGCTGAAGGTTCCGCCCCGCCAGCAGGTTGAACTTCTGGTCGGTGCCCCCTATCTCGATGTCCGCCTCGATCACCACCGAGTCGTAAGCCTGCATCACCGGATAGAGAAACTCGTGGAGCCCTATCGGCTTACCCTCGCTGTAGCGATTACTGAAATCGTCACGCTCCAGTATGCGGGCTACCGTGAACCGGGAGGCGATCTCGAGTATTTCCTTGAAGTTCAACGGGGAAAGCCACTGGCTGTTGCGAACCACCCGAGCACGGGTCGTGTCACTCACCCGCTCAGCCTGCTCGATGTAGGTGCGCGCGTTCCTGTCGATTTCCTTCTTGGCCAGCACCGGTCTGGTTACGTCCTGGTAACTGGGGTCCCCGATGAGTGCGGTGAAATCCCCGATTATCAGCACCACCTGGTGCCCCAACTGTTGAAAATGCCTGAGCTTGGTCAACGGGACCGAGTGCCCGATATGAAGGTCAGGGCACGTGGGGTCCACCCCCAGTTTCACGGTCAGGGGACGGCCGGTGGCAAGCGAAGTCCCGACCTTGCGCCGCATCTCTTCCTCCGGTATCACCTCGACCGTGCCGGAGATTATCAACTCCATCTGCTTCCTTACGCGCTTTTCTATAGACATACCCTGTCCAAACCCCCTTCAGGCGGCCGGTCCTGTTACGTCACCCGGCTTGGATTCAACGGCTATTATAACCCTAGTACATGGAACGGGTTGGAACGAGCAATTGACAAAGAGCGCAGGTGAACCGTTATGTACAGTAGAACGTCTTATTAGTGTTATAATTGTGCTAATTGTTAGAATTGTGGTTGGTGTGAGGTAATGAGAGTTATTACAAGGGTATCATTGGTTATTGTCCTGTGCTTCGTGGTAGCCATTGGTGGGCTTATCGGCTGGTTCTACTCGGGGTTGGGGCTGCCACGGCTATCTTCCCTGAACGAGTACAATGCGGCGCAGAACTCCAAGGTGTTCGCCGCCGATGGAAGCCTGCTCTGTGAACTTCACGGCGACCAGAACCGGGAGATAATCGCCCTGGAGAAGATACCGGATGCACTCAGCTATGCCGTTATCTCTATCGAGGACCGTGACTTCTACAGGCATAAGGGCATCGACTGGAAAGGAGTCACGCGGGCGCTCTGGGCAAACGTAGTCAAGGGAACGGTCGTCCAGGGCGGCAGCACCATCACCCAGCAGTACGTCAAGAACGCGTACGTCGGTACCGAGCGAACCCTGTGGCGCAAGGTACAGGAAGCGTACCTGGCCTACGAGCTGGAGATGAAGTACTCCAAGAACAAGATACTGGAGCTTTACCTGAATGACATATACTTCGGGCAATCCTGCTACGGTGTTTTCACCGCCGCCCGAAAGTACTTCGGTAAATCCCCCCAGGACCTCACCATCGCCGAGTGCGCCATGCTGGCCGGCGTTATCCGTTCGCCCAGCTACTACGATCCCAACATCAGGCCGCAGGAGGTGCAGGAAAGGCGCAACCTGGTCCTCTACAAGATGATGAAAGACGGCTTAATCACCAATGAGGAGCTCAACGCGGCTCTCAACGAGCAGTTAAACATCATCCCCCCGAACACAATCTTCATCCCTAAGCGCGCGCCATACTTCAGCGACTACATCACCGAGAAGGTCAAGCAGGAGTACGGGGACCATGCGGCCTACCGCGGAGGTCTCCGCATTTACACCACGATAGACATGGAGCTCCAGACCCTGGCGGAGAGCGTGCTGGCAAGCGCTCTCAATGCGAACAGCGGACCCGACGCGGCGCTGGTCTGCGTTGACCCGAAGACCGGCTACATAAAGGCGATGGTAGGTGGGAAAAACTACGCCTCCAGCCAATTCAACGTGGCCGCCGACGGTCACCGGCAGGCCGGCTCCTCGTTCAAGGTCTTCGTGCTTGCCCGTGCGATGGCCGACGGCATGTCATTGAACGACACCTACGACTCGTCCTCTCCAAAGACCATCATTTTGCCCGACGGGCAGAAGTGGAAGGTCAGCAACTACTCGGGCGGCGGCGGCGGCTCCACAACGATCGCCAACGCCACCATCCGCTCGATCAACGTCGTGTACGCCCAGATGATCATGGACATCGGCCCGTTGCGGGTCGCGGACATGGCCATGAGCATGGGTATACGCTCCCAGGTCGATGCCAACCCCGCAATAGCGCTTGGAGGTCTCTACCTCGGCGTGACCCCCCTGGACATGGCGTCGGCGTACGGGACGCTTGCCAACAACGGCGTACACGCGTTGGCCCGCTCTATCACCAAGGTAACCGACGCCAGCGGGAACGTGCTCACCGAGAACAAGCCGGAAACGAACAGCATCCTCGACAGCGAGGTGACGGTGAAGATAAACAGTGTTCTTCAAAAAGTCGTTTCGAGCGGCACCGGCACCGGCGCCCGTATCGGACGCCCCCAGGCGGGTAAGACCGGAACCACCGAGGACCACGCCGACGCCTGGTTTGTCGGATACACCCCCGACCTGGTCACCGCGGTGTGGGTCGGCTACCCGCAGGGCAGGATATCAATGAGCGGTATGACTGGCGGAAGCCTTCCGGCCAGCATCTGGAGAAGCTTCATGAGCCGGGCCCTGGAGGACGCGCCAAAAACAGCGTTCGCGGAATCCAAGGAGGCGTCGACCAGCAGTGACTCGGACCAGCAGTCGGAGTACGTTAACGTCACTCTCTGCGACGAGTCCGGGCTCCTGGCGACATCTTACTGCCCACATACACACACCCAGAGGTTCCTGCGCGGTACCGAGCCGCAGGCCTACTGCAATATCCACACCACCCCGGAGGGCCGGACGGTACCTGACGTTGTGGGAATGGACAGCGCGTCCGCAGGAAGCAAGCTAAGCGAGGAGGGATTCCAGTCGAGCGAGGTGAATCAGCCCAGCAGCCAGCCCGAGGGGATTGTGATCTCCCAGACTCCGGCGGCGGGAACCACTCTGGCCAGCGGGTCAACGGTCACCATTGTGATCTCCTCCGGCATGGTGAAGAGCACCGTTCCCAACGTGGTGGGCCTTTCGGAGGCGGCTGCAAAGACCAAGCTCGCGACCGCCGGATTCGTCGCCAGTGTCAGCTACCAGTCCGGCTCACCGGTCAACGTCGTTGTAAGCCAGTCACCCGGCGCGGGGTCCAAACTCTCTGCTGGATCGACTGTGTCCATCGTCATTAACAAGACCAAGGGCTCAGGGGTCATAGGCTGGCTTTTCCTGTCCTCGGCCCACCGCATCTAGACGTATTAGTTCTTCTTGACGCTCTTCTTCGCGCTCGTCTTCCCGGAGCTTTTCTTCCTGGCCTTTATCCTCGAGACCCTGATCAATCCCGAAAACGCGGTGGATTTCACTCCCTTCTTCTGCAACTCATCAAGGAAAAGGTTGAACCCGACGCTGTCGGAGGCCATGTGCCCGGCGATAACCACGTTGATATGCTGCTTCCCCGCTTCCTTCCGGAGTTTTTCACCCATATGCATTCCCACTATCGTGCCGACACCGGCCTGGGCCAGCTTCTCGATGGCCGAGTCGGGCCCGCCGGTCCCGCCGGTCATGTCCACCAGGACCTTCCCCGCCCTGTTCTTGGCGTCGCCAACCAGCACGGTCGGGCCCATGCCGCGCCGTGCGGCGTCCCGGTACTCCTCCTGCTTCAGCAAGGCGTCCACCACGTCCTTGACCAGCCTGGGCTTGGCCCGCTTGAACATCCGGTTCAGATAGTCGGTGACCAGGTTGTCCGCGGGCGTGTGAACACACATGAACGGCACGTCGAGCAGACGGGCGCAATCTATCGGCCTCTGGTGGTTCTGGGGCATCAGTCCCCTGCGGACCTCCTTCATACGTTCACCTATCAAGGCTTCTCCGATATTCACCGGCACCCCGTAACCGGCCCACACGTCGGTGTGCAGACTCATCACGTCCGCCAGCGACGCCAGCGCGCGCCCCTCGGGGTGGTGGGATATGCAGAGGTCGATCTTTTTCCCCCTGTCCCTCAAGCGGTCCACCAGGATCAACTCCGGAGTCTCCACGTCTATCCCCACCATGACGTTTCTTACCTCGAGCTCCGGGTCGCCGAAGAGTATTCGGGTGTCAGCGAACGGGTTCGTGAGTCTCTCCTTGTCGAAGAATATCTTCTCGTCCCCCTTGAGCCCATCGTACTCCCTGCGCGCGTCATCCAGAACCCGCCCGACTTCTTCTTTCCCACGCGGGTCCTTGCTGATCCCCACTTCGACCGCCGTTTGGTACACCTTCTCGAGCTTCACCTGGCATCCCTCCTTTGATAAGTACCCGCTCCATGGATACACTTGCATTCGATCGCCGACGCATCCACTCCGGCTGCGTTACGCTCCCAAGGCGTACTACAGGACGTCTTTAGTCGCGCGCCTTGCCGGAGCGGCGCTTCGACGCTCTCGGTGCTTAACCGTATCCATGGAACGGAGCACTAAGTTGTCACCGGGAAACGTATCGGTTACCTTTAACCAGGAACCGGTACGACTCGCTCGCCGACGCCATCACCCCGATCCTGGGCGTGGTCTCGACCTCCTCGTCTGCAAACGAAACGTGCTTCTCTATCCCAAGGGGTCCCGCGCACAGGTCGGCCCCGTTCTGCTCCACGTTGATCGCCAGTGCCTGGCAAAGCCGGGCCGGGCCGGAGGTTAACAGCATCCTGTCATCCATCTTCCTTCTCTCCTCCATGACGTCAAGGCCGAACCTGGGTTCCAACGCCCGGACGAGCACGGCGCCCGCCGTGCCCGTGAGATCTGTGACCACGTTAAACATGTAATGCATTCCATAGATGAAGTACACGTACGCCGCGCCCGGGGTCCCGAACATGATCTTACTGCGCGGTGTCGGCCCGAAGCGCGCGTGGCTGGCTAAATCGCCCGGACCCAGGTAGCCCTCGGTCTCAACGATCATGCCCCCGGCTGTTCCGGCAGTCGTATAGTGTGCCAGGAAACAACCGAGCAGATCGCGAGCCACTTCCAGCGTCCGCCGCGAGTAGAAAGATCGGGAGAGCCTTGTGCTCACGTACCGCTCCGGGTTCAGCCCCGGTCCTCCCCATCAAACAGCCCTTCCTGTACAACCGTCTGCTCGTCACCTGAAAGGAGTTCTTTCATGCGTTTCTCTATGTCGTCCAGGTCCAGACCGCACTCCTCCTTGATGGACCGTCGAAGCATCGGCCCGACGTGCTGGATGTCCATGTGCACCCTTTCCACCAGTTCCAGGGCTATGGCGGCCTCGAACTCGCCCGGTCCCTCAACTGTCATGTCATTGAGCATCCTGGACTCGGTACGTGACGCGATCACCGGCTCGGGTAACCCATCGATATAGACGTATGTCCTCCGGGCCGGGCCCCGATCGTCCTCTATGGGGACGAAACCTACAATCTTATCGGACAGAAAGTACTTCCCGTACCCCAGGGCGACTATTACCTGCTTCTTGACCTCCAAAACAGCCCCCTTTGGTTATGCAAGCCGCTTCACCGGTGATATTATCATAAAGACCGGTCAAGGCCTGATACCATCCGGCGCGTTGACTCCAACTGCCGGGCGATCTCCAGGGGAGAGGTTCCACCCAGGCACGCCCGCCGGGCCAGGGACTCCTCCACCGACAGCCACCGCAGAGCCTCGGCGTCCAGGAGACCGGAGAACCCCTGAAGCTCGTCCACGGTGAGGTCGTCCAGACCCTTTCCCTCCTTCAGGCAGTAAGCCACCACCTTACCCACAACCTCATGTGCCTGTGGGAAATCCATCCCTTTCTCGACCAGGAAATCGGCCAGGTCGGTAGCGGTTATCAGGCCACCCCGTACCAATTCGCGCGCCCGCTCCCGATCAAACGACATGGTATCCACGGTTTGCTCCATGACGTGAAGACAACCGGTTACCGTGTCCAAGGCGTCAAAGAGGGGCTCCTTGTCCTCCTGGAGGTCACGGTTATAAGCAAGTGGAAGGCCTTTGAGTACGGTGAGAACCGCTACCAGCCCTCCGATAACCCGCCCCGACTTCCCACGAACCAATTCGGCCCCGTCCGGGTTTTTCTTCTGGGGCATGATGCTGGAACCGGTTGCCCAGCGGTCATCCAGCTCGAGGAGGCCGAACTCCTGGGAGCACCAGAGCACTATCTGTTCGGAGAGACGGCTCAGGTGAACCATCACCATGGACAGCGCGTACAGCGTGTCGCATACGAAGTCCCTGTCACTGACCCCGTCTACGCTGTTAAGGCAGGGACACGAGAACCCAAGATCTCGAGCAAGTAGTTCCCGGTCCACGTTCACGCTGGTTCCGGCGAACGCCGCCGACCCCAGCGGCATGCTGTCCGCGCTCGCCCGGGCTTGTTCGACCCTCCGTACGTCACGCTCAAGCATGTATACAAACGCCAGCAGGAGGTGGGCAAGCAGCACCGGCTGGGCCTGCTGCAGGTGCGTATGACCGGGTATCGCCACGTCCAGCGTCTCAGCGGCGCTACCTATGAGCGCATCCTGAAGGGCGCGGAGGCCCTCGATAAGGACCATGCAGCTATCCATCACCAGGAGTCGGGTGTCGGTGGCAACCTGATCGTTGCGGCTCCTGCCCGTACGCAGCTTTCCGCCGATAGGCCCTACGATCTCCACCAGACGCCGCTCCACGGCGGTATGTATATCCTCGTCGGCGGGCCCGAACCCGAAAGAGCCATCCCGAAACTCCTCCTCGATCCGATCCAGCGCCTTTCCTATGCTGTCCTCTTCCCCGGGTGTCAGCACACCGGCTAGGCGAAGCGCCTCCGCCCAGGCCTTGCCGCACGCCAGTTCGTAAGGGTACAAACGCACGTCGAAGCCAATAGAAGAAGAGAACTCCAGGAATTCCTGGTTTGTTTCTCCGCTGAACCTGCCTCCCCACATCTTCATTCCTGACAACCTCCCGGGGATTCCTTGTCGCTCTTCGCCCATACCTTCAGGGGGAGGCCCCATAACTCGATGAACCCCCTGGCGGCGTCGTGGTCAAACACGTCCGCCGCGTCGTAGGTGGCAAGCCCCAGGTCGTACAGCGAGTTCGGCGAACGCCGTCCCACAACGGTTACGCATCCCTTGAACAGTTTGAGCCGTACAACCCCCGCGACCCGCTCCTGGAGGGTCCTGTTAAACGCCTCTATCGCGGAGTTAAAGGGACTGAACCAGAGCCCCTCGTAGGTCATCTCGGATACCCTCTGCTCCAGAATCCGCTTTCCCGCGAGCGCGTCGCGGGTGAGGGTCAGTTGCTCCAGGTCGCGGTGAGCCTTGATGATTATCACCGCCGCGGGGGCCTCGTATATCTCGCGGGACTTGATGCCCACCAGTCGATCTTCGATCACGTCTATCCGGCCGACCCCGTGCTCGCCTCCGACGTCGTTCAACCTCCGTATGATCTCCAGCAGATCCATCGGCTCCCCGTCCATCCCCACGGGCAACCCGCCCTCGAACCGTATCTCGACGTAGACATGCTCGTCCGGGGCGTCCTCCGGCGAGTTAGTCCACTCGTAGACGTCCTTCGGGGGCTCCTGCCAGGGGTCTTCGAGAACCCCGCACTCGCAGGACCGGCCCCAGAGGTTCTCGTCCACGCTATAGGGTGACTCCACCGTCACCGGTACCGGTATGCCCCACTTGCGCGCGTAATCAATCTCCTCTTCTCTACTAATCCTCCAATCGCGCATCGGCGCGATCACTGAAAGAGAAGGGTCGAGCGCCGCGCATGCGACCTCGAAGCGTACCTGGTCATTCCCCTTTCCGGTACACCCGTGGGCTACGCAAGATGCTCCCTGACGTCGGGCCTCTTCCACCTGCAGCTTCGCTATCAGCGGTCGCGCTAGAGCGGTGGCAAGAGGGTACTCCCCCTGATACATCGCGTTTGCCCATATCGCGGGGACGAGGAATTCGGTGACGAACATCTGCCTAGCGTCCACCACCTTCGCGTCCACCGCCCCCGTCTCGAGCGCCTTCAGGCGTACCTCCCTCATGTCCCCCGGCTGCCCAAGGTCGACAGTGAGGGCTATCACGTCGAGGCCCCTCTCCTCTATAAGCCAGCGCACCAGCACCGACGTGTCCAGTCCCCCCGAGTAAGCCAGGATCACCTTACCGCGATTTGCCGGGTCTTGCTTCTCAACCAATCATCTCACCCCTACTCCAAGGCGTATTCCATCATCTGCATGCACATCTTGTCCGGGTCCATCTCCCGGGAGCATACCACCAGGATGGTATCATCCCCCGCCACCGTACCGGCCACCCCGTCCAAGTGGGCCGCGTCCAGCACCGCCGCCAGCCCCTGTGCGTTCCCCGGTGACGTCTTGACAACAACCATGTTCCCCGTCGGTTCCGCCGCCAGCAGGAACTGTGGAGCCATCCTTCTCAAGCCCTTATCGTCACCGCCGCTCTCTACTTCGCCGGTTGAACCGTAACGCATGTCACCGTCCGGGCCACGCAACCGCAGGAGCCCGAGCTCCTTCAAGTCCCTCGATACCGTGGCCTGGCTCACGTCGAACCCCTCCCGGGCCAGAATGCACACCAACTGTCTCTGGCTGGCGACGCCGCCCGCCCTCACCTTTCTTAAGATTGTCGCTTGCCTCTGGCGTTTCATCACGGACCAACCTAACTGAATATCATCCCCATGAGAGCGACCTGTGCATGGAGGCGGTTCTCCGCCTGGTCCCAGACCGCCGAATGGCTCCCATCGATGACCTCATCGGTTATCTCCTCCCCCCGGTGTGCGGGGAGACAGTGCATCACCATTACATCATCTGACGCCCCTGACAGTAGCTCATCGTTGACCTGGAATCCCTCGAACGCCTCACCGGCGCTCCCCGAATCCTCGCCCACGCCCATGCTGACCCAGACGTCGGTGTAAACGATATCCGCGCCCCGCACCCCTGCGGCGGGGTCGTACCCCAACTCCAACGTAGAGCCATACGTCTTGCAGTGCTCCTTGCACTCCTCGACAATCCCGGCATCGGGCTCATGGCCCTCGGGGGTGGAAACGGTAACGTTCATCCCCAACAACGTCCCCGCCCGCATCAACGAGTGGGCCACGTTGTTCCCGTCACCCACGTAAGCCAGCTTCAGGCCACCGGTTGACCCCTTGTACTCCATGATGGTCAGCATGTCAGCCAGGGCCTGGCATGGGTGACACAGTTCGGTCAGCGCGTTTATGACCGGTACTCCCGAGGCGGCCGCCAGCGTGGTGATCCGGTCGTGGCCGAACGTCCTCACCACCAGCCCGTCAACGTACCGGGAGAGCACCTTACCGGTGTCCTCGATACTTTCACCACGCCCGAGTTGAAGCTCACTCCCGACGAGGGTCAACGGGTAACCGCCCAGCATCGTCACCGCCACCTCGAACGACACCCTGGTTCGGGTCGAGGGCTTCTCGAAGAGGAGGCCGATGTTCTTGTGGGCAAGCGGCCGGAACCCCTTCACCCCCTCGGCCTTCAACCTCAACGCCTCATCCAGGAGGTCCTCCAACTCGCCACCGTCCAACATGTTCAGACCCAGAAAATCGCTACTGCGTAGCTTATGCCTGACCATCTTACCTCCACGTCCTGGTTACTCATCCAGTCCCTTGAGCACGTCCACCAGCACCCGTGCGCCCCGGACCAGTTCCTCCTCTTCCACTATCAACGGCGGCAGAAGCCGCACGACGTCAGGGGTCACGTTGTTCACCAGCACCCCGCGCTCCAGGCAGCCCTTCACCGCCTGCCATGATACGTCACGCTCCAGTTGTATCGCCAGCATGAGTCCGCGCCCCCGCACCCCTGTTACCAGCCCTATCTCCTCCGTCATCGACCGTAGCCGCTCCAACAGCATCCCGCCAAGAGTGCCGGCCTTCTCCGGCAGACCATCGTCGATAACGGTGTGGACCGTCGCCAGCGCCGCCGAGCAGGCCAGGAAACCGCCTCCGAACGTAGAGCCGTGGTCACCGGGCGAAAGAGCGTCAGCGTACTGTGTCGCGACGATGAACGCGGCGGTGGGAACCCCGTTGGCGATGCCCTTGGCGAGCGTCATCACGTCGGGAGTAACCCCGTAGTGCTGGAAGGCAAACAGCTTCCCGGTCCTGCCCAGGCCGGTCTGCACCTCGTCGGCTATCAGCAGTGCACCGGTCCGGTCACACGCCTCGCGAGCAGCTTCTACGACCTCGGCGCTCACCGGTCGCACCCCCGACTCCCCCTGTATGAACTCCAGCATCACCGCCGCGGTTTCATTGTCCACAGCTTCTCGGAGCGCGCCCGGGTCTTCAAGTGGAACGTGCTCGAACCCGGGCATCACGGGCTTGAACGGCTCCCGCTTCGCCGGTTGCCCGGTGGCCGAGAGAGTTGCTAGCGTGCGGCCGTGGAATGCGCCCTCCAGGCACACCACCTTGCCGCGTGGCCTGCCCTTGAGGTAATGGTACTTTCGCGCCAGTTTCAATGCTCCTTCGTTTGCCTCGGCCCCGGAGTTAGCGAAGAAACAGCGCCCTGGAAACGAGTTCTTCACCAGCAGTCGGGCCAGATGCGCCTGGGGCTCCACGTAATACAGGTTCGTTGTGTGAATCAGCCGGGCGGCCTGCCCGCAAATCGCTTCGGTTACCGCGGGGTGGCAATGTCCCAGGACCGTAACCCCCAACCCCGAGACCAGGTCCAGGTACTCACGGCCGGCGGTGTCCCAGAGACGAGTTCCCTCGCCGCTTACGAACGCCACCGGGAGCCGCTTAAACGTCTGCAAGACGTACTCGGCGTCCAGGTCCTCTATCAACTTTAGGTGCTCGTCCATCGGTTATCCTTCCCGGCTGCCCCCGGGATGGGGTCTATTGTTCTTTCCCGACAAGTTCGAGGTCGTTCACTATCATGGTTCCTACACCGTCGTCAGTGAAAATCTCCAGCAGAAGGGAGTGCTCGGTGGTGCCGTCGATTACGTGGGACCTGTTTACCCCGCTCTCCAGGGCCTTCATACAGCTTTCAACCTTGGGTATCATCCCCTCCGACAACTCGCCCGCCTCGATCATGGAACGGCAACCCTCCACGTCCAGGCGGCTGATCAACTCTCCAGAGGGCGACATAATCCCGGTGACGTCTGTCATGTAGATTATCTTTTCCGCTCCAAGCGCGGACGCCACCTCTCCCGCCGCCGCGTCCGCGTTTATGTTATAGCTGTTCCCTTCAGCATCAGTGCCCACCGAAGCGATCACCGGTATGAGTTCGTGGTCCAATAACTCCACTATTATTGGCGCGTTTATCGACTCCACATCACCTACCCACCCAAGGTCGGCGCCGTTCTCGGCGAGCCGCTTGCGCGCCGTCATCAGGTTTCCGTCAACACCGGAGAGGCCCATCGAGAGCGTTCCATGACGGTTGATGATGGACACTATGTCCTGGTTCACCTTGCCCACCAGGACCATCTTGACGATCTCCATCGTTTCCGTGTCGGTCACCCGGTGGCCGTCCACAAAGTTTATGTCCTTAGACATCATCTCCATGTACCGGGTTATCTGCGGGCCTCCACCGTGCACGATAACGGGGTTTATCCCCACCAGGCGCATCAGTACGACATCGGACGCAAACTTCTCACGCACGTCGACCGACTCCATGGCGTTGCCCCCGCACTTTATCACCACCGTCCTCCCCCGGTGCGCCTTGATGTACGGCAACACCTCGGTCAGAACCTGTGCTTTCAGCGGTATCTCTCCCTTACCTTTCAACCGTATCACTCCATCAACTCCTGTCTTGGGCGTTGAACTCCACATACTCCGGCGAGAGATCGGTGGTCATGAAATACGCCGACCCGCCGCCCCGCCCAAGGTCCACGGTTATCTCCACCTCGTCCAGGTTGAAGGCGCTTTCAACCTTAGCGGCATCGAACGCCACGATCTCTCCGTGGGAGAACACCTCGCTTTCTCCTATAACCACCGAGAAGTTTTCCGCGCTGACCGGCACCCCCGAACTTCCCACCGCTGCGGCTATTCGCCCCCACGCCGGCAGCCCGCCGTGGAATGCGCATTTGACCAAACTGGAGTTCCCGATAGCCCTGGCCACCAGCACCGCCTCGGCATCCTCGAGTGCCCCATTCACCACGACCCTGACCAGCCTGGTCGCGCCTTCTCCGTCCTTTACCAGAGCCACCGCCAGTCTGCCGGTGAGCCAGCAGAGGGTCTTGAAGAACAGGTCGCCCTCCTCCCCGCTCATCTCGTAACCCTCGGGGAAGGCGGCACCATTCGCCATCATGAAAACGGTGTCGTTGGTGGACATGTCTCCGTCCACCGATATCCGGTTGAACGACCATTCCACCGCCCTACCCAGCCAGTCACTCATCGTTTCGACGTCGATGTCAATGTCGGTGGTGATAACAGCGATCATGGTCGCCATGTTTGGGTGTATCATGCCGGACCCCTTGGCCATCGCGCCCAACCTGACCACTCTTCCCCCTATCTCCATCTCAGCGGCCAGTTCCTTGGGATAAGTGTCGGTGGTCATAATCGCTTTCACCGCGTCGGTATTACCACCGGGATTCAGGTCCTGGGCCGCCGCCTGGATGCCTCTTTTGATCTTCTCCATGGGGAGATACTCCCCAATCCGGCCGGTGGAAGCGACCAGTGCCTGGCCCTCGGGTATACCCAGCGCGTTCTCCACCGCCGCGGCCATGGTCTCCGCGTCCCGGGCCCCCCGTATCCCGGTCATCGAGTTGGCGATCCCACTGTTCACAACAACAGCCCTGGCAACCCCCCGGGACAGGCGTTCATTGCTCAAGACGACCGGGGCCGCCTTCATGCTGTTGGTCGTAGAAACACCAGCCGCGGCAGCTGGCTTTTCAGAGTACACAAGGGCAACGTCGAATAGTCCGTCCCCCTTGATACCGCAGGAAACACCCGATGCCAGGAACCCCTCCGGCGCGCACACGCCACCAAGTATCCTCTCAAACCCCATCGCCTGCATTACGCATCACCTACCTGTAATATCGCCTGCTCTTGCACTCCCGGCATCAAGGGAAGAGCCCCGGGGATTCAAGCCCCATCCACTCGGGAAGGCCACACATCAAGTTCATGTTCTGAACCGCCTGTCCCGAAGCGCCCTTCATCAGGTTATCGATCGCGCTCATGACTATCAGTGTACTCCCATCACCGGGCACCTCAAGCGAAACCTGGCAGTTGTTGCTGCCCCGGACCGCCTTGGTCTGCGGGTAAACGCCTTCCTCGAGCACCCGGATGAACCGCTCGCCCCGGTAGAACTCCTGGTAGAATTCACGGATCTCTCCCGCGCCTGTGTTCCGCCACAGCGGGACGTACATCGTGCAAAGGATGCCACGGCTCATCGGAACAAGGTGGGGCGTGAATACTATCGCTACCATCTCTCCGGTGGCCTTCGACAGCCCTGCACTTATCTCCGGCACGTGCCGGTGCCCCGAAACCGCGTACGGTGCCACGTTTTCCGACACCTGGGAGAAATGCGTGTCCGGCGTTGCCTTCCTGCCCGCGCCGGATATCCCGCTCTTGGCATCAACCACCACCGTTCCCTTGATGTGCCCGGCCTCCGCCGCCGGGATCAATCCCAGGAGCGCTCCTGTTGGGTAGCAACCGGGGTTCGCCACCAGTCCGGCCGCGGCGACCGCCTCACGGTGTATCTCGGTGAGACCGTACACCGCCCGCCCCGATAGTTCCGGGCAGGCATGCTCTTCTCCGTACCACTTCTCATACTCCCCGGGGTCATCGAACCTGAGGTCGGCTGAGAGGTCCACCACTTTCTTCTCCATGGACACGATTTCAGGTAGCGCCTTCATGCTCTCCCCGTGAGGCAACCCCAGGAAAACCACGTCACACTTCGAGTCGATAACGCCAGGATCATATGCCTCCAACAGCCCGGGGTAGAACCGATCCAGGGATGGGTACAACGCTCCTATAGGCTGGCCCCGGTAACGATTTGCGGTCGCAACCGTCACCTCCATCTCGGGATGAACAGTGATGATCCTCATCAGTTCGGCCCCGGTGTAACCTGATGCCCCCACTATTCCAACCCTTATCAATTCCACTCCTTCCACTAAACGGTAATCATACAATACTCAACCAGGTCGCCCTCCGACGACCATTGTGAATAGTATACATAATATTGTATCCTTATGCAACCCTCATTATGCACCACTGATTCCTGGCACCAGTGCGTCATTTCGACCCTGGCTGCTGCATAATGCACGTAAGTGGCCAGCCCCCTGGGGTGGGAGGGGTCACGCCACTGGGCATATGCATTGTGGGGCGTGGGTTTGAGCGAAGAGTTGAACGGCACATGCCCGTGGTTGGCGGGTCTTGTCTGGCGTTATCGTGTATAAGGGTAGTGCATGGCACGGGAGTTGCATTAGGGAGAGCGGTTTGGGTGGGAAATCGAACGCAACACATGAGCCAGGCACCGTTTAGGTGGCGTTTTGGTCAGGGGCGGATTTGGCCGGTTCCGCGGATGATGAACTTAGTGGTGGTTAGTTCGCGTACGCTCATCGGCCCTCGTGCGTGGAGTTTCTGGGTGCTTATGCCTATCTCCGCGCCAAGGCCGAACTGACTACCGTCGGTGAAACGTGTTGAGGCGTTCACATACACCGCCGCGGAATCGACCCCGGTGACAAACCCCTGGCAGTTGGCGTAATCGTTGGAGACGATCGTCTCCGAGTGATG
>SDBT01005656.1_pt1 | contig 20909 bp, 21 predicted proteins | sample 2277101 | NCBI WGS metagenome assembly SDBT01 (sample SAMN10404973, study PRJNA504765) | marine sediment metagenome | isolation source: marine sediment core GS10_PC15, 103 cmbsf | place: Arctic Ocean: Southern Knipovich Ridge | collected 2010
AGGAAGGCCCTTATCTAGCGTGACTATCATAGATGCTCACTGCCATTTTGGTAGGTGGATGGGAACTTACACGTCCCCCGATGTCGATGCGGCCAGCCTGGTGAGTTACATGGACAGGTTTGGAGTGGACAAGTGTTGCCACAGCAGTGTCCTCGCAATAGGTCCGGATTTCGCATTGGGGAACGAAGAAGTGGCTGGAGCGGTGCGGCAATTTCCTGACAGGATATATGGTCTCATAACCTTCAATCCGCACTATCCAAAAGAAATGAAGCAGCAGCTGAGACAGTATGCTCAAGCCGGATTTGTCGGCATAAAGCTACATCCAGTCTTGCACAACTATCCGGCCGACGGTGAAAACTATGAACTGGCATGGCAGTTCGCCAGGGACAACGATCTGTTCATTCTTACACACTCCTGGCTAGGCGCAGATCCTCCGACAGGCACGGATCCTCTCGGGGCACGCCCGTCCGGGAGAAGTTCACCTGAGCTTTTCTTGAAATTCCTAGATGAGTATCCAGGTGTCCCTCTCATACTTGCTCACGCAGGTGGAACTTACGCCGGAGCAAGGCAGGCGGCCAGGATGGCATCGGAGTACAAGAATGTCTACATTGATTGCGCCGGCTTCAGACACTCCCTTACTTGGATGCGCGAGCTAGTTGATCTAGCGGGAGAGATGAATATCATTTACGGCAGCGACTTCCCATTGTATGATTTCGGGACGTGCCTGGCACGAGTGTGCCTAAGCAGCATTTCTGAAGGGGCAAAAGAAAGTATTCTGGGGCTCAATTTGCCTAGAATCGCCAAACTGCCATAAGACTGATAGGCAAAGCAGCAATGCGAAAAGGAGGTATTTTTGTGACAAATAGTCTGAGGTTCTTTGATGTTAATTGTATGATCGGGAATTGGTATTGGAAACTCGAGTTTTCATGTATCAAAAGCCTACGAGAGCACATGAGTCGCTACAAGATAGACAAAGCCATTGTTTTTCACTCGCTTTCCTGGCAGTATCATCCTTCCGCTGGCAACAAGAAACTCATCGAGGAAGTCTCCGGGAATGCAGTGCTCTACCCAGCACTGGTACTTCTTCCCTTCGCGACCGACGAAACACCTATTGAGACAGTGACGAAGGATATCGAGGACTCTGGGGTGAAGATGGTGCGTGTTTTCCCCAGAGATCACAATTTCAGGCTTAGTGACTGGAACTGCCGTGAGCTCTTGAATTTCTTGGAGGGCATTCGGATGCCCCTTGCAGTCGATTTCGACCAAACCACCCCTGAGGATTTGCTCGAGATCTGCAAAAACCACAGTGCCCTACCCATCGTCTTAACCAATGTGAGTCGAACCGCTTCAAGAATCATATATTCTCTTTTCAGTAGGGCCAATAATCTTTCCATGGAAATATCCAATTACTTTATTTACGGAGGAATAGAAGATATCGTTAGGAAATTTGGACCTGAGCGTCTTCTTTTTGGTACGCAAATGCCATTTTTCGATCCCGGATCAGCTGTGGGAAGCGTAATATACGCTGGGATAAGTACCGAAGCAAAAGAACGGATTGCATTTGGAAACCTGGATAATCTTGTGTCCGGCGTCAACCTCCCGGGTAGATAAACTGATGAAGCGTACTGCGCAACAGAAGGGATGACCACACACCCGCATACCAAGCCACGGGAAACGTTCCCCCCCTGGACAACTCACCCCACAAGTAGTAGCCGTATTCTGAAGGTGGGTTTTTGGTCCGCGGGGTACATCCTCTGATTGGGGTACAGGAAGTAGACCCAAAATGACATCCAGAGAGCGTTTGATTGCTGCTATTCGCCACCAAGAGGTTGACCACATACCTCTCTATTTCAAGGTGTATGATTTTGACCCGCCTCATGTTGCAGTTCGTCAAGACCCGTACAAGAGAGCGGAGCGATGGCTGTCTATGGGAATCGACGACATCCTGCTTGTTCCCTCACCCCTCATCGCGAAGAAAGAATTCTGGGGCCAGGGGGATCCCGCTGAATTCAGCAAGAATGTAGGAACAAGAACGTCAGTAGTTCACGAAAAGAGTGAAGAATATCCTCTAATTGTGAAGGAGTATTACACACCCGGGGGAACACTGCGGCATGTAGTGCGCAAAACCAATGATTGGGATTCCAACGAAAACATACCTTATGATCACGGGGGAGATGATCTGCTGGTGTTCGACGACTTTAATGTTTCACGTTCAAAGAAGTTTCTGGTTCAAAACGAGGACGATCTCAGAAAGCTCAAGTATCTTTTTCGGCCACTCTCTGGAACAGCTCTCAGTGACTATAGAGTACTTGTAAATTCGATGAAGAAAAAATCTCGCGGACTTGGCCTCCTTGATGCAGCCTGTGCTTCCGTGGGGACAGACGCTGTTATTTGGCTATGCGGGGTCGAAAATGCCATACTCATGGCTCATGACAAACCTGATATGTTTCAAGAGCTCCTTGAGGTTATTCACCAGAGGGACAAGCTCGCAACTGAGATATGCCTCGAATGCGGAGTTGACATGATTATTCGAAGAGGCTGGTATGAGGGATGCGATTTCTGGTCACCTGCGAATTATAGACAATACTTTCTTCCCAAGGCCAAGGAAATCGGAGACCTGGTTCACCAGGCTGGCAAACTTTACGGTTACCTCCTTACCAGTGGCATAATGCCTATCTTACCCGATTTGCTGGAGATTGGCCATGACGTTCACTTCTACGTCGACGATGTCCAGGGGGGAGCCGACCTGGCGAAAGTTAAACGATCCTTCAAGAACAAGATTGCCATATTGGGAGGCATAAATGGGACAGTCATGTTGGAAAGTGCATCTCCCGACGTGATCAAAGAGTCTGTCTACCGCGCCGTTGACATATTGGGCAAAGACGGTGGATTCATTCTTTCACCGACAGGCTCACTCTACTCGCATACCCCGTGGGAAAGTGTCCGGGCGGTCATAGACGCGTGGAATATGGTCAAGGATCGACCTTCGTGATGATTAGGATGCCGAAATGCCCGTCTATCCAATTGGATCTTCCGTATACATGAAGGTGGCCGGGGACAGAAATGGCGTCCAAAACTTGAAGACGAAGCCTACGTTGTTCATCAACATCTGCGGAATCTGGAAGAAAGGAGAGACAAGGTGGAAAAAATCGTAAGAGTTAACATGACCAACATGGAGATATCGGAATCTCGTGTTCCCTTGAAATATCAAATGCTAGGGGGAAGAGGCTTGACCTCTAGAATCACCCTGGACGAGGTGGATCCAACGTGTAGCCCCCTAGGCGCCAGGAATAAAATAGTCGTTGCGCCAGGACTGCTCGGAGCAACTCTGGCTCCTTGCTCTGGTCGGTTGTCGGTTGGAGGAAAGAGTCCCTTGACTGGCGGCATCAAAGAAGCTAACGCCGGAGGAACGGCGGGACGACTGTTGGCAAAACTGGGGATCAAGGCGTTGATCATTGAAGGAAAACCCGGCGGGGAAGAATGGTATATTCTGGAACTCAGTTTGGACGCCATCAGAATAGTGCCGACTGATGGAGTGAGCGGTCTCGGCAATTACGATTTTGTCAAGAAGATACAAGACTCCCATGCCAACAAGATATCAACTATTTCCATTGGCCAGGCAGGAGAAATGCTTATGTCAGGAGCCTCCATAGCTATTAGTGACACGGACAACAGGCCCTCTCGTCATGCAGCCCGGGGGGGGTTAGGCGCTGTCCTGGGATCCAAGAGAATAAAGGCAATCGTAATAGACGAGGCAAGCCTGGCTGCAAGCCCATCCTATCATGACAAGGATTTGTTTGAGAAGACCTCGCGAGAGTTCACCAGGGAGCTCATCCAGACCAAGAAAGGTCTTACTAAATACGGGACCGCCGTCACTCTTGAAGTTATGCACAAGGTAGGGTGTGTACCCACCAGAAACTTCGCTCGGGGACAATTTGAGGGTTACACCAGAATAAACCATGAGAGACTGTATGAGATTATCACTGAAAGAAAAGGGGAATCGAGCGGTGCCTGCATGATTGGATGCCCCATTCGCTGCTCCAACGTTTACAATGACAAGGAGGGGAACTATCTGACCTCCACTCTCCAGTACGAATCACTGGTCATGCTGGGTCCAAACTGTGAAATTGATGATTGGGACCAGATAGCCAAACTCAATTTCCTCTGCGATGACTATGGTCTTGACACAATCGAGATGGGAGCGACCATTGGTGTAGCTATGGAAGCAGGTCTATTGCCGTTTGGAGATGGCAACAGAGCCATTGAGCTACTCAAGGAAGTTGGCAAAGGAACGATCTTGGGCAAAGTAATTGGCCAGGGGGCCTATGTTCTGGGAAGAGTCTTTGGAGTAGAAAAAGTCCCCGTTGCTAAGAAACAGGCTATTGCTGCATATGACCCGAGGGCTCTAAAGGGGACAGGGGTTACTTATGCCACATCTCCCATGGGGGCAGACCATACTGCCGGTAATGCTCTGCCCGGAAGGCCAGGAATAACCCCCGGCCTGAATCTGGATACTCTCAGTTCTACCGACAAGATTAGACTTTCCCGGGAGCTTCAAACCATTGCTGCTAGCATCGATACTTCGGGTTTATGCTACCTGGTTGGTCCGGTTCTTGGTACCATGTCTGTAATTGCGACTCTACTGACCGCCAAGCTCGGTTTGAGGATAAGCCCGGAAGATGTACTGACCATTGGTAAGGAGACCCTAGCGGTAGAACGAGAATTCAATCGAAGAGCCGGATTTACACGAGCTCACGATAGACTACCCGAGTTCTTCTTCAAGGAGGAGCTCCCTCCTCGCAACACACTCTTTGACATAACAAGTGAGGAACTCGGTCGGGTTTTCGAGTTCTAGCCGGGACTGGGTGCAAGCGAGACCTTCGAGGTGCTTAGTACAATCCATTTGCCGCACACTGACCTGTCCGCATCGATAGCACCGGTTTTTTGAGTTAGACTCACCTCCGTGGCCCTCTCCCGAGGCGAGGTTACCGGTAGTTTGCAGTATGCGACTTTCCTTGATCGTACGTCTTCCAGCACCCTTCCATCAATATCCTTATTCCATCCGATGTTGTGAATATCCTTGCACTCATTAGTGAGGTAGCAGTCTTCAGGATTGTCGCTGTCAGAGGTGTCTTGCGATGCTTAATGGGCAGATTGCAATCGGAGTCGATACTGTAAAAGCAGGAATCTGAATCTCCTCCTCGTTCGCTAGAAGATGGTTCGAACGACGTCCGGTCCGCGGACGCAAAGGCTTCCGGCAATTTCACTTATGGCAACAAGCATGACCAGAGACTCGTTCTCCCCGAGTGTCTGACAAACAAAAGCAACCATCTTCCGCTATGCCCTGGTACTTAGGGCAACCTTGGTCAGGTACTCTGGCACCGTGGCCTTCCAACCGTATTTCTGCTCAACCACTTTCGCAAAAAGGCTCGGGACCCTGCCCTCACCATGGACGACGAATACCTCTCTTGGGGGACTGCGGAACCCGGAAAGCCACCTCAAGAGTTCATTCTGGTCGGCGTGGGCTGAGAAACCGTTTAACTGCACCACATTCGCCTTCACCGGATACCTCCGGCCATAAATTCTCACTGCCTTCTTGCCTTCCAGTATTTCCCTGCCCAGCGTGCCGTATGCCTGGTATCCCACAAAAAGGATGGTGCTCTCAGGACGAGAGATGTTGCTGATGAGATGATGCTTGATTCTTCCGCCGGTGCACATTCCAGACCCCGCAATGATAATACATGAGGCTCTGATGTGGTTTATGGCCTTGGACTCGGCAGAACTCCTGGTCAGTCTTAGTGTTGAGAAATAGAAGGGAAGACGTCCGCTGCGAACAAGTGAGAGCATTTCCTCGTCAAAACAGTCTTGGCTTCGTTTAAATACCTCGGTGACCCTGATGGCCATGGGGCTGTCCACGAATGTCAAAAGATGAGGAATCCGGTCCTCCTGCAGAAGCTCACTGAGGTAATAGAGAAGCTCCTGTGTTCTCTCCAGGGCAAAACTTGGTATGACTATATTGCCTCCCCTTTCGACCGTTGAGTTGATCGCTTCGCACAACTTCATTTTGATGCCGGAGGAGTCTTCGTGGAATCTATCTCCATACGTCGACTCAACTATGACGTAGTCAGCCTGGTCAAGCAGGGTAGGATCCCTCAATATGGGCTTCTTCCAGCGGCCCACATCGCCAGAGAAGATGATAGTGCTTTTACCTTGGGACGAGAAGCTCACCTTGATCATTGCTGAGCCAAGAACGTGGCCCGCATCATAGAACGTAGTCGTAATAGATCTACCTATGAGGACGGGTTCATCGTATTTAACAGACTCGAACAGCGAGAAAGTCCTCTTCGCGTCTTTCCTATTGTACAGTGCTATTTCCGGATGTCGGGCTTTTCTTCCTTCTCGCTTATGCCTTCTCTTCTTGAAATGAGCATCCTCTTCCTGGATACGAGCGGCATCCAGGAGCATAATCTTGGCTATCTCGTGGGTCGGGGATGTGCAGAGGATTCTTCCTTTGAACCCCTCTCGGACAAGCCGTGGCAGAAAGCCACAGTGGTCAAGGTGGGCGTGGGTCAGGAGCACGGCATCGATGCCTTTCGCTTCAACTCCAAACGGTTCCCAATTTCTGGATCGCAAGTCCCTTTCCTGATAGAGACCGCAGTCGATGAGAATTTTCGTGCCATCAATTGTCAAGAGGTGGCGCGAACCAGTGACATTCTGAGCTGCCCCGAGAAACTGTAGATGAGCTGCCATTGTTGCTCACCCCCTAGATAGGAGGTTGATTCTCCTTGATGAACCGGACCACCTCTTCGGGATCGTCCGCGGTACCGAAGAGATTAATGTCCCTAGAGTCAATTTTGCCTTCCGCCAGAAGCGTTTTCTCCATCCAACTTGTGAGGCCACTCCAGTACCTCCTTCCAACGAGGACAACGGGAAAGGGCTTGATTTTGCGAGTTTGAATAAGTTCTATGGACTCGAAGAACTCATCCAGGGTGCCGAATCCCCCCGGAAAGATGACGAACGCAACTGAGTACTTGACAAACATGAGTTTTCTCACAAAGAAGTACCGGAAATCGAGATACGTTCCTATGTAGTCATTGGGCTTTTGTTCGAAGGGAAGATTGATGTTGAGTCCTACGGAGACTCCCCCCGCCTCGCTGGCTCCCTTGTTGGCTGCCTCCATGATCCCGGGTCCTCCCCCGGTGAGCACCGCATAGCCCTGTTTGGCGAGCTTTGCTGCGGTTCGCTCCGCCTTCTGATAATCACTGTCCTCAGGATGAGTTCTTGCAGAGCCGAATATGGCAACAGCCGGTGGGATCTTACTCAGCTCTTCGAAACCTTCTATGAGTTCCGCCATGATGCGGAAGATTCTCCAGGACTCCGTCATGGATAGATCATCAACCAAGTACTGTTTCTCCATATCCACCTCCTAGCAGATTCATCTCCCTTCCCTCTATCCGTTCTTTGGTGTCTCTGATTCTCGAGAAGAAATGGTAACTTGAGGGAACGGAATGGCGATCTTTTCCTTTCGGAACTCCTCGACAATTGCCTGGAGGAGCTTTCCCCTGAGTGACATCCAGGGCATACCTGCATCACTACTGAACCAGAACTGAACCTTGAAGTTGATGGACGAGGCATCCAAGGTTTCGAGAGCGACCAAAGGCTTGGGATCCTTCAGGATCGGGAGATCATCAATAGCGAGAGCCCTGTCCATCGCCTTTCGAACTCTCTCGAGGTCACTGTCGTAGTCAACCCCAACGATGATCTCCAGCCTCCTCTGAGGGTATTTGCTATAGTTTCTCAGTACTTCAGAGGTAACCTTCCTATTGGGGATGCTTGCAAAGATCCCGTCCCACGTTTTGAGCTTCACTGACCTTAATCCAATGTCCAACACCTTGCCCCCAATGTCTCCCACAACAAGTGAATTTCCCACCTTGAACGGTCGGTCGAAGAATAGTATGACTCCTGCAAGAAGGTCGGAAAGGACCTCTCTGAGTGAGAGCCCGATCACAATCCCCACCATGCCCGCCGCTGCGAGGAGTCCTGTCAAGGTAGTTCTCAGGTTCCAAATACCAAGCAGGATAAAGAAGGCGACGACATAGACGATGATGCCGAAGAAGTTCTTGATGGACTTGGAGGCGCCAGCTTCCATTTTCTGTTTCTTTGCGAAAGCATCGATCATGCTATCCGTCGCATACTTCTTGATCAGCCAGACCATAACGATCAGTACAACCGAATAGACTATTCTGTAGAGGACGTTGCCCACTGAGTTTTCCTCCTTCCACTTTTTGCTCCAGGAATACCGAAGCTCGTATTAAGCATGCCGTATGTTACCAGAGAAGGTGGAGCGGGTCAAGCGGGTGGAATGGCTGGAGACATAGGTAACACTTTTTGATAGTTATTGAGGTACTCTATGGGCGGTGGGAGAAATGTCCTGGATGGGAAAGGCACTTTCCTGTTGCCTGCGTCTCCTGCTCTGGTATAATAAAGCGCTGATACTTAAAAAACTCAGCGCGGAGCAGGTGAGACAAAGCATCGCATAATAAGCATCTTGGCTGGCCACCTAAGGACCCGACCAATATAGGGACAGGGGTAGTTATGTTAAGCGTAGAAAATCTCCTGGAAGAAAAGATAGCAGTAATCGCCGATGACTTGACCGGCGCTAACGAAATTGCGGCCATAATGGTGAGAAAGGGAAAGAAATGTCTGGTTATCAAGCCCCCTCTCGCTCATAGCAAAATGGAAAAGCTATGGGATAGGTATGACGGATTGGTATTTGATCTCGAGTCACGCAACCTCCCTCCGGAGAACGCTTATGGCAAGCTGAGAGGCTTTTTGAGCACTTCTCAGGAAATCAAGAAGAAAGTTATCTACAAGAAAATAGATTCTACCCTCAGGGGTAGTGTAGCAAAAGAAATAGACGCTGTTCTAGATGCAAGGTGGATAGATTTCGTGGTCTTGGTTCCTGCGCTTCCCCGTATGAAGAGAATCACCGTGGGAGGATACCATCTGGTAGACGGGCTACCTCTGGGTAGAACCTCTTATGCCGACAATTCTGCTGGATCTTCTCTCACTAAGCTTCTTCAAACTCAAAGCAATTATGGCGCTGGATATGTGGCTCTCGAGACTGTTGAATCAGGGCCCCGTGCTGTCTCTGAGGAGTTAACCAAAACCTATCAAAGGGGATCACCAATTGCTGTCTGTGACTGCTGCAGTAGTGACGACCTGAAGAATATAAGAGAGGCAATTCTTGATCTTAATGTACGAGTGCTCCCGGTGGGTTCTGCAGGGCTATTCGAAGAGCTTCTTCAGGAAGATGAACCGCCTTTTCTACCTTGTCTCGTAGTCTGTGGGTCGCTTAATCGGATAACCAGACTCCAGCTCAGTAAACTAATTAACCAGGAGAAAGCTGGCTACCTGGAGTTGAACCTCTCCTCACTCTTATTCGGGAACGATGAGAATGAGCTGAAACGCCTACGTTTGGAAGGAAAAGCCATATTGGATCGACAGAACAACCTGATAATAGCTACACCTGAGAGACGCTGGGAGATTAAGGGGGAGCGAAAGATAGGCACGGTACAATCCAAGATCAACCACTCTTTGGCTTCTTTAGGAAAATACTTTGTCCAAAGCTTCCCTCTTGCCGGTTTGATAGCCGCCGGAGGAGATACTGCTACATCTTTGCTGGATAACCTGGGCGCTGAGGGTGTAGAGGTCCTTCAAGAATTGGAGCCTCTTGTACCCGTAGCAATCGTGAAGGGCATTAAGGGAAAAGAGCTGGTCCTGGTTACCAAAACAGGAGGATTCGGCACGGAAAATGTTTTCTTGAATGCCCTAGACTATCTTACCAAAAGGAGCAAAATAGAATGAAAGATGAACTTCCCCTGATTGGCATTACCATGGGGGACCCTACAGGAATTGGTCCGGAAATAGCAGCGAAAGCTCTCAGCAGTTCAGTGATCTACCGAATTTGTAGGCCTATAGTAGTGGGAGATGCAAAAGTAATGCACCAGGCCTCCAAAATCGCCAGAGCAGGCCTCAAGATAAACTCCATAAAAGAAGTAGAACAAGGGAAATATGAGTATGGAACTTTGGACGTCTACGATTTGAAAAATGTTGATATAGAACGATTGGCTTATGGGAAAGTGACCAGGATGGCAGGAAAATCCTCCCTAGACTATATATATGCGGCCATTGATCTTGCCATAGCAAAGAAAATAGATGCCACGGTTACAGGCCCTATCCACAAGGAGGCCATTAAATTGGGCGGCTGTCCCCACCCCGGCCACACGGAGATGTTTGCCCGTCGCACCCAAACAGAGGACTACGCTATGATGATGGTGGAAGGGAAATTCAGGGTGGTTCATGTGACCACTCATGTTGCACTAAAGCATGTGCCTTCTCTTATCCGAAAAGAGAGAGTGTTGAAAGTCATAAAACTGGCTCATCGGGCTATGAAAGATTTGGGCATAGAAGATCCCCGGATCGTTGTCCCTGGACTCAACCCTCACGCCAGCGATGGGGGACTCTTTGGAGATGAAGAAGAGAAAGAGATATTCCCGGCTGTTCAAATGGCAAAGGAAGAAGGCATCAACGTTGAGGGACCGATTCCTCCGGATACAGCGTTTGTCAAGTTAACAAGTGGGCAGTACGATGTAGCTCTTGCCATGTACCACGACCAAGGACACATACCTCATAAGCTCTTATGCTTTGACTGGGATCGAAAATCCGGTGATTGGAAATCCATAAGTGGAGTGAATGTAACCTTGGGTCTTCCTGTCATTAGAACCTCGGTTGACCATGGAGTAGCCTATGGAAAGGCAGGGGAGGGAAGAGCTAGCCCTGATAGCTTGATCCAAGCAATAAAGTTAGCTGCGCAGCTTGCCCAGGGCAAAAAATCCCTCAAAACGTAAAAGGAAATATTGCGGCATCGGATCTTATGCCATAATCCTCATTATTCCTGCTCGTAAGTCCTGTTCGATTTGAGGTGAGCTGCAAAAGTGCTATAATATGTATGTCTTAACTAATACAATTTATCAGAGGATGACCGAGAGAGCGGACTATCCGAGAAAGTAGGAGATAAAACTCCAGGTCTTCTGATCACAAGGAAAATATGCCTACCAAGGTTATCTCCGGATGAAACCACTTCTTTCAAATACAGAGAATGGGTTTCATTCCTAATAGAGAAATGTGGTATGTTGGGGAGAGACAGTAATCTGGGCTACGTTCTCAAGGGGAATGGCAAAATGAAGGTTCTGGCGGTTGCTGACACGGTTCACCCCTCGCTCTACGATTATTTCGACAAAAAGAGGTTTTCCAATATAGATGTTATTCTCTCAGCGGGAGACCTGAGACCCAAGTTTCTTTCGTTTCTCGTTAGTATGCTCAACAAACGGTGCTACTATGTGAGGGGGAACCACGACGTTATCTATGCGGAAGAGCCGCCTCTGGGTTGTGTGAACGTGGACGGAAAGGTGCTTGATCATGAGGGCATCAGAATTCTCGGACTCGAAGGTTCAATGTGGTACGGGGGAAAGGGAATCGAGTACACTGAAAAACAGATGCGCTGGAAGATATCCAGGCTCAAGTTTCAGGTCTGGAAGAAAGGCGGAGTCGACATTGTCTTGACACACGCTCCTCCCAATGGGTTCCACGACGGGAAGGATGTTTGCCATACTGGATTTCGTTCCTTCCTAAGACTCATTGACAAATACCAACCCCAGTACTTCGTACATGGCCACACCCATGCAAGCTACGGCTTCAGCAGCGAAAAGGTAACCCTGCTCCAACAAACCAAGATAGTGAATGCGGAAGGCTATTGTGTTTTCGACATTGACCCTCGCGTCGGAGGAAGGAAGAAAGTGCTGAAAAGGAGAGGATAGTCGATGGTCTTCAAGCTGAAGAATAAATCCAAGGAAGAGTCCCTGAAAGGTTTCTATCACGAATCCCGGGCCCGAAGTTATCAAGGTTGTCTCGACCGGGGTATACAAGTCGTTGAAATAAATAAGGTTGTAGGTAGTGTTGGAAGATCTCTAAGCTTCAACAGGGATTTTTCGATTAGGGATCCCGGGAACCTGTCACATGCCCTCGGTAGAGTGGCAAGGATAGAGGAAGCCATGGAGAGAGGCGAAGCTCTTCCTCCCATAGAGCTCTATAAGATGGATGACGAATACTACGTCTTGGACGGTCATCATCGCATCGTTGCAGCAAAAAAGCAGGGTCAGAAGTTTATTGATGCTAACGTTACGGAATATCTTCCCTTGCGCAATGCTGCGGGAAGGTCCTTCATCCAAAAGAGAATTGAGTTTGAAGACAAGACTGGACTGCAATCAATTAGTCTTTCCCACCGGGAGAGCTACAACAGGTTGCTGCGTCAGATAGAGAACTACAAGAATCTTCTGGAACAAAAAGGTAACAATGTCGTATCTTTCAAGGAGGCAGCCCAAGATTGGCTTGAATCTATATACCATCCAGTAGCTCAAAAAATAAGAAATTTGAACCTCAAAGAGTACCTTCCTGGCGCCAGAACAAGTGACATATACGTTTACCTATGTAGTCAGATTAACCTGCATCATCCTAGCGCTGCACGCTGTGGTGCCGATTTGAAAAAAACACTCGAGGAACTTGCGATTGTGGCAGAAGCTGCCAGAGCTATATTCTCCAGGAAGGGACTCAAAGAGAAGATTTTGCGAATATTCAGAGCCATTTTTGGTTAGGAAAATGTCACCATGATAAATATCTTTACTAAGATTCTTGTCAACGGAGTTACGGGATATGCGGATCTTGGGACAGGAGCATACCTGTCCGGGCATGGGATACTGTGCCAACCACTCTACTGAAATACGCGGCGGAAACCGGACTGGCCAAAACGCTCCTGACCCTTGACAAACAACTCGCTTCACGCGATAATGAGGGAGGCGAGACAAACTTTCTGTACCGACACCTTATTATTGGTCCGAGTGGTCCTTCAGTCTGGGGCGAGAGACTGGACCAGAGGACGAGGGGAGGAGAAAGCCAGGCCCGAGAGAAAAATGCAGTGCGGAGAGGTCTTCTCAGCAGTGAGCCAAGAATCTGACGCTACTCTGAGAACACTATCGGCCTAAACCAACAAGATAAGGAGGTTCATTATGCCACCGGTACTTGCAGAACTGAAAAGAAGGAAGGAAACTGACCGTCGTCTCTCCTTCGGGCTCTATCTGGTGTTTCTGGTTGTGATCTGTGGTATTAGTATTGCGATCGGAGGCTTGGGGAGATGGATGGGGGGATTAGGTATTGGCAAGGTTGTCTCTCTCATCGTGTCGCTCGGTGTGGCGATCTACGTGTGGTGGTACAACTGGCTCCTCTATAAAAGGAGGAACGAGCATTTTGACAGGGTGAGGAAACTCAAGGCCAGCCTATCGACTCTCCTGGAAGAAAAGCTCGGAACAAAGAAGGAGATCTTAACCAGGATCGATCCTCTCGTAGAAAGGAGGGAGGCACCCCGTCCGAACTATCTGTTTTGGCTATGGCTAATACTGAGCTACCTTGGGAGTCTCTCCACGGTCCTGGGTGTGACGTGGCCTCTCAGTCTTGCTGCCTTGATCATCGGACTCATAATCATCTACTACCTCACCGTTGACTACTACTACCACGAGCGGGAGGAAATCGCCTTCCTGGGGAAAGTTTCAGTCGCCCTTGACAAAAAGGGATCCTCTTTGACAGTGAATCCCACCAACCCCCTTCACAGGAGATCATATGGACTTTACATCTTGTTCACCATAATCACCCTGGGAATTTTCGGTATCTACTGGGCCTATGTAATATTCAGCGATCCCAACAAGCACTTCGATGCCCACGAGGTCTGGGAGAGTGAACTTGAGCGGATCATAGAAAAGGACCTGGCCTGAGGTAGTGATGCTGCATGCGGCGACAATGAGCATGTTGCGCTTGGGGCGGAAAGACCGATGACTTTGCAAAGTTTGACCAATTCTTCTTGTACCACAATCGTTTTGAAGTAAAACAGGCCATATCCGAGGAATGGGTTCTGAAATCCTCTAAGCTCCACTACCAGCACCGTATCTGGATTCTTTACCCTCGAAGCAGCCCAAATGGTTGGCAAATCCGGGAAAGTTATTGCTGCGGATTTGCAGGAAGGGATGCTAGAGATATTGAAAAACAGGATTAAGGGAAAAAGAATTGAAGGTAGGATTGTCTTGCATAAGTGCGAGAAGGACAAAATAGGAATTTTTGAGAAAGTCGATTGTGCCCTGGCTTTCTACGTCATTCACGAAGTTCCTGACCAGGAGAATCTCTTGAAGGAACTAAGGTCCATACTGAAGCGAGGCGGGATACTTTACATGATAGAACCAAGACTCCATGTCTCAAGAGGAGCATTTGGAGAAACCCTGAAGAAGGCTAAAGAATTAGGATTCAAACCTCTTGACAGACCAAGAGTATTCCTCGGTAGGGCAGCGGTTTTCGAAAGATAGTCACTTCGAAGGTCAAGATCGGATCATTGTCAAAACCATCTTGAAATTCTTTACTGCTCTCACAGCATGTGGTTGATTGGCAGGCATTACCACCATTTCACCTTCCCTCAAGCGAAAAAGTTTGCCAGAAATAACAATCTCTGCTTCACCATCAAGAAGGTAAACCAAGGCGTCAAACGGGGCTGTATGTTCACTCAATCCTTCTCCCTCACCAAAGGCAAAAAAGGTTACCGTTCCCGTCCTCTTGCTAAGCACGGTTCGACTCACCACAGAGCCTTCTTGATAGTCCGCCAAATCAACCCATTTTATCACTTGTCCCACAAACTTTTTTGTGCCTGTTCTCTTCGTATTATGCTCCATTTTTTTGGCCTCTTTGTTCTTTCAAGTAATTCGGCATAAACCGTTCATGTCAGAGCTGGTTCTGATACATTGAATCTTTGGACAAGAACTGCGAAAGAAACGAATGGATCTGGGACTCCAAACAGAAGACACAGCCAGATTGCTTCAAGTCACACCTTACACGATCATAAACTGGGAGCTAGGGAATGTCAAACCAGTTGAGAAGAACTTGACAATGATTAGACAATTCTTGGATTCCAAAGAGGAAGAACTGGGTAGCACTGAGATTGTCCTTTTGCCCCTTGCCAATCTGTTTGGACGGCCCCGGTCTATCTTCCTATTGCCGAAGCCGGAAAAAAAATGCTAAACCTACAAAGAGTGGGCGATGGAGTCATATTCAGAGTAAATGTGCAGCCCGCATCAGGCAAAAATGAAATTGTAGGAGTGAAAGGGGATGCCTTAAGGATAAAGATTAATGCTCCTCCAGTGAAGGGGAAAGCGAATAAGGCCCTGGTGTTGTTTATTGGTAGGAAATTAGGTGTGAAGAACTCAGAGGTAGAAATCATTAGTGGACATACAACCAGACTGAAGAGGATTAAAGTAAAGGGCGAGACGACTAACACAGAAGAAAAAATCTCACGGTTAGCGACACTTCAAACCTGACGCGGTCCGCAGTTGCAATTAAGAGGAGCGCCTTTTACCTTATGCTCTAATTTCCACCCAGACAGATAAGGACGATTGTTGGGACACCGGACACCCCTCCCAAATCTTCATTATTACTACTCTCTTGACAAGGCAATTATTTGTACCACCACGACTTGGACGCTAGCCATACCTGAAGGTATTATGGGCAGGGTTCCTTATTCAAGAGAACCGACAAATTGCGGGAGAGAAGGCCAAGGTATTCGATTAGTTCGAGCCGCTCTAAATTTTCTGGTAACGGAAGAGGGAAGTCTATCAAGCTGTTTTCCTTCCAAAAGAAGGTCGGTTTCCTCCTGCGAGAACTCTTCCTTTTCCTCAACCCATTGCAGAAAATCTTTGTTCTCAGGACATACCGTCTGACAGTAAAGGCACCCGACGACAGAGTTATGCCACGCAGGATCCATCCAACCCGGAAAGTCCCCTGTTCTCTCATTATGAAAACTGATACAGCGCTCTGCATGGAGAAGAAAGCGCTTTGTTGTTATGGCACCGGTAGGGCAGCTCCGAAGACAAGCCGAACACTTCTCGCAGCTTTTCATTAGCTTTGATTCCTGCCAGCTATTTCCCCTCGAAGAAAAATCAGTGTAGAAAGCAACGAGCTGATGGAAGCTACGCATTCCGTCAACGTAACATATATTGTTCCTTCCGTACGAGCCCAGTCCACTGTGCACAGCCAGAAGCTTCTCTGGAACCAGCGCTTGAGCCACCCGGCAGTTCTCTGAACCAAGAATTCGAGTAAGTAGATTCTCCAGTTCTCCATATGTCTCTCTACTAGCTACATATGTTGGAGGGATCACACACCGTACCTTCTCTCCCCCTCGGGTGAAGATAACCCCAATCTGCGGCTGGGGAACCGCAACTATGATAACTGACCTAGCGTCCAGCAAATTATCGGGGGGTTGGAACACAAACCGGTTCAGTCTTTCCTGATAGAACTTCTCCTCAAAGGAACCCGTGCTATGGCGATTTTCGATCTCTCGCTCTAAGTCACCAAGATGCCCGACAGATACGATGCTCGCCTCATAGCCCAGTTTTGCAAGTTGAGAAAACACTGTTTGTGTCATTCTGAAAGATCCCCACTCTGCTCTCCAAAGGAGCATCTTTTGACAACAGATTAAGCCAAATTCCAGCACCTGCCAATCTGTCTGGAAAAATCCCGTCTGGGGCAGGTCACTTGAAAGATGGTTTTTTCCCTAAAGGGAGAAAACCGTACAATTGATTTCCTGCAGAATGGTCCTGGTCACGATGATTGTGCACACTTCTTTTGTTAATGACAAATGGATCTAGAAACAAACCGAATCTAAGGTAAGAGCGGGAAAAAGACATATCTCTTCTCCTATAGGACAACCTAAGAACTTTAGCTTCTCATGGGGAGTTAAGTTCCCTAGCCCCTAATGAGGACGATCTAGATTATAGATTTTCTGCCACCAGATACCTCTTTTGTTAGAGTCTCTTTGTCCAGCATTTCCTTCACAGCAACTTGCATCTCTTTAAAAAGAAAGAGCTTCTCGAAACAATAGGAAGGTGAGGCGCAGGACCGAGCAAGCCTCCTTCTTCTCTTTCTTTCAGGTCCGGCTCTTTTAATTACTTTTCCAATAGTAGACTCAGAAATATTGACACCTTCTTTTTGAAAGATATAGTACCTGAGACGTCCTTTGCCAAGTTCGGTCTTTTTGCGATATTCAACAACCATTTGTTCTTTTTCCTCTTCTATATGACGAGGATATTTAGATTTAGCCTTATGAGAAGTGTTTTTAAAATCTCCCTCATCTCTTTTCCTGATAGCTCGATAGACGGTATGGGTTAACACCGCATCATTCTCGCAGTGGCTCTTACGTTGTTCTCGCGACACTCAAGGTTATATAAAAGAGCTCCTCCTCAGAACTCATCACCTGCATCCTCTTTGAGCTCTAAGTACGATTGATGCTGGAGTCATCATAACAGGAGGCCTCTTTGATGGGGGTTGAAATCATATTCCTCAAACTTCCTCTCATCCTAGAGTGCTTCCTGTTTGCTGTCTAGATCCGTTTCACGTTCTTGAAGTAGTAACCCCTGTTACAGTACTTCCCAGGAAGGTGTGCGCTATCATTGCAGCAAAGAGAACTTGATGCTTGACAAATCATTGGGTCCGCGATATAATATGTGTACAAAAAGTTAGTCTAATAATTATTAAACAAATATATACCAATGAAGAAGAGCGTTTTTTTTGAAATTAGAAGAAGAATAGTTTTCTTGGATTACAAACCCGGCCGGTTCTTGGACACAAAGGAGCTAATGAAAGAGTTTGCCGTTAGCCTAACACCTATACGGGAGGCATTAATTTGTTTAGAGGCCGAAGAACTAATTCAGATAATCCCTAACAGAGGGGCTTATGTTAGTGAAGTGAACTTCCAAGTTCTCAAGGATATCTTTGAAGTCAGGCTCTTCCTGATCGGACAATCTGGGAGACTTGCAGCTCAGCGCATCACTGATGAGGAACTGACAAAAATGAAAGAGCTCCTCAAAAGGATAAAACAGGAAAAGAACCATTCGGTCTTAATTCGACTAGACTCAGAATTTCATGACTTGATTAATCAAGCTACGAAGAATAGAGCTTTGGCCAAAACTCTGGAAAGGCTACGAAATCAAGTTGGCCGTCTCTGGATCTTTACTATGGAAAAGAGTAACATTCATTGTTCGCTGATTTCAAAGGACCTTGAGAAACTTGTAAAAGCACTAGAAAGTAGGGACCAGAGTGCAAGTGAAGAGATTTTGAAAAATCATGCAATTCACTTTATTGACCAGGTAAAAATGAGCTTATACGATGAAGAAGTTGCTCCTGAGGCACATTCAGCCTAAAGATTTGTGGGGTCCATTATAGATCTTTGTCTTAAGAAAAGTGACAGAAATAGGGCCAGGGAGGAGGTGAGAAGGGAGGTACGGCCAGATTGGCCTGGAAACAGCAATTTGCAAGACCAAAAGGATGATTTCAAAAAAAGGAGGAATCAAGAAACAATGAAGATAAAGCATATGATAGTGCTAGTTGTAATGGTGGGTCTTCTGGTATCTACTGCGGGGTATGCGGCGAAAGAACCGGCCGTTCCGACTATCCCGAAAGTGGAAGTTCGTTATGCCATGGGACCATATGCCGATTGGTCTTACCCTATTATCGCCTTTCAGAAGGGATGGACTGAGGAAGTAGGTATTAGCATAGAGCCAAAACCCTATGGGATGGTACTGGAAGCACATCTAACGGCTCCCATATTGCTTGCAGGGACAGTTGACTTCATGGAAAGCTTTACCAAATTCTTCACTCCCGTCCTTCCTGAAACTACCAGGCAGAAAATGTTCTTGTATACCGATATGTCTTTGGGAAATGCCATCGTGGCCGACCCTGACAAATACAAGAGCCTGGAGGAGTTTATTAACGAAGGATACAGCGTAGATGAGGCCTACAAGAAGACCATAGGTCAGCTCAAAGGAAAAACAATTCCTTCTGAAATAGATCCAGCCAACAAAGGAATGCTTTACTATGCATTCGATAGAGCTGGTATGGATATCGAGGAGGACATAGAGCTTCTCCTAATCGAAGATTCCAAGATTCTGGCGATGATGCTATCAGGTCAAATCGACGTTGCTACCCCAGCTGGCATCCCTACGATAGTCCAATTGATGTTGAAAGGCTTCAAGCCCATCATAACTAACGCGATGGAGATAAAGTATGCAGAGCCCTCCCCTGACTCCAAGGTCTTGGAGACTACTCTTTACGCTGGAATTGCAGCTACCGAGGAATGGCTCGAGGAAAACCATGATACCGCTCTCAGGATCTGTGGTGTTTGGTTTCGGGTAGTAGACTTCATCGTGGATCATCCGGATGAGGCGGCGGCAATTCACCTGCCTTTTCTCAATGGAATCGCGGGAACTGATCTTGGCGTAGAACAACTGAAAATGATCTACAGTACTATGCAGCCGTTCACGACCTTTGAGCGCCAAAGCGAATGGTTTCTGAACAAAAAGAGCGCATACTACTGGGAATATCCTGTTATGGTGGATATTAAAATGTGGGAGAGAAAGGGACTCCTTCCGGAAGGAAAATACACCGCAAGAGACATCACAGTAGCCGACGAATTCTACTTGGAAATGGTACGACTGAAACTTGAAAGCGAGCAAGAAATAAGAGACACCAGGACGTTGCTCGCCAAGAGTGAGGCTGTCGGAAAGGATATGACAAAAGCGATATATTTGATGGAGCGAGCAGAGCACTACCACAGTACCCGCAACTATCTGGACGCACAAAGGTTTGGACAGGCGGCAACACAATGGGCTAATTATCTTCTGGAACAGTAATACGAAAACGACGCAAGTTGTCGGAGAGAAGGAGAGACGAAGTGGGGCCAATCTATTTCTCAGATATAGAGAGGATTTCTCCGCATTTCTCTCTCTTTCTCTCCTAGCCGGATCTGGAGGCTTTGCCGGATGAAAAACACGCGTAAGTGGGGAAGTATCCTGAGTTCTGGTGTGGGGCTGGCCATAATCTTCTCGAGTTGGTGGGTTCTCTCATTGTTCATGGAACCTGCCAGACTACCTTCTCCACCGATGGTATTCAAAGTATTTTTTCAGTCACTTTTCTATTACCCAAAAATTGCATTGCTTGGAGGAGGAAGAGGAGGATTTGCTCCGCACCTCTTATATACCGCAAGAAACTACTTTATCGCAACATCGATAGGCATTATTTCAGGGGTTGCGGTAGGGCTGCTAATGGCCTGGTCTAAGACAATTCTTGATTTTCTGGAGCCGCCCTTAGAGTTCCTGAGAACAATCCCTTCCCTGGCCGCTCTTCCTTTTTTTCTCATGTGGTTTGGCCCTGGAGCCCTGAGCCAAGTAGCTTTGATCCTTTTCTACTGTTTTGTAATGATAGTGATAAATGTACTAAATGCTATCAGGGATGTGGACCCCGTGTACCCACGTTTTGCTTTGACGCTGGGAGCTACCCGTGCTCAGGTTTTTCGCACCGTAATTCTGCCAGCCATCATACCTGAGTTGTTGGGAGGAGTTCGGGTAGCACTAGCAGCATCCTGGGGTTTCGTCGTGGTGGCGGAGTTAATGGGGTCATTCTATGGGGTGGGTAAGCTCTTCGTGATATTTATGCCTTATTTTCATACCACGGGAATTATTGTAGGCGTGATTTGGATCTTATTGCTCGCGGTAAGCACTGACCTTACCTTTATGCGGGTTACTCGGCGCATTACTAGGTGGATGCACAAAGAAACTTAGTCGTACTTAGAGAATCTCAGAAAAAGCTAATTCTTGCGGAGGCAGGATCATGACAAAAAAGGCAGTGATAAAGGGGGAGAACGTGAGCAGAGTGTTTGTTTCCGAAGGAAAAGAAAGATACGAAGTATTTTTGAACTTGAATTTTCAAAT
>SDBT01005657.1_pt1 | contig 20909 bp, 35 predicted proteins | sample 2277101 | NCBI WGS metagenome assembly SDBT01 (sample SAMN10404973, study PRJNA504765) | marine sediment metagenome | isolation source: marine sediment core GS10_PC15, 103 cmbsf | place: Arctic Ocean: Southern Knipovich Ridge | collected 2010
CTTCACAACCACACGATCTCACAACGATGGTAATGGTCTATCTCAATTTGAACGTACAGCCATTTGAAGATAAAATTGAGAAGGCTTGTAACGATGCTAGAAGGCTGGCTAGAAAAAAGTACCCTAAATGGAGAATTGCTAAAAAAGGTCTAGCAGACATGCCCTCTATTAAAAAGCTCTGGAAAGGGGATATGTGGCTTCCCAGGGCCATAGCTAAAGCAGAAAAGTATCCTAAAGACCATGAATGGTGGACTTTATGTAGTGAGTATGCAAATGTTGATAGTGCTTCTACGCTGTTGTTGTTTCAAAGGCAACGAGAACTTCTAGAAGAAAAAGACCTATGGGAAATTTATCTTGAGCGGTTAAAGATTTTGCCTATCGTTTATCAGATGGAAAGCAAAGGCGTTACTCTCTCTCGAAAGCGTTTAGACAAACTGTTTACTGAGTATGGGGCAGAGTCTAAAAAAGCTGGTAGGTTTTGTTTGAGTGTTGCTAAGAGTTATGGGTATGAATTGGAGTTGCCAAAGTCTGGAAACAATAAGAGTTTGAGTACTTTCGTTTTTGATGTAATGAAACTAGAGCCTTATAAGAAGAGTAGGAAAACTGGGGCTCCTTCATTAGACCAAGAAGTAATGAAATATTATGCTCAAAATTTACCACCAAAAAGTAAAGATGCAAAGTTTATAAAGCAGTTAGCAGCAAAACGTCAGAGAGACACTGCTTTAACATATATGAAAAGCTATCAAAGGTTTTGGCTGCCTTTACAAGATATGAGTTTAGAAGATAGTGAGTGTAGATGGTGTGGCCGTACTGTCAGAACACACATTTGTGGTAATTGTAAAGGAGAACAGTGGGATGACACACACATAATGTATCCTTCGTTAAATCCTACGGGGACTTCTACGCTCAGGTGGAGTAGTTCAAATCCAAACGAACAAAACATTTCTTCTGTAGAGGGCTTCAATCTAAGGTATGCATTTGGTCCGGCTCCTGGTCGGGAGTGGTGGGCTTTGGATTACAATAATTTGGAGCTTAGAATTCCGGCTTATGAATGTGGTGAAGAGGAAATGATTCGGTTGTTTGAAAAACCTGACGATCCACCATTTTTTGGTAGCTACCATTTGTTGGTTGCAAGCATACTGCACCCCGAAAAGTGGAAACAGTGTTTGAAAGAAGGTGTAGGGTTTAAGGATGAATTTCCAACAACGTATGGAAGAGTAAAGAATGGAAATTTTGCCGATCAGTATGGAGCAATGCTGAAGGCTGATGGATGGGGAACTGCTGATAAGGCTTATGGAGTTAGGGGAGGTCAAGCGATGGTACGGAAAAAGTTGAGTAAGATTGCACTGCTAAGCAAACGAGTAATTGCTTTTGCTAATAAGCATGGGTATGTAGAGACATTGCCTGATAAGGATGTCGGAGGCAGTAGGGGTTATCCTCTGTACTGTAGCCGGAATGGTTGGGGAGGTATTAGCCCTACAATTCCACTCTCATACCATGTACAAGGTACTGCTTGTTGGATAATAATGCGTGCTATGATAAAAGTACAAGCCTACTTGAACCAGTTGAACCGTAAAATCCCAAACTATTTTATGATAATGCAGATTCACGATGAATTGTTGCTGGATTTTCCCCAGAAAAAAGACAAAGGAAACTTGCCGAAAGTAAAGAGGGTACAGAAATTGATGGAATCTATCGGAGATTCTGTTAGAGTCCCTTTAACTTGTGGAATTGATTTTCACAAATCGAATTGGAGTGAAAGCGAATGATGTTAAACGAAAAAGAGCAAGCAGAACTGGATCAAGCTGCTGCAAAGCTAGGAGATAACCTTCCAGCACTATGGAGAAGGATTTATGGGGGGTGTAAAGATAAAGGTTTTACAGACATAGAATCTTTTAAGTTGTTGCAGACTTATATTCTCTCAAATGGTCCTAATGGTGTGGGAGGAGCAGATGGATGAACAAACCAGAATTGAATGAAGAGGCAATAGACCAAGACACAACGCCTATAGACCACGAGCCGGTAATTGTAGCTGAAGATCCTAGCTACACGTTGCTTGAATGGAAATTGTTTATTGAAGAACTGATAGACAAGTATGGACCGCGATCGGTTATGATGGCTGATTGTAGTGTTATGCTTGGTGTTGATGTAAGGGAATAAAACACAAAACCGAAAACGGTTTATAATAGTGTATATACGTTGCATGTTGTAGCGTGAGTTTAACCTTTAATTGGAGGATTTTTTGATGATTGGGTCTTGTTTTGAATGTGGAAAAGTAGGTCAAGGCGACTTTCATCATGTTGTGCCTAAAAGTAAGGGTGGGACTCGTTCTGTTTTTTTATGTTTATATCACCATGGTTTAGTACACGGCATTAAAAGAGTACACCATAAGGAACTTCAAGCCGCTGGAATTGCAGCAGCGAAGAAAGCGGGCAAGTACTGGGGACGTAAGAAGGGCACTCTAAAGGCTCGACCAGACATTGCATTCGATCTACAAAATGAAGGATGGTCCGGTGATGAGATTGCCCTAATTTTGAGTGTGAGCCGTCCAACGGTTTTCAGGTACCTGAAGCAAGCAAAAGGATAAAAAATGATTTATTTAGCAAGTCCTTACACCCATAAAAGTGCTTACATTCAACACCAAAGGTTTAAGGTTGTATGTGCTGTTGCTGCAAAGCTAATGTCAGAGGGGAAAATTATATTCTCCCCTATTGCTCACGGACATCCGATTGCTTTGGTTGGTAAGTTGCCTACAGATTGGGATTATTGGGAAAAGTTTGATAAAGAGTTTTTGAATGCAAGCGAATCTATGATCGTGTTGATGCTTGATGGTTGGGAAGAGAGTAAAGGAGTACAAGCAGAAATCAAATACTTCACTGAACTGAACAGGCCAATTAATCACTACTTGCCTGGGAAAGGAATCATTGAATGCCAAAACCCATCAGAGAGTTGCTGCCTAGAGTAAAGCAAGTATGGCATCCTTGGCATTTGTGGGAGTGTCATCCAGCAGGTTTTTATAGTAGTGCCCCAACAGATATTGATGGTGTTGAAGGTTATCAAATCTTTTTATCTAACATACCCCTTTTTAGAAAAGCACTCCAACAAGTAGTAAACGAGTGGGTTTATAGTTGTGAGCAACACTTAACAAATCAACAACTTAATAGAATCGCCTGGTTAGGACAAGCATCGGCTTGTATACAAGAGAATCTTCCATCTTGTTGTCGTGGTGGTTTTAGTTTGTTGACAAGAGAGGAGCAAATAAGAGCCGATTACACTGCTAGAGAATTTTTGTTGTGTTGGTTAAAGAAAAGACCAAAGGAAAAAGGGACTGCAAGAGGTATCAGTTTAGGGGGGTCTTGTAAGAATCGGCACAGAATTAGAAGATATGTGAGAATCTGGAAAACAAGAGGATACCCAAAAGATATACCCGATACAGTTCCAAATGCTTTGTTACAATTAAATAAGGCACCATCATATAGAGCTATTTGTTTGGCATTGCTTACAAACGATTTTAGTTTCTCTTCATTGGGCTTTTCGCCTCGGGTGTCTCCTTATTATCACCAACTCAAAAAGATAGAGATAGAAAATAGAAAAAAATGAAACGTGTATATAGAAGAAAAACTGTTCATCTTGCTTCACTCAAGAGAATTGATTTTATCTTTAAGAACTTTGAGAGAATCTATTTGTCTTTTTCTGGTGGGAAAGATAGTGGGGTTATGCTCAACTTGGTTTTGGATTACATGCGTAAACACAAAATCAAACAAAAAATAGGTTTGATGACTTTAGACAATGAAGCAAACTATGAATACTCGCTAGAGTTTATGCACAAAATTATCCAACAGAATTTGGATTTACTCAATGTCTATTGGTGTTGCTTGCCTATCACGTTACCTTGTACTGTTAGCTCCTTTGCTGTTGATTGGCAATGCTGGGGCGTATGTGATGAGGATAGGTGGATTCGGCCAATGCCAAAACAAGATTATATTGTCAATCTACAAAACCATAAGTTTGACTTCTTTCATGAAGATATGCCTTATGATGAATTTTGGGATAAGTTTGGCGATTGGTATTCACAAGGAAAAAGAACAGCTTGTTTAATTGGCATTAGAACAGATGAAAGCCTTAATCGTTTTCGGACAATCATGAATGACAGGAAGAAGTCTTTAGGTGGTCAAAGGTGGACCAAGAAAAATACTGATTATGTCTATAACTGTTACCCTATCTATGATTGGAGAACAAAAGACGTTTGGGTTGCAAATGCCCGATTCGGTTGGGAGTATAATGAGCTTTACGATATTTTTTATAAGGCAGGTTTAACTATTGCTCAAATGCGTGTTGCTTCTCCTTTTATGAGTGAATCAAAATCGAGTTTGAATCTCTATAGGGTAATTGACCACCATGTGTGGGCTAGGCTTTGTGCTCGAGTCCAAGGAGCAAACTTTATTGCAACTTATGGAAAACAACTTGGATACAAGAGTATACATTTGCCTGAAGGGCATACATGGAAGTCCTTTACCAAATTCCTTTTAGATACTCTCCCAGAAGAGGTGGCTGCAAATTTTAGACGTAGGTTTGTTCAATCCTTTAAGGTTTGGGGTCGAACAGGCCGTGGATTATCACAAGACATTATTCAAGACCTTAAAAGCAATGACATACCTTTCAAAACAAATGGTCTCACACCCCATGGAGGAAAAACAAAAGAGCGTGTTCGTATTCAACGATTTCCAGATCATCTGGATATGCTAAAATGTCATAATGGTGAAGTAGCAAGTTGGAAGAGATTTGCTGTTACCATTTTGAAGAATGACCACACTTGCAAATACTTGGGGTTAGCCCCAACAAAAGAGCAAGCACAACGTCAAAAAGCAATCACAGAAAAATACAAACGACTCTAACAATTTGGAACATGGTTATGAAAGTTGTTGACCTTGCTTATCTGCTCGGAACAGATAGAGAAGTGCATTGTCCTACACCTGATATTTGTACCTCTTATCGTATGCTTGTTAAAGATGATGGGATGGGTTTTTCGTTGAACTATACAAAAATCCCAAGAGGAAAAATACAACACTGGCATTACAAAAATCATTTGGAGGCTTGTTATTGTATTTCAGGTGTTGGTATTTTGATAAGCTTAGAAACAGGTGAAAAGCATACAATCGGTGCTGGTGTTTTGTATGCTCTTGAAAAACACGATAACCATACTTTTCAAGCTATTAAGGACACTGTTTTAATTTCTATCTTCAACCCTCCTCTTGTTGGAAATGAAGTACATGATGAAGAGGGAAGCTACCCATTAGAAGAGGAAGAGAATGCCTAAGATTAAAAAGAAGCACAAAGCAAAAAAGCCCATGAAAAAGAAGGCAAAAAAAGTGGTTGGAAATAATGGCTTTGTATCTCCAGTTTATGGCGTGAAAGCAATTCCAATCAAACAGGTTACAGCAAACGATTATAATCCGAACAAAGTTGCCCTCCTGAAATGGAGTTGCTTGAGATTTCTATTTGGGAAGATGGTTTTACGCAACCCGTTGTAACCTACTACGACGCCACTACAGATACATACATCGTCGTTGATGGTTTCCATCGTTACCTAATACTCAAAAACAGTAAACGTATATGGGAGCGTGAAAAAGGCTTGTTGCCTATTGTGGTTATTGATAAAGAGTTGGGGGAGCGTATAGCCTCAACTATTAGACATAACAGAGCAAGAGGAACACACAATATAGAGTTGATGAGTACAATTGTTTCTGAGCTTGTAGAAATGGGAAAAGGGGATCGTTGGATTTGTAAACATCTAGGTATGAGTGTAGATGAACTTTTGAGGCTTAAACAGATTACAGGTTTAGCTTCATTATTTACAAATGAAAGCTTCTCTAAAAGCTGGGAAGCTGTGCCCGACTAGAAGCAATAAAAAATGCCCCCCAGTAATTGTGAAGGGCATTGGGTAGGTTTGACAAGCAAAGGATATTAAGCTTTGCCATTTTTGAGACTAAACCAGTAAGGGCTAATCTTTTCTCCCTCTTGGGGCTCATACTGATTAACACGTACCAGACCGCGAGAGGCGAGACTGTGTGGGTTTTGCTTGCCAGCCTTAGTTTCTTCCATCAAAGCGTTAGAAAGCGTCCCTAGCTGCAAACCAGTGGCTTCAGTGAGGTGTTTGTAAGTGATTTCCTTTTTCTCTTTCTTTAAGATAGACAAAATTACCAATTGATGCTGAGTCAACTCAACTTTAATATCAACATCGGAATCCAAACCACCAATCCTTGGAAACTCAGCTAGAATGAAACGATCACCATCCTTACGCTTGGCAACTTTAATGTCTTTAGCCATTCCATTTTTGTTTTTGATGAAAAGCAACCATGATTTGATAACCGCACCAATGATCTCATCACGTTTGCCACCGCTTGATGCATCCGATTTGATTAACAGGTTACGTAGCGAAAGGATTGGACTACCTTTTTTCAAATCCTCTGCTGTTGAAAATCGTGACCAAAACAAATCAGCTTTTTCAGAATTTACTTCTCTCATAAGATAGTACAGAGCGGAAGCGTAACTAAGACTGATAAGTGAGGATATGGACTTTTCGTTACCTTCATCACCATCATCAAGAGCAACAATTGTTCCAACTGCCTCAATAATAGCAGGATGTTTGCCATAGAACTCAACTGCTTCAGTATGGGGGAAATGAGGGGCAAAAGAAACTTGCTTGCCACCGCATCGAAGCCAAACCAACCGAACGGCTCCGGCCAACACTTGAGAAATTTTACGTTGCTGTTTGTCTGTTACAGACTTTCCAAACTTTTGACGCCGGTAAAGGACATCTGACAATGACCGTTTTGATCCCAAATCGAAAGTATCGGCAGTTTCTAGATTGTTTGGAACACCATAACCCAACAACACTTCATAGCTTAGTGGAGTGCTGCCCCACTTTTTTGTATCAATCTTTCGCATTTGTTCGGCCAGTATAAAACCGACGAATCTATGTTGACCCTGTAGAACTTGACCCATGTTACTGATAACAATAGTCTCAAGATTTAACCTCCACTTACCGCGAAGATGCTCGTTGGCATACCGATCAGCCAATGACCTCTTGAATGGTCTGTTGGTTGAATTATTGGTCAACCGAATCTTTTTGCCAAACAAGTCTTTCAATACAAAGTCTTGCTTCCAATCTTCATCTACGTGTTCTTCTACCCACCCAATAAGATTTTCACAGTTATCGGATGTTAGTGGTCCTTCCTTTGTGTGTTTTGCTCTGAGAACTGATACCACGTTGGGGTGTTTTATTTCCCTTCTGGTTTTGACTGGGGCTGTTTTCTTTTTGACAACTTTTTTAGTGACAGTCTTTTTGTCAGTTTCTACTGGGGAAGTTGCTGCCTTTGCTTTTCCTACAACATCTTTCAATGCCTTAACCATGATCGCTCCTTTGAGGCTTTTAACCTCTAAAATGGGATTGTTTTGATAGGTCAAACGCCCATCCAGCCATTGAGTATAATGTATTATCGTCAGACTACAAGTACAAAACCTTAAAATTAACAAAGTTTTTTGGTAGGACAAAACACAAAACATCGTAAGTGTTTATAATAGTTGTAGTTAAGGTATTTATAATACCCACTAGAAACTTTGAAAAATCCTTGAAAGGAAAGAAAAATGAGATCGGGTTTAGGAGAATTACTTTCTTCATGTATTGATGAAACAAGGGAGTATGAAGGAAAACCCAGTGCTGAAAGGAAGCTACATGGAGACCATAATCTAATACTCTCTAACCAAGAGACCATTATGCGTGCTCTATTGGATTGGGAGAATAAAAAAAGTGGAAGCAGAACAGAGGGTAATGAAAAGAGTTGTATGACCCCAAAAGACTGTAAAGAATGTGATGATGGTTGTGGTTTGTATGATCCAACAGATGTTGTTGGAATTAAAATAACAATTCCAAATGCTCCAGACTTAGGGGATTGTAATGATTGCAATACAAAGTCAACAAAAGAAAGACAGAACATTAAAGAAAAAACATATTGTATTGGACCTAATGAGTGTTCTGACTGTTCTGGATACGAAGAATGTGCATCTGATCTAAAAAAGGAGCAAAACCAAAAACCAACAAAAGAAACTCTCGACAGTACAAAACGCTCAGAACTAAAGAACAAATACAACAGACATTGCAAAGTCTGTAATCTTATTGCAGTACATGAAAGTAGTAGTTCAGGTGTTTGTCCCGATTGTGCTGCTGAAATCAGAACCAGAATGGATGCAGGACGTAGAGAAATGCTAGACGCTGGTAGAAAGATAATAGACAACGACGGGCACTATAACAAAGTTGTAAAACAATTGAAAGCAGAAAGAAGCGATAATCAACTTAAAGAAGTAGGGGAAACCCTTTTGGCTATTGATAAAGAACTGAAAACAGAGAAAGGAAACTGATGGAAATTAATAAGATAACAGTTAGATGTAGCTCTTGTGGGTTTGGTGTGTCGGGGGTTGTTAAAGATGATGAAACATGGATAACTCCTTGTTCTCGATGTAAGAAAATACACATTAGAAAGGGTTACGAAAAAGGATATGCACATCGAGAAGTAGTAGAAGAAGACAAAGAAGAAGGAGAGAAAGTAGAAGAGACCAAAAAATGTTGGGTTTGTAATTTTATATATGTCCTCAAAGACCAAAGGTATGGGATTTGCTCTTTTTGTCTTTCTGATATTAGGGACAAGATAAAAGAGGAACGACAAGAGTTTTTAGCAAATGAGGTGTCTCGGTTTAATGAAATTGCAAACCAAATGAAAAAAGAGAAGGAGGAAACTGATAATGTCAATACAGCTAAATGTTAGATGTGTCAACTGTTTTAATCTACTAGAAGCAGTGATTGAGGGGTGTACAATTCTTATCACACCTTGTAAAACTTGTAAAGAAGAGGAAGAGAAAATCAATGCCAAAAGTGAATAATAAACCACTAAAGTTAAGACCTTATTTGTTTCACGGATTGGATCTGACTTGGAGTGAAGGAGATAAAGACGCTGTATGTGAATGCCCCTTCTGTGAAAAGCCAGACAAATTTGGTATTAAAATTGAGACAGGACAGTACAGTTGTTACCGATGTAAAGAGTCTGGTAACATCAACACCTTTTTACAAACACTATGGGATTGGAGTGATAAAGACACTAAGGAATACAAGGAGTTATCCAAAAACCGCAAGCTGTTAGAACCTGATACATTGATGCACTGGGGAGTTGTGCAATCATTTTTAACAAATGGGTGGATGATTCCAGGCTATAACATTAGCAATAAAACTATTGGACAACTCTATCGTTATGCAACAGTCGGAGGAAAACAACGGCTATTAGCTACCAGTGGTTTAGGACATAAGATATTTGGCTTAAACCTTTTTGACAGCAATAAAGACAATGTGTATATCTGTGAGGGGCCATGGGACGCAATGATTTTGTGGGAACTGTTAGGACAAACCAAAATGACAGATAGAGGTTTAGTACCAACAGGTAATCCCGATGTAAGCCTACTCTCTAACAGCAATGTAATTGCAGTACCGGGTTGCAACGTATTTGATCCAAAATGGTGTTCTCTGTTTGAGGCCTGTACTGTCTGCATTATGTTTGATAATGACCACCCAAAAGTACACAGCAAGACCGGCAAGCAGATTGAACCGGCTGGTTTAAGTGGTACTAAGCGATTGGCAAGTATTTTGAGTAGTAGTGATACACCCCCCGATAGCATTAACTATGTGCAATGGGGGGAGAGTGGTATGCCCTACGAATTAGACATGCCAGACGGGTATGATTTGAGGGACTACCTTACATTCCTGCCAATATCGCATACAACGGCTCTAGCGGCTCGTTTAGACAGTCTTAACCATCTAATGCGTAAGTTGGTGCCTGTTCCTGCAAAGTGGCTAAATGGAAGCTCTAGAGCCTCTAACAGTGGTGTAGATGGTAAACCCCCCAGTGGTACTATAGAATGTATACCATGCAACGAGTATAAGAAGTTATCATTATCATGGAAGAAAGCAATGAAATGGACTGCTGGCTTAGACCATGCGTTGTCTTCTATGCTTGCTTCCATTGCTTCAACTTGTACGGTTGGAGATCAGTTATGGTTAAAGGTTATAGGACCGGCTGCTTGCTTGCATGGAGATACACCAATCTATGATCCAATAGCAGAAAAGACAAAAACAGTAAAAGAGAGAACAGAAGAGTGTTTACCTTTTCATGTTTGGTCTATCCAAAAAGATAACACAATAAAAGCTTCAAAAGCTTTTCCTCCCCACCGTTCTTTTCATTTAGAAGAAATGTTTGTAATTGAGTTTCATTCTGGTAGAAAACTTAAAGTCACAGGAAACCATCGTATACTTACAGGAACAGAATATGATCGTGTTTGTTATATACAAGATTTTTTCCACATACATAAAAACTTTCATCTTCCTTTATTTTCAAAAATAGAAAGTGATAATAACCCGTACTATGAAGAAGATACTATAAAAAGTATTGATAGTCTTGGACAACATTTTTTCTATGATTTCCATGTACCAGGAACAAACAACTATTGGGCAGAAGGGTTCTTTCACCATAACTGTGGCAAGAGTACTTTGTGTGAAGCGTTAAGCGTAAACAAAAAACACATACTGGCTAAAAGCACTCTGAGAGGTTTTCACAGTGGGTATATAAAAGAAGGAAGCACAAAAGATCAGGATAATAGTTTGTTATCAGAGTTGAGAAATAAGACATTGATAACAAAAGATGGAGATACACTATTACAGAGTCCTAACCTTCCACAGATACTTTCTGAAGCAAGAGATATTTATGATGGTGCAAGCCGTACCAGTTATAGAAATGCAATGTCTAAGAATTATGAAGGAGTAAGAATGACTTGGCTGTTGTGTGGTACAAGCAGTTTAAGAAGTATCGATAGCAGTGAGTTAGGGGAAAGGTTTTTAGACTGTGTAATAATGGAAACTATCGACGATGAATTGGAGGATGAGATACTTTCTAGAGTTGCTTACAGAGCAAGCAAAAATGTATCTTTAGAAACGGACGGTAAAGTACAAACTCATTACGATCCAGCATTAGTACAGGCTATGAGCTTGACAGGAGGTTACATTGATTTTCTGAAAGAAGATACTGCTGCTAAGCTAGAACTGGTAGATATGCCTACAAGGTCATTAGAGAAATGTATTCGACTGGGAAAGTTTGTAGCATTTCTAAGGGCAAGACCTTCAATACATCAAGATGAGAATGCTGAAAGAGAATTAGCTTCAAGGCTTGTAAGTCAGCATATAAGATTGGCTAAGTGTTTATCATTGGTGTTGAATCACAACACAGTCAATGAGGTGGTTATGAAAAGGATCAGACGTATTGCTTTGGATACCAGCAGGGGTGTGACTTTGGATATAACAAACCAACTGTACGTGGAAGAATTAGAGGCTAGAGCTTTAGCTATAAGGCTTGGGAAGGTACAGACGTTAATCTCAAAACTGTTAAGGTTCTTATCACAGATAGGTGTAGTAGAGAACTTTAGAGAAGAGAAAGTAGAAGGTTTAAGGACTACACCTAAATGGAGACTTACAGAAAAGATGAATAAACTATACAGCGATGTAATGGAGGATTTGTAAGATGTTTATAGGTTATGCTGTAGAACATGAATAGTATGGGTTTTTGTGCGTTAGTGGTGCTTGGAGTATAAACGCTTACGCTCTAAAGCTTTTTACTAACCTTGTAGAAGCTAAAGAAGCTTCTGGAGAATTCCTTTTAACAAAAGTGGTTGTTATTACTTCTATTGAAATAAGTGATTTGTAAAATTAAAACATTAAACAAAGGAGAGAAAAACAGATGATAGGTATGGGAACAATAGTTAAGGATAGGGTTACTGGTTTTGAGGGGGAGATTATTTCTATTACCTCTTACAAATATGAGGCAACAGATTACTTTGTACAGCCCCAGAAACTACAAAGCAATGGTCAACCAGTAGAAGGAGAAAGCTTTAGTGCTGAGAGACTTATAGAGGTTACAGAGAGAGCATCTACTACAGGTTTTGGTAATACTGGGAGAACAACATAAGGAAGTGTTTAAGCCTCCTTATAGTACTATATAGTATAGTTTAGTATAGTAGAGTGCCGCGTATACGGTAGTATAATAGAAATGACTGTTAATTAAAACCCCCCTTTCGGTTGTTATTTTAGTGGTTTAATCTTAGCATTTATGTGACGCCGAAACGGACTTTTGGGAATAACGTATAATATTAGCAGAACAGTTTGTGTGTTAAATACTTTCTGAATCAGAAGAAAGGAAAAGACTATGAAGCGTTAATCGAGGCTAAGGCAGTGATGGCAGCAAATATTTGCTGGGTTGGAGGGTTGCATCCCTAGTGGATTATAAATCCTTTGGATGGTGACAAACACGCTTGATACATCTGGTTGAAAGCATCGAGTTTGTAGCAGGAGTCAGGTGGGGAATCTGACCCATCACTTTTTAATGTTTGTAAACTCCTATGGCTGAACGGCAAAGGCAGTCTAGTAACCCTGGTCACATATCTGGGATAGACGTATTGTGTGTTACTTACGCAATTGCAGGTCTGGAATCCTGCTGGGAGTATTTAATGTTTGACTGTGTAAAAGAAAACAAAGGATTGTTATGAGAATTCGCACACCGGCAGCAGTACAGGAAAGAGTGCTTGAACTTTTGAAGAAAGGTTTTTCTCAGAATAAGGTAGCGGGTATTGCTCATCTGTCTCGAACCACAGTACAGAATATTGCTAAGAATGGTGTTGTAATTGATCCACCAGTAAAAAGCAAAAAACATGCCCCATCAATAGTGGAGAATCTTTTTGTAGACACAGAATCTAAGAGGTGTGTGGAGTGTGGTAAAATGATGAAAATTGGTTTTGAGGATAACACTTGTTTTGAGTGTAAAACTACCGAAGACTTAAAGAAAAAGGAGTTAAAGAATGTGTGAAAAAACAATCTGGGAAACAACTGATGTAGATGGGGGTTGTATGGTTCTTAAAGATCAATCAGGGATATTAAAAATATTCTTCCCAGCTTTCGATATAGACAAGGTTAATATTTGTTCAGTGTCTGAGAAAGCAGAGATAAAATTGTTGGGTGCTTTACTCGATAGACATAAGAAGCGTTTACAAGAGCAAATAGCCGATGTTGAAGACATCAAAAAAGGGAAAAAAGATGAAGGCTAAATCAACTATCAGAAAGCAGATTGCTCGACTGAAAAAGGTTTGTAAGGAAACCAACGATAGTTGTTTGTATGGGGAGACATATGAAGCATGGCAGACACTTAGATGGGTGCTTAAAGACAGTGACTGGAATCCCGCTGAGTATGCTGAAAAAAGATTGGAAGACTTAAAATGAGTATTAGGGAAAAGGTTCTAGCTAGACTAAAACAATTACCAGAAGCAGTCCTTGAGCAGATTATTATAATGACTGAAGCTAAAAGCCTCTGTTTAAGATGTGAACATGTAGTTATAGGGGGCTTGTTTTTGTGGTGTTCAGCAGCAAAGCATATAGTCAAAGCCTCTTATCTGGATGGTGTGTGTAATAAATTTAAGGAGAAACAAAATGACTGAAAGCATATCAAACACCACTGTGTCACGGCTTGATGCAGAGAAAAGCAAATCAATGGTTGTTGTTGGTATCATGTTAATTTTTTATATGGAGCCTAAAAGAAGATGACCAATAGACATTATAAAGAGCAGTTTGATGATGAAATGTCTGGAGTGCATAAGGCTCGGAGGAATGCAGAAATTGAAGAGGAAGAGTGGGAACAACTGGAAGAAGAAGAGAGAGACTTCTGGAGAAAAGAAGCAGAAAAAGTAGGGGGGAATACATTGATTTGGCAGTTTACAAAATTGAAAGAATCATTGCTTAATCTGAGGGATGAAATACTGATAAGTCTTAGACTAAAGAAAAGAGGGTTGTCAGTAGAAGAAAAGATAGTGGATGGATTGAAAAAGTTTGATGGGGAATTTATGAAGTCAATGCAAGACATTAAAGCTGGGCGTTGTAGGAATGCTCAAGAGTTTATTGATGAATTAGACCAAGGAGAAAGTGATGGATAAGCTACAAGAAAAAATAGATGAGATACTCAAGCAGGACGAGTTAGTGAAGAAGGCCAAGCGGTTGGACGCGGTGATTAAATTTGCAGAAACCGAAAAAGATGGAATGAGTAAAGGTGCAAATGATGGATACTGGGGGGCCACACTGTGGGCCGATATGAGGTTGCTAAAGCTATTCTCAAACTCGCGAAAGGTGATGAGTGATGATTGATATTATCGGCTACATATTGTTGGCACTCTGGATAGGTAGTGTCACAATTGTTGTGCTTTGTCAGAGTAAGAGAATTGACCTCCTACAGCAGCAAATCGACAAACTATGGGAGAAAGTAGAAGAAAAGTGATGGATGAGTCAATGAAACCATGTCCGTTTTGCGGAGGAAAGCCAAACCATTACGGTGACTGGGACTGTCGCTATATAAGTTGTCCCAAATGTTCATCGGGGGATACTTGCAATGCCCTGACCCTGGTAGCTAGGTTTAGCGGAGGGAAGAAGGAGGCAGAAAAACGACTGCCAGGGTGGTCAGTGGTTGGGCCAGACGGGTACTATAGCCCAACCTTTAAGCGGGGGATGCAGGTCATACTGACGGATGAGGTTAAATTAAAATGGAACACACGAGCGAAAGGGATTAAATGACAAATAAATATTACAGATGGTTTGAGTGGTTTTTGGGGAAATGTTTTTTGGTGGTGTTTGTTGTGATTAGTGTTTCATTGTTTATTGTGATAGCGAAGACTGAAATAGCTAAAGAAGATAAGATGTTGGATAAGAGTATTGAGAGATTGGAGAGGGCAAAGGAAAGAAGAATTGAATCAATTATTGGAGAACAAAAATGAGAAACGATGAAAGAAGAGTTAAGATTTTTAAGGTGAGTGTTGAAACATTCCAGATGTTGTTGAACTGGAAACACTATGATGCGTTGTCATTACCTTTGTTTCCTGATTTGCCAGAAGATGCTTACTTTGAAAAAGTGAATTTTTGTTTTGAAAGAAACTGTTTTTTAGTGATGGTACACAGTGAGGAGTTTGAAGTAGTTTCTGAAGCTTGTTTGCCTCCAATTATTGGTAATGGTTGTTTGAAGATTGAAACTGTTGTGTTGAAAGAATGGGTGTAAAGAACAAAAATGAAATCTGAATCAACAATCAAAAAACAAATGTCTAGACTAGAAGCAGTCTATAAAGAAAGCAACAATACGTTGCTTAAAGCTGTGGCAGATGCAGAACGCATGGCACTTAAATGGGTAATTGGAAAGACTAGAACTGGTAGTTGGAACCCAGCTTCATTGGCTGAGTCATTGCTAAAAGAAGAATTAAAAGACAGGAAAGAAGAATGAAACGTCGATCTTTTTTAGGGGTTGTTGTAAGTGTGTTGATGGTTCCGTTTGGTGCTTTCAAAAAGAAAACTGAGATTGCTGTTTTATCTACATCAACGATTTCAGGAAAGTTGGTTGTTAGTAAAACGCTGAATGGTTTGAGAATGGACACTCCGGTAATACCGATGACCACTAGAAATTATGTTTATGATGCAAAACAAAAGAAGATGATAAGGGGCTGAAAATGAAAACAATAAGTGATAGTAGGTTTTTAAGTGGGGAAGAAAAGAAACGACTGTTAGGGGTATGTAGGAATACTGGCTACAGCGAGGATACATTGTTGGATTGTTGGGCTATGGGTTTTGAAATTGATGTGATAAGAAAAGTTTGTGAGACATGTTCTATAGTTGGTGTAAGTCCTGTAATGTTGTTAGAGCTTGGTCAAAGAACTGAAAAACCGCTGAAAGTATAAAGTGAAAAAGCATATAGGAAAATAAATGCCCTCAAAGTTGACTAAGAACAGAAGAAAAGAAGTTAATGCTGCATTGTTGAATGATAAACAACAAATGTTTGTCAAGGAGTATTTGGCTGATAGTAGTTATGATGCTACTGCTGCTGCTAGAAAGGCTGGTTATAAGCAACCACAACAAGCAGCAGGTAGACTGATGAGACAAAAACGGATAATAGCATTGATTGGAAATGAGCATAATAAAAGGTCTAAGAAGTTGGGGCTTGATGCTGATGGTGTTTGGGAATACTTGTCTGGAGTGTTGCAATTAAATCCCTTTGATTATTTTCTTCTTTCAGAGAATGGCTATTGGGTAATTGAGAATCCTAAAAAGTTGCCTGCTAGTGTTGCTCAGTTTGTAGAGAGTTTTGAGCTAGAGGAAACAGTAATTGATGAGACAAAATATATACGGTACAAAGTCAAACTTATCTCTAAGGCTACTGCGTTAGCTTTGGCGGTTAAGGTTCAGATGGTTGAGAAGCATGAGCATAAGGTAGAACACAGTATGAGTTGGGATAAGTTTTTAGGGCAAGGTGATAACAACGATCCCAACGTAATAGAAGCTCGTTTAATCGAAGAGGAAAAAGGATAATGGCTGATAAAGAAGAGAGCAATAAACGACTTGAGAAGATAATTGCTTTTGCAGAGTTAGTTAAGCCTCAAGCAGAAAAAGGTAGCCTAGCAAGGCATTGGCTCCATCAAATTATTTTAATTGCGAAAGGAAAAAGAAAATGAACACAGAAACAGGTGAAATCTATTCAAATGTAGATTTTCAGAAGCTGCTGGCCAAAGCGGCTGTCAATGACCGGAACCACCCACGCTTCAAAGAGATGTCAGTGCCACCAACACCAAGGCAGATGAAGAGGAAGCCACCTCGCATTGCACGCAATGAAACCTGTCCGTGCGGCAGTGGCATGAAGTTTAAGAAGTGTTGTTTACGTAACAAAAGTGATGTCAGATTTCAATAAAGGATAATAAAAATGACCAGTAAAAAGAAGAAACCCCGTCAGTTCGTTAGTGAACAAAAAACAGTCAAGAGAGAACCAGAACCAGCAGAGAAACCCAAGTATGTCAAAGAGCGTATAATAGAAGAGCATATGAAGGGTATGGAAACACCTATCATAGCTCAACGATTAGCCGTCAGCAGAAATTTCGTTACAAAGGTTGTGTATTTACACAAACAATCAGAATCGACTATAATAAGGCCAGCAGAACCGTCACTTAAAGAAGAAGAGTTTGGGCTTGGGGTTGCAGAGAATATAGTGGGGGAACAAGACGGACACACTGAAGCAGAAATCAATGCTTGGGAAGCCGCTAGTGATAAGGACATGATGCCTCATATGTATGACAGTACTGGTAAACGTCTAGCTCCTGGAGAAATTGAAAAAGCAACGGTTGTGCAACATGAGGATGACCAATGGAAAACAACTAATGAAGAAATACCTCTCCCCCCAGCAACAATGAAAGTGACTCTTGCTCAAGTTGAAGCCATTGAAAAACAACAAGCAAAAAGACTAAAGGATAGATTGGAAGTCTTGAAAGAAGAAAAAGCTGAGAAAGCAGAGGATAACACTCTTATTGGCAAGGACTTTGTTAAGGGTGTTAAGCAAGGAATAAAAGCCTGTGGTGAAGTCTTGAAAGAGGAAGGAGAAAAGAAATGAAGATTATAATCTGTTTTCTAATCATGGTGTGTCTCATGGTGTTTTGTGTTGCTATGGCTTATAGAGCACGTGTATCCCACATACAAACTCTTCTGGAAGAAGAGATAAGCACGGTTCAGGTTGGGGTTATTGTTGAGATGGTAAGAAAAGAACCAAAGCTAAAGCCTTTTATTGATGAAGCTACAAAGGACGGTAAAATAACACGCAGTGAATATGTTGCTATAGAAAAAGAGAGAATCAATATTATACGTGCTGGTTTTATGGGAGAATTAAAGGGCGGGGACAAAAGCACCTATAAAGTGGTCAAACAGTAATGCAGATTCAAGCGGTGGGTGATAGTCTAACTAGAAGGTGTATAGCTTTGGGCTTGAAGGCTGAAACCTTTGAAGAAGAATGTGCTGTAGGCTTTCTGTATTGTGTATTTAATATGCCTGGCACGAAGATAACAATAGAGACTATGGATGGCAATTCTACAGAGATAAACATAAACCAAAAAGAAGAACTGTAAATGGAGTAGAAAATGGGAATGAATATAAACTGTATACACTGCAATGACAAACACTGCTGCAAGCTTAATACAAGCTGGTTTGCAAAAGGCTGTGTTTTGCTTCAGAGGGATGGGGATTGTCCACTACAGCAAAAATACACTAGACCAAATCCCCCTGGTCCCTACACCACCAAAAAGTAGAAAAAGAAGACCCTTAATAAAAAAGAAATGGAGTGAGGAAAGAAGAAATTGATTGTCTATAGCCGATGAAGTACTAAGCGATCCTGTAAAGTTCTACAAATGTTGCTGGCCGAATGGAGTCTTGTACGGTAAGCAAGAGGAGATTCTATGGAGTCTCAGAGACAACGATGAAACTATAGTTCCAGCCGGTAATGGGCTTGGTAAGGACTATATTTCTGCTGTAGCCGCTCTATGGTTTTTCTGTTCTAGAAGACCAGCCCGAGTCGTGACCACAAGCGTTCAGTTCGATCAGTTGAATGACGTGTTGTGGGGAGAAATCAGACGACTCATCAATACCTGTGCTATCAAACTACCAATAGATTATAAGCATATGCATATCAGGCAGGCTTATGACAACGGTAAGTATGTGCCTCTGTGTGAGCTTGTAGGACAGTGCGTTTCTAAGAATGAGGGTTTGTTGGGAAGGCATTTACCTAATGATATTCCCCGCACCCTAGCTTTGTTTGATGAAGCTTCTGGAATTAGTGATGAGGTTTATACCAGTACCGATACTTGGGCACATAGGAAATTGGTGATAGGTAATCCCTTTCCTTGCAACAACTTCTTTTTTAAGGGTGTTAAAGCTGGAGATTTGAAAGCCCCCGATGGTAGCAACTATTACAGGAAGGTTATCAGAATTAAAGCTGTTGACAGTCCCAACATCCGATTGTCTATGGCTCAGGTTGCTAGAGGTGAAGAGCCAACCGGAGAAGTGTTAATTCCAGGCTTGGTTGATTATAAGACCTACATGAAACGCCGAGCTACTTGGGATAAGGTAATGCAGTGCATTGGTCTGGATGGTGAATTCTATGAAGGACCAGAAACGCTGTTGTTTCCTCCTAAGTGGTTGAGCAACGCTGAGGATAAAGCAAAAGCACTAGCATTGTCACTGAATGGGAAAAAGAGAATAGCTAGTGCTATGGGAATTGATCCGGCAGAGGGTGGAGACAACACGGTATGGGCTATCACTGACGATTATGGTTTGATATTTATGGAATCCATAAAAACCGAAGACACGTCAGCTATAACAGGCCGGACCATAGACCTGATGAGAACCTATAATATTCCCCCAGAAAAAGTGGCATTCGATGCAGGTGGTGGTGGTAAGCAACATGCGGACCGTTTAAGAAGTCAAGGTTATAAAGTACAGACTGTAGCCTTTGGTAGTGCTGCTACAGCCCCGCGTAGAAGAGGCCAAGCAACAATAGGCACTCGTAACCTTCAGGACGAAACACGCTATGTGTATAAGAATCGAAGAGCGGAAATGTATGGGATGCTTTCATTGAGGCTTGATCCTACACATGAAAAAGGTTTTACTATAGACAGGGAGTACACAGAGTTAAGAAGACAGTTGAGCGTAATACCGAAGCGGTGGGATGCTGAAGGCCGTTTAGTTATGCTTTCCAAGCGTAAAAATACTGCTAACAGCAACGAAGAAACATTAACAGAGTTGATCGGTTGTAGTCCAGACGAAGCTGATGCTACAGTGTTGGCTGTTTTTGTGATGGACAACAAAATGAAGAAAATAAAACTAGTGGTAGGCTAAACAAAAAGGAAAAAGTTATGTCTGATACAACTAAATTAGATGCAGCAATAAAAACCCCAGAGGAAGTCTTAGAGAATGGGGAGAGACAGGTCAACGCGAAAGTTCAACGTCTTGATGATTTAATAACTGTGCTAGAAAATTATATCGCTTACGTTGAACTGCCAGAGTGCGAAAATAACCCTTCTAAAGATGCTATAAGACTTGCCAAAAGGCTGTTGAAAATTGCAAGCGGAAGTATATAAACTAGTGAGTTATTAAAAAGAAAGGAATCTAACAATGTCTAACAACCCTCTGTTCACAGGCACTTATAAAAAGTTTACAAGAGAAGAAGAAGCCGCTCTCTGTAAGAAGATGAGAGAAGGGGACTTAGGAGCTAAAGACCAGTTGTTTAAGTCTTGCATTCCTTGGACAATTACAATCTCTCGCAAAGTTGCTGAAAATAGCTATGGAAAAGTAATTGATGAGGCTAAACTTGATGATGTAATACAAGCGGGATTGTGTGGCTTGCTTGAATCATTAAAGAGATTTGATCCAACAAAAGGCAGGTTGACTACTTATGCTCGTTGGTATATCCGTAAAGAGTGTTTGACTTGGGTATGGAAAGACAAAACAATTTATTTGCCTCGGTATTTATCTGGAAAGAAGTTTAAGGAATTTAGCGTACCCTTTACAATGTCTTTAGTGGTAAAAAATGAGGACGGATGTGACATAACCCCGAAAGGGTTGACTTATGACCATAAGGAATTTGAAGAGGTTGATGCTAGAGAGGAGGGAGATTCATTGTTGAAAAGTAATATGGTTATTTTGACTGAAAGAGAAAAAGGGGTTTTGTTTTTAAGGAGTAATGGTATGACCTTAAAACAAATAGGGGTTCGTTATGGTCTATGTAAAGAACGAGTGAGGCAGATACAAAACAAAGCGATTGAAAGTTTAAGAACAATGTTAAAACAGGAAGGAAAAGTATAATGGCAAAGCGAAAAGCCGCAAAAAAGAAAGCTGTTAGTAAAAAGCTAACTACAAACTCTCAACAGACGACTAATGAGTTTATAGAGAGAGGTATTCGGGAGATAATGAACAACGATCAAACCTC
>SDBT01005658.1_pt1 | contig 20907 bp, 42 predicted proteins | sample 2277101 | NCBI WGS metagenome assembly SDBT01 (sample SAMN10404973, study PRJNA504765) | marine sediment metagenome | isolation source: marine sediment core GS10_PC15, 103 cmbsf | place: Arctic Ocean: Southern Knipovich Ridge | collected 2010
AGAACTTAATTACAGAATTCTATTATCGTCAAGTTTTTATTTCGTCATCTCCGCCGGGGCCAATCTACAGAGACAAGCGCCTTTGCAAACGCTCCAGCCCGTACCCGGCAATCCTATTTCTATCCAATCAGCATAAGGCAATACCATCCCGGAACGAACCTCACAATTCGGGCAGGGGCCGGTTTCCGAACCCAGTACAATCCATTCCCTCATGTCGGTATCAATTCCTTCTTCCCGGTAGATGTCATATTCCCCTATTACGGAAGCATCCTGGATGCCGTTGTAAATGTGCATCTTGACCGAATTGTTGAATTGCCCGAATAACCGCCCGCCTTCTTTGGCATCCAGCAGAAGCATCTCGTAAATCGCTTTATCGGATACCCCCATCCGGCGCATCCGCCTTATTTCTACATCTATCCGGTGGGCAAACAGCCCCATCTCCTCTTCGAGCGTTATGGAAAGCCCGGCAAACAGAGGGCGGAGATCAAATTCTATCTGTTCAGACATGGCCTTTATGAGCTGACATGACTATTTTCACGTCTGTTTGCCTGAGCAGGCGATTCAATTCTTTACGAATCCGGGGCATCTTGTCTACCCCCGGAACATACCACGACTTGCGCCTTGGCAAATTCCCCTCACCCCTGTTATGATAGCCCATGATTATATCACGTTGGCCGCTGCGTGCCCTGCCCCGGCCTATCGGGGGCTTCACGATAGCCGTTAGATTTGACGGCGTCGCCTGCTTTTTTATGTGAATGCCCTCCAGGTACATTCCGGTATCTATCAGCGGACTGGTCGGTCGAGATGCGCCCTTTCTACTCTTGGCGCTGATTGTCTTAGGATCAAGTGGGGCAAATCCCCTGCTATCCACGTCAATCCCACGCTGCAAGCCTTCCTTCATGTCTACCACGAATAGCCCGGCTATCTGGTTAACTAGAGCCGCAACTTCACGGGGAATAGCCCGTTGCATCTTTTCCAGATCGTAGGTCTTACGGACTTTTACCGGCATTAACCAAAGTCTTCCCGATGTCGGCACCCACTACTGCCGCCTTGTCGTATATCTCACTGTGCCATAGGTTAAAATCTACCACGGCTTCTTCCAGCCCTCTTAGAACCGCATTGGCATCCCCCCGGATCATTGCCCGCACAATCCCTTCCAAATCCGCTTTTTCCAAAACGTCATCCTCCTTGACCTCTTCCCGGAGATCACGTAGGCGCTTTGTGCCGGTTTCTATGGGTCCGATCATTTATGCATTTCCGGTAATCTTCCTGTTTTATCTAAATAATTTAAATCTGTTCTATATCCAGCGATAAGAACCCTTACTCCTGAACTAATAGAATTTAATAAGCCCGAGGTTATCTCTCCCTTCATAGCCTTTTCTATTTGTGGCATTAGGGTTTTTTGTATATATTCATTTACATCACTAGGCTGATTGGTTTCTGTTTTATCAGACATTTTTCATCTCCCTTTTTGTTCTTGTTAGGATTAAACTACATCTTTGGAGTTCAATCATTTCTTGTGGAATATTAGCAGATTTCCAATTCGTCCCCATTGCTAATAATCGTTTTATATAATAATCATCCATGCGTTCTACTGCCTCTTTTGCTCTAGTTAATATTTTATTTTTATTATTTTTCGCCCATTTATATTTTAAATCTTTAACTCTTTCTGTGTTATTTAATTCCCATCTTCTAATATTTTTTATTATTTTTTCTTTGTTTCTGAAATAATATTTTCTTTTTTGTTGCTTTATTCTATCCATATTATTTTTTCTATATATTTTATCTGCCAATAAACATTTCTCTTTATTCAATTGATAATATTTTCTTTGTTGTAAACACGCACATTTTTTACAACCAAATAATCGATATATTCCCCCATTCCCTGCTTTTGCCAATCGGAATTCCTCAATCGGCTTCTCTTCACTACATTTCTTACATATCCGCATTTCTTTATTCACCACACACTAGCCAGGTCTGCTCGTTAGGGTGTGCCCAATTCTTAACCACCGCTGTCGGGGCAAACTTCTTTATCGTTTCAATGCGATATGCCGCTCGACCGGGAGACAGAGGGGGGTATAACCATCCCAGGTTCATGCTGTCCGTATTATCAAGAAAGACCGTGAAAACCAATATATCGCAGGCTGCCAACAGGTTCTTTAACCCGATCTCCATGAAATCAAGTCCGGTGTGAGTGAATACCGATTGCGCTATGATATAGTCAAAGTGCGTTCCAGGGAACACCCTCTTAAAATCTTTCTCCGTTACCCCTTTCACATGGCCCGTTATGATGTGCGGGGATTTTATCTTCAATATATCCGTGCCGATTTCTTCCCGGATACCCTCATCAACCAATTCCGAAAACGGCTCATAGCCATAATAATTGCCCGGCTCCATGTATTGCAGAAAGAACCTACCCGCCCTTAACGATCCGCAAAAGAAATCCAACATCTTATGCTTCCCTCGAAGCCCTACTCTCACCAGGTTGTGGAGTTGCATCGCACCTGATATATCCCAATCTTCTCCCGGCCCCACTGCCGAACGGTGCCCCATATTTATCTCCTCTCTTCCTGCCGACGTTCAAAGAGATTCGGGGCTTCCTGGATATTATCATCAGCCCGTATCCCCGCCTGCCGGTTTTCCGTTTTGTTCTCCAGTATCTTTGTAAGGGCTTCTGCCCGATCCTTGAATCCGTCAGGATTCTCCTGCATGATATAGTCCACCACCGAATCAAGGCCATGCTTTAACCGCCAGTCTTTGATATCCCGATCCTCTTCCGGGGAAAGCGGGAATTTTATCTCGGTGAAATTAACCCGCCGCTCTTTCGGTAATTTCCCCTTCCCCTCAACTTCCATAATCCTTTGCTCAATCTCATAAACCCCATTATCGTAGTAAGTCCAGTAAGGCACATCATCTTCCCGGTTTTCCAGAAGGTCAAGATTCTGTACCATAAGACTCCAACCGCTAGGCGGAGTCCCGCCTTCCTGAGACCACTTCGGGGATATACCGTGATTGTTAAGGGCGGTGGTCATTTCAAATTTCAAGGTTTCCACCAGGCCGGTAAAATTAGCCGTAGGCGAAACAAACTCGAACTTATCACCCTGATTACGAAGCTGCATGATCTTATCAACTCCCAGCTCCACATCCTTATCACCGGCTACATCCCCGGAGATTACCGGCTGGCCCATCGTATTGAAAGTAATCGCCAATCGGCCCTCAGTCAAGCCCACATTGATTTCGTCCATGACATTAGCCACATCGGAAAAGGGTGGCTCCACCCAATATTCCCCGCTCTGCTCCTCAGCGTGGCAGGATTGAAAGGGTAAAATCCCATAAGGATTTATCATTTCCTGGTTATCTTCCGAAGGTGGTATCCTGTTGCCACCCTCAGAAATAAGAAAATGCCTATCGGCATCCCAATAGGCCAGCAAGTCCCCTTTAGCCTGGGTCACATCCGCCGAAGGGTGCATGACCGGATAAAGGATTCCAGCAGGGATAAGCGAGTCATGCGGGGTAAGTACCCAATACTCCCAGATAATGTCCCTTTGCAGCCTCTCCGCCCGCCAGACGGGATGTATAAGCACAGTCCCAAGTAAATTAGTGAGCCGTTCCGCTTTCTTGAAATCCAGCCAGCGCCGGTCAAGTGAATATTCGTCCGGCAGATCAGATTCTCCCATATCATACTGAGGCTGCTTCTTGTAAACCATGCTGACCTTATCGACCGCACCCTTGAGGATCTTATGCTGCGCCAGGATAACCTGCTTTTGGGTCTTCTCCGTAAACATCTTCTTCCAAGGTCCGGTTACATCCTTCCCGGTGTACCGATCCAGCAGTTGCCCCCGCTCCTGCATCCGCTTATCATGCTGCTGTTCTTTGAAGCCCCGGAGTAACGCATTGAGCATCTCTTCCGGGACGGCAGGTTGGGTATTAGTGAATATCATCTTGCAAAGTACCTTATTTCTCGTGATTTAACGGGGAATAGATATTCCACTGCATAACCTCCGGCATCCCCGCTATGAGTCAATGTCGGGTCGCTTGTCTTATCTACATCCCCCAACTTCCAGACGTTCCTATCCAAGTCCCGTACTAGGTGAGGACACTTCCCCGGCTCAATGCTCATATTGTCCATGCGGTACATCCGGTTTACGGCATTCACCCTATCCCTGACCGGCACCTGTCCCCTGGCAAATACGTTGAACCCCGCCATCCGCAGTATCTCATGGTCAGACTGTGTGGCGCTGCTCTTCCGGGCGCTCCCGGTAGGATCGGGATAAACTCTGCACCCTGGCGCTTTTACTTTCAAAGCCTCCGCCAAGTCATACGTAGTAGCATTAGCAAGCCGGATTTCATCGAACCAATGTAACCAGTCCGGTCCCTTATAGGCAAGTTCGGCGCTCATATAGTCCACATTGAAGTCGATCCCCGCAATGATCGGGAGACCAGCAAGGTCTTCTCGCTTGATAGCACGGACATGTTTCTGGGAATCAAATGCTTTATACACCCGCCCGGCCATAAGGCTGAGAACCGCACCCTCGAAGTAAACCTGTATTTCCTCCTCTGACAGCCCCGCCTTCATCTGCTCTATTCTTTCCGGGTCCAATGCGGTGTTGTCCCCTGTCTTCCCCTGAACAAAGCCAACGTCATACTCACCATCGGGGTTCATAATCAGGTCATATCCCCAACTACCCATGTCGCCTTCCCATGTGCCGGTGATGAACAACTCCCGAAGCTTCGCATCCGGGTGCCGGACCCTGAAATCCATCTGTTTGAACACTTCCCGCTTCTGGATAAACGGCTCATCAATGCCGCCCCATGCCAGGTTCGGACCCTTGAGGCTATCCGGTTCATCACCGCTAGCGATCCAGATTATCCCATCCCAATTGCGAATCCTGAATTCCCACTTCTCCTGGTTGAAGACGTAATCCATCTCGCCCCTATCCAGGATTTCCTGCAAGGTCATCACTATCGTCTTCCGTGCTATCTTGTAGGTTGGGGATACGTACTGGCCGGGAATCCCCGCATTGGCATAGCTCAACCAGATACTCCTTAGCGCCCCAATGTAAGTCTTGCCACAGCCATAGCCACCTACCAATAGCGGGATAAAGTTCCCCATCTCCCACCACTTACGCTGGTGGATGTTCATCTTGTCAAGGTGGATCTGGAACTCCACTACCCGATGACCTTGACGGTATCCTTGGGCTGGTTGTTGATCTCCACACTCTGCCTGGGATAACCTATCTCCCTATCAGCCAACCATTGACTAGCTCTAACATCCCCCCCAATAGCAAGAGATGCTATCCGATGGACAACTGCCTGTCTTACTGTACGTTGCCTATCCTTGGGTTTACCAGTGATATCCTCAGCAACCTGATCCATTACCTCAGCGATCACATCCGCCCAAGCATTCCCTTTTTTAGGTCTCCCTTTGGGGTTCCCGGATTCTCCAGGGAGCCATCCTGCACCCGTACATCCCCCTAAGTTGCTTTTGGGTTGTTTATCAACATTATCTTTTTCTTTGCTAACATCCATGCTAAGAAGTTACTATATGGGGATAAGAGAATACAAGGGGGTTGGGATAAGAGGGGAGTTAAGGATGTCTAAGGTTGTTGATATTATTGGAGTTAGTTGGATTGGATACTCTAGGGGTATATTAGGGGATGGTTAAATGTCAGGTAGTTGATATTGTTGAAGTTATAAGGACAAATAATACTTGCATCTTATTAGGGGTATAGTTAAGTTGTGAGCGTGAATACGATGCTACATCTACAATCACTAATTGCCCCTGGCGCTGGGAACGCTCCGGCCAATCGGCCATGTCGTATTCACATCCTAGCGTCAGGGGTATTCTTATGAGGGGATAATGAAACCACTAAGCAACAACAGGGTAAATCGGATCAATGACGATGTATCGGTGATCCCGCTCAATCTGCAAGATCACCTCATCCTTTACAGAGAAGAGGTTATCGGGATGTATCACAAAGGACATGAGACTGTCCGGCTCTTCGACTCTCAACACGTTGGAGACTTTGCAAAGGCGCTGGAGATAGAGGATTTCGAAGTCCAGTACAGCCTCGAGTCTTTTGTCCTGTCGCAGTGGACTGGCGACGGCCACGAAACTTGTGGCAAAATCATTTATGATCGCCAAGACCACCCAATAACCTAACACCTAAGAGGGAATCATGACACATCCGCTGATAACACGACAAAGAATACACTTTGAGATTCACCCCGCGACAAAGCAAACTAGGGAGTACGTTCACGAGACTTTACGACGCGCCGCTGAAACTTCCGAGCGAACAGGAAAGGCTAGCGTTAGACTGAGAATCATTTATGGGAAAGACTCTGGCCCTGCCACGTTTACATTCGCGAACGGAGCCGTCAAAAAGATAACACCCTATAATGACTATTCAATACCTAAAGACATTGTATTTGCCGTAGTATCTTAATGAGGGAATAACATGGGGAAATTGCTTGGCCGCTTCTACGTTACTGGATGTTGGCCTTTGTCTGTTGACGGCCTTGATCTCGGTTACTCTGAGCGGAAAACAAGGTGGTTCCCTTGGCATGAAAAGGGGATCAAAGCAGGCCAGCAATTCATTCGCTCCCTTGAACCTTGGGATATATTGCAGGCAATGGGAGTTTCAGAACCAACGTACCATTACACTATAACTCAAGGGAAGAGCCTATAATGGGCAAAAAGACAATCCCGCTTGATAGTGGTAAATTGTATCAAGCCCCGATAGAAACATCTTGGTTCAGGTTTTTATGTTGCGATTGCGGCCTTGTGCATGACATAGAAATATCCAGGGCTAAAGGCAGCCTATACTTTAAGATGTCCCGGAATCAAGCTTCTACGGGGCAATATAGAAGATTCAGGGGTTACCCTTATAGAGATAAAAAAGGGCCTCAGTTGTATAACCAAGGCCCCCGCGTGATAACGCAACTGCAACCGAAAATTAAGTTACGACCGTTGAAAGGTCAAAAGCAATAATCGTGATTACGCTACTACATACCCACAACACATTGCCCTTGGCGCTAGGTCGTACTACCGGGGAGTCACCCGATGGGCGTAATCACAAGCTTAGCGTTAGGGGTATTCTTATGAGGGGATAAGATGACAGCACAGCATACACCAAGGCCTGTAGAGTTCGGGCAATTAAATTCTAGGGTGGTAGTAAAAACAAAATCATTACAAGATGGAATAATTGTAATTATTGCCGATACTGGATTTATCAATGACCCTCTGGCCCACGCTTATGAATATATTTTCTCGCGGCTTCCATAACCGACTAACCAACATAACGCAGGAGAGTAGAACAATGACACGACACAACAAAGACAACGACCCTGATTATGCCTCGATAACTGACGAGGAATTTTATCTGGCACTACTGCAAATCATTGGAGAATCAACGTCAAGAACTATCTTGAGTACAACGGGAGCCTACGAAGTATTCTCAGAAGAATGGAATGACGATGCTCTTGACAGGGCCGTTGCAAATAAAACAACGCCCACAAGCCCGTAAATCCCTGAACCCACACAGCGCCCCACCTAAGCCCATAAAGTCGCCCTAGTAATGTGCCTGCGCCCAAATTCAGTCCTTTAGCGCCTAGCCTGATCCCGCTTTGCGCCTGTCTTCTCCGCTGCGGCGGTCAGCCCCGCGTCGATCATTATAATTTACTTGCCATCCTTCCCGCTTTTCTTCGCCGCTCCGTCTTTCAACCCCGCTACGCTCATTGGTCCACCTGTGTTTGCCTATCTGCTCTCCGGGGACGATATTGCCGACACCCCTGTAACATGATACCACAGAATCATCGGAGCATACCACACCACATCGGAGACAATACTTCTTTTCTTCCTCGGTGCCGTAGCAGTCGGGGCAATCCATAAATGGATAACCTACAATTCGAGAGGCTGGTCCAGCATCCACTACCCTACTCCCCCCGCACGTCTGGCAGGTGTCCTTGGGCTCTAACTTGGCGAGCCCTCTGCTGGTAGCCCTGTTCATGGCGTCCTGCCGATACTGCTCCGGGATGTTATCGCCCTCTGGCTGGTCTTCAAAGAGAATTTTGATCTGCCGAAACAATCCCTCCTTGGTCCACAAGTCTGCATCAAGCAGTAAGTCCTTCAACGCTTTGTCACGGCCCTCGCAGACCTTGGTGCGCACCTCCGCAATGCGGTCTTTTATGCTTGGGTATCCTGGGTCTGCTGTCATGGCTGCTCCTTGATTTTTCGGGGTGACGGGTTTAGCCCCCTCCAGTCTGGGGCTTGGAGGGGGTACTTCCCCTTTTTGCGGCCTTCTTAATTATCCTGCTCACGTCCCGGTAGCGGGCACTGTTTCTGGTGGCCTTGCTTGAACACCAACTTATGTGGTGATTCTCCCTTGCTGTCCACGCCTTGTTCAGCATCTTTCGCAGTTCCTTGTCGCTAACTTCCATCGGGGGTATCCTGTAATCATTGTTGTTGTAGTAACGGCACTTGGTCATCCGTTTTGTCCTGATCCCGGTAGCCCTGATTCCGGGTGTAGACCACCTTGTCAGCCGCAAGCGGGCAATTCAGGCCGGAATCCCTGGCATAGTCCTGTATCTCCTGCGTTGGCCTTGCTGGGTGCCATGCGCTCATATAGCCTGTGTCATCGCCTTGGCTACATTCACATCGGCCAGCGGTGTAGGTACTCCACAGTCCATTCCTTTCCTGCACGCCCAAGACATGGCCGCAAGTACAGTAAAAGCAATCCTCGCCAGGGCTGACAACGGACATAGCCTCCTGGCGTTTATATTCCGCTCTTTCGTTAATAAACCCTGCCGCCACAGATCGAAGCGTAGCCACATTGGGGCGGAACACCCTGCCCGTCTCAGTCTTGGGGTGGCTGGATATATCAAGCGTCTTTCTCAGGATGTCAATGGACTTAATGCCATCGCAGAATTTAGTGAAGTGAGCTACCTCCGCTTCTGTAGGCGACCAGCCATAGTCAAAGCAAAATTTTTCAATCAGTTGGTCTTGGTTCACTTTTGATCCCTTTCAGCATTTCCATTACTGACTTTTTTGGTTTGGGAATCTCGTCTCCCCAGCGTCTACCATATAACCATTTATAGGGGCCGGGGATATATTGACGGTCTTCCCACTGAGGAGTTTTCTTCATGGCTTCGATGTTTGTAACCATCAAGTCAAAAAGGGCTTGGTCTGGTTTATTTCTTTTCCACCACTGCCTGCATTTATCTTTATCAACCTTTTTAGGCCAAATATCCCAGAATTGCTCAAATTCGATTTGAGCATTACTCTGTATAGTCTTCTTTATAGTCTTATCCCCAGAAGAAGACTTAAGAGTGGAGTGGAGTGGAGTGGAAAGAGGCGACGACTGATCGCCGACCATGGTCGTCGCATGGTCGTCGCATGGTCGTCGCTCGTCAGCAATCCAGCCAATATAGGGATCAGATAGCCGTTGTAGAGCAACCTCAACCACCTTTTCGGGCGCTCTTATTAAATCAGCAATTTCTGATGTGCTCAATGGATTCCCACTTTCTTGTCCGTCATCTGTTAAATACCCTAGTCTTGGCTTGCTCTGGCTACTGTGAAATTCACATATCGCAACCCATATACCGAAGTGAGCATATCCATCTTTATGCCCCCTAACAAGTCTCCTAAAGTGTGGATCACTAAGGTCATTAGAGAAGGTAAGCCTTTGGCAGCGGTTGAATGTTTTGGTCTTTGCTGTTTCAAAGTGCTTTTCCCAGTCCTTGATTTGATACATTGGTCATTCAACTTAAAACCCCTGAGCCAGCAAGATGAACGCCATCACGTCAGGAGAGACTGCTTGCTAGCCCAGAGGCTAAAATGAAGGATTACTATTACGATAATAGCGTTCATACACCGACGTTATACCTTTTCCAAGCCATAGTCAAGGATGTTGATTACGCCGATGTAATAGATTGCCTGAGAATCATATAGAACACATTTCTTGCGAGAGCGCCAAGGTCGATGAAGTCATAGTCGGGGTGCATCTTCGTGTGCCTATTCTCATATCCCTTCCCGGACGAAACCCTTGGATGGTTTAGTGCCTCAATCTCAGGGATGGATTCAAAGACTTGCTCACTGATGAAGTTCGACAGTTCATCATAGGTAAATTTCTTTGGCAGCCCGTCGGCTACCCTTTCAGACACATACGCCCCAAACGCCTGTAACGGGGATAATATATCTGGGGTATCGTATGGGCTTTGTGAAACTACCCAATAGGCAAAAGCTCCGAGAAAATCACTGCGCATAAACCAGTATTCGCCCTCTCGGTGCTTTTCCGATATGTCTCTATTCGTGAGTTCCATTTTGATCTCCTTTTGTTGTTGTTGTTATCCTGCAATCACCCAAGCCCAGCAAAGGGTGGTGAGAGTCAATAAGCAAATCGCTCGTGGGGTTAGACTGTCATCATCAAACAGGGCAATAAGGCCAATAGCCGCTATTATAATGCCCCATACCCACGCCCACACGTCAAGGAAAAGATGCCAGTTCATTTTGCCCCCAATGGGCGGTAATCCCGCTTCCCGTGATATTCGAATATCTTATATGCCCATAAGCCCCCGGGATTACCTGGATGAGAGTTCATCATTTCTACGCTTTTAAGGGCATCTTTTAATCCTTCGGGTGTTCCAAGGTACATAGCCCAACCAGCAGATAACCAGCGTGAAGGCTTGTCAAGTTTATGGCGAACCCTAATAGTGTATCTCACTGCCTCCTTATTTGTAACTACGCCAAAAATAACTCTGTCCGAGTTGATTGTAATATGCCCCATCAAATACCCCGCTGCATTGCATGGTCTTTTGTGGGGGTTGTTTTCATCAATCATTTTATGGTAGACGCGCCGGATAGTATATAAACCATTTTCTCCTTCCCGTAGAACAACTATTGGCACCGGGTCAGTATTTTTATACTTCCCCCGGCAAACCCCACATAATATAGCCCTTTCTTTGGATAACCGCTTAATCTCTTCCTGGACCGATCCCCTAGAAAAGTATCGCACTTTTGGGGCTTCCTTTGCCATTATTTTGCCTCCAGGTTATAGATTAAGTGCCACATGATGAAGGGCTGGTCATGGGTTAGCCTTAAAGAAGGCGTGAGCGAAGCCGGGTGGGGTAATAGCCCTCATGGTCGCCCGATCCGCAGAAGGTGGGAGTTTATGCACCCAGTCTGGCGGCAAATATTCAGGATGGTCTACTATCCCAAGTTTCCCTGAAGGCGTCCCCCCTGTCCATAAGCCGACAGGGGCTACCGGATTTTGTGGTGGTTTATAATTATCCCCCCAAACGCAGGTGCGCTTAGTCCAAGGGTCTCCATATTCATAGGGCTGGAATGTGTATTTCCACTTGCCGATATAATGGCGCAGTTTACCTACCGGGTTTTCCAGCGCCCAGAATTCAGGCTTTGATACATGGATTATCCGTAAACAAGCGTCAACAATGGACAAAGCATCTATCATTTGGGCGTCAGTTCTCTTCCAGCGATTCCCAGATATGGCAAACATTGTGCATGGAGGCGCTGCGAGAACACCATAAACATTCTTTGGCGGGGAGTAAAGCCGCACATCTTGATCTGGCAATGTTACTAAGCGGACATCGTAACCCGCATCGGCATAGGGCTTAGACCATGCCCCAGTCCCGCCACACAGGTCTAGGATCACTTTCTGCTGGTTAGGGGGCAGGGCGGTCATACTAAAATGCCCATGACAGGAGGGCAATTACAATAGCCAATGGCACTAGCAAAAACCCACCCACAATAGCAATTATGGCAAGCAATGCCAGTCCTGCGCCCGCCTCACTTAGTATGTTATTTAATTCCATCTTCCCCCCCCTGTTTTTATGTGATTATCCATCGGCTCCCAACCAATGATTGTCCCGTGGTATGCTGTTGTTTTATAACCTGCTACCCGGATCGGTCTCGAAAAGTCCACCACCCAGCAGCAATTGCTCTTTTTCTTGACCATCGCCCGTCGGTTGGGGTCTCTATTGATTGCATCACGCACGTCCTCGCAGAATTGCAGATCGGTAAGCGGCAGCCAGCCGTCGCCTTTTTTGCCCTTGGTGATGACGTTCGGCTCAGGCATCGGTGGCCTCTAGTTCTGCAATGCCAAGACTGCGTATTACTGCTATCCTAGTTAGTAATATATTGGCTGTTTGTGGGAACATTTCCAGCAAAGCCTCAAATTCGTAACAGCAGATTGCTAATTCGCCCTTCAACTTCTTCACCCGTTCCCGCTGCTGCTCGTGAATCTGCTTGGTAGCGTTTTTTGCGATATCAATAGCATGGTTATAGGCATATCTCGCCACCTCATAACATTCTTGGCACCAAGGGCCGAGATTGTCCAGGTATAATGAGTCTTCGCCCTTCCCCGCAAATCCAGTCGGTTCGCCACAATATGTGCAGAGCTCAACTTTCTGCCATGTCAGGATGTCTTCTCCTTCAGCCATCATTCCCCTTTCGCTTTTAGCGCCGCATAAGCGGCCTCAGAAATTGCACGGGCAGGATTTTCATTGCCTGCTTCGTAATCTGGTCGGCCATTCCACCCCGACATATTATGCGGGGTAAATCCAGCAAACCAAGGTTGCCCCGGATAAAACGGTGATTTAAGGAAAGCCAATATCCCTTCTCAGCCATGTACTTAACCAAATCATTCAACGCCACCGCTACGTCGCCGGGGTAGTTGGGGAGAACTTCCATGGCCGTACCATTGGGCATTAGCCAGGGTAAGCGCAATGTGCCGAAGGTTCCTTTCGTCCACCCCAGCACCTCCGCAATCGCCAGCCGGAGATCGGCGTCGGTCATTTCGGAGATGGGGGTCATGGCTGATCTCCTGACCATTCTTGGTAAATAGCATCTTGATGTATATGTGGGGTTAAAGAGAATCCTGCAAACTCAAAGGCTGATATATCTTTTATCCATTTCTCCATCCATTTAAGGCGGAAAGCCTTTTGTCCTGTTATTAGTTGTACCACAACTTCTTGGAGAAACCGCAGATAGCCAATTTCAAGATACGTGCCACCATACTGTCCATATTTGCGTCCCCGAGGTTCTTTTTTTATCCTAAGCCACCCATGATTTTCTTCAACGAGATTCTGTTCAAGAAGGTCTTTCCAACATAACCCCGCTCCAGCGACTCGATCCTTCCGGCCTCTAAAAGTTCGCTCACAAACACCATCTTTGATAATGCCATATTTGTTTATTTGCACCATATCAACCTCCAATTACCAAGTGAAAAACCAGTCCAGGGCAATCGTAAAGAGTATGCCAAAAACAAAACCTCAGCGTGTTTCCTATTGCCGCTATAAATCGGCGGGATGAACGGCTTCTGGATGCTCTTCCTGCCATTGTCTCATTGCCATTGCGTGATCTCGAACTAAGTCAATTAATTCCTGCTCTGCGCCACTTAGTTCTGCGAGGCTAACGTAAGCATCTAGTGTCCCAGGAGCGGCAGGGTCTTGTCCCCTAACTAAGAAAACTGGCTCATCTCTGGTATTTTCCCTTCCGGGTCTTGGAAGCGATTGTAGTCTGGTCTTGCGTGTTTCATTTTGTTCTCCTTATTTGAACTTTGTTTTTAGAAACCTGACTCTCTCGTTGAACACTTCTCCCCGCCGCTTGAATCTACGCCACTTTGATCCAGTAGAGTATTTAGGGTATGCAAAGTACCAAGCTTCCTTTTTAGATAAGCCATTATCTCGTAGCCTTTTTTCGCAGAGGGAAAAATAATCGAGGGCCAGAAAAATCTCTCGCCCCAGACCAAGAGTACTCGCTTTAAGAGAGTCAAGAACTTCAGGTCTATGCCCCAAGTCTTGTAATGCCACCTCTGATAAACCACAATGCCCAAATGAATCTTCTTTGTGATCGGTGGATCGCCCCAAGCTGGATTCCATCCAGGTAATCCCAACTGCTGTATGCCCTTTATTGCCATATTTAACTCCTATTTTATAGACGGTTTCCGCAAAAGCCTTCTGGCTGCTATCCGTTCCCGCCTTGATTAATTTGCCATTGGCATCGTACTCGCCATTCCACCACTCCGGCGGGGTCTGCTGTGCATACAAAAATCCAAAGGATAATATGATGGCAAGGATTTTCATAAGGGATCACCTGGTCTTGCCTGTCGGCAATAATTTAATACAGCGGGGACATATTTTTTCGGGCCTTGGGTCGTTAATCAAATCCCATTCTGCTATATTTGACCAAGTTTCTGGGCTACATAATGCCTGTCTTATGTCGGGACTATCGCCCTCTTTTGTCATACGGTGGTAAAATACTCCCAAGCGGCCATAAAGTGAATCGCTGAATGAACTCCCATTGGTCAACCGTAATTTCATCTGATCCCCCATCCGGTCCCCTTTTTTGGCTGCCGGAATCCCAAAACCAAGAGGGCAAAGAACAGGATCACATAGGGCATGGTTACGATATAGTCTATCATTGGGCATACTCTAGGCACATTTTGCACATACATGGACCTTCCCATTTTTCAGGGTGTTCATCTAACATTGTTGTTAATTCGATTAACTGGTTTTCGTGGTCGTGGAAGCCAAGCGACTCTCTTGCATTCCAAACGGCAACTGCAATATCCTGCCCCAATTCATGTATCCGTTTCCAATCAAGATTATGCTCATTGCAATCGGCTTCTAACTGTATCGTTCCTACTTTGACAGCAATCTCCTTCAGAAAATCATCAATGCTAGGTTCGCTCATTTCTCAATCCCTTCTGGCCCCTCTTCCATTTCGGGCACCCAATTATAGTTATCAGGGACATGGATATATGAAGCGCAACGGACGACATATTGTCTCAACGTCTCCTCTAGTTCTCTCACCTGTTTTTCATCGTATATTACCCAAAAAATGATGAGAACTAGAATACACACGGCCCCTATAACAAAACCGATCACTGGGCCGTCGTAGGAATTAATCATTTTAATGGCATCTCCTTTTTCGACAGCCTGCCCAACATGAAAGCCACGAGAAGCATCACCGCTAGCACGACTAGAATTTTGGCGAGTATCATTTCAGTGCCTCCTATACCGCTATATCCGTTTATGACCGGAATAATTACTGTGCTTTATTGCTGTTTTCCGTGAAATTCTCACAGGTGGGGCTGGAGAACCTTTATGCTCCCTCATAAACCGAGGGCGTGGGAAGGAAGCAAATTGAGCAAGTGCTCCCAGAAGTACTGAAAAACTGAATCCGGTCATCTCTGCGCCTCTTTCGGGCTAGTCATGGTATTACTAACTCCTTTCGTTTTCTTACCGCAAATCTGCTGGTAACGGTTTCAAAGCCGTCAGGGAATCTCACCAAAATACTGTTCATCCGGCCCCGGACAACAACCTGGCAGGGCTGACCCTTGCGCTCACCGTGCCGCTTTCTCCAAAACCATTCATAAGGCCATTCAGCCTTGCTCATGGAACCTTTCCTGATAGGCTTGGCGGATATAGTCTCTAATTTCAACCAACTTAGTAGGGGGTAATCCCAATGTCATGCTGGCCTTTGGATGGACAATCCAGTTGTAAGCTAACTCCAGCACTTCCTCCCTGGCGGCCTCGATTGCGGCTTTGATCTCGGCGCAGATAGGGCACTCTGCTGGGACAGGATCGGAGGACTCAAAAAGGTGCCCTTCCTCACATTCAAGTAGAAAATCGCAAATCGCAGTTATTCTCCTTTCCTTTATCCCACTCATTTCAGCACCTCCGGCAGTTCGTCCCACGTCCGCCCGTCCAGCAGGCGGCCAGCGGCTTTCTTGCCGACACGAAGCATCTTAACGGCCAATTCCTCTACGAAACCGTCGTCTGGCCCGTATGGGTAAATCTTCTGTGTAAAATTATGCTCTTTGTAAGCACCTTTCGGACTGCACATATCGGAATCTTTCCAATAACGGGTTCCTTGAGCATCGCCATATCTTTCACACGGTATCCACTCCCCCCAACCCTTGAAGTACAGGGGAACGCTGGCCGCCTGGCATTGATCCCTGACCGACCTAACCCAGCCCGGGTGCATCGGCCTGGCTCCGGGGCCACTCTCGCCGCCAAGGATAACGCCGTCAAGTTTATACTTGCTCCGGTTATAATCTCCCCACCCTCCATACCCACGAAGGCTATCCATGTTGTGAATAATGTCTCTGCCGGCATTGTATCTGATAGTAAAATCCACCGCCCCCAGCGCAGGCTCGTAGGAGACTATCCGGGTCGCCAAGTTCGTCTGCAAGAGTGTCGGGATCATCCTGTCAGCCGATTTTTGATCCCAGACGGAGACTCCGCCGACAAGGTTGGGGATGGGTTGTATCCCACTATCAAGAATAAACTTCATCCTCCCAGCCCGCTTAGTCAATGCGATAAAGATATGCTGAGAACACTTACGTATTGTTTTTAACATCCAGTAAATGTCCATATCCAGATGCTCATCATGGAACGGGTCGCTCATAAAGCACAATGCTATCATCTGGGGCTTCTGCTTTGGGTTCACCTGGTCCAACCGCTCAGGGTGGAACGTCGGGCGGAAAGGCTCGTCAGCGGGATAGCCGCACCTGCCCCGGAGCCTATGGGCCATCCGCCGTGCCCAGCAATTATCGCAGCCAGCCCCTATCGGGGAGCAGCCGGTGAATGGGTTCCACGACCGGTCCCAGTAAATCCCCTTCGCCAGCCGGTCAGCCCTGTTCATGGTTAGCCTCCTTTAATAGATTATCTCGATTTCCGTCCGGGGCCGATGGGAGTAGATTTTGAATATCCCACCGCCTTGGACTTGACTGTCATCTTTCCAGTAGATCCCCGTCAATGAATCTTTGAGTAGTTTAATGCAGTTATCGAAATCGGGGCGCTTAATGTGATGCGCCGGATGCGGATTGGCAACCCCGTTTACATTTAAAGCAATATCACGAGGAGAAAGGCGATCAAAGGAACGTAGCCGCATTTCATCAATCTTTTTCTTAGATGTGCCTTTGGGAATTGGCATCCAGAATATCACATAGAGCACCACAACGCCTTCCAGAGGCACTTTAGGCGCATGATCCCTACACAACGCCAGGAAGTCCGCCTTGTCGCTGGCTGAGGGATCGTAACGCCCCCACTTCCCGGTACGATGCCGCTTCTGGGCCTGGGGGTTACCAGCGACCTCAAAATGGATGCGATTCACCGATTCCTCCTTTTGCTATTTTTAGTCATCCTTCGCTTGTTGCGTTTCCTGGTCCGCTCCCTATTGCTGCCCGGATCGTGGCGCTTGCGGAACTTCCGCATCCCGAACCGGCAGAAGTACCAGGTCAATGCGGCGTCCCCTGCCCGTCTGCTTTCCGTTCAGCGTCGGCAATCCGCCCCTTGATAATAGACACCTGCTTTGTCAGCCATTCTTCTGGGGGGTTTTCTTCGGCCTGAATCAATGTCTTCCATTCGTTGACTTCTTCTTCTGAAAGTATTGGATGTTCCAGTAACTTTTCGATTGCCGTAGGGATAGCGCCATTCTCAAATTCAGCATTGCTTATCCCCTCTTTAGAAGACTCATCAAGTTTTCTGGCCTGAATTTCAGCAAGAATCCTATCCTTCATTTCACACGGATTAAGCTTATCTCTTCCCCATTCAAGATAATGGTTTGGAAGATTACGATAGGTTAATGGCTCATCATCCTTCTTCCCCCGCTTTGAGTGCTTCCCCCTAACTGGATATTCATCACGATTATGGTCAATGTCAGAAACTTCAGGGGTGGGGCCTTTTACAGGAACCTCATCCTTGGTACCTATAATCTCATCTGAGAGAGTTTTAGCCAATTGTTGTGGTATCCCTGCTTCAGCCTGTTCATCGAGTCCTATGGCTCTCTGCAATGAATTTGATATGGGTGCCAGTTTCAATGTCGGCCTGCATACTGTTTTTATGTACATAGGTTCAGGGGCAAGAACCCAAGCGTTGTCCGCTTTCTTTTTCTGATATGCTTTACTGTATTTATCCCGATGTGCGAGGATTTTATCCACTGGCCAGACATTGAAAACAGCAGACCCCGACATCAACTTTGCTATGAAATAAGCATGAGTTACTTTTTCAAAATCACTCTCCCCGCAAGGAATATGTTTAATATAGGGGTCAGTCCCAAGTTGATATTCAAATCCATCCCCCTCATAGACTACTTTCCCATCGCACCAATCAATTTTATCACTATCATTTGCTAGAGCTGCAAATCCCCTGTATCCGATTTGGAGTTGAGCTTCACTACCATAGGGAACCATATAAGCATGACCGAGAACGCCGCTTATCTCCAGCCCCAATTGAGCCGACTCCATAATACACCCGACTATCGACAGGGCATTACAATTCTGGAGGGCTTCGCTTTTCCTGACGGTAGTAATTGCCACTCTGATAAACCGTTCAGCAGAAATGTGTAATGGGAGAACTTTTTGAATCTCACCTTTCGACTTCTCAAGTAAAACTTCAAGTGTTACCGGCTTGCCGTCAATGACTGCGATTGCTGTATTGGGCATTGTTACCTCACTATTGTTGTGGATTGCTGATATATCTCCAGCCCGGCAATATTTCTGTGCCCAGAACTTATTGCACTCCGTACCGCCGTTTCATTCAATTGCAGATAAATGACTGGCACCTTAGTAATATCTTTCAAGGTGAATGTCCATGTCTTGCGAACGGAACTTGAACCATAATCACCTCGGCTGACGCTTTTGGGAACCGTTGTCATTGGGCCTTTCAATCCCTGCTCACGCTCCTGTATTTTCTCCATTTCGGCTTCGACATCCTGACCTTCAAGCGCCGCCTTTTCTCGGAGTTCTGCTTCTTGGGATTTCAACTCTGTAGCCTCAAGCCTTCGGCGCTCCTCTTCCTCTTTCCGCAGACGGGCTTCAACCTGCAAGTGATACTGTGTCATCTGCCCGCCAAGTGCTTTGACAGCACCGTCCGCCGATTCACTTACTTTCTTAAAGGTGTTGTTGATAATCTTGACTTGTTCATTGTATGGCCCTACGAGTTCTTTACGACGAATCTCCAGGTTGGATTTGCCGCCTTTAATGACCTTGACCATATCAGTCGCCCGCTCCAACCCATTGTCATCAGCCACCACAAAGTTCTTGGCCGATTCGATAATAGCGGTGAACCGCTCTCTCGTGGTTTCGAGTAATGCCTGATCCTCGACAGAAATCAAAGAATCGCTAATGGTTACTTCAGTCATGGTTTCTCCTTTCAAAGTTCAGGGGATGGCCGGATTCCACTATCCGGGTTTCCCCATTGGCGATGCCGCGCCGCATCCCCCGCAAGTTCAAATAACATCCCCCTGCGACCTTAGTCGGCACCTAACAGCGGAAAATACATAAGACTGTCAGGTCGGCGGCATACCAGGATTTCGTCCGCCCCGTTCTCCAACTGATCAGCCCGGTCGATATTTGTTCACCTCTGACCTGGTGATTTTGACCGAGTCACGCAGGGGATCAAAAAGCATTGGCAGAGGGCAGGATTCGATACCTGCACGGCCTAAGTAACTGATTGCCATCAGTCTTACCACTCTACGTTGATCCTCGTAGCGCATCCTTTTTGGGAGCTACCCACGGCCTTGAAGGATGATTACTCATAGCGTCTATCTTCCGCCACCTCCACCAATTTCAAAGACTGCCCCGTCCCCGTGCCCGTGGTCTCTTACACCACTGCCAAAACTTGGGCGTGGGAACTGACTTTACAGCCAGCAAACGGGGGTGCGGGGCATTCCCAAAAAGCGCGCGGGGAGAAGCGTTGCAACGTCTGACACGAACCGATGAGTCGTCATGATTCTCCCCTGCTGCCCCAGTATCACGTAATCCATTGCGCTTGGCGTGAGATTGGGCAATGTTAATTCTTTTCCTCAAGCCGTTTGAGGATTTCTCGAAGGGTTTCCTTCTTGACTGATATGTCGCATACCCTGATCCCATCGTCAAGAAATGCTACCTCGTGCCCGCCTACCACAATCGGCGGCGGTTCCGGTTTGGCCTTTTCGACGAGTTCAAGGCAGTCAAATGGGATATTATATCTATGTGACCCCTCCAAACTAAACCGCCCCGGAGTACTATCCATGCAACGGATTCGGTAAGTTTTCCCAATTCTCTCCCCCCAGTATCCAATATAACGAGGGAGATATTGGTCACAGCTAGCAGACGGGGCTTTTACAACCTCTATTTTATCCCCCTTCGCAATTCCGCAAGCATTCCGAAGTACTCGGAGTGCTTCTATTACTGACATATCAGTCATGGTTTCCTCCTATTAATTGTTGCCCCTGCCCGGTCAATCAAGACATCATCCATCAAATGGTCGCAGTCGATGCAAAAGCCGCCGACCTCTGCCGGTTCCTTGCGGCAACTTGTGCAAAGAATAACTGCGCCTACCTGTTGGGGTATGGTCTTCTTCATGGTGTCGACTGAGGCATCAGCCTTGGTGGGTAGGTCGGGGACAGGCAGGCGCAAGTTCATATTTTGGCTACAAGGCATTATAAAGTCCCCTCCGCATCTTGGCCCGCCTCCGCCCCTGATCGGTCGCTGTGAGCTGTCTGGGGAGCGTTATCGGCTAATTTCTGCAACTCCGCCACACTCGACACGCTACCCGCCCGTAAAATGTTGATTGCCGCCAACGCTTGCTCTTCCGAAAACCGGCGCTCCTGCCCCTGTATCCTATTTTGGGCAACCACCTTGCCTGTCAGGACAAGATAGTTCAGCCGCCAGTAGCACCAACCAGTGCCCGCCACTGCATTGATTTCGGTGGTGCTGTAGGTTTTAGCCATCCTCTTTCGCTGCTTTCGTTAGGGTATCAAGTGCTTTCAGCGCCGATTCGTGTGTTTTGTAGAAGAGGTGATGGATGGTTCCTGTTACGATAACATTCACCACAAATTTTACATCAGGTGATAGTACTCTTGGTTCTTTTTCTGTGTAAATGCCTTGATTTACAAGATAT
>SDBT01005659.1_pt1 | contig 20900 bp, 14 predicted proteins | sample 2277101 | NCBI WGS metagenome assembly SDBT01 (sample SAMN10404973, study PRJNA504765) | marine sediment metagenome | isolation source: marine sediment core GS10_PC15, 103 cmbsf | place: Arctic Ocean: Southern Knipovich Ridge | collected 2010
GAGCATCATTGTACCAGTTACTCCATTCTTTTAAAAAGTTTAATGTTAGCGGTTGGAATACCAGCCCGCCTAAAATATAATATGTCGGAGCCACATCATACCGTTCATGTGGCACTAATCGTCCAAAATTTACAGGCGTAAATAACTTAATCTCGATATATATAATTTTATTCTCTCTTAAGATTTCAAATTTAACTGTATCGTTGATATATTTCTTTTGGACTAAATACTCAAAGAATGTCCTCTCGCCTTTCCGAAACTCTATTTTTCCATCATTTTCAACATTTTTGCCGTCAATTGAAAGGATTATGTCTCCCGCTTTCAATATCCCTCTTGCGGCAGAATCAGGATAAATTTTATTTACCAACACACCGGTCTGTTTTTCGGTCATATTAAATTTAGATTTGATGTCGGGATTCTCCATCCTTTGCCAGGAAATTCCAAGCCCCGGTATTCCCTCATATTTACCATCTTTTATATCTTTCAGGAAATGATTAATGACCGGGGCGGGCACCAGATAACTAATATTTTCCCCCGATCCGGCCTGGAATGCCACACCAGCTATTTTACCATCCTTGATTACCGGCCCGCCACTACTGCCTGGATTAATCGCAGCATCAATCTGGCAAGTCAGTAGATAAGCACTGCTGTGTGTGTATTTACGGTGCCCAACCCGGGAAACTACTCCGGCAGTAATGCATAATTCATCGCCACCGGTGGGGAAACCATAAACGGCAATTCTATCTCTAACCTCTGCCAGGCCCCCGGTTTCCAACGGCTTGACACCAGAGAAAAATGAATGATCATTGACCTTCAGAATAGCAAGATCGCATTCGTGAGCCACTATTTCTATTTCGGCTGTATATTTCTGGGACTCTCCTGCTCGTCTTACCTGAATAAATTTCTGGTCACCTATCACATGCGCATTTGTTAAAATCCTTCTTCCACTTATAATACATCCGGAACCTCTGCGCTGTTCCTGAGTCCTCATTTTCCACGGTTCATAGTAATTATATCTATTATAGGTAGTGTATATCTTTACCACAGCATCCCGGACATCTCTTTTTGCCCATACTGGTGGAGCGATAACACAGCTTAGAATAACGGCCAAAATAAGTTTTGTAAATAATTTCATTGTCCCCTCCTCAAAGAAGATTAATAGCGTCAGACTGATTACTATTCACTTCCGATTTTTATCATAGATGGATTGAATATGATCCGATTCAAATATGTTGACGCCCTCCGGTCCTTCCCGCGCTATATGCACGAGGGAAAGGGCGACAACTTCTGCTTCGATGGGGCGATATTTATTAAGTGGTCCGACCAGGAAAGGTGAAATATTTTTAACCAGGCTCATCCCGACTTTCTCTCCCCGTCTGAATTCCTCCCGATGTCCTAAAAGTATGGATGGGCGGAAGATGTAGATTCCTTTAAAAGGCAGCTTGCTGACAGCGTTTTCTACATCTCCTTTGACCCGGTTGTAGAAGAATAGTGACTTGGAATCCACCCCGATGGCAGTAACGATCAAAAAGCGATCCGAGCCGTTCTTAACAGCGAGCTTGGCGATTTCATGGGGATAAGTGCAATCGACCTTATAGAATGCGTCCTTGGAGCCGGCTTGTCTCATGGTGGTTCCAAGACAACAGAAAATATCGGTGGCGGTGATTAAATGCGAATACTCCTCTAATTTATCGAAATTAATCACATGTTGCTGTAACTTCTCATGTTCCAGGGGCAGCGGTTTTCTTACGAGAATGGTAACCTTATCGTATAGATCACTTTTTAGGAGAAATCTCAAGCAATGTCTTCCGGTAAGGCCGCTGGCCCCTACCAATAATGCTGACCTAATATTCATACACTTGTCCTTCCAATACTGGAACTTAAGGTTACATTTTCTATTATCTTTTGAACCGTTTTCTTCAACCGCTTATTTTCCTACTCTTCTCACCGGTTGCCTTAAACATTTCCCCCAAATCGATTTATCTTATGCTATTCGGCCGATTTTTTCAATCTTCTGCCAAAATAATATTATCGCACTTTAGCGGAATCGGGAGTTACTTTTATTATCTCCTCCGAGCCTGATGGGCCGAATCGACCATTTTGAGGATTTTTAGAAGGATTTTGAGTAAATTTGGGACACTGTCACTCCCGGAGACCCCCGACTCTTCAACCCGGTTAAATCCCAATGGCCAAAGACCAAATGCCATCCTTCGAGACGCCCCGCGAATGTGCGGGGCTCCTCAGGACTTCGGTTGTTTCGTGTAATTCGTGAAATTCGTGGTCCAGATCTCAAATCAAGCCCTTCGGCAGGCTCCCATCGGCGGAGTTTATCCCGAGCGAGGCCGAGGGGCTCAGGGCAGGCAGGACAGGCATTTGCGTTTTGAAATTTTTTTTACTTAAAATGCCTCTAAATCGTAAAATGTCTTTAAAAAAGGGGAGTTACCCCATATGCCTCAACTCCGCAGTGCTATAAAAAAAGCTTGAAATTTTAATAATTAAGTAGTAAATAGAAATGGGTAAAGAATGAGCCACTATAATCCCAATTTGGGCAAAAATATGTCCAGTGCAAGTGAAATAATAGAAAAATGGAGAATGAGGGTAGAGTGAACAGGATTAAGCAGGAAATACCGGAGGCGATGACAGTCAAGTGGCAAAAGATCATGAATAATGCCGTAGAGTCGTCTATTAGTGCCATCGCAATTGCTGACCTTGAAGGCAGTCTGACTTATGTAAACAATTCTTTTCTCAAAATGTGGGGATATGATGATGATAAGGAGGTTCTGGGAAGGCCTGGCTTAGAATTCTGGAAGACGAAAAAGAAAGCTTTGAAGATATTAGAATTATTGCGGGAAAGAGATACTTGGGTAGGTGAAATGAGCGCCCAGAGAAAAGATGGCTCCACATTTGATGCCCATCTATTGATGAGCATGGTTACAGATGAGTTTAGAAAACCTATTTGCGTAGTGGGTTCATTTGTAGATGTCACCGAGCGCAGGCGGGCGGAGGAAATGCTGCGCGAGACTGAGAAGAGGTATCGAAAGTTTCTTGAGATCCTTACTGATGGGTGCTTTGTAATTGGCCGCGACTGGCGATATATCTTTGTGAACGATGCTACTTGTCAATTATTGAAACTTACTCGAGGTGAACTTCTCGGTAACAAAATTACAGAATTATTTCCCGGTATTGAGGATACCCATTTATTCTACGCTTACAAGAACACAATGGATACTGGTAAAACCAATACTATAGAAGCGTATTTCCCACGTCCAGATGGAACACCAGTATATTGCAAGATGCATGTTTCTGCTGTGCCTGAGGGAATAGTTGTTACTGCAAAAGACATCACCGAGCGCAAGAAAAAGGAAGCCGCATTGCTAAAGGCTCAAAATTCAAGATTGGTTTCAATTGAACAGCTAGCTGATGGGGTAGCACACAATATAAACAATATTTTAATGGCGCTTTATAGTGAAATCCAATTGCAATTGTTGTTCGGAAAAAGCAAGGACAAAGAACTTCTTGATTCGCTGGGGATTATGAATAAGCTTTCTAAGAGAATTGCCGTTATTGTAACTGACCTGGTAACATTCTCTCGAGAAACCTCAACTAAAACTGGAGAACTTTCAAACATTAATTCTCTAATAGAGAAAACTGTATTGTTAATAAAAAGGCGTGTTGAATTAACCAATATAAAAATTGTAAAGAATTTTGACGAGAGCCTGCCCGATATAATTGTAGATAAAGGGCAGATTGAGCGGGCGTTTACGAATATATTCATGAATAGTTTAGATGTTATGTCAAATGGTGGAAAACTCACAATATCGACCAAATTAAGCAGCACCAAAGACGCGATAGAAATAACCTTTGTGGATACAGGGTCTGGGATAGCTAAAGAACATTTGCCCAAAGTATTCGACCCTTTCTTTACCATAAAACCTCCCGGGAAAGGAACGGGGCTGGGGTTATCCATAAGCCACAGGATTATTGAGAATCACGGCGGAAGCATTTGGATAGATAGTGAGCTGGATAGAGGAACAAAAGTCTTAATAAGCTTACCCATAAAAGGGGAGAAAGAAATCTAATCTGGGGACACCATCCTTATTTTTTTTGATGCTTGGGTTTTCTTCCCGTCTGTTTCGCCTTCAGAACGCGGATAAGGGTTCTTTTAAGTCTTTCCACGAAATCTTCACTACTTAACGGTCGGTCTGTTCTTTCCTAATTGCTCATCAAGTCCATATATGATTTATCAGAAGGGGATACATCTTTGTAATTTTAGCCGATATATTGTACACTACCTAACAGGCTCTTAAACGCAGGCTTAAAAGATTAGGTCTAAGTTAGAAGGAGGGTTTCTCAGGGAAATAGGCTAAAAAATGATGAAATTTATAAGGTTTCTTACAATATCATTATCGTTTTTAGCTTTTACTCCGGATGGGGTAAGCGCTGAGGAGATACTCACCTGGGAAGATTGTATTAAGGAGGCAAAGAAAAACCATCCTGATTTGGTCTCAGCGGAAGCAAGAATAGATCAGGCTAAGGCCAATAAAACAATTGCCTCAAGTAACCTTTTGCCCCAAATAAATAGCGATATTAGCGTAAGGACTTCAAAAACGGCTACCGAAACATACTCATACGGCATAACTGGAAGGCAGTTATTATTCGATGGCTTTAAGACTTTTTATAATAGAAGGGCTGCCTCAGAAAACATAAGATCAACGAAATACGATTATGAAGTGACCTCATCCGATGTAAGGCTGAGATTAAGAACCGCGTTTGTTGAGCTTTTAAAGGCACAGGAACTATTAGATATTACCGGAAATATCGCCCGGCGCAGAAGGCAGAATGTGGAACTGGTAAGATTGCGTTACGAGGCAGGAAGAGAACACAAAGGAGCGCTGTTAACCGCTCAGGCAAATTCAGCCCAGGCCGAATTTGAGGTTGTGCAGGCCCGGCGGAACAGTGCTTTGGCCCAAAGACGGCTGACCAAGGAATTAGGTCGAAGGGAATTGACACCAATTAAAGTTAAAGGGGATTTTAAGATTAAATCTTTTAGCCGAGAAAGGCCTGGTTTTGAGAGTTTAACAGAATACCATCCCTTTTTACTGGGAATTAGTGCCCAGAGAGAGGCAGCGAGGCTTGGTATAAAATCTGCCAGGGCGGATTTCATTCCTCAGGTTTATGTTGATGCCAATGCCGGGAGGATAGGTTCTGAGTGGCCGCCGGACGAGGATGAATGGTCAGTTGGGGCAAGCCTGTCTTTTCCTTTATTTGAAGGTGGCCGCCGGATAGCCGAGTTTTCCAGAAACAAAGCCAGGTTTAAGCAGTTACAGGCAGATGAGCAAAGCAGCCGAGACAGCATTATTTTGAGCTTAGAAGGTTCCTGGACAAGGTTACAGGATGCGATAGATAGGGTTAAGGTGCAAAGGAAATTCTTAGCGGCCGCCGAAGAGCGTGCGAAGATTACTGAGGCTCAGTACTCAACCGGCCTTAACTCATTTGATAATTGGACAATCATCGAGGATGATTTAGTTAGGGCTAAGAAATCTTTTTTGGATGCTCAGGCCAATGCCTTAATTACCGAGGCCAATTGGATCCAGGCAAAAGGGGAGTATTAGATTATGGTATCTTCGTATTCCCCTCCCCTGGTGGGAGGGGAAAAAGGGGAGGGGGATGGTCATTATTTATTCACCCCCACCTTTGTCCTCCCCCATCCCTTCGACAGGCCCAGGATAAGGTTTTGAACATTAGATATTGGGATTTTGAATTTATTTAGGATTTAGGGTTTGGGATTTAGGATTTGTCACTGTATTGATTTATAAAACATTATCCGCAGATATTTAAGACGGGAATGGGGACGACGCAACAAAGATTGGATTAAGGGAGGTCTAACGGGATGAAGAATAAAAAATGGATAATTTATCTTGGCTTGATGATTGCCTTGGGTGTCGGGATAACTTTAGTAATAAAGATAAAACGAAATAAGAATACTGATCAGGTCATTAAAGAGATAAGCCCCATATATGGCAATATTCAGAGTTTTATCTCAACAACCGGCACGGTTCTGCCCCAAAACCGACTGGAGATAAAGCCACCGATTAGCGGCCGGATTGAGAAGGTTTTAGTTAAAGAGGGCGAAGAGGTAAAGACCGGTCAGATTGTGGCCTGGATGAGCTCAACCGAAAGAGCCGCTCTCTTAGATGCTGCCAGAGCGCAAGATGAGGAGACCATAAAGTACTGGCAGGATGCATACAAACCAACTCCTTTAATAGCGCCCATCGACGGGGAAGTAATTGTGAGGGCAGTTGAGCCGGGCCAGACTGTTAGTTCTGCTAATGCTATAATTGTCTTATCGGACCGTCTCATTATTAAGGCCAAGGTTGATGAGACCGATGTTGGGAGGGTGAAACTTGGCCAGGAAGCAATTATCAGCCTGGATGCATATCCTCAGGTAAAGGTAAAGGCAAAAGTTGATCATATATCCTACGAATCCAAGATCGTAAATAATGTTATCATTTATGAAGTAGATATCCTTCCGGAAAAAGTACCCGAATTCTTTCGCTCAGGTATGAGCGCTAATGTGGATATTGTAGAAATAAGCAAGGAGAATATTTTACTTATCCCTATTGAGGCAGTCAAAAGAGAAAAGGCAGGAAATTATGTTCTCTTAAGCCAGGGTAACGACGATGAACCGGTTAAGCGTCCGGTTGAGCTTGGTATTTCTGATGAACAGTGGGTGGAGGTTGTTTCCGGTATAGGGGCAAGAGATAAAATATTGATAATGACCAAAAAGTACATTCTTTCACCAGACGCCAGATCCGGCAGGAACCCTTTTATGCCTTTCGGCAGGAAAAAGCGATAGGATAAAGGACATGATCGAGTTAAAAAATATAACTAAAACCTACCAGACTGGCAGGGTAGCCGTGCAAGCTTTACGCAATGTATCTTTAAAGATTGCTTCGGGAGAGTTTGTTGCTATTATCGGACCTTCCGGCTCAGGAAAATCAACGCTTTTGCATATATTAGGTTTTTTAGATAGACCTGATTCAGGCTCATACTATTTAGGAGGTAGTGAGATAGCCGAACTTACGGATGACGAATTAGCTATTTTAAGGAATCGCCTGGCCGGTTTTGTCTTTCAGCAATCTCATTTTCTTCCCAGAGTAACCGCCCTGGAAAACGCAGAGCTCCCTTTAATCTATGCGGGAAAGCGCCATCAGAGGGAAAAGGCTCGGGAAAAGATTGAAGAAGTGGGTTTGGCACAGAGGGCATCTCATCGGCCGAACGAGCTTTCCGGTGGCGAACAACAGCGGGTGGCCATTGCTCGCTCCTTAGTGAATGAGCCCTTGATTATCTTGGCAGATGAGCCCACAGGTAATCTTGATACAAAAAATGAGGATGAGATTATTTCAATTTTAGAAGACCTGAATGAAAAGGGTAAGACAATTATCATGGTTACCCATGAAAAAGAAATTGCCGAACGCGCAAAGAGAATTATTAATATGCGTGACGGTGAAATTGTCTCTGACGAAAGGAGCAAGAACGAGCCCCGTGAGTCTTCTTCAACTTCTGAGAATATTTCAATAGGCGAGATTTTATCTGAGTCGCGTTTTACAGTAAGAAGAGCTGCTTTTATCGATCATCTTCGGCAAGCTATTCATGCCATTGTTTCACATAAAATGCGCTCAGTTCTTTCTATGCTGGGTATTCTCATCGGTGTGGTGGCGGTGATTACTATGCTTGCCGTAGGTCAAGGGGCAAAGGAGTCTATCTCGCAAAGGTTAGCCTCTCTGGGCTCGAATCTCTTATCAGTAAGGCCTGGTCACCACCATCGGCATGGGGTAGCCTTGGAGGCGGGGGCAGTTACGCGTTTTACTCTCCGGGACGCAGAGGCTATTGCCAAGCTATCGGCAGTGAGAAGAGTTTCTCCTTCGGTGAGAGGTCGCGCCCAGCTCGTGTATAGCAATAAAAACTGGAATACCCTGGTTCAGGGCACTGGAGTTGATTATCCATTGATGCGAGCATCTATTCCGGTTGTAGGCAGGTTCTTCATGGAAGAAGAACTAAGGATGCGTCGGAAAGTAGTCCTACTTGGCACTACGGTGGCAAAAGAGCTTTTCGGAGATAATAATCCGGTTGGAGCGACAATTAAGATAAATCGCATAACTTTTCGGGTAATCGGTGTTCTCCCGGAGAAAGGTACGAGTATGTGGCGTGACCGGGATGATTTAGTGATCATCCCTATTACTACTGCTATGTATCGAGTTTTAGGAAAACAATATGTTGATAATATTGATGTAGAAGTAAGGGATCCCGGCTTGATGGAAGAGGCCCAGGATGCAATAAGTGGACTTATTATCAAACGCCACCGTATTAATGAAGAGGACGAAAATAAATTTGAGATCCGCAATATGGCTGAGATTCAGGAGATGGTGGAGGGCACGACCAAAACGATGAGTTGGCTTCTGGGTTGCATTGCTGCCATATCCCTTCTGGTCGGTGGAATCGGTATTATGAATATTATGCTTGTCTCGGTTACCGAACGCACAAGAGAGATAGGTCTTCGTAAGGCAATCGGGGGGCGGGCGAAAGATATAATGATACAGTTTCTTATTGAATCCGTAGTTATGACATTCAGCGGCGGGATAATCGGCATTATGTTTGGTATCGGGATAGCCGTGCTTTTGTCTATCTTTGCCGGCTGGGCAACCAAGGTCTCGTTAGCTTCAGCAGTTTTGGCAGCAGCATTTTCTATTGTCGTAGGAATAGTTTTTGGCCTCTGGCCGGCACGTCAGGCAGCCAGGCTTAATCCAATTGAGGCATTAAGATATGAGTAATTGGGAATAGGGAGATATAAACTCAAATAATGCGTGGATGTAGGGGCCGACGTCTCTGTCGGCCCGACAAAGGGTGGACACAGAGGTCCACCCCTACAATAAAATAGGTACTGAAAAATTGTAATATACCAATAGTTACGATATTCACGCATTATTTGGGATAAAAGGGTAGAAAGTAAAAATGGACAAGCTTGTTAGATTCCGGGAGATCTTTCTTGCGTTTCAGATCGATTCTATTGAGGCGGAGATGGAGGATCTCCTCAAGTCGGGCGTTTCTCCCATGGAGCATTTGATTGTATGCCAAGAATGTATGGAAGAGATAGGTGCTAAATTCGAAGCCGGAGAATATTATCTGCCCGAGCTGGTTATGGCCGGCGAGATATTCAAGAAAGTTAGCTCACGAATACAGCCTCATATTCCCACAACTGATAAAGAGGTAGCTGGCAAAATTGTCCTGGGAACTCCCAAAGGGGATCTTCACTATCTGGGCAAGGATATTTTTGGTATGCTGGCTGAAGCCAGTGGCTTTGTCGTATACAACCTGGGAGTGGATGTGGCGCCAGAAGCCTTCATTGAAAAGCTGGAAGAAACCAACGCACCAATCCTGGGAATGTCGGCACTCATTACCACCGCCTTTGCTCCAATGCAAGAGGTCATTCGTCTACTCGAGGAAAAGGGCATTCGAGAGCAGATTCATGTGGTAATTGGGGGAGGTGTGACCACAATAGACATGGTCGAAAGGTTGAAGGTGGATGCCCAAACCCGCGATGCCTACGAAGGGCTGAAGATCATCCGATCTTTCATGGATGAAAGGGAGGAAATGGCATGACTCGGCCCAAGAAGAAGATCTATAAAGAGGATCGAATGACCGCGGAGGAGCGCTTAGAGGCGGTCATCCGGCTGGAGCAGCCCGACCGGGTGCCTTTATCCATGATGCTCTACAATTATAGCCCCTTCCATGCAAATGTAAAAGCAAGTGACTATGTGCATAAGCCAAGGGTTTATATGAAAGTAATACGCCAGGTCTATGAAGACCTCGGTCCCTGGGACATTTACTATAATATCAATCCGGTCTCAAAGTTGATTTACAGCTTTGCTATGATGATGCGGTTGCTTTACCCGGGAGATGATCTTCCTGAGAATGCTATGACCCAGATAGAAGAGTTTGAATACATGCAGCCGGAAGACTATGACCGGATCCTGGATGGGAGCTTTTATTTAGCGGATACCCGCTTTCGCGCCAGGATGCTCCCTCGCTTCTGTAAGGATACCGAAGGGCTCGGGTCTATCCGACTTTGGTACAAGCTTGCGGGGGGTCTTTTAAAACAGAGGCTTTTCTGGAGCAAGGACCAGCGGTGGTGGCGAGAGCAGGGTTTGGCTATCCAGATTGGTTATCAGGCAGAAATGCCTTTTGATCTATTTTCCATGGCTCGAGCCATTGTCCCTTTTTCAATGGACCTCTTCCAGAGGCCGGAGAAGATCCGAAAAGCTGCCCTTAGGCTGGCTCCCAGCTTTGCTAAGTCGAGCATCCAGATATCACGGTCTGTGGGAGTTCCTCGGGTCCAGTGTTACTGTCACCGGACATCCAATAGTTTTATTTCTCCCCAGCAATTCGAGACTCTGGCTTTTCCCAGCATTGAGGAGATCGTCTGCCGGATTATTGACGCTGGTATGACGCCCATCCTCCACTGTGACGGAGACTGGATGAAGAACCTGAGAACGCTGCGACGCCTTCCCGCGAAAAAGATTATTCTCCAGTTAGATGGGTTAACGGATATCTTTCGCGCGAAGGAAGAGATCGGAGACCATATGTGTCTGTTTGGCGATGTGCCTGCCGAGAAACTGGCAATGGGAAGCCCCCCGGAAGTGGAGGAGTATTGCCACCGGCTGATCGAAGAAGTTGGCCGGGGGGGAGGCTTCGTCCTGGCGGCGGGTTGCGAGATCCCTTACAATGCCAAACCAGAGAATCTCCGCGCAATGGTCAAATCTGCTTATAAGTATGGATATTATGAACCCAAATAATACTGTAATGTAGGGGTTCAATGTCTCAAGGATTCCAGGGTTCAAGGATTCAAGTGGTTAATTGTTATGAGCATGTTGAAAGAAGGGGAGAAGAAACACTCGAATCCTTGAATTCTTGGCCCCTTGAACCTTTTTAAGTAAATTATGCCCGTATCCTCATTCCTCAGATAATTAAAGGTGTCTTCCATTCAGGAGGTGGAAGATGAATAAGAAAGCAAAAGAAGTTGTAAAGAAAATTATTCTTACAATTCCCAAACTCTTGAAGCTTCTCTGGCGCCTGGAGACCCACCCCATGGTGCCGGTAAAGGCTAAAATTGCTCTTCCGGCAGTAATCGTTTATGTGATTTCGCCGATTGATCTCATCCCTGATTTTATTCCCTTTGCCGGACGGCTTGACGATATCTACCTGATTATCATTGTCCTTAGATGGATTATGCGGGAGGCGGGGGAAGAAGTGGTCTACGAATGTTGGGATGGAGATAAGAAAACTCTGGATTTTATATTGACCGCACTTGACAACGTAATCGCCCTTCTGCCAAAGAGAGTAAAAGGGATACTCGACGGAAGATTCAGACCATGATCAGGCATTGTCTATTATAAATTACAGATTTTAGATTGCAGATTACAGATTTGAAATTAAAACTTGGTTGACGAGGCGTGGCTCTCTTTTCCTTGATAAAGAATTGATCTACCTTAATCAAAAACCTCAAGAAACATAGTCTACTACTCTGATTAATTGACGCAATTCACGACAGCATCAATTGACGACAGCCACGGCTAAGTTATTACTGCACCTATTCTTTTTACATTTCTTTTTTATTTACTGTCGTCTTATCCACCTTCCCTTTCATGAGGCCGTCCTGGGGGTTGAGGCAAATACTCTCTACCTGCCCCGCTAATCAACCGTTTTCGCCCTGCAGCCATGATTGGCACACAATATGCATTTGTTTCTTATTAATAGATCTTACAATCAATTCAATGGCGGAAGCCGATTGTAAGATGCACGCCGATCAGTAAGTTGCACATGAAAAAGATATTAATTGTTGATGACGATGAGATCATCCTCAAACTACTGAGCAGAGCTCTGAGGAGAGAAGGTGTGGAGTTAATTACCACTACCAGAATCAAAGAGGCTAAATACGCCATCAAGAACACTTTCCTTGACCTGGTGATTGCTGACATTCGGCTGACCGGAATGCTGAAGCTGGATGGACTTGAACTCCTTTCGTATATCCAGGAGAAAAGCCCCGGGACCAAGGTGATTATTATGACTGCGCACTGCTCCCCGGAGCTCGAAAAGGAGGTTTATCAGAAAGGCTCATATTTTTGCTTTGAAAAGCCCATTGACCTTCGGAGCTTGAATGAAGTTGTTGCAAAAGCAACCTCAGAGCAATCTGCTCGCGTTGTAAAAGTTTAATATGCCCTTAATACTGACTTGCTGTGGATACCATACATTTATAAGATATTCTTTAACTTCTTGAAATAAATAGTGTTTGAGTTAAAGAATTACTTGGCACATCTTTCGCTATTATTTAGGAAGGTTGCGAGAAAAATAATCAAAATCATCTCGGAACTACACAATGCAAGTAAGAGATAACTATAAGTTACGCATATTCCTGATAGACAATGAACCAATTGCCATCGAGACACTTCAGGCCCTCCTTACTGACCTTGGGCACGAGGTTATTACCTTCAATTCCAGTAATAATTTATTTGAAAATTCGGGGAAAGCTCCCCATTTCACGGACCTCATCTTGATTGAGCCAAATATGCCAACGGAGGAAGCCGATAAAGTGATAAGCGAAATCCACCAGCTATACCCCGAAGCGGATATTATCGTTATGACTGACTATGCTCCAGTCATTTCTTCCAAAAAGTCTATCTCTGATGGTGTGTATGCGTGCCTTAACAAACCGTTTCGCCTTGTCGAATTGGAACTACTGGTGCGACTACTATCGGAAGGCCGTGCTGACTTCAGGTACATACCCCATGTGACCAAGAATATTGGCTGAATTTGACACAGCAATCGCCTTTCTGCCAAAGAGAGTAAAATGGATACTCGACGGAAGATTCAAGTCATGAACAGCCGTTATATATATAGATTACAGATTACAGATTTGAAATTAAAACTTGGTTGACGAGGCAGAGCTCTCTTTTCCTTGATAAAGAATTGCTCCACCTTAATCAGAAACCTCAAGAAACATAGCCTACTACTCTGATTAATTGACGCAATTTACGGCAGCCGTGCCTAAATTATTGATATACTTATTTTTTTTCTATCCTCCCTTAATTTATTATTTAATTATTATCACTACTGTCCGGTTAATTATCGAATAATTTCAACTGGTTAGAAACCGGAGGCAGTTTCATTTTGCGCTCATTCATTGCAAATGCCGATAACAAGGGCTTTTGCTCAAATAGGTTCACTTTTAGAAAGTGTAACATTTTGGAAAGAGGCAGGTCAACCCTGTATCGCTCTTTGATAATCGCAGGTTCAAGGTAAACAACTTTTACCAGGGCCTCTATTCATGCATACTTGCGTGCTGTCCGGTTAAAAATATGGTATAGTTAAGGCTAAAGATAGCGTAAGTGCTTGAAATTTAACAAAATGCCTTTTGGAAAAATCTTAATCCAGAAATTTATAAAATTAAAATTAATCTAATATATCAATATGTTACAAGATTTTGAAAATAGTTAACCGGACAGCAATGAATTATTATTTAATATTGTAGGAAAAGTTTCAAATTAACTTTTATCTTGACGAAAATATGTGTTCAAGTTAATATAAAATCGTCATTATATAAGGCAAAAACATATTAAGAGGAGATAAAAAAATGAAGAACACCATTAGGAGTATTTTGCTTCCCTGCTCTATCTTGGCTCTTGTGCTTCTCCCGGCAATAATGGGCTGCGGGGAATCAGCGGAATTTACCGTGGGAGTGGTTAGGCCATTGATGGTAACCAATATCTCCCCTCCCGGAGGGGCTGATAATGTGGGGACTACAACCGGAGGGGGAATGGGGAATGAGGTCAGTGTCCAGGTCATTGTTACCTTCTCCGATGATATTGATAGGGGGACGCTTACTAATAATACTTTCTACCTCACCGGCCCCGATGGAAAAATTACTGCTACCATCAGTTATGATCCGACAGCCTTTCAAGCTACCCTCGACCCAACTACTAATCTTGCTCTTAGCACCGAGTATACATTAAATATTACTACCGGAGTGAAGCGGGCCGAGGATGGAGCTATCTTAGCTAAGGGGGTGACTTCCACTTTTAAGACCCTTGATCCTGCGAATTTGGCAATTATCAATACCATTCCTGGTAATGGGGCTGAAGATGCCGGGGTAATTACTGACGGTGGGATGGGGAATAGGGTAAGCCTCCAGATCTTTGTTATCTTTTCGGAAGGGCTCAATACCTCTTCAGTAGATTCATCTTCCTTCACTGTGCAAAAGATTGCCCCGGGTCCGGCCACGATCGTTAACGGAGTCATCAACTTTTCTTCCACCGGTCCGGCTGATCCCTGGACTACCAATAACGTTCTGATATTTACTCCCGGGGCGGAACTGGATCTGAGTGCGACCTACCAGGTGGATCTGACCACCTCGATTGAAAGCTGGCGGGCTACCGCCGAGGGGGGGCAGCTTCCTACCAATATGAGCTTTACCTTTGAGACCGCTGGCCCGCCGGACTTGCTGATAAATTATACCTCACCTTCGGGTGGAGCCGGGAATATAAATGTGGAAACGAAAATAACCGTAGTCTTTTCCGAAGGCATTAATGTTAACTCGGTCACATCCGGCTCCTTTCAGGTCAATATAACCGGCTCGGTATCAGTTCCCGGAAGCTTCAGCTTCGCTTCCTCTACAAGCCTTCCCTGGAAACTCAACGATACCGTTATCTTCACTCCTGATCCTCCGGGTCTCAGTTATAATACCGAATACACCGTTACCCTTACCACCGCGATTGAGAGTTGGCGGGCCACCGCGGGAGGGGGAAATCTTGCTACTACTACCAGCTTTAGTTTTACCACTTTGCCAGTTCCTCCGCTGAATGTAGAAAGCTCCTTTCCCGACGATGGGGAGGAAGGGGTTCTTCCTTCAGTGGAGATTCAAGTAACATTTAATGCCGATGTTGTCTCGGGTACAGTAATGGATCCCAGCAATTTCTTCGTTAGTACGACCGCTTCACCGGACGAGCCTGTTGCTGGTAGCTACAGCTACACCGCTGCTACTTTTACCGCCGGTTTTAAGCCAGATACGGACCTTAAAACTAACACTGAATACCGGATCAATGTAACCACCGATGTACTTGGTACCAAGGGTCAGATCCTTCCAGCAAATTTTGTCGCAATCTTCCATACCCGGCTGGCCAGCCTGATAAACTTTACCGAACCCGCCAGTGGGGAAACCAATGTTCCGATAAACTCCGATATCGTGGTCGACTTTACTGAGGATATCAACGACGCCACGGTTGACTCCTCATCATTTCAGGTGACTTATACCGACGATTTCGGTCAAACGATAAACATTGGGGAGATTGCCGGCTCCCAGTACATTACCAGCAGTAATGTAGTTACTTTTATCCCCGCCAGTGTTTATCAAAACTGCTCACTGAACCCGCACAAGCTTCTTTACGATACTACTTATGAAGTAACTATCTCAACAGCTCTTGAGACCATGGGTGGTGAACCCCTGGCTACTAACTATACCTTTACCTTTGAAACTGTTAGTCCTCCGGAGGTCATCCTTACCGATCCCCTCGACGGCGCTACCGATGTCCCGGTAGTCTTTCCCTCGGCTGTCTATGATGAGATAACCGTTACTTTTGACCGGGCGATGGACCTGGGCACCTTTACCTCTACCGGCAATATAGTCCTCATCGATGGCACAACCAGCGTTGGGGTAGAAGGGATCTCCATTTCTCCGGATGGCACTGCCGTCTCGCTCACCCCCTCTGTCCAGTTGAGTTATGATACCCTCTGCACTGTTACCCTGCTGGGAGGAACCTCCGGGGTGGCCGACGCCGATGGAAATTTCCTGGTGAGTGACTATTCTTTTAGCTTCACTACCTCTCCGGCAATGACGGTAAGTGTTATTCCTCAGGGTGGAGTAAAACTGCCTCATACAATCGCCGCCTATTTCAGCCGGGCGGTAGACCCCTCCTCGATCGATAATACCTCTTTCTCCGTTTTCAATCTGACCGATGGGGTGCCGGCTAATTACTTATTCTCCTACAATTTCGACTACCGGGGGGTAATCCTTGAGCTCATACCGCGTTTTGACGGGGATGAGTATTTTGTTACCATTGAGACGGATGTTAAGGATTATCTCGGAAATCCCCTGCCGGCGCAGATGGGGGTAACTATCCCCGGCGCAGCAGGGGTCGACCCTACCTGCGGCGGTTCCGGGGCAACCGATCCAATTGACCTGGCCATCCAGGTGCCCGGTGATAAAATTATTTCTGTTTTTTATAGTGATTACATTCATCCGGGCAGTGTCATTGTCTCTAATCCTCCTGTCCCAGGTTATGATACGATCTTGATCTCCCGGGACAGTACTTATATTCCAGTTGATATAGTTAATATTGCCTATCAGAACCCTGCGCAAGCTGAAACGATGATATATTTTACGGCAAAGGAAGAGTATTTCCTCGGCGGGACTGGTTATCAAGTAGAGATGACCGCGGGCGTAGCAGATATCTCGGCCAACGATTGTGGAGTGGTAAATTTCTCTTTTACCGCCGACGACCAACCACCCGTCCCGATCGGGAGTGTCACGCCGGTTCTGGTTACCGACAATATCGAGATCAGGTTTGACGAGGACATGTGCGATAATGCCAGCAAATGTTCCGGGGCTTTCAATGCCACCAACTTCACACTCAGCAACGATACTGACGGAATAGCGGTATCGGGAACCATTACTGTTGATAACTCACCAACCACCGGGGTGGACGGATACGAGAGTCGGGCAATCTTTAATCCTGACCTGCCGCTTCCCGGGGGGAAGAACTATACCTTATATCTTGAGGCATCGGTTACCGATCTCTCCGGTAATGGTCTGGACGGAAATGATAATAGTGCCAGCCAGGGTTCCCCGGTTGACGATTACTCAGTAAGCTTCATCACCGAGAACAACCCCCCGACAGTGACCCTGACCTCGCCCACGAATGGTAGTACTATTAGCTCCGCTGGGGTCAGCATTATGGTTAACTTTAGTGAGAATATCGATCCGGCCTCAGTCACCGGGAGTGTGGTAGGGGTTGACGGAAGCTTCCAGCTTGCCTACGGTGCCGGGATTCAGGTTTACGGCTGCCTCGCCGTGTCAGGCGATGTGGTTACTTTCGAGCCCCTTGATAATTTACTATCGGGCAACTTTCACACGGTCACGATCTTGGGTGGAACGAATGGAGTTACCGATCTGGGAGGTACTCCTATGGTGTTGGATGAATCTTTTAATCTCTATGTGGAATAGGGGTAAACTCAGGAGGAATTGGTTATGAAATATCTCTTTAGGGTATTAACATTCTTAGTTTTAATAGTATTAGTCTGTCTTTGCCCCTTAAGCCGGGTGTCTGCGCAGGTAGATAAGGATAAAGCGAAGGGGACAGCGAAGGAGAAGACGACGATTAAGCTTCTTTCCAAGAATAGGCGAATCACAATGGCTGCCGAAGGGGAGAAGAAGTACCTGTCAATAACCAAGCAGTCTCCGGTGGTGATCCTGGTGCAGGGGCCGTCTATTCTGAAAGTGGGTTTGCGCAAAATTATTTATTCCCAGCGTCCAGACACCCTTAAGCCCTTTAAGCTTTCGGTCATTCTGGATGGCAAGGAGAAGCGGTATCAGATCAAACCCGCTAAGTCTACTGCTTATCCGGGGGGGAAAACTTATCAGACATCCAAGGAGAATATCCTCCGTTTATCTATACCCGAGGGGGAGCATCGCTGTGAGTTTCGACTTCCTCCCACGGTGATCGGAGGTGGGGCAATAACCTTCTGGTATGAAAAGGCACCCTCAGAAAAAGTGGCCAAGAAGGTGGAGGAGAAAAAAATAGAAAAGCCCCGGAAAGAGAAGAGGAAAAAGAAGGTGAAACCACCGAGGGGGCCGGAAAAAGCGAAGAGAGAAGAGATTGGCATAAGTCTGGGCCCTCAGGTTGGTTATATCTTTTCCCTGGGAGATGTATCCAGTTTCTATCCCCAGTTGGATATAAGATACCGCCTGCCGATTCTCGATAACAACATTTGTCTTTCTTTAGCCGGGGGCTATTACGCATCGTCAGAGGAGGAGAGTCGGAATGATCCCTTCATCGGAAACTATCAGACAAAGTGGGAACTTTCGGTAATACCCTTAACCTTTAATGCCCTTTATTATCTTCCCCTGAAGTTTGTGGTTGTTCCCTATGCCGGCCTCGGAACGGGGTATTATCTGGTGAACTTTGAGTTTGAGGCTACCAAGTCCGAGGGGGCAATCTCTCCCCCCAAAGAGCTGAACAGCTCAAGCTTTGGGATGCAGTTTTTTGGAGGGGGCTCAGTAAAGCTGGGTCCAGGCAAGGCAGTGCTGGAGTTGAAATATAGCACGGTAAAGGTAACCTCGGAAGAAAGTGTAAGCACCGGGGATGTAGGAGGGATTGCTTTTACCGCAGGGTATCTTTATTCCTTTTGACGAATTAGATTGTTCCTCCAGTTTTACTACTTTTGTGAGAAGAAAGTAGTCAGCTCGTAAAGACCGTAACCTATTTTTATTTTACTCTCCCTTACTCAATAGGGATTAAAATCTGCCTTCTCAATTAAACTACTTTTCATCTAAAATCTGTAATCTACAATCATCTGTTAAACCCCAATAATGCACGAATATCGTAATTATTGGTATATTAACAATTTTTCATTACTTATTCAGGTGTAGGGGTGGACCTCTGTGTCCACCCTTTTCCGGGCCGACAGGGACATCGGCCCCTACATTAACGCATTATTTGGGTCAAAGCCCCCGCAGGGACTCCGGCCGGAGGTAGCTAAAATCAGTCATTGCCCGATCGATGAGCTGAAGCATCTGCTCTTGGTCCTGAGGCAGGGTACCACCAATAGGAAGATAATTGGAGGCGTGGTTGCTGCGGAAGATACAGTTATGCACATCAAGATTTTCTACCAGTAATCTGAGCTCCTGAAGACTTTCCTTTTTATCAATAGGCTGCCAATCTCCACCGACACTCTTCCCAAAGGTCTCTTCGAAAGGACCAAGCATCAGGGTTAAGGCACCGATATACCGGGGATCTATTTTACTACAGAGCTCTGCAGTCTTCAGGATATGTCTCCGGCTTCCAGATTTCCCTCCCAGGCCGAGAAGGACGGTTACCGACAATTCTAACCCGGCATTCGTTGCTTTCCGGCATCCTTCAATCATCTGCCCGGGTGTCGCCCCTTTATCAACTCTCTCGAGGAGCGCATCGTCCCCGGATTCAACCCCGTAATAGAGGATCTTCAGTCCATTCTCCCTGAGCTCCCTGAGCTCATCTTCACTCTTGATCAAGAGATTGCCGGGATTGGCATAAAAAGTGACCCTCTCCAGTGAGGGGAACTTAGTGTGAAGTAGTTTAAAGATCCTGAGCAAGACCGAGGTCTTGATTATCAGGGCATCTCCATCGGCAAGGAAGATCCGGGTTGCATCCGGCCACACCCGGGCGGCATCGTTAATATCCGCCTCTATCTCCTTCAGGCTCCGGATGCGAAACCTCTTCATCTTATACATTGCACAGAATTGACAGTGTATCAGCCCGCAAACCCTTTATTTATAGGGGGTTCCGGTAGCCCTACCTTTCAAATTGGAACTTAAATTGGAACTTTTGGTTAAAATCAAATTATCGTTACCACTGAAAAGAGCTAAAGTATCTTGAACATCTTGACCGCTCAAATGAGAATACCTTAAAGCCATTGCCGGAGTCCTCCAGTTCCCGGCGGCCATTAAAGCTTGCAAGGTTGCTCCCCTTTTTGTTAGCTGGCTCGCAAACGAGTGTCGCAAACTATGGAAGCAAAAATGTTGTAACCTGTCCGGCGGATTATCGTTTAATATCCCTGCCTCACGCAAAGCTCTTTTGAGATAATGTCTCAGGTCTTTAAATGGTTTCTTAGTTTTTTTGTTTACAAAAAGATATTCCGGGCTGGTCTCTCTCAGTTTCTTTAGCTCGGTAATGAGTCTCTTATCAAGTATGTAAGTTGTGAAAGGCTGAGCGTTCTTGCTTTGTTCACCGGGGATATTTATTTCAATAATTTCTCCATACTTGATATTGTCAATAACATTCAAGTTATCATTCCATCGTAAAGATAACAGATTCCCCTTCCGCAAACCTGTCGCAAGTGCTGTAATTAAAACCAGCCCCTCTGTCTTTTTTTCTTCATAACAGAATTTTTCTAAGAGCTCTATTTCAAACGGTTCAAGGTAGGTTAGCCGTTTAGCCTCTCGAAGCCCTACTTTACCAACTGGATTCTTTGTTACCTCTGGCAATTCCCATTCGTTGATTGCAACATTAAACATTCTTTTCAAACAACATAGCTCTCTAAGGACAGTCCCCGGCTTAACAACCTTCAATCGTTGTATTCGATACTGGTCAACATCACGCCTTTTGATATTAGTGATCAATGTATTCCCAAAAAAGACACTTAGTTGTTTAAACGAATACTCATCACGCCAAGCCGACCGCTCACCCTTCATTAGTTTTTTCCATTCAAGGTATTGATTTAAAACATCTTGAAAAGATAATGACCGGCCTATCCGGGATTGCTCTTTTTTCTTACAGATTGAGCACACACCGGTTGCCCGCTCCTTGATTCGTTGCTCCTCTAACCTATTAGCGGTCTTTTTATCAACACACCGCTCACGATGTCGCTGGCCGTGAATGCAAACATAGTCAAGGCTGAAATACTTATCCCATCCCTTCCGTGCTTTAATTCTTCTCATGTCCCCTCCCTTGTTTTTTCTTTTTATCTATTTTAATGTATCCAATGCCCGACTCTTCCAATTCTTTTTTAAATCCCCATTTGATAACTTGTCTATC
>SDBT01005660.1_pt1 | contig 20899 bp, 18 predicted proteins | sample 2277101 | NCBI WGS metagenome assembly SDBT01 (sample SAMN10404973, study PRJNA504765) | marine sediment metagenome | isolation source: marine sediment core GS10_PC15, 103 cmbsf | place: Arctic Ocean: Southern Knipovich Ridge | collected 2010
CATCACGGCGTTCGGATTACGGATTCTGCGCTTGTTGCCGCCGCGACTTTGTCGAATCGGTACATTACCGACCGGTGGCTGCCGGACAAGGCCATCGATTTAATCGATGAGTCAGCTTCGAAGTTGCGGATTGAAAATGACTCGCTGCCGGCCGAACTCGACAGTATTCGCAGAAAGATTGTCCAGTACCAGATCGAGCGAGAGGCGCTGAAGAAAGAAAGCGACGACGCCAGCAGGGAGCGGCTGAAGAATGCCGAAAAAAATTTGGCCGAACTGCAGCAGCGGGACAAGGAACTCACGGCACAATGGGAAAGTGAAATGGGCGACATCGACCAGATCAAAACTCTCAAAGAGAGAATTGAAGATGCTCATAATCAATTCGAAGATGCCCAGCGTAAAGGCGACCTGGAGACCGCGGCGCGCTTAAAATACGAGACGATTACAAACTTGAAAAAAGAGATGGAGGAAAAAGAGGCCCAGCTTTCAAAATCCGACAAGGCGATTATCCACAACGAAGTCACCGAAGAGCACATCGCCGGGGTTGTTTCGAAGTGGACGTCAATACCCATTGCGAAATTATTAAGTGGAGAGCGCGAGCGCCTGATGAAAATGGAGGATGCGATTCGCCGGCGAGTGGTCGGTCAGAATGAAGCCGTAGCGGCACTTTGTAATGCCGTTCGCAGGAGTCGCTCGGGATTAGGCGACCCGAGCCGGCCGATAGGGACATTCCTGTTCCTCGGCCCGACCGGCGTGGGCAAGACCGAGCTTTCAAAAGCGCTCGCGGATTTTCTGTTTAACGATCCGCACTCAATGGTTCGGGTCGATATGAGTGAATTCATGGAGCCGCATTCTGTCGCCCGGCTGATCGGTTCGCCGCCGGGCTACGTTGGTTTCGAAGAAGGAGGGCGTCTGACCGAAGCGGTCCGGCGAAAACCCTACTCGGTGATTTTGCTGGATGAGATCGAAAAGGCCCATCCGGACGTCTTTAACGTGCTGCTGCAGGTCTTCGACGACGGCCGGCTGACCGATGGAAAAGGCCGGACCGTCGATTTCAAGAACACCGTCATCATTATGACCAGCAACATCGCCAGCCACCAAATCCAGCAGCTTACCGAAGAATCCGGCGCCGACTGGGAGATCGAGGCCCACGTCAAAGATGCGCTGAAGCAACTCTTTAAGCCGGAGTTCCTGAATCGGATCGATGAAATAATCGTCTTCCACATGCTCGGCAAAGAGTACCTGCGGAAGATTGTTGATATTCAACTGAATTATCTGGCTGAGCGTCTTGACGGCCGCAACATCCAGGTCGAATTCACCGACAGTGCCCGAGAACAAATCATGGACGAGGGCTACGACCCGGCTTTCGGCGCAAGACCGATCAAGCGCACGATCCAGCAGCAATTGGAGAATCCGTTAGCCGCCGAACTTTTGGCCGGCAAATTCGCTGACGGCGACAAAATCAGAATAAATGCCGACGGCCACAGATTCTCATTTGAGAAGATCAAGTAAGTAATAATGTGTTAACGTCTCACTGTTGGATCCACAGTAGAGGATGTACTTATATGGGCCTGAGTTATTTGAACTCCAGAGAAGTTACTATCCTTCACTTTGACCTTGCCATGTTTTACATTTACAGCTCTGTGAATGGCTTCTAATATCGGATTGCCTCTCTCCAACACCACAATCCTTGAAATGGACAGAAGTTCGTCGGGCTCAAGCCGTTCCTGAATCTCCTTCGCCAAATATGCTAAACCTTCCTTCTTATCAGCGTCCAGCCAGAGAGTCGATACAAGAAGATCCCACTTGTCCTCATCTTGAGCATCTTCTCGAAGGAACAACCCAAATAAAGAGAAATCTCCTTTTTCGTCGGATAATTCACGCTCCAACAACGCGAGTTTTTCAAGTGTTTCCTCTTTCATAAGACACTCAACAATTTTTTTGATGATTCAATCATCAACTCAGCCTCTTGTTTATTTGCACTTCCAATTGGTTTATAACGTATTTCAGGATCCCATTCGGCCACCACCGACCACTCAGCGAGGAAGTTCGTCTTAATTTTTTGTTCCCTTCCTGAAAGACTGAGTAACACTCCCAAATTATGAGTTCTGAAACTCTGGTAGTTGGCAAATTCCCTCCTCGTTGAGGGGTATCCAGACCAACCTAAAGTTCTGCATATTCTTTCTTTCAAGGCAATCTCGACTGCATAACCACACAAATAAATGGCCCCATCGGATCGGTGCGATTTGAGCAGAATCTCACCATCTTTAATTCTGGCTTGGGCAATCTTTGTTAAGTCGGATCTATTAAGCATCGCCTTTTTCTATAGTAACTCTTAGCCAATATTTCAAGTACCACAATAGTATATATGTCGATAGCCACTGTCAAGTTATTCATAACAAATTCACATTTGACAAAGTAGAAAGTGCCGACGGATTTTCACATAAAGGCATAGCCTTAAAAATAATCTTCACTAAAGCAGGAAAATTGTCTATCCTATACTGCCAACACAATTGATTACCGAAGTTAAAAGGTGTTCAGCAATGAATAGAAGAGAATTCTTAAAATTAACTGGCAGTACAGTTGTAGTATTTGCACTGCATGGAGGTACCGCCGAGACATCGGCTCCCGATACAGCGCTAAGGCCGAACTTCCTTTTTGTCCTCGCCGATGACTTGGGCTGGTCTCAGGTAGGCTGCTACGGCAGCAATTTTTATGAGACCCCCAATATAGACCGGCTCGCACTCGAAGGGATGCGGTTCACAGATGCCTATGCCGCGTGTCCGGTTTGCTCGCCGACCCGGGCCAGTATTATGACCGGCAAATATCCGGCCCGTCTGCATCTGACGGATTTTATTGCCGGCGGCAGATTTCCTTACGAGAAATACAACCAGCCAAAATGGCAGAAATATTTGCCGCTGGAAGAAGTAACGATTGCGGAAGTCCTCAAGACCGCGGGCTACGCTACCGCCAGTTTCGGAAAGTGGCATCTGAGCATCGACAAGAAGCCGCCTAAGAGCCTGCCGTTCAACCCGGACAAACAGGGCTTCGACGAATATTTTGTCACCTACAAACCGTCTTCCAGAACCGATCCCGAAAGCGATGCTCACAACGTGGAAGCAATTACTCAAAAGTCGCTGGAATTCATGGAAAGACATAAGGACGAACCCTTCTTTCTCTATGTCACTCATAACACGATACACGCCCCGGTTATGGGTAAAAAGAAGCTCGTTCAAAAATACAAGAACAAACCCGGCTCCGATTTGCCGCAGAACAATCCTGCCCTCGGGGCGATGATTGAGGATCTCGACGACAGCACGGGCAGACTGCTAAAGAAACTGGATGAGCTGAAAATCACCGACAAGACCATCGTTATTTTCTTTGGTGACAACGGCGGGCTGGAAAGAGATGCCAAACAAACCCCCTTGCGCAGCGGCAAAGCCAATCTGTACGAAGGCGGCATAAGAGAACCTCTGATTGTCCGCTGGCCGGGAATTGTAACGCCGGGCAGCACTTGCAGCGAACCGGTCACCAGTGTGGATTTCTTCCCGACCTTTCTGGAGATTGCCGGCGTGAAAGACCAAGCGAAAAAGCCAATCGACGGCGTAAGCCTCGTGCCGGCCCTTAATCGAAGCGGCACACTTAACCGCCGGGCCATTTACTGGCACTATCCCCACTATCACGGCAGCAGCATCGGTCCGTGCGGCGCCGTCCGCGCAGGCGATTATAAGCTGATCGAATGGTTCGACGAGAGCATTTGCGGCCCCGGCAACGAATTCGAACTGTACAATCTCAAAAATGACATTGGCGAGCAGAACAACCTGGCGAAAAAAATGCCGGAAAGAGTTGGACAATTGAAAAAAATGCTCTCTAATTGGCGAAGTGAAGTAAACGCTCAAATACTGACGCCGAATGCCAATTACAATCCCCAAAAGGCCAAAAAGTCAGGGGAGCGAAAATGAACGATGGAAAGCTGAACGGGCACCTGTTCAGGCGGTAATGTGAAAGGAGTCATTACATGTCAAAGCTCAAACGGATGCGGCGAAAACGTGTCGCCCAGAAAAAGACCAATATCCGCCTAATGTCATTGCACGGCGGGATGAGTGAAGCGCCTGGGTCTGGTAAATTATTGAAACGGATGGTCAGAGATCACCATGACGTTCTGCAGAACATCGAGTTCATTTTTACCTCTCAGTATCGTGAGGATCGCCGTATCGACGACCGCATCGTTGCAGATACCTTAAAAGCAGCGATTCACGATGAGGTACCGGAGGATGGCCATGCTCAATTGTTGAACGAGGGCTTGGAAGAAATGCGCGAGTTCCGTTCTGACATATCGGACGAGATATGGCGGGACGGCCTGCGAACCGTCCTGCAGTCGGTCCATAGGCATTCCAACTTAAGACCGGGCGAACGAGAGTATCTTAACTTCGTATGCGATTTTATTTTGTGATTAGCCCCGACCTGAAACGTTGTTGCTAATTCTGCCGGCGGGATGATTCCGCTAAAGCCTAATGCCTGTATAATACAAGCTCTCGTTACGAATCGATTACATCGATTCCGGCCCTTACAATTCCAGGAGTTTGTTTCTGCCGCCTAAGAAAATGACCCAAACGACTACGGTCAGCCAATGGATAATGATGGGTGTCCAGAGCGAACGTGAGAGCACGTATGAAACACTGCACGTAATGCCCAGCAGGGTGACAATCAGCAGAAATGCCGGATTCAGGAACAGGGCCGTTGCGGTGGTGTTGATCGTCAAAGCATTGGCGGGATGCCACAGGACAAATGCCACCGTGCTCAGAATGATATAAGCAACGATTCTGCTCTTGCTCTTGGTGACGGCATTGTTGGGGATAAGGATTCCGCGGAAGAATGCCTCTTCGAGCAGAGATGGAAAAATGAAAAGGCTGAACGGCAGCACAATCGACATTGGATAATCAATGACGCCCACCGAGAACAGCCCGGCGTGAAAACCGATGGCCAACGATGCACAGAGATAAACCGGTATGGGTATCAGGCTCTTGAGCGGCGCTCTAAAGGGCGAAATCCTTAGGCCTTGCAACAGATTGTTTTTAAGATACACTAACATTGTTTTCGATAAAGACCGGCCGGGCCGGCTGTCCGTGACATCGCACAACCAATCCACACGAATGAATTATTCTACTATAATCAGAAGTAAATCACAGCAATTCTGTGAAAATAGAATCATGCCGGATGAAAAATTTCAGGAGCTGAATCGATCAGTTGGAAGGTGTTTCCAAAGAGCTTCAGAACACTTTGTGGACGATGGACTTTGCATCGGAAGATTTGCTGGAGAATGCGGATCTTTAGGGGATTTTTAGCAGCAGGTCTACAGCCTTGATTAACAAGCAGAAGAGACTCAAAACTCGGGGCGTTCTGCCTTTAAAGATTCATCGGGATACCTCGGTCCCGCAGATATTCCTTCATTTGTTTTATTGTATAGTTTTCGAAGTGAGTGATTGAGGCCATCAGTACCGCATCCGCGCCGCCGTCAATGATGGCGTCGTATAGATGTTCGAGCGTTCCCGCCCCTCCGGAGGCGATTACAGGGATATTGACGGCATCGGTCACCGCTTTATTAAGTTCGTTGTCGTAACCGGCTTTTGTGCCGTCGGCGTCCATGCTGGTAAGCAGAATTTCGCCGGCGCCCAATTCTTCGCCGCGGGCCGCCCATTCGACTACGTCGATGTCGGTCGGCTCGGAGCCGGCCTTTACGCAGACATGCCATTTGCCGGGGCGGTCCTTCGACCGGCGGGCGTCAATCGCAAGCACAACGCATTGGTTTCCAAAACGCTGCGCAGCTTCGGCGAGAAGATTTGGATTGGCGACAGCAGCGGTGTTCACCGAGACTTTTTCCGCCCCACTTCTGAGGAGTTCGTCAATTTGCTCGACGGTTTGGATTCCGCCGCCGACAGTAAACGGGATGAATACATTCTCGGCAACCTTCTCAACCAGCTCGACAATCGTCTTGCGAGAGCGAATCGTCGCGGTTATATCGAGGAACACAAGCTCATCGGCGCCTTCGTCGCTGTATCGTGCGCCCAGCTCTACGGGATCGCCTGCATCGCGAAGGTTCAGAAAATTGACGCCCTTTACTACGCGGTTATCTTTAACATCAAGACAGGGAATAATTCTTTTTGTCAGCATATGTTATCGTTAACCATAAAACCTCGCCTAAAAGGTGGGGCTAAATATTTAGTTCTTATTTTCTTGTTTTTTGCAAATATCGGCGAAATTGTGCAAAACTTTCAGGCCGGTTTTTCCGCTCTTTTCGGGATGAAACTGGGTGCCGTATATGTTAGCCTTCTGCACGGAAGCAGCCAGTTCGAAGCCGTAATCGGCATAGGCGATTTTTGCCCCGTCGTCTTCTACCTCGGCACAAAACGAGTGCGCGAAATAAAAGTGTTTTTCATTTCCAAGTCCGGCGAATAAATCCATATCTTCCGGCAGTTCGACCAAATTCCAGCCCATGTGGGGAACCACCCGGCCGGGCGGGATGGGGCCGACGTTGCCGCTCACCAGGCCAAGGCCTTCATGCCGGCCGTATTCGCTGCTCGACTCGAAGAGCATCTGGTAGCCGACGCAGATGCCCAGCAGCGGCTTGCCGCCCAAAGCCATGCTCTTAATTAACCCTGCAAGGCCCCCCAGGGCGCTGATTGCATAGCCGAAGGCCGCAACACCGGGTAAAACTATGCCGGTGGCGTTTTCAATGATCCCGGCTTCTCTGCTAAGCTTCGCCTCGCAGCCGATATGCCTGAACGCGTTGCAGACGCTCTTTACATTTCCTACGTTATAATTAATAACTACGATCATAATTAATATTGACTATCTACTCTCAACCGTATATTGTTTAGAGGACTAATGCTGATCAAATACCGAAAACCAATGATAAATAATAAATGGCGAGGAGTAAATAACAAATGTGTGGCATAGTAGCATATCTTGGTAAAAAAGCCGCCCAACCGATTCTTGTAGAAGGATTGAAGCGGCTGGAATACCGTGGTTACGACTCGGCAGGGGTGGCGCTGCTGGGCAGCGGTGCGATAAGAATCCAAAAGACCAGCGGAAGAATCAACGCTCTGGAGGAGATACTGGACGAACCTGACGCTGCCGAGACATTTGGCATCGGCCATACGCGCTGGGCTACTCACGGAGAGCCGAACACCGTTAATGCACATCCGCATCTGGACTATACCGGCAAAATCGTTGTCGTTCACAACGGTATAATCGAAAACTACGGAACACTGAAGACGTGGCTGCAAAATGAGGGGGCGGAATTTGCGAGTGAAACCGATACCGAAGTGATAGGAAGCCTTATCGGCTATTTTTATTCAAATTGCAGGGACGATGAGGAACAAACACCCCTCAACGGCCAGAATAAATTTGAATGGGCCGTCCAGCGGGCCCTTCAGGAGCTGCACGGCACGTTCGGCCTGGCGATTATTTGCTCTGATTTTCCCAATATGCTAATCGGAGCCAAAAAGGGAAGCCCGCTGATTTTGGGTGTCGGCGATAACGAATACATCCTGGCCTCGGATGCGGCGGCAATTGTCGAGCATACTACCCAGGCAATTTACCTGGCCGACGACGAGATGGTGACTATCGGCCCGGATGGATTTCATACCAAGACGATTGGCAATGTCACTGTCAGCAAGGACCTTCAGCAGATCGAATTTTCGTTAGAGCAAATCGAACTGGGTGACTTCCAGCACCACATGCTCAAAGAGATTTTCGAGCAGCCCAGGGCCCTTAAGACCTGCATGGGCGGTCGAATCGACAGCCGGAACCACAGAATCAGACTGGGCGGCATAGATTCGTATCTGCGTGATTTGACACGTACCAAGCGACTGATCCTGGCCGCCTGCGGAACCGCATTCCACGCCGGCCTGGTTGGAGAGTTTTTGTTCGAGCGGTTGGCGCGTATCCCGGCGGAAACCGAATACGCCAGTGAATTCCGGTATCGTAATCCGATCATCGAGGACCGCACCGTCGTTATAGCGATAAGTCAGTCCGGAGAGACGCTCGATACTTTAGCCGCGGTGGAAGAAGCCAAAGAGCGGGGAGCAAGAGTGCTCGGAGTCGTCAATGTCGTTGGCTCGTCTGTCGCCCGAGCCACCGATGCGGGGATATATTTGCACGCCGGCCCGGAGATTGGCGTAGCCAGCACAAAAGCCTTTACGGCACAGGTTGCGGTCCTGACAATGCTGGCTATCGAATTAGGCAGAAGAAAACACATCAGCAGCGATGAGGCCGACAGGCACATCGACGAACTTTCCCAAATCCCGGATAAGATAAGCACAATACTGACGCAGTCCGAACAGATCAAGGAAATTACGGCGGCAAATATCGATAAGGACAACTGGCTTTTCCTGGGCAGGGGCTTTAATTATCCGGTTGCTCTTGAGGGAGCATTGAAACTCAAGGAGATAAGTTATATTCACGCCGAGGGCCTGCCCGCTGCGGAGATGAAGCACGGCCCGATTGCCTTGATTGCCGATGGTATGCCGTCGGTTTTTATCGCTACCGCCGGGCCGCAGTACGAAAAGATTATGGGTAACATCGCCGAAGTCCGCGCCCGGGGCGGCAGAATTATCGCTGTCGCAACCGAAGGCGACCAGAACATTGCCCAACACGCCGACCATTTGATTACGATTCCTGATGCTCCGGAGTTCCTCCAGCCAATGTTAGCTGTCGTGCCGCTGCAATTGTTAGCTTATCATGCCGCCGTGCTCCGCGGCCATGATGTTGACAAGCCCCGCAATCTCGCAAAAAGTGTTACGGTCGAGTAGGTCGTGGAAAATCGACGTTCAATTCATTTTGGATTTACGCTTATAGAGTTGCTTGTGGTCATAGCGATCATCGCGCTGCTGCTGTCGATTTTGATGCCGTCGCTTCGAAAAGTTCGATCCATCGCGAGGCGGGTGGTCTGCACACATAACCTCAAGCAGATCCATTTGGCGGTAGAGCTGTATCTCAACGGAAATGATAACACCTATCCCTGTGCCCAGGATCCTGTCTCAACCGATCCGTCCTACTGGTTATGGATGGGGCGCGGCTGGCGATCCTTTGTCGAGCCTTATCTGGGCGGTCATATCGATGCGAATAATCCTTCGGTCCTGTTTTGTCCGGTGGACCGCACGGCGAAAGAAAAATATGAGTCCACGAGTTACTCCTACTCGATGGCTTTTTACCACAGCCCCGAGCAGATAGACAGCATGAGCAACCCGGCCGATACTTACGGAGCGAATCCTCAGCCGTCTATACCGCAGCGAAGCATGAATGTAGCCAAACCTTCCGGCAAGATTATCATGGGTGAGTGGCTGAGTAATCATTCACCCATAGATGACGATGGCGGATGGTGGTGCTGGGAAGGTTCTCGGAACTACCTGTTCGTCGACGGGCAGGTCAGCTTCCTGGAGGCCAAAGAGATTCGCCCGGCCCGGGATGAGTTTCCGGATGCGAATTTAACAATCCGAGGAATAAAAGGACAGGACTGGCCGCCATAAGTACAAAACAATTCTTCCAGTTGAATAAGACTTTTGTGGGCCGCTATTAATGCTTCGAAATCGAATATTATCGGTTGTTTGGAGAATTGACAATCCGGCCGGATAGAAGGCAAGGGCGATCAAATCAATGCTTTATTACAAAGCAACTTTATTTGATTGCGGTAGATTACGCTTGTTAAAGTCACCAGTACTCTATACAGGTCTGATAGTGATTACTGTCCTGTAACCTTTAACATAGTCAGAATAACTAACAGACCGAGTACAAGCAAAGCGGCTCTTAATACTCGCATGAGTTGTGTTTTGGGCTCGATGAACTTCCATACAAAGGCCCAAAGAGCCGCGATAAGCGATATGCGTAAAACAATAAATACAAGGCTTCTGAACATATATTCACAATACCCTATTTTAACATTTAAGTCAAGTAAAAAATACCCCATTTTAACATATATATTAATTAAGAAATGAGTTGGTACCCGGCACAGCCGGTCATTCGGCATCGGTATTTATCCACAAATGTTTGGCTTTTTAGTTTTCTGCAACTTTCTGTATTATATAAATCGACGGCGATAAAAAAGTACCAAAACTATTCACGGAATTCCTCATGGATTTATCACGCCCTTAGGGTAGTCGAATAACTATTGTTTCAATACTGATAAGCAGTTTTTGCGATATGTTTGGTCGAGGTAATGGATGGCTATGTGTATTTTCACCGCTGGGATGTGTCACCTATTTTGGCTATAAATATTAAAGTAATTTGAAAAGACAAGCCGAACAAAGGGAAAGTGCGTAGATGTCACTAATTAACTGTTTTTTTTAATACTCTAATAGGAGAGTTGAAGATGCATTATCTTGAGGAAGTAAAGAAATGGCTTGGTGAGATTACCGAAGTTTTCCTGCTCCTGGTCGCCCTGGGGATTATAGCTCATATCCTTTTCGGCGAGGCAGTTCCTTTCGTTGGAAGTGTCGTTCCCAATCTCACCGCACTAATTGCGGACCTGGGCGAAAACGGGCTCGTTGGATTGATCGCATTGGCGGTTATTCTATACCTGTTCCAAAGAAGGAAAGTTTTGGCCCACCAGCAGCAGTAAGACAGTAAGACGTTCGTTTGTAAAGATTGGACTTCACGGAGCGTAGATGCTACGCTCCGTGTTTTCTTTTCTTCCATTAACGCGACAAGTGTGTTGTCAGGTTGTTCTTTTCCAACATCCAACACGCTTATTTCAACAGGGTGAGCATTACGAGACGAACGTCCATTACCTGCTTGCCCGGAACATCCAGGGCACTTAGCGTCAACTCGCCCCGGCCCTTTTCCAATCGAAATGTCCCCAGGCCAAGCGGCCGGAAGTCCTTGACGTACGACTCACTGCCTCGATCGACACGGTCGAATTCGGCGCCCACTGACGGCGGATCGTGCGGCTCGGTCACTTTTCCCCGAATACAGCTTTTATTGAAAGCCAGTTCGACCGTTGAGCCGACGTCGTCCTTCGGGCAGGTATAGAAAACCACCGCTTCATATTGCCCGGCGTTTGCCACCTTGATGTCCCATGTGATCTTGTCTTCTTTGTCGGTCCAATTCGTGAAGTATGAGCAATTTGGTGCTCTGGCGCTTCGGCGAACGTTACCGTGTGGAATGCCATCGCGTGCGGGCAAAAGTGTTGCCGGAAACTCGGGGTAACCGACAGTGAAAGGTCGATCATCCTTTCGTGATTTTGGCAACACTTCCTGTCTCCACTTGGCAACGGCTTTCCTTAGCCTGGCGGCGATCTTTGGTTTGTCCTTCGAGATGTCATGGTCTTGTCCGGGATCGGCCTGCATATCGAAAAGCTTGCCGGTATTATCGAGCCGGTAACGCTGCGTGCGGACGCTGACTCTGCCGTTTTGGTGGGAGAAGATCATTCGGTCCGGCCAGTCTTCTGTTTCTTCGAAGAGAAGCGGCTTGATGCTGACGCCGTCGAGGGGCTTGGTGCTAACGACCGGAATCCCGGCCATGTCGGCCAGCGTAGGAAGCAGGTCGATCGCGCCGGCAATTTGTGATACCTTTGTCTTCGGTTTGATGTGTCCGGGCCAGCGAATAACGCAGGGGACACGAACACCGCCTTCGTCGGTCGAGCCCTTGCGTCCTTTCATACCGCCGTTCCACCGCCAGCTATTTGGCCCGTTGTCGCTGAAATAAATGACGATAGTATTGCCGGCGAGCTTTAATTCTTCGAGCTTCTGCAGAACGCGTCCCACGTTCCAGTCGATATTCTCGCACATCGCCAGGGCGCAGCGTGTTTTGTCGATCTGTTCTTTTTCCGGGTCGCGGTTTCTCATGCCGAGCGGATGATTCCTGAACTCTTCCCAGAAACGGTCGGGCACCTGCATCGGCGAGTGCGGTGTATTGAACGGCATGTAACAGAAGAACGGCCGGTTCTTGTTTTGCTCGATAAACGCCAGCGCGTGGTCGGTCAGATCGTCGATGATGAATCCCTTTCCTCTGACGATTTTGCCGTTATGTTCGAGGATAGGATCGAAGTAGTTGCCCCAGTGGCCCGAGCAGAAGCCATAATACTCGTCGAATCCGCGGCCGTTAGGATGGTAGGGGTATTGCGTGCCGTTGTGCCATTTACCGAATGCCGCCGTGGCGTAGCCCGCCGACTTGAAGGTGTCGCCGATTGTCTTTTCATCGACGTTCAGTCGCTCGGCTCCGGTCGACACACCGCGAACGCCCCCGCGCGGGTGGTATCGCCCTGTGAAGAACTCGGCCCGCGTCGGAGCGCAGACGGCACAGACGAAGAACCTCTCGAACATGGCCCCGTCCCGAGCTAAGGAATCGATGTTTGGCGTCTCGATGTTGAGGTTTCCGTGGAGCCTCAGGTCGCCCCAGCCCTGGTCGTCGCTCAGGATGACCACGATGTTAGGTCGCTCCTTTGTTTGAGACGCTTGCCCGCGAAATGGAACCATTGCTGCAAACGTGCCAGCGCACGCACCTCTTAAGAAATCACGGCGAGTCAGTTGCGAATGCTTCATTGTCTTGTCTCCTCTAAGTTCTCAAATACGCATCGGCAATCATCATAAACTCTGGGGCGCCGCCGTTCAACAGCTTTTTCCGCTGATTCGGCTTTGAGAGCCTGCTTGACTTAAGAGTGCCTGGTAGCGACAATGAAGCAAAAGTCGTCTTGTCAGAATTCATTTGAAGGGATTACAAAATGATTAAGCTATGTAAAATTTTGATATCTATATTGATTTGCACCACAGGCTGCTCAACAGCTTATACAGTGCATGTTAATGGATTTTCCGAACTCGACCAACCGATCAGAGATAAGACATCAATCTATGTGACGGTGGATCCGAATTCCCAGAATCCTATCTTCGATAAGGAAATCAAAGCCAAGATTGAGATGCTTTTAAAATCGCACGGTTACATCCCGGCTCCTAACATCGAGCAGGCCGACTATCGGCTTGCCTTCCATGTGGGATTGGATTCGCACAGGGTAACAGGCTACACGCCGCTCCATCGTCCTTTTATAGGTTTTCACGACAGATATTGGGGAGATTATAGTTTTGGCTACACGAGTTATGTCCCGTATTTCGACACGCTTTACGACCAATGGCTCGTAATGAAGGTCTTTGTCCCCGACCGCGCTGATGCTTCGCAGGCCGGGAAGGTTGTCTGGATTGGTGAAGTTATGACCGATACAAGCGTTGCCGATCTTCGACATGTGGTCAACTATCTGCTGATCGCAGGCTTCGAGTATTTCGGCGTGGATACAAAGAGGCAAATGGCCCTGACAATAAGCCCCGACGATCCCAGAATAATCCGGATTTCCAGCTTCAGATAGCCCCGATTTCAGCCATTTTTTCGGGCTGATAATAACGAATTACGAATCGGCCAAACTTTCAAGGGACTTTTGGTTTGAAGCGGGTGCCGGTTTCTGATGCTCGTTAGGTGGAGCAAAAACCAGTATGTCTCTCGCGTATTCTTTTCAATTATCTTTGTTATACGTGTTTTAGCGGATTCAATTCTTCATTATGGCTTTTTGTAATACTTCATGGCGTCGGGGAGGAGGTCTTTCAGGTTCTGGATTCTGGTTTGGTCGGCGGGATGGGTGCTCAGGAACTCCGGCGGTTGGGCTCCTTTCTTTTGTGCAGCCATTCTCTGCCAGAAGCTAATGGACTCTTCGGGATTGTATCCTGCCATCGCCATGAAGACCAGGCCCAGATGGTCTGCCTCGCTTTCGTGGACCCTGTTATAGGGAAGCAGCACACCGACCTGTGTTCCTATGCCGTAGGACTGCATGAACAGGTTCTTCGTTTGCTCGGGGCGGTCTTTCAACGCGGTCGATAATGCTACGCTACCCATCTGCACAAGCAGGCCATGGCTCATTCGTTCGGCTCCGTGCTTGGCGAAGGCGTGGGCGATTTCATGGCCCATGACAACCGCCAGGCCGGTTTCGCCCTGCGCTATTGGTAAGATGCCCGTATAGACAACTACTTTTCCGCCGGGCATGCACCAGGCATTGATGTTGGGGTCCTCCACCAGATTGAATTCCCATTCGTAGCCTGCCAATTTGTCCAGGATGCCGTTCTGTTCGCAATACTGCTCGACGGCATTTTGGATTCTACCGCCGATGCGCTTGACCATTTGTGCTTGTTCGGTGTTAGTGCTGAGCTTGTGCTTGGAAAGAAATTCACCATAAGATTGAAAGCTCATCGAATTCATCGTCGAATCGGGAACAATATTAAATTGTTTTCTACCGGTGATTTCGACCTCTGTGCAGCCGGATAGCAATAACAGAATTCCGGACAGAACGACCAGTTTTGATTTCAAAGAAACTTTCATAATATTTTCCCCTTTCTTGATCAGGTATAGCGATATTTTTCCACAAACGCAGCAGTATATATTTAAGCTGGCAGTATCATGCTTTTACAAGCGTTTTTTCGCTAACGTTCTATTATTTTTCGTTGATTTCGTTTTTGATTTCGTTCAGCAGATTGATTGCTGCTATGGGAGTCAGATTGTTCACATCGGTGGAGGCGAGTTTTTCCAATACAGACTTGTTTTTCTCTACGAAGAGAATGTCTTTGTCGGATTCTTTCGTTTTATGACGAGATAGGTGTTCGCCGGAGGCTTCTTTTTGGAAGGTGCTTTCGAGCTCATCCAGAATTTCTTTTGATCTGTCCAGGATCGTTTTCGGCACGCCAGCCAATTTGGCGACGTGAATGCCGTAGCTTTTGTCCGTTCCGCCGGGCAGAATCTTGTGCAGGAAGACGACCTCGTCCATCCATTCTCGCACGGCCACATTACAGTTCTTAACGTTCGCAAACAGCTCGGACAATTCAGTCAGCTCGTGATAGTGCGTGGCGAACAGCGTCCGGCACTTCAGCTTGTTGGCAATGTGTTCGGTGATTGCCCATGCCAGAGAGAGCCCATCGTATGTGCTTGTACCGCGGCCGACTTCGTCGAGAATGACGAGCGATTTAACCGAGGCGTTGTTTATTATGTTTGCCGTCTCGGTCATTTCGACCATGAAGGTCGATTGGCCGCGGACTAATTCATCCGAAGCGCCTACGCGAGTGAAGATTCGATCGACCAGGCCGATTTCGGCGTATTTAGCTGGAATGGAAGAGCCAGTCTGCGCCATCAGCACCAGCAGAGCGACCTGCCGGATGTAGGTGCTTTTGCCGGACATATTCGGGCCTGTAATCACAAGAATGTCACCTGATGCGTCGCCGAGCTCGACGTCGTTCGGCACGAATTCCGCGCCAAGGGTCTCGGCCACGACCGGATGCCTGCCTTCGTGAATAATAAGCTGACCGCCATCGCTGAGCTTCGGCCGGATGTAATTTCGCCGCTTGGCCAGATATGCAAGAGCTGCCAGGCAGTCGCATTGAGCGACGGTTTCGGCAAGGGCCTGGAGCCGGCCGACGTACTGGGCCGATTGGCGGCGGAGCTGGTCGAAAAGCTGCTGTTCTAATTCGAGCGCCTTTTCATCGGCGCTTAGGGCCTGGGTCTCATACTCTTTAAGCTCATCGGTAATGTAGCGCTCGGCGTTTTTTATCGTTTGCTTGCGGACATAATCGGCCGGAGCCTTGTCCGCTGCCGAGTGGTTGATCTCGATATAGTAGCCGAAAACCTTGTTATAGCCGATCTTCAGATTTGCGATGCCGGTTCGTTCGGCTTGTTGCTTCTGGTAATTTCGCAGCCAGCTTTGGCCGTCTTTGGAGATCGAGCGCAGCCGGTCGAGTTCTTCGGAAAAGCCCGCTCTGATGACGCCGCCATCGCGAAGGTGTGAGGGCGGTTCCGGCTCGATGGCTGCTTCGAGCAGGTCGGCCAATTCGTCCATGCTATCGCACTTGCCGCCTAACTGCATGAGCATCTCGCCGTTGAATTGTTGCAGAATGTCCCGCAGCAGGGGGATTTGCCGAAGCGTCGCCGCCAGGGCGACCAGGTCCCTCGGAGATGCGCGGAAAGTGCTGATACGGGCGGCGATTCGCTCGGTGTCGGAGATGTTTGTCAGCAGCCCGCGGATGTCGGCTAATTTTGCGTCGGCATCTTTGATTTCTTCGATAGCATCCTGTCGCAGCTCGATGGCGGCAAGGTTGCAGAGCGGCATGCACAGCCAGTTCCTGAACATTCGGGCGCCCATGCCGGTAATGGTTTCATCGAGGCATTCCAGCAGCGAGCCTTTTCTGCTTTCGGTGCGAATCGTTCGCAGGACCTCCAGACTCCGCAGGCTCGTCGGGTCGATCTGCAGGAAGTTTCGCCGACTGATTTTTTTGAGGTTCCGGATGTGGCCGAGCGTGGTTTTCTGTGTTTCGTTGAGATATTCGATAATGGCGCCGGCAGGGGGGATCAGGCCGTCGTCATCGTCACCAATGCCGAATCCTTCGAGCGTGGCCGTACCGAAATGCTTGAGCAGGCGCTGCTTCGCCTGGTAGGGATCGAAGTACCAGCCGGGCCGTTCGGTGATGATGGCACTGGTCAGTTGTGTGACTCCTCTGGTGAGCTTTTTTGTTTCGGCTTCGAACAGCTCTCCTCGCCGGTCGGCGAGCAGGCACTCGGCCGGCGAGAGCCGCAATAGCTCATCAAGCAGTTTTTCTTCCGGCAGTTCCTGCACGAAAAAATGGCCGGTCGAAATATCAACCCAGCTTATCGCCGCTTGCTTGTTTGTCCCCAAGCTTATGGCGCATAGGAAGTTGTCCTCTTTGGCGTCCAGCAGGATATCGTCGGTGAGCGTGCCGGGCGTGACAATTCGCACGACATCGCGTTTGACGACACCCTTAGCTGTCTTCGGATCTTCGACCTGCTCGCAGACGGCAACCCGGTAGCCTGCCTGGAGCATTTTTTTCAGATACCCGTCAACGGCGTGGTAGGGCAGGCCGGCCAGTGGGATCGGATTGCTGCCTTTGCTCCGGCTGGTCAGAGTCAGGCCGAGGACCTTAGAGCAGGTTTTGGCGTCCTCATAAAAGGTCTCATAAAAATCGCCCATGCGAAAAAACAGTATGCAGTCCGGGTGCATCTGTTTGAACCTGTGAAACTGCTTCATCGCAGGCGTCAATTTTTCATTATTTGGGGCCATAGAATGCAGATTATACAACAACCGGCCAATTAAACAAGCCGCCAGACTTTCTTTCCTTATTTACTGCTTTACACCGGGAGGGAAACCGATAAGATAAAATAGAAGAAACCCGGGATTTGCCATTTGTGCGGAGGAAAGTCTCACTTACAAAGAGGCACTGGCCATCTATGAAATGCTTCACTTGGAGGCCGTATCTTTAGGGGTGATCAACTCCGAAAATATCATGGACGGGCTGGAAGTGGACTTGAGAATTGCAAAAGCGATAAACAAAGTTGGCTTATGATAGAAAAGCTCATCAAAAAGACAGCCCGGCATTTAGACCGTCAAAAAATCCCCTATATGATTATCGGAGGCCAGGCGGTCTTATTATATGGCAGACCAAGATTGACACGGGACATCGGTATCGCTCTCGGCGTAGACACCGACAAGTATGAATTAATTGAGGGAGTGTGTAAGAAGCTGAAGTTGAGAATTCTCGTTGAGAATCCACAGGATTTTGCACGAGACACAAAGGTACTTCCGGCGGAAGAGCCGGATTCGAAAGTGCGCATAGATTTTATCTTTTCTTTTACCCCATACGAAGCACAGGCAATTAAGAATGCAAAGCAAGTATTAATCGACAACTATCCAGTGAAATTTGCATCCTGCGAGGATCTTATTATTCACAAGATGGTCGCCGGCAGAGCCATTGACGAGGAAGATGTGAAGAGTATTTTAGTTAAGAATAAAGATGCAATTGATTTCAAATATGTCAATAAGTGGCTTTCAGAATTTGGCAAGATTGCAGAACATGAGGGCATATTGGAAAGGTGGAATAGTCTGCCAAAAAGCTGAATTGATACAACAGCAATCTCCAGATTCGCCATGTTCTCGGCGAGGTGATTTGGCTTTAAATAAGCAATCCAGATATAAAAAATAGGTGGATATCCTTAATTATTCCTTATTTATTTGGTCAATATTTGAAAATTTGGGCTCGTTTCCTTCCCAGCTATACTCCATAACTTCAATTTCCAGTCTGTTCAAAATCCTTCTTGTCCTCTTATCAGGGACACCAGGAATTACTAAAACACGTGTGGGTGCTGGCTCCTGTGATGCTCCATTGTACATCAATTGACCGATAGAAATATAAATGCTTGAGCTTGAAAGTTCTGTTTTAATCTCAAAGAGAATATCCATATCCTTTTTTGGATTATATACATAAAGATCACGGGAGCGATCATTAGCTGTTTTTAATCCACGGGATTCTAATTCATCATTCAATGCTGAGACGATACGCCCATGGTCGCATATACTTTCAATAGGCCCCTTAGGCCTGTAGCCCTTTCGTTTACCAGAAAATTCAGGATCAAAAGTTGGATCATCCAATGGTTCCGGTTCTTTCCGACCTTTTGTTTTACCTGACACGACATATTCTTTAAACCTGTCTACTTCTTTGACAAAATGTGCTATCTGTCGAGGTAGGTTTTTGTCACTCAGTTTACCGATGCATATCGCTTTTGTTTCAATTCTATCTGGCCAAGTAATAGTTACAATCTGGTTTCCACGGTAAGAGTTCCAGAAAGCTTCTTTGCCTACTCCTTTGCGTCCACCACCTATTTTCCCTGAATGTGTAAGATAAATATTATTCTTTCCGTCATGAACAAACGCACCGGCAACTCTGCGGTCATAGCCTTGGTACTCCATGTTTACTTCTACGGTTATATTGACCATATATATTTCATTAGGGTTTTCTACGCCATAAGGACACCAATACCGGGTTTCAGCGAATTTAGCATCATAGTAGTTCCATATTCCAAGGTCCGCGTGCCAGGAAACGCGGAAAGGATGAGACTGACCTTTCCAGCCTAATACGGTATCAACCATTTGTGCTTGCTTATTCATCTGATGTTCGAGATTCGCATAAGCTGTTTTGATTTCCTCTTCTCTGGTTAAGGGTACAAGAATCATACTTCGAGCCTTTCATTTCCTTATGCTTTTTGTTTTTGAGCTTTGATAATTGTTGAACAGATTTCAGCATTTTAGCAATAGGCAGGGACCTTTCAAATATTTATTTTTCTCCAGATATTTGTTTCTATAGGGTAAAGTCCAATCTACACTTGGCTGTTTAACAACCCTGTTGTAATGGAGGCGACCTGCTGCTGGGATTTGGCCTTTTTCGGACATTTATTTTAGTGGTCATAGCTCACCTTGCAGGCTACATGGCTCTTAGAAAGAGTTTTTAAGATTTGAAGGAAATTTTTGAAGTTTAGAAATGTTTTGGGCTTGACAGGTAAATAGTAGCTAATTATAATGTATTTAACTGTAATATAATGTAAGGAGACCTAAATATGTCTTATGCTTGTGTTAAAAGATTATCAGAAGAACGTCCAGACTGGATTCCTATTGTTAAGGAATGCCTTGAATGTTCCCAAAAGTATGAGGAATTTGCAGGAAGTTGGGTGTTAAGTGGTCTCGCAGAGAAAAGAAAAGAAAAAGTATGGAAACCGGGACTACGAACACTGGTAGCTTATGGAATCTTGGAGAAGGTTCTCACAAGTAGAGGTGGAAGAAGGGCTTATTATATTATGCCTGATCCAGAGGGTACAAAGAAAGCCTTACAAGAGATAGATTTATGAAATGGATAAATCAAGGGCTTCTTCGTATAGGCTTGTGTTAATGCAGGTATTATCGCTATGCCTTTTGTTTTTGGGCTTTGATAATTTCAGCCAGGGACCTTAACGCATGATTCACAGAGCTTGGCGTTTTAAATACCTTGGCCACGTCAGGATCCAGCAGAACGATATTAGTTCCTGCCTTGTATTTTTTGGCATATTTGCCTCTCACACCTTTGCTAAAATCATATTCTTTTCTCATATTTATCTCCGGGAGAGAGAATTTAATTATCCTTGCTCATAATGTCTTTTCTCGTTTCTGGTAGCCTTACGAGCGCTGATGATACGTATGATATCATCACAGTCTGTATGTACAACCACAATAAGCTTATCATTGATCGATCTGCCAATCGTAATAAATCTATCTTCACCAATTGAATGGGCAGAATCAACAATAGTAATCGATAAGAGATCACCAAAAATTGTAGATGCTTCCTCAAATGTTACGCCATGTTTCTTCTTGTTCGTCTGAGCTTTCCTGCCATTCCATTCAAATTGTAATCCCATTGTTTAGATCCCCTAATTCCAATAGCAAAACGCTATGTTGAACAGATTTCGCAATTTTAGCATGTGTGGAGTTATCTGCCCACAATTTATTTTTTTTCGCGGGTACAGCCTTCACTACTCTTTTCCGTTTAACAACTCTGTTATGATTGAGGTTGCCTGCTGTTTGGATTTGGCGTTTCTTAATTGTTTTAACAGATTTTCCTGCCGACTCGTGAAGCAGACGGGTTGTTGCAAATCAAAGTCAGCGGTACCGGAGGTTCGTCGGATTTTTTCATTGAGCTTTTCGATTCCGGTGCTTTCTTTAGCGCTTATTTGCACCGGGCTTGATAAGGTTTGAGGAAGCCTGCCGGTATCGAATTTGGCCGGCAGGTCAGATTTGTTTAAGATTGTTATGATTTGTTTGTCGGTGATTCTCTCCAAAAGCCGGACGTCAAGTTCCTCCGTGGGCCGGCTATTGTCCAGAACGAGCAGTACAATGTCCGCCCATTCGAGGACTTCGGTGGTTTTTTTCTGTGCGGTGTTTTCAATGGTATCCTCAGGGTCGGCTAATTTCTCGTCCAGGCCGGCTGTGTCAATCAGCGTCAGGGACAGGGAATCAACCTGGCAGGTGGCTTCGATCCAGTCTCTGGTGGTGCCTTTGATATCGGTGACG
>SDBT01005661.1_pt1 | contig 20896 bp, 21 predicted proteins | sample 2277101 | NCBI WGS metagenome assembly SDBT01 (sample SAMN10404973, study PRJNA504765) | marine sediment metagenome | isolation source: marine sediment core GS10_PC15, 103 cmbsf | place: Arctic Ocean: Southern Knipovich Ridge | collected 2010
ATTTGAAATCTGCTTTGTTGTTATTTGGTATGTTATTGTTAATGGCCTCATCATGAATCCTTTCAAAAATATGGTTCATGATGATATTATCGGCTATCGGCTTGAATTAACCTGAATTATTATAACTGAGAGCTAAGAGAGTCTCACTTTTGCTGAAGACATACATGTATGAACCACTCAGAAGTCCGGCTTCAAGGCCGCTTCTGACTTGAAATGGTTGTTACCGGGCTGAATCCAGCGTATAATGAGGTTGAAAGAATTGTTGCTTGCTTAGGGTACGAAATACATATCATCTCGGTTCGCTGCAACATAAGCCGTTACCTGGAAACTCTAAGATAGAAGGCTTGTAGAAATGGAAGACAACTCTGCAAGACATATAGATATTTCAATGAATCCTCGGATTCAAAAAGACCGTCAGTTGATTATTGAATCGCGGCGCAGGGGCAAGGGGGCAACATTAGGTGCTTTTTTCAGGCTGTCGGGACCCGGCTGGCTTCAGAGCGCTATTACCTTAGGAGGCGGTTCTCTTTCGTCAAGTCTGTATCTCGGCGTTCTGGTGGGCTTCAGTTTTCTCTGGCTGCAGCCTTTGGCTATGATACTTGGCATAATCATGCTCAGTGCAATTGGGTACGTGACCTTGTCAACGGGCCAGCGTCCGTTTCGCGCGATTAACGAACACGTCAATCCCGTTTTGGGTTGGGGTTGGCTTATTGCCTCGATGATGGCCAATTTGGTGTGGTCAATGCCGCAGTTTGCTCTCGGAACGGCGGCCATCCAACAGAACCTGTTGAGAAATCTTGTGGGTACGGAGGTCATGCCCGACCCTTGGGGTAAGATTGTGGTAGGAAGTGCGATTCTTGCTGTTGCCATTACGTTTGTGATGTTCTACAACGCAGGCGGCTGGGGGGCGAAGCTTTTTGGGATTATTGTCAAGGTCATGGTTGGCATGATAGTGCTGTGCTTCTTCGGCGTAGTTGTCAAGATGGGCCTTGAAGGCGCCTTAGACTTGCGCGCGGTTTTGAAGGGTCTTGTGCCGGACTTGCGGCTTCTATTTAGGCCTGCACCGACGTTTAGCCCTTTTCTTGAGCAAGTTGCTCCTGCCTGCCGGGCGTTCTGGACGGATATTATAGTTGCCCAGCAGCGCGACGTTATGATAAGCGCCGCCTCGACGGCCGTCGGGATTAACATGACTTTTCTGCTGCCGTATTCGATGCTGCGCAAAGGCTGGGACCACGAGTTTCGCGGATTAGCGATATTTGACCTTTCGACGGGTTTGTTTATACCGTTTGTCCTGGCAACAGGGTGTGTAGTTATCGCATCGGCTTCCCAGTTTCATGCTGTGCCGGCAGCGGGATTCGGCGGTGAGGTTGACCGGCAGGGCCAGGTCGTGCAGCCGGCTAAGAACCTTGTTGGGCCGTATAATGATTTGATGGAAAGACGTCTGAAGTTCAAGATTGGCGGTGAAGCTTTTGAGGCAATGTCGCAAGAGCAAAGAGCCGAGCGAGCCGGCTCGATGCCCGTAGCGGATAGGAAGATGGCTGCGATGCTGGTCAAACGCGATGCATTTAACCTTGCGGATTCTTTGGCGCCGCTTACGGGAAAAGTTTTTTCGCACTATATTTTCGGCGTAGGTGTGCTTGGCATGGCGATGGGTGCGGTGACAATGCTTATGTTGATAAACGGGCTTGTGTTCTGTGAAATGCTGAATCTGCCCGCCAGGGGCTGGCCCCAGCGTATCGGCTCTCTTATGGTTTCGGTCGGAATCCTCGGGCCGTTTTTCTGGAAAGATGCCAAGCTGTGGCTTGCGGTGCCCACGTCCGTGTTTGCGATGGTCCTTTTGCCTATCGCGTACTTTACGTTCTACCTGCTTATGAACCAAAAGAGTCTTCTGGGTGATAATATGCCCACCGGCGGCAGACGCATTGCGTGGAATGTATTGATGGCGGTTGCTGCGGGCATGGCTGCGTTCGGCTGTATCTGGACTCTCTGGTCAAAGCTGAGATTCTTCGGCATTGGTATAATGTTAGCGTTCATAGGTTTGGCATTGATTGTGCAGGTTGTTCGTTCCAGGGCCAGGAGGTCTGAATGAAAAGTGACATCACGATACAAGTGGTCAAGCTGTATTTCATTGGCGTGGAAACAAGAATGCCTCTGAAGTTTGGTCCTGAAACTCTGACTTCAGTAGATTGTGCGCGTGTCTGTATAACTGTGGCTGACAGGCAGGGCAAAACGGCGTGTGGCTGGGGAGAGACCCCGCTGAGCGTCCAATGGGCATGGCCAAGCAGTCTGAAATATCAGGAAAGAAGCGATGCGATGCGGCGGTTGTGCGTAATGCTCGCAGAAGCCTGGGCCAAGTTCGAGGACGAAGGACACCCCATTGAAATAGGGGCGAGTTTCATCGAGTCGGTTCTGCCCGGATTACTGGAAAAATTGAATTCTCAAAGAGGCGCTGATACCGAGCCGATGACACATCTTGCGGCGTTGATTTGCTGCTCTGCGTTCGATATTGCGGTGCATGACGCCTACGGGCAGATTCTTCAAAAGGATGTTTACAGCACCTACAACGGCCGGTTCATGAACAAAAACCTGTCCGATTTCTTAGAAAGTGCTGATGATGTGGATTTGGCGTTCTCAGGTATGTATCCGGCTGACTTTCTTGCGTTCCCGCGTGCCGAGACCTTGCCGGCGTGGCACCTTGTGGGGGGCAAGGACCCTTTGGATGAGTCCGAGCTGAGCGGCGACGAGCCTGATGACGGCTATCCGGTTTTGCTGACAGACTGGATAAAGCAAGATGGATTGAAATGTCTGAAGGTTAAACTGCAGGGAAACGATGCCCAGTGGGACTACGAACGCCTGGTCAAGGTCGGCCAAATAGCCGTTGAAAATGACACTCTGTGGCTGAGCAGCGACTTCAACTGTACTGTTACCGAGCCGGCCTACGTCAATGAGATTCTCGATAAGCTCAGTGCTGAGTATCCGAAGATCCATCAAATGATTCTTTATGTTGAGCAGCCCTTTCCGTATAACCTTGAGGCCAACCAGATTGATGTGCATAGCGTGTCCGCCCGCAAGCCGTTATTTATGGATGAAAGCGCTCACGACTGGAAGCTGGTCCGGCTTGGTAGGCAGTTAGGCTGGAGCGGTGTGGCGCTGAAGACCTGCAAAACACAGACGGGCGCGCTGCTCAGTCTCTGCTGGGCTAAGGCCCACGGGATGACGCTTATGGTGCAGGATTTGACGAATCCGATGCTTGCTCAGATTCCGCATGTACTCTTGGCGGCGCACGCCGAGACACTGATGGGAATCGAGACAAATTCGATGCAGTTTTATCCTGCTGCCTCTGCGCCGGAAGAGGTGGTGCACCCGGGCATATATAAAAGACGAAAGGGCAGGGTTGACCTTTCGACTTTGAAAGGGGCTGGTTTCGGCTACCGCCTTGACGAAATCAAAAGGGAGCTACCAGCGATGGCGGCAGGATTTGAAAAGTGATTGTATCTTAAAATCGTCATTATGTCATTCTGAACCCCGATACACCGGGATGAAGAATCTCGTGTATGCTAAGGACTGAGATTCTTCGCTGCGCTCAGAATGACGCCTATCGCTTGAGCGGCGACAGGACACTACCGTAGACTTGTTGAGGAATTAAACGACAGATGGCTAAATTAAGCGCATTTGCCGATGAGGTAACCGACGACTTTCTGGGTCAGGTGAAATATCTTGACTCTGAAAATGTAGGCTATATTGAGCTTCGTTTTCTTAATAAGAAGAATGTGATTGACCTTAACAAGAATGAACTCGCTGAGGCTGGGAAGATACTCAAGGACTACGGTCTGCAGGTAAGTGCCATAGGTTCGTCGGTTGGCAAGGTTCGACTTGACGAGCCTTTCGCGGAGCATCTGGATATGTTTAAGCGTGCGGTGGACCGTGCTTTGTTTTTCAAGACACGTTTTATCAGAGTGTTCAGTTATTATGCCCCACAAGGCAAAGACATTCAAGACTACCGAAGCCAGGTCCTGGATCGGATGAACGCCAAGGTCGAGGTCATAGAAGACGTTGATATTGTCATGGTTCATGAAAACGAAACGAATATATATGGTCATTCCACCGAGAACTGCGTTGATATTATCGAGGCCGTCAACTCGCCCAAACTACGGCTCGTTTACGACCCCGGCAATTTTGTCTGGGGCCAGGGAATCGTCGATAATATCAAGAGCTGCTGGCCCAAAATGAAATCATACGTCGTCCACGTTCATATCAAAGACTGGCAGCTTGGAGCCGACATTGGGAGTATTCCGGGACAAGGCGACGGCCAGATAGCCGAGTTGCTTCAAGAACTTGCAGATTGTAGGTATGATAGTTTCCTGACGATGGAGCCCCACTTGCAGGCTGGCGGACAGTTCGGCGGCCAAACCGGCCCGGGGCTGTTCTCAGAGGCGATTGGAGCGGTGAGAAAGATGGCTGCAGAAGTCAGGCTGGATTGTAAATAGACATTGAGAGTGAATCTTATGAAGGTATGGAACTTTGGGATTATTGGTGCGGGGCTGATTGCTGACTTTCACGCTCGGGCTATCGGCAATATTGATAATGCTGAATTGGCCGGCTTTTTCGACATCGTCCCTGAACGGTCGCAAAAGCTGGCCGAGAAGTTCTCAGCCAAGGCCTTTGAAAGTCTTGAAGAAATGCTCGGCGATAAGCAAATAGACGCTGTCTCAATTGCTACTGCCAGCGGCGCCCACTTAGACCCTGCCCTCGCTGCCGCCAGGGCGGGTAAGCATGTACTATGCGAAAAGCCTCTGGAGATTACACTTGAAAGAATCGATGCGATGATTGAAGCCCACAACAAGTGCGGAACTGTTCTGGGAGGGATATTTCAGTATCGATTTGATGATGCCGTAGTGCCTCTGAAGCAGGCGATAGATTCAGGGCGATTTGGCAAAATAACTTATGCGGGCGTGTATGTTCCATGGTGGCGAACGGACGAATACTACAAAGACTCCTGGCACGGTACATGGAAGCTGGACGGCGGCGGTGCCTTGATGAATCAGTCTATTCATATGGTCGATTTGCTGTGCTACCTGATGGGCCCAATCGAATCGGTCCAGGCCTTTGTGGCAACGCTCGGCCATCCTCAAATTGAAACCGAAGATACGGCAACAGCGGTAGTCCGTTTTGCCGGCGGCGCTTTGGGTGTCATCTACGGCTCGACGGCCTCCTGGCCCGGCCGGTTCAAGCGACTCGAAATCACGGGCACAAAAGGGACGGTTGTTTATCTGGAGGACAGCTTTACAACGTGGCAGTTTGCGGATGAAAGGCCTGAAGACAAAAAGATTCGCGAGCAGTTTGGCGAAGTGAAAGGATTAGGCAGCGTGGCAGACCCGGCGGCTATTTCACACGAAAATCACAAACGCAATTTCCGGGCTTTTATCGATTCGTTGGACGGCAGCCGGGACTTTTGCATAAACAGCAGCGAAGCCCGTAAAGCTGTCGAGGTAATACTGGCGATATACAAATCTGCCGGGGAGCATAAGGCCATCAAACTCGGCTGATTTGTCAACAGTTCACAAGTAAAGAAAGGTGACGATGGAAGAGCTTTTTGAAGTCAAAGACAAGTGTATCGTGATTACCGGCGGTGCCGGGGTGTTATGTGGCTGCATGGGCGCAGAGCTTGCTCGCCGCGGGGCAAAGATATGTGTAGTGGATTGTGACGGGTCGCGGGCGAAAGAACTGTGCAAAAACATCGAGGCGGACGGAGGTTTTGCCTTTGCCGTACAGGCGGACGTTTTGGACAAAGAATCAGTCCAGCAGGCTTTTGATGCCGCGATAAGGACCATGGGACGCGCCGACGTCCTTATCAATGGTGCGGGCGGGAATAAGAAAGAAGCCACTACGTCCCCCGACCTGGCATTTTTTGACATACCACTTGAGGTCATCAAGGACGTGTTTGATCTGAATCTTCTCGGGACGGTACTCCCGTCGCAGGTTTTCGGAAAACATTTTGCTGAAAAAGGCAATGGAGTAATCCTGAATATTTCGAGCATGAACGCATTTCGGCCATTGACAAAGATTCCCGCTTATTCAGCGGCAAAGGCCGCGGTCAGCAATTTCACCCAGTGGCTTGCGGTACATATATGCCAAAATTATTCGAAGGACATCCGCGTCAATGCAATTGCGCCGGGTTTCTTCCTGACCGAGCAAAATCGGTTTCTGCTCACTGATGAACAAAGCGGAGAACTTACGGGCAGAGGCAAAACGATTGTTGACCATACCCCCATGGCCAGGTTCGGCCAGCCGAAAGATCTGACTGGAACGGTGCTGTGGCTGATAAGCGATGCGTCCAAATTTGTTACGGGTGTTGTTGTTCCGGTTGACGGAGGATTTTCAGCTTTTAGCGGTGTTTGATAAATGCTGATATCGAGAGAAAACAAAGATGGTTTTATCGAGTTGAGTGATGTGGCCGACGCAATCGGCGAGTTCTTTGCACAGAATGATTACAAAGGCAAACGCGTCCTGCTGATAATTCCAGACAACACCCGTTCGGGTCCTGTCGGCGAGATATTCAAAATCATTTATAACCATTTGCGCCCGAAGGCACAAGCAGTTGACTGCCTGGCCGCACTCGGCACGCATCGGCTAATGACGGAAGAACAAATCTGTGCGAGGCTGTCATTATCTTCTGAGGAGCGCAGCGGCAAGTACGCATCAGTAGGACTCTTCAACCATGAATGGGCCAAACCCGGGACGCTTACTTCAATAGGCAGGATATCCAGCGAAGAAATTGAAGATTTGAGCGACGGCCTGTTTTGCGAGGAAGTGGACGTCGCAATCAACAAGTTGATTTTCGATTATGATGAGTTCTTCATTCTGGGACCTGTATTCCCACATGAAGTGGTCGGTTTCTCCGGCGGACATAAATACATCTTTCCGGGAATCGCGGGACAGGAGGTCATAAACTTCTTTCATTGGCTTGGTGCCGTCATAACGAATCCCGTGATAAACGGCAAGAAATGGACGCCCACGCGAAAGGTAGTCGAAAGGGCCGCTGAATTCATTGATATGCCGCGGACGCTGTTTGCCGTTGTCGCCCTGGAAGACGAGTTGAAGGGATTTTACATTGGGGATGTTGTCGAAGCATGGGAAAAGGCAGCAGACCTTTCGAGCCAGATTCATATCGTTTATGAAGACAGGCCATACAAAACAGTACTCGGGATAGCTCCTGATATGTACGATGATATCTGGACGGCTGGTAAGGTCATGTATAAGCTTGAGTCCGTGGTCGCTGATGGTGGCACGCTTATCATCTATGCCCCGCATATTTGCGAGCTGTCTTACACGCATGGCAAAGTAATCGACCGGGTTGGCTACCACACACGCGACTACTTCCTGAAACAGCCGGATAAATTCAAAGGTTTTCCAAGGGCTGTCCTGGCACATTCCACACATGTCAAGGGCATCGGAACATATACTGACGGCGTCGAAGAGCCCCGGGTCAATGTGGTATTGGCTACGAAAATCGACAGGCAGCGTTGCGAAAATGTAAACCTCGGCTACATGGACCCCGACCAAATAGATATCTCATCTTATGAAAATAGAGAACATGAAGGCATACTTGTTGTTCACAATGCCGGCGAAATCCTGTATCGTTTGCGCAGTCGGTTCAAAAATATGTCATAGGAAAGGCAAGTAAAGCCGAGATGATAATCGTTGTAATGGGAGTATGCAGTTGCGGTAAGACGCTCATCGGCGAGATGCTTGCCGAAGAAATGGGGCTGGCTTTCTATGATGCTGATGATTTTCATTCGGCTGCCAGTGTCGAGAAAATGAATTCCGGGATCGCCCTTGACGACGATGACCGGCTGCCGTGGCTTAAGCGGATGGCCGAAGAAATGCCCCGATGGGAACGCGAGGGCGGAGCTGTTTTAGCGTGTTCGGCTCTGAAAAAGTCTTACCGCCAAATCCTGAAAGGGACGGGCGACGTTTGTTTCGTATACCTGAAGGGCTCCAGGGACCTGATAGTTGAGCGAATGCGAGGCAGGAAAGCCCACTACATGCCTCTATCTCTGGTTGACAGTCAATTTGCAACTTTAGAAGAACCTGTCGATGCAGTGGTAGCCGATATTGCGAAACCACCGGTTGAAATTGTCTGTTACATAATCGAGCAATTAAAGAAAAAGACTATGGATTAAGGAAGTGAAAAATGGCCCCGTTCCTGTCGGAAGATTTTGACTTGCAGACAAAAACAGCAAAGATTCTATACCATGACCATGCCGAGAGAATGCCCATCTATGATTATCACTCGCATCTGCCCGCTGAAAGAATAGCAACTGACCACAGATTTGACAATCTGGCGCAGATATGGCTTTGCAATGACCATTACAAGTGGCGTGCTATGAGGGCCAACGGAGTGGCCGAGCAATACATCACCGGAGGTGCAACAGACTATGAAAAATTTAAAAAGTGGGCCCGGACGGTTCCCTATACCTTGTGCAATCCCTTGTACCTCTGGACACATCTGGAGCTAAAACGTTATTTCGGAATTGAAAAGCTGTTAAACCCCGAGTCCGCCCGCGAAATCTACGATAAGTGCGCTGAAATGTTGAAATCGCCCGAGTATAACGCGCGCAATCTCATGCGCAAGATGAACGTCAGGGTGTGTTGCACTACAAACGACCCGTTAGAAAGCCTGGAGCATCACCAAAAGCTCAGAGACGATAATTTCGAAGTCAAAATTGTCCCCACCTGGCGTCCCGACCGGGCAATCACCGTTGAGAATACGGAGAGCCTCAATGGCTGGATTGACAAACTGACTGAGCTTACAAATATCGAAGTTGCTGATTACTCTTCATACCTGGAGGCCCTGAATAAGCGTCACGATTTCTTTCATAGTATGGGCTGCCGGTTGAGCGACCATGGTTTGGAAACGGCTTACGCAGCCGAATACACTGCCAGCGAAATTGCATCAATTTTTCAAAAAATAAGGTCGCATCAAGAATTGAATACCTCAGAGCAACTCAAGTTCAAATCGGCCATGCTGGTGGAGTTAGCCTTGATGGACCATGAAAAAGGCTGGGTACAGCAGCTTCATCTGGGCGCCTTGCGAAATGTTAATACCAGGCTCTTGCGGGCAATCGGTGCGGATGCAGGATGCGACTTGATTGGTGATTTCCCTGTTGCCGAGTCATTGGCTAAGTTCCTTGACCGGTTGGATATTCAAAACAAGCTCCCCAAGACGATTCTTTATAATCTCAACGGGCGGGACAGTGAGCTATTGGCCGCTATGGTCGGAGGTTTCCAGGATGGTTCAGTCCCCGGCAAGATTCAATATGGCCCAGCCTGGTGGTTTTGCGACACCAAGGATGGTATCGAAAGGCAAATCAAGGCCCTTTCCAATATGGGCCTGCTTAGTCGATTTGTCGGTATGGTAACTGATTCGCGGAGCTTTTTGTCCTATCCAAGACATGAGTATTTCCGAAGGATTCTGTGCAATCTCTTAGGCAATGGCGTAGCCAGCGGTGAAATTCCCGAAGATATGAATCTTTTGGGGGGCATGGTCGAAGACATCTGTTTTAACAATGCCGCGGAGTATTTTAATATAGATGCCGATAATGATACTTTTGGCTAATTTTCGATATTATTGTTGCCGAAAGACTTGACAGGCAATGGGCAAAGCTGTTATCGTGCAGGTACTCAGAATCTTTCGGGGCCGTAGCTCAATTGGTTAGAGCATCGGACTGTCGATCCGAAACTGGGGTTGTAAGTGCTTTTCCTGCAAAGGCTTAGGTGTGGTTTTTTTTGGGCCTAAAATGAGGATTCCAAGTGGTACACTTTTACTCCGCCGTTTACATATTGACTTTGCAAATAACTATATTACTACGACGAGCAAGAAAACCAGGAAAAGCATGGGTTCGCGTCCTGTCTCAGCTTTAGTAATGGCGGAACTTTCAAGATATGTCTCTGGATTAAATGGTAAACAAAAAAATTGTTCAGTGATAATTTCAACCAAAAGAACTGGAGGAAGATATATGAGGATGCTGAAGTAACTGACCTGAAATTTCATGATCTTCGTAAGACCTTTGGCTCGATGCTTGCCCAGAACGGCATCTCAACTGCCGTTACCCAAAAGTTACTGGAGCATTCTTCACCATACCTGACAAACAAAGTATATACGAATGTTGATCCTGTCTTGCGTCATGCAGTAGAGCAAATACCAGTTCGTGACTGGCTATAAAGATAAATTGACGATGAATTGCCTTGCGGTTGTTGGAAGTATGCAATTCTGGATTTGTGACGATGTCCACCTGCACAAATTGCAAGCGATTTGCAAGATCAATCACTAAGCCATTGAAAGCGACAGATGCGCACAAGATTATTGGTAATCCTTTGCATATGTTATCAACATGTAACATTCTTTCGCTTCATAGAAGCTTCTATTTCAGTCAATAATTCGCCCATATCGTAAGGTTTTGCGAAGAACATGCTGCCAGCGGACATCCGGCCTCTTCCGGCTTCTTCTTTTGAGACCAAACAGGTTATGAATATAACAGGTATGTCTTTAGTCTCAGGGTCCTCTCTCAGCTTTTCAGCAGTCTTTGCCCCGTCGATATGCGGCATTAATATGTCAAGAGTAATCAGATTGGGGTGTTCCGATCTTGCTAAGGTTATAGCGTCATTCCCATTGTCTGCGGTAATAATAGAATAGCCTTCGACGCTTAGACTTTTTCCCAACACACTCAACACATCCGGCTCGTCATCAACAATCAGTATCTTCTTTTTATCCACTTTAAGCTCCCTTCTTACTCAATCAACATTTGCTTTTTCCCCGATAAGCTTTTCTATCACGGTTACCAGTTCTTCTATGTCGTACGGTTTGGTAAATATTGTACTACCACCAAAGGAGCCGCCCCTTCCAGCTTCATCTGTCTTCGTAAACAGGACGCTTAAGAATATGATGGGAATATTCTCGGTTTGGGGGTCTCTTTTTAGTTCACCGGCTACTTCTTCTCCAAGCATATCACCAAGTGCCCTGTCAAGAATGATGAGGTCAGGATAATCTGATTTTGCCGATGTTATGCCATCGTTGCCGTTGCGCGCGGTAATGACGGAATATCCTTTGGCGCTTAGCCCTTTCTCAAGTGTCCGCCGCGTGTCCATTTCGTCATCAATGATTAAGATTCTCTTCGCCATGTTTTTCTCCTTTCCCAAATGGGTAAGATAAAATGAAAAGTCGTGCCTTTGCCATATTCCGACTCCACACAGATTTTCCCTCTGTGTTGTTCTATTATTTCCTTGGAAATAGCAAGCCCGAGGCCTGTCCCTCCGACTTTTCTGTCTCCGCCTTTTTGCAATTGTTCAAATTCACGAAATACTTTTGGCAAGTCTTCGGCCCTGATCCCAGGACCGGTATCGGACACTGAGACCTGAATTACGTTTTCTCCCTTGCTCGTGGAGACTGTGATGTTTCCTCGTTCGGTGAACTTCTGGGCATTTGCAACCAGGTTTGTTAAGACCTGAGTGATTTTGTCCCTGTCAAATTTAACTTTGGGCATGTCTTTTTCGAGATCAAGGAAAAAATCTATCCCCAAAGATTTTGCGGTAGGGGCCATTGCTGCATAAACTTCTGTGGTAACTTCGTTGATGTCATTTTCCCGGATTTCAAATTCCATCTTGCCGGCTCCAAGTTTCTGGAAGTCTAAAACATCATTAACCAGCCTGGCAAGTCTGTCCACGTTTCTCTTTGCAATATCCAAGAACTCTTTTTGTTCATCATTGAGCTTGCCGGTTTGTTCGGTAATTACTAAACGTATGGCCTCTTTCATAGCAGTAAGAGGAGTTCTCAATTCATGCGAAGCGACTGACATAAACTCAGATTTCATTTCTATGGCCTCCTTGAGTTTTTCTTCTGCTAACTTGCGTTCTGTAATATCTCGAAGCAATGCCAGGTAAGCACTTTGGCCGTTCCACTCTGTTTCTGCTACCCGCATCTCTGCGATTCCCGGCTCTTTGCCATGCCGGACAACATCAAGCTCTATTACCTCGCCCCCCATAACGGGGAAGCCGAATAATTCTCCCAGGAGTTCTTCTGCTTCGCGGCCAAAAAGAGCTTCTGCTGCCTGGTTGACAAACTGCATGATTCCACCTCTATCCACGACAATGATGCCATCGGCGCTTTTTTCTACTATATTGTGGAAGCTCGCCTTACTGGTCTTTAGTGCTTCCTCCGCCTTCTTACGTTCACTGATGTCTTTGGCAATGTGGACTGACCCTGCAAATTCTCCTTTGTCGTCAAAAATGGGTGATGTGGTAACCAAGAGAGGAATGCCGATATTCGGATCATTTACCTCCTGTGTGTGAGCCATCTTATCTTCTCTGGTTCTTTCAAAGGGGCACGTTGACCAGGGTCTGTCTGATTTATGAAAGACCTCATAACATTTCCTGCCTATGATATCCTCATGCCTGACACCAAGCAAATCAACAAAGGCTTTATTTGCCTTGACAATGGTAAAGTCTTCATCCTGGATGAAAATGAAATCCGATATAGCATCAAATGTTCGCCACCAATCTGCATTTTCCCTCTTATCCGTAAGAACGTGCGGTTTTTCCGTTGTCTCAATTTCCATTTGATAACTCACTCAAATTCCAATATATAATCCTCTGTCCCATCGGTGAGAATCACTCTATTTTGCTCAATCCGTTTAACAGTTTTGTCAGCAATTCTGTCGCCCACATGCACTATCGATTCGTTGATCATTGCCTCAGCTTTTTCACCCTCCCAAATAATAGCGAAAACTGTCAGATTGGAAATGTCGACCGTTTCTTCTTTTCCTTCAGGCCGAACAAAAGGATTTCTTCCCCAATCAATAAATTCGGTCCTTTTTCTCGGTGCCGGCCCCATCACAGGGATTGTATGGTCAAAGGTGACTGATGGGGTGGTTGGTGAAACACCTTTGGTCATCCTGGGCTTAGGAACCCAGACAAAGATAGCTGTAACCATCAGGAATACACAAAGGGCCAATTTGTTACTACGTTTCATTTTCTATTTCCACATACAGGTTGAGCACGAGTTCCACGCTTAATTCAGGCAGATTTCTTTCTCCTGGACGAATGGATAAGCTTTCTACTTCCGCAATGCTGCGAGAAAATCCTTCAACATAAGCCAGGAACTGGCCGACATTCTTGTATTCTGATTCTATCGTGAAGCTAATGGGTAACTTGCGGATGCCAGTTTGAGCTGTCTGGAGTAACTGGCTTGGCGAAATAGAGCTAAAATTAAGCCCAAGAGCCCTTCCTTTTTCAGTTAGCTCACCGATCGCCAGAGAAACCTCATTTCGCTGTATCATCTCACCTTTTACATTTGACTTTTCCGACGCAGCAATGGCACCGTATTGATTCAACAGTTCAGTTTGCACCTCATGCAGTCTGTTTGCCGCATTATGCAACTTAATCATCAAAGGTATGTATACGAAGATTAGAGTGATTAGGCCAAAGAGCACACAGCAGGCCTGCAGAATAAGTAGAGTCTTAGCAGGCCCTAAGCTTTCTATTAATCTACTCGTTTTATTTCTGACTTGGGCAATCTCTTTGGTTCTCATTCAATCCCTAACCTTAACTCAAAAGTATTGAGTTTATCTTCGGACAAGTCCTTCGTAGATATCAAGTTTACTTCCTTAAAGATCCCTTTTTCTAATGAACGCATAAATTCAGTTAGGACTTGTTCCCTGACCAGACCGGGCGATTTAATCTCTCCTTTTAATGTGAACATGTTTTCTTTAGCGTTCATTTCAGTCAGGCAAACCGGTTCAGGAACAAGATTGGATATTTCCTTTAACGCATCGCTCCAATAGATTCGTTTGTTTAGGGCACTGCTTAAGAAGGTTTGCTTCGGCAGTTCTTCTATCTGGGGTGATAAGGCCCTGAGCTGCAGTTGGGCTGCGGCAATACGTTTATCATAAATCCCCAGTCTTATCCTCATTCCCGTGTACACCAAAATCATGATAACAATAACTGCCGTAACCAAGGCCTTAATTGAGGACCGCTTAATCAGCAACCTGGTCTGCTGTTTTATTTCTATGGGTAGAAGGTTGATATCACTTGGAGAAGCCAAGGCCGCACCCAAAGCCGAGGCAAAGCTGTGTGCAGTCTCCGGCTCGTTTTTGAGTAAGGAAGGCTCACTTAATGAAAACGCCACAATTGGATTACCCAACTGGACCGGGATACTCAGGCTTTCGTTTAAGTTCTTGGTCAGATTCTTAAGGTTACTGCCTCGGCCCAACAATAGCAGCAGCTCGACTTGTGCACCCTGTTCCTTTTCGCGATAAAAAGCAAAAGAGCGTTCAATTTCTGTTGCAAGTTTTTCTAAATTGGGACGGAGCAGAGAAACAAGCTGTGCACTGGTAATTATGTCATCTGCAATCTCTGAATCGTCAGAACTAAGGATACCATGCTTTTTCTTAATGCCCTCAGCCTCTTCTAATGTCAACTCTGTTTTTCCTTGCTCAGATACAAGCGGCTGTGTCATCGCCAGCGTGAAATCCTGGCCGGCCACAGGCAATTTCCGGCTAAATACAAGCTCTCTGTCCTGAAATATAAAAAGCTCGCTAAAATTATAGCCAATATCCAAAAGCGCAACCGTCTTATTCTCTTTCGAACAAAGATTAGCGATGACGTTTTTTAAGGCAAAGCCATGTTGGGTAAACAATGAAGGCCCGATCCCTGCCAGGCCTAATAAATCAAGGTATCTGTTGACCGTTTCCTGAGGGCAGCAGGCCACGGCAACTTTAAGTTTTTTAACTCCACCTTCGGCAATTTCACCAACGATTTCGTAATCCATGACTGCCTGGTCTATCGGAAAAGATATAAAGTTTCTCATTTCCCATTTGAGGGCCTGCAGGATTTCAGATTTAGGCATGAAGGGGATGACAGATATTTTTGCACAGCTTGCCGAGCAGTTTATGACAACATTAATTTTTGCCTCTTTTGTATTGATGTCCCGGAACAAAATTTTTAGCGCATCCAATTGGCCGTCTTGACTGTCTTTGCGGCAGTCTATTTCCTGTAACTTAAGCTTCGAAAGAATTAGCTTACCTTGCTGAGGGGCAAGTTCGGCTAACTTTATTGAAGTGCTTCCCATATCCAGGCCGATAAATCTGTCTTCTTTTGGAAGAAATTTGGATATTTGAACAGGAATCTTGGCCATTTAAATCTCGTTCCAATTACCTTGTGGCATAACAGTATAATCTCCGCCGGAAAAGGTAAAACCTGGCGGCATGGGTGAAAATATGTCTGAGTTATAGTTCACGCTAATACTGCTTCCATTTTCCATCTCAATATTATTAGTGCCCAATATCATGCCGTTAAATGTGGTGTTACTCATATAATCAAAAGTAATGTTGTTGCCGCTGAAAATCAGTCCATTGATAGTACTATTCTGTAAACCAATTCTTTGCGCAGGATTGCCCGTATCCGTGCTGGTAATATCAGTGCCGGCGTAAAGGGCAGGATAATTCTGACTTGGGTTATAAAGCGTGGGGTCTATAAAAACATTATCTGCCTTGCCGTTAAAACTAATCGTTTTTTCAGAGATGACCGAGCCTTCTATCCTGGCATTGCTTCCTACGGTGGCTTTATTTGTTATATACCAGATCCCTGTGTAAGTGGCATTTGCAAACGTCTTATTTGTTGCAACCTGACCGGCGGCATCAGCAAGAGCATAGTAGGAATCGAGAGCGAAATCACCGTTGATTTTAACTTGTTCGTCCCCTTGGAATATATCGCCGGTAATTGTCATAATATCTTCATCAACACCCTGCACCGAGACAAAGCAGCTTACATTGCCATCTATCGTTCCACTGGAGTTGGCAAGCTTAAGATGAGCACCATCGGCATGTATGCCGCGTTCTAAAGCACTTGAAGTCAAAGACAGAGTCTCTGTTATTACTCTGGATAATTGGCCCACTGTTCCCCGAGCATAAACCTGGATATCGCTCCCTGAATCTTGCACCCAAATTGTGAAGGTTCCTTCTCCCAATGACCTCTGCTGGGGATCAGTTGCGCCTGCGCCCGGGGAGGCTGGATAAGCAGTAGTACGCCAAGAGCAATCAGTAGAGCCATCGGGAGCGGTGTTTCTCAGATACCATATCGCCATGTCCAGGCTGGCATCGGCCAAGTAAATAGCCTGGCTGTCTGCGATTTGTGCGCCGATACTTCTTGTACTCGACTGCACAAAGCCAAGATACGCCCCGACCACCGAAGTCAGGACAATCATAACAATCAAAGTGAACAGTAAAGCCGCCCCCTTTTCGTATCGCATATCTCGTGTTCTGTGTTTCGTAATAAAAATGCTCATAGGTTTCTCGGTCTGATTTTTGTTCTGATCCTTACTGTTTCGTCACTTCTTTGTATTACGAGGTCGAGTCCGACTTGGTTACCACTTATGTTTAAAGCTGTTGCCGGTGCCGTGGCATCGGGAGACACCAAATCTCTCAGAATCAGTACACCGTCTCCTAAAGCCGGATTGTCTCCTCCATCAATATCGGCTTTATGTAAATCGTAAAGGCTTTCACTGTAAGTAGAATCTAAAGTCGCATCATCGGCGTTATACAAATACAAAACATATGTGTTGCCTGATAAATCATCGTATTGAATAGTGTGAGCGATATTACCACTGCCAGAGTCATACTGACTGAGACTGGCGTTGGCTATTTCTTTTAAGTTTCTGACAGTTTTCTCCATTGCATAACTTACATCTTCCCTGATGCCGCCGCGTATGCAGCCTGAATCCCATGCCCGTAGACTCACTATAAACACAAATCCAGTTACTCCTAACAGCATCGCGAGAAGCAAAAGCACTATAACCATCTCTATGAGAGTAAAGCCTTGGTTTGCAACTCTTGTTTTTTCCAATGCCTGCATGGGCACCACCAATTTGTAATTTAATAGTTAGCAATATATGTACGCAGATTGACAGATTGTTGACCGCCTTTTTGCGTCCATAGTACTTCTACCTGTACATCTTTTAAGTCGGTGTTAATTTCACTTACAGTTGCTATACGATCATCTACAAAATCAAAACCGATGATAGAGCTTTCTGTATGCGTGCCTGTATTCAAGTTAGCGTGGCTATAACCATCATTCTTTAACTCTTCAAGTTTTTCATTAGCCAGATGAAGTGCTATCAGACTATATTCGTTATCGGCATCGGCGAATATCGCAACGCCCATCAGTTGCATCAATACCATCAAGCCGCCGGCAGCAAGGATAATGGCAATGAGCAACTCAATTAAAGTGAAACCTCGTTTCATATTTCCCATACCATAACTATACCGGTGCTTTGTGACCGCTCAATTGACGAATGCCATTCCCGCCCAGAGCACAGCCGAACCGGCGTAGAATGACAACTTGTTAAATCACAAGTCACAGAGCACAAGACAGCAGCTCAAAAACCGCCAACCCCGGCTTCTGCATTAGTGAAATAGATGGCGTCGCCGACAGTGCCCGCAATTGCTCCCTCATCGCTAATCCCTGAGATGCCCGCCGTACCATCAGGACCTACGGAGAAGATAATATAATACTCCGAGGTGGTAGCATGGCTTGTAGCATAAGTATATTCGGTACTTCCGCCGGCCACAAAGGGGTCATACAGCGTTGAAGCGATTATTGTGGGGCCGTTACCAGGGAGCGAATCCTGCCAACTATTGTCCACAGCTGTGCTTTGGTTGGGATATGTCTGGCTGTTGTGAATGTAATACGATTCAACTGCAGTAGCCAGGGTACGCAGCTCTCCTGCACACTTAGCGTAGTTTCCTTCATCGTGCATACCCTTAAAGTACGGCAGCGCAATACCAGCCAAAATCGCAATCACTGCTATCACTATCATAATCTCAATTAAAGTAAATCCTCTTCTCATCTGTCTCACCTTTCTGTTCCTTTCGCGAAAAACAATTTTCTGCTTTTTAAAATCTACGGGTCCTATCTTCTTAACAGCTTGACCATGTTAAACATCGGCAAAAGCATGGAGGCCATTGTGAAAGCCACGACTGCCCCCATAACGAGTAAACATATTGGTTCCAGACTCGCGACCATTTTTTTGATGCTGTAACCGGTGGCACGGTCGTAAAAGTCGCTAATCTTACTTAGCATTATTACAAGGTTTCCGGATTCTTCACCTACGGAGATCATCTGAATGGTATCCGGCGGAAACTCTTCGCTTACCTTAAGGCTTTCTGCGAGCCTATCACCTTTTTCTACGGACTGACGCATCTGCCTGATAACCCGGCCCAATACCTGGTTATTCACCACATCACTGACAATGTCCAGGGATTCTAAAATTGGTACGCCGCTGCCTACCAGGGCTGACAGTGTGCGAGCAAAACGGGAAATGCAAATCTTACGGACTATCGACCCTAAGATAGGCAGTTGCAAACTGAGTTTGTCAAATCTGAACCTACCTGTCTCAGTTCTGACGTATCTTCTTAGCCCTGAGACTATCAGTATGCCGGACAGAATGAACACATACCAGAATTGCCGAATAGCTGTACCCATACTATAAAGGATGATTGTGGGTAGAGGCAGGCTGATTCCCGCACGATTAAATATTTCCACAAATTTTGGAATAAGAACAGTAGCTAAGAAAACAATTACCCCAGTGGCTGCTACAATTAAGATTATGGGATAATATAAGGCTTCCTTTATCTTCCGTTGCAAATCCGCCTGGGCCTCGGCAAATTCAGCGTACCTATCCAGGACCCCGCCTAAATCCCCACCGGCCTCAGCGGCCTTGACCATACTTACAAGAAGATTCGGGAAGATCCGCGGGTGTTTTTCAAGCGCCTGTGAGAAGCTCTCTCCTGCCTCTACGCTTCGAGATACGCGGCCTATTACATCACCAAGCCTCTTGTTTTCATTTTGCTTTTGCAAAGTGTCAAGACTGCTTATTATACTTAAGCCGGCATTTAACATATTGGCCAACTGAACATTAAACATAACAATATCTTGAGTCTTTATTCGCCGAAATTTCCATTCCAATTGCCCCAGTTTCAAGCCGGCCAGTACCTCGGTGATTGTTAACGGCGTATATCCCATCCCCTGCAATTTCTCTGCAACATCTTCTTGTGAGAGAGCGTCTATTACACCCCTGACCAACTTACCCGTGTTATCTCTGGCTCGATAGTTAAAAGCAAACAAAGCTTATACCTCCTCGGTCACACGCATAACTTCCTCTTTTGTAGTTATGCCGCTGGCTACTTTCTTGAGTCCGTCTTCGCGAAGCAATTGCATGCCCGCTTCAGTTGCGGCCTTGCGGATTTGGTCAGCTGAAGCCTTCGCTGTGATCAATGCTCTGATTTCTTCAATGGGTATCATTAACTCATAAATTCCTATTCGCCCTCTGAAGCCGGTCTGAAGGCACTCCTTGCAGCCTTTACCTTTACATTCGATGCAAATTGTGCGTACCAGCCGCTGCGACAATACCCCAATAACGGAGGACGAAATCAGAAACGGCTCGACCCCCATATCCACAAGCCTGGTGACGGCACTTGGAGCATCGTTGGTATGAAGAGTAGAAAAAACAAGATGACCGGTCAATGCTGCCTGAACAGCCGCCTTAGCAGTTTCGGCGTTACGAATTTCCCCAACCATAATGACATCGGGGTCCTGTCTTAAGATAGCAGACAGAGCCTCGGCGAATCTAAGCCCGACTTTCGGATTGACTTGCATCTGACGAATACCTGTGAGGTGGTATTCGATCGGGTCCTCAATTGTAATAATATTTTTATCTTCAGAATTTATCACATTCAGGGAAGCATACAACGTAGTGGTTTTGCCCGAACCTGTAGGGCCGCAAACTAATATTATTCCGTGGGGACAGTTAATTAATTTGGCATATTGAGTCAGGTTGGAAGGCGAAAAACCTAATTGCTCTAATTCCAGAATTATCTGGCTTCTATCCAGAAGACGTAAAACCACATTTTCACCATAGACAGTTGGAACACAAGAGACGCGAATATCAATATCGCGGCCCTCCATCTTCATCTGGATACGGCCATCCTGGGGAACACGTCTTTCGGAAATGTCCAGGTCAGCCATTACTTTAATGCGGGAGATAACCGCGGACTGAAAATACTTGGGTGGTCCGGTGCGCTCATGGAGCAATCCATCGATTCTGAATCTGATTCTTAGCGTATCTTCCTCCGGCTCAATATGAATGTCACTGGCCCCCTGGCGCACAGCCTCGATAACCATCATATTAACAAGTTTTATTACCGGCGGTTCTTCAACAATCTCCTGAAGCTTCTTCAACTCCGTCTCCTGGCCCGGCTTAACTTCCAGCTTTTCCCGGTCCAGACTTCCAATTACCTCTTCCAGCGTGCCTTTAGCCGAGTAATGTTGATCCAGCGCCTTTTTAACCTCTGTCTCGGTAGCCAGTGCAGGTTCGATACCAAGACCGGTCTTCATGCGCACTTCATCCAGCGCAAAGACATCTGAAGGTTCAACCATGGCCACGGTTAAGCTGTCGCCGATCTTTAAGATGGGCACGAGAAGGTGCTTCCTGGCAAGGGCCTCCGGTATCAAATCAATGATCTCAGGATCAATAAGATAATTGGCTAAATCGATAAATGGCAGATTGAATTGTTGACTTAAGAAAGCAGCCAGGTCCTCCTCGCTGATTAAGCCTTTTTTAGTAAGAATTTTCCGCAAAGGTTTTGCGCTTCCCTTGGCCTCGAGCTGGGCCTCTTTGAGTTGTTCGGCAGTGATAAGCCCTTTTTGCACCAGGCTTTCACCCAACAATTGTTTCTGGGCGGTTATCATCATACATTCTATTTCTTTATGAGTTCTTTAATCTTGGAAAGCAAAATTTCCGGCTTAAATGGCTTGGTTATGTATGCATCAGCGCCGACTTCTTCAC
>SDBT01005662.1_pt1 | contig 20893 bp, 44 predicted proteins | sample 2277101 | NCBI WGS metagenome assembly SDBT01 (sample SAMN10404973, study PRJNA504765) | marine sediment metagenome | isolation source: marine sediment core GS10_PC15, 103 cmbsf | place: Arctic Ocean: Southern Knipovich Ridge | collected 2010
GGTCACGGACGGCGGGTTTGCTGCGGTGACTGAGGGAGCGGATATTCTTAGTGGATTTGATTTTACTGTTTCATGGACACCTGTAGCGAGTGTAACAATCAATGATGCAGATACATTTACGACCACCGATAACAATAAAGGTATATATAAAGCGGCTCTCGTAACTGTTGGTAAATGTTATAAGGTTACTATTGCGGGAAGTACAACAGCAGGAATTATTCAGTTAACGAATACTGTCGTTAGCGCCGATTATATTACTGGTTTTGGCACAGCATATTTTATAGCTGACAACAATGACTCTTTATATTTGCGAGTATCATTAGCCGCTACTGTAGATATAACTACATTTACCCTGCAAGAAGTCACCTTTGATAACTGGACAGTGGGAGTCGGATGGGCACCGGAAGTATCAGCGGGAAGTCTGACAGGGAAGGCGAATAAGGTTGCGGGAACGGCATCAGCATTAGAACCCACTCCGGTATTAACGGTTGTCGCTGGCGTAGGCTATGAGATTGTCTGGACAAACGATCAATCCACTTCAGGCAAATCAATTAATGCAGAAATTGGAGCAACCAACGGTGGGGCGGTAACATCCGATGCCACTACCACGGATGAAATCACAGCATCCACAACCGGGAATTTGAAGTTTGAGGCGGCAAGCGATTGGGCCGGGACGGTTGATGTTGTTACAACTAAGCGAATTTATTATTAAACGATGAGCGGTATGAAAAAGGCATTTATTTTAAGTCTGATAATGGTAGTTTTGATTGGGTGTGCGGGTGCGCCTTCGGTGAAGGTTCAGCCCTTTTCAGACATCCCGGACCTTGAACGTCTGAACAAGGCCATTAAAGCCGTTGATGATTTTTTTAACCAGATCAAGGGCGTCCAGGGTGATGAGATCAAATCTTATAGCTTTGGCAAGATCGAGTTGATTTTGTGGGGATCTAAAAAGGCCAGGGATGCAGAGTATAGGAAACGGCATGGTCAACACCTGGACATTCCCGGATATGCCTTTGCCTGGGTTGGAGCCGGTGAAGATGATAAAACCATGCAAGTTGAAGCCTATGTGCCATTTAAGCGCCTGCCTAACGGTGAGGAGATCATACACCCCTGGGCGCTACAGCATGAGGTACAGCACGCAATCGATGAGGCCCTACGACTGGCAGGCAGGCCCGATGATATGAGCGATCCTGATCAGATGGTAACCAAAGAATTTTGGAGGGCGAAATGAATGATCACACTCACGCAGAATTTAGCACAATCGGAACGCAGTTACAGGGTATTGATAAAAAGCTGGATGAGAATCGAGCAGATCAAATCAGACAGAATGAAACCCTCGCTAAAATATTTGACCGTATGGAAGGCCCTGGCGGGATTAGAGAACAACTTGTAATCGTAAAGACAAAATTTACATCAATCCCAAGCATCAGGACTTTGGTTATTTATGCGAGCATAGGGGGAGGGTTGACTTCCGGAGCTTTGATGGCAGCTAAGTTCTTAATTAAGGGGTAGACCAATGAGCCAACGAGATATCGCGTTAAAGATTGCCTGGCATTATCTTGGTACGCCGTACATATGGGGCGGGGATGATTTTTCCGGGTTTGATTGCTCCGGGCTGATGGTTGAAATTTTGAAGTCGGTCGGGGCATTGCCGCGCTCTGGAGACTGGGCAGCTTCAGGATTATGGGAGTCTTTTAAAAATAAATGCCAGGTTAAAGAGCCCTCCGCCGGATGTCTGGTTTTCTTTTCCAATAAGGGTGGTAGGGTTGTTCATGTCGAAATGTGTATTGATGATAAGTTGTCGATCGGTGCAAGCGGCGGCGGCTCAAAAACCCTGACAGTAGCTGACGCCATTGAGCAGAACGCATTCATTAAAATCCGACCGTTCAGGAGCAGGCGGCATATATTGGGTTTTATTGACCCGTTTAACGAGGAGGCTGCAAAATGAAAAAAAGATTATTTATTTTAAGTATGATTTTGGCAATGGTTATTGGATGTGCGACCGTCCCAAAGATTGAGCCGGCATCGGTGCTTACGAGCGTGGGTAACGGTATATTGAGAGAAACGCATGTATACACCTCAACAACGCGGGAGTATTATTTTAGGCATGGCGATGATGTTGAATATCCAAAAATGGTCGTTGACCTGTTCAGCATAGATGGTATTCAAGATATATCTCCGGCGTTTTATCAGTTCACCATAAAAATTGCAAAATCTTATAGCTGGGATGAAGTCGAGCCTCATATTGTTAAAATCCTCGAATCAGTAGAGGATTATATCATCACAAAGGAAGACGAGAAACCAGACAAGAGCGGGGGTCTTTAATATGAAAAAAATAATCGTTTTAATATTTATTGTGGCTTTTTTAACCGGATGCGCTTCTTTGAGCATGACCAAGGCAACCATAACGTATTTTCCAAAGAAAAACCAATATGTTATTACGGCTGATTCCGGTAGCAAGGTTTCGTTTAAAAAAACTGCTGCGGGCGATGTTGACATTACATGGGATGATAAAAAGGATCAAATGACCTGGCGCGAAGTCATAATGCTGATGCTGACAAAGCCGGATATCGCGCTAACAAATTAAAGGAGGTAGTTATGAAATTTAAATGCCGTTATATTTTGATATTAATGATGTTGGTTGTGGTGTTTGGCTGCACCTTCAGCACACAGCAACTCAGGGATACCGCTATTAGTTTTGCTGAGAGTGATGTCAAAAATGTGGAAGCCTTGAAACAGGTTTCGGATACATTGAAAAAAACCTGGAATTTCTATAGTGGCGCACTGGACGGTATTGCAGACCAGCTATCCCGCGAGTCGTTAGCTAAAAAAGAGGCGCTGGATGTGCTGTATGCGTCCGATAATTGGGACGATAGGGCGGCGGGCGAAGCCCTGGTGTTGCGTACCCGGTTGGTTTATGAGCTTGGCAAGCAGGCAGTTGACGATGCTTTGCCGGGGTTTTTGAAATTGCTCGGACAGGTTTTATAACGTCAACCGGTAATTTTGTATATTTGTCAAACTGACCTAAAATGCATGAGCGCTCAAACACATAGGAGGATATCATGGAATGGTTCAAACGATTTTGGACAGATCACGGTGACCGGCTCGTATTTATGAGCCTTGCTGCTACCGGGGCAATAGCAATGATGGGGTCGGGTAGCGATAAGCTCGTAAGCGCCGGAGAAGTTGTATTGATCGGCGTTTTAATGCTGGTTTATAATTACGCCCGGAGTACGAAGAAAAGCTGATTATGTGCCATACGTTATTTTGCCATCCGTCTCAATGGTCATCGAAAGTGTTTCTCCGGGTGGCTTAGAGATGATTGCAACCGGCTTTCCGCTTTTCGTTATTACGAATGTTTTTCCGAGCGCAACACTCGAAAAGACTTCTCCTGGGTGTTGTCTAAGTTCCATTAAGGTTATTTGCTCTACTTTGCCTTTCAAGGAAATTTCGTCTTTCAACATTTTCATACAATCCTCCTTATAGTCACCCGCACGGACAAACTAGGTGCGCCATTTCGTTTGCGCATTCACATCCTCTTGAACGGGCTGGGATAGCTGTTCTAGGTATTCAACCCTTTCAATTAGCCACCAAATCGCTTCCCGCATCATTTGTCTGGTTGGATATTTCCAACTCTTGATTTCCTGTATGTCCACAAGTCACCTCCCATTGAGTTAAGCGGTGCGATTACAATTTTTGCAATAGTCTTTGATATAAACGCATTCGGGAAAATAAGTGCATTCGCCCTCCTTCTCCGCATCCTCTTGAACGGGCTGGGAGGCGTCTTTGCAAAAGTCCCGCAAAAAATCAGCGCAGAAATTAATGGAGTGTTCTTTCTCTGGATTGATAGCAGTAGCTTTAGCGTACATACGAAATTGTTCAATGCACTCACCCACTGTTAATTTTTCCATCTAAACCTCCCATTGAGTTAATCGGCACGTTGTGTCCGGTTTATCCGTTGTAGCTCTCTCCACATTGTTCCCACTCTCCCCCACAAGAGCACTGGCCTCCGACATTGCAATTAGGATAATCTTCCCGTTCTGCCGCACATTCGCTACATTTCCATATCAACCGTAAATTAAGAGTGGGGTCATTTTCGGCTTCTACTCTCGTTTGATATTCTCTCATAGTTTCCTCCTCCAATTTATACCCACTGATTATCAAGCCTATTTGCTTTTATGTGTCCGGGTTATCCGGGGGTTCTGTTTCGGCTTTTTTAATGCTTTCTGGCGCATCGCTAGGTTTCGGGGCAAACGGTGTACTTATCGAATATTCATCTACGGAAACGCCTGGGGTTTTTATAACTCTCTCACACCTACATCTCTGGCATACTATTTTCCACCATTTACCGGGTTTCTGAATATAAAAAGAAGTTGACTCACAAAAACAAATTTCCCAAGGTATTAAGTTCATTTTTTCCTCCTTTGATTTATAACCCCTAATTATCAGGCCGGATACTGATCCCAAACCCGGCCATCAAGCTCCGGCATTTCTATTATTAAAACAGGTGTCGCAAAACTCGTTTTTGTGTTGCCCATCGGTTCTCCATTTGCCCCCGCAGTCGCACTTTTCGCCCGTGTAGGCCCCGGAATAATCCACTTCAAATAGTTTAAGTTTTCCCCGGCATTTTATGAATGGAATTTCTTGCGGGTGTTTATAAACATGGCCCCAGGGACCGAAGAAAAACGGGCTCTGGTGGTGGTCAACGCAGTCAACCATTATGACCCGGCCAATTATACCGCCAAGTTTGTAGTTATCGGGATGCGGTGGATCCCCGGATAATAATTTTCTGTGATTAATCAACCATTGGTAGTCGTAGTGATCAAAGGTTTTACTGGCGTGGATTAATAAATGTCCGGCAAAATGAGATGGCCACGACCTGTTTTCTACCGGCTTGCCGTGAAAGATCGCCCAAGCCCAGGGTTGACGAACGCTTATACATTTCATCTTTTATCCTCCAATAGATCAAGATATGCTCGGATATTGTTTTCCATGATATTCGCTGCCGTCCTTAATAGTATTTTCAAATAACCATCACTATTTCGAACGGCGTCTCGCAGAGCGGTAATTACCTCGTATGTAAACTCTTTATCGACTGGCATTTATCCCTCCTTCTGGCACCTTTCGCAGCGCCCTTCGGTCTATTATCGCCCGGGTCCCATCCTTGAACTCAGCACAGATCGAACCCGTTTTGCCGTAGGCAATCACTTTTAAAAGCCGGTAAACATGGGCGGCTCTCCAGGGGTTGTTTGCCCAGGAGTAATAGTATGGGTATTCAAGCATAGGGTTCCTGTATTTTTGTAACCACATAGTGTGTATCATCTGCCCAAGAGCAACTGGTTTTAACACACGGATAATCTAACCACTGAAGGTTTGCATTTTCGTTTTTACCGCCCAAAAGACGGTACCCTTCGGATTCGTCTACACGCTCAACATTGCACCCGTTAAGACCGTGCAGGGATTCAAGCACCTGATAGAAATAAATGTTTGCTTTCTTGCACTGACTTACAGCTCTCGCAAGCTGTGTCCATGCTTTTTTCTGCTCCGGCGTTAAATTGATTAGTTTTTGTATTTCTTTCTGACTAAGCGTTTGATTTCCTTGCCACATTTCGCCACCCTGGCATAATTAATGTTAAACGCGGGATTGCCTCCTCTAAAACTACCAGGAGGTTGCCGGCTCCTGCCTAATTCATGCTTTTGAAAATACATTACATTTCTTCATCAATTGCTATTAGTTGCTTTACCCTTGTTGGGTGTTTAAGTCGTCTTAATGCTTTTGCTTCTATCTGTCTAATACGCTCCCTTGTCAGCTTCAATAAAACCCCTATTGATGCTAATGTTTTCGGCGCACAATCAATACCAAACCGCATCTTAACAACACTTGATTCTCTTGGATCTATTGAAGCCAAAACTCGTTTTAACAAAAGCATATTGGGAGGGGGAGGATCTTTAAAGAACAGATATTCATAAAGTCCGCACAAGGTCTTTTTGATGACCGCCGCCTTTTTTTTCGGTGGTGCTGATGACAATGTTAGTATTGGCGGTAATGCTGATGGTAATTTTGGGGGTTTGTCTAAAACAGGGATGCTGTCTATAAATGATTGGATTTCTGGAGAAAGATGAAACCATTCTCCTCTAAGGTGAAACCTTTTGAACTTTTTATGCAACGATGTTTCGTGAATTGAATTTCCGCCTATAGTTTTAATAAGTTTTAATTCAAAAGGGCATCCCGTTTGAAGTGATGCCAGTCTGGTGAACACGTTGCTATATGTATATCCTATTTTAACGTGTCCACTTTCAGATCCAATAAAATAAATCATAATATCAAATCTTTTGGTTTAACCTTAAATATCCTTGCGAAAAATTCAGCTCCGGAAAGACGCTTAGTTGTGATAAAACTATAAGCATGCTGCCTGGATTTCTTCCCTCCCTTTTCCGCAATCGCTTGCCACGTAAGGCCTGACTTCTTTTTTAGCCGCTTTATTTTCTTTACGTTTAATTTCATAGTATCTTACTTTTACCAAGCCCTGGAATAAAAGTCAACACATTTATTTTACTTTATGTAAAGAATAATATTTTACGGTGCTTTTGATTCGGTATTCAACGGTATTGGTCGAAAGTAGGTAATAAGAGCAGGATATAGCATGATATGGTTTTTATTCACTTGTCGTTGCTTGTAGTCGTATTTGACCGGGTTTGACTTGATGCCATTTTTTTTTAATAATAGCAACCATGGAATCAAACGACATAAACAAAAACAATGGGGGAAACGGAAAATGTATAAAATAACAGAATTAAGAAAAGATTTTGATAAACCCCTAATGCTTGTTTGGATGAGGGCCATAGAAAGCCGGGGAGATGCTCCAACGGTTGTCAGGGGTTTCGCAAACCCTGGCAGTCTTGTTAGGGACAGAACAGAGAGCTTTGGGGGAATAAAATACGCCCTGAATTTTCTAAATAAAACCGATTGTAAACCTGACTATGTGAGCGTAAATGGTATTCAGTCACCGTTAGCAGGATGGTTTGACCGGGTTTGAAATGAAAAAAGAAACCTACAAAATGTACTGCCAGCAATGCGGTAAAGCATACATTATAAAAGCGAGCGAGCCTAACCCGACCTGTGAAAATTGTAAACCGGGTAGGCTGGACTTTAAAAAAAGGGGGGATCATGGAATACACAGAAAAGATCCACGCTCAAAGATTAATTAAGATGTTGAAGAAGAAAGATCCGTGTGGGCTTTGTCCTAAAGCCGCATATTTTTCAAACTACGGGGGAACAGCCATCATGTTTTGGAACTCTGAGTCTGAACCGTGCGATATATGCCTGGGGCTTGTTAAGCTACAGCCTGTTTCTCCTGCGAGGCCCTGTCCGTGTCGTCAACTCGGCGGAAAAGAGGCCATAAAACGAACATGGCTTGCCCTTGAGGAAAAGGGGTACATATGACCTACTTCAAGTCCGCTGCCGAATATGAAGCCTGGATAAACGCTTGCGCTGCCGAGTCCGCAAAGGACATGCCGGCAGCGATAGACAGGCTATACATTGACTATTACAACGGCTACAACTCCCCGAGTCCGGGCGGGGATAACTGGAATGTTTGCGAGAAGGAATAATAATGACACACATCGGCTTTTGCTTTGGAGAATACAACAAGTCTTGTCACGATTGCCCTACTGAGGCAGGGTGTTTAGAAATGGCGGACAACGAGAAATCAAAGAAGGTAAAGATGTGGAGTTATGGCTGGGTTACTGGAAGCGCATGGGAACATCCAAAATCAAAGGAAGCGTCAGGTGCCGTGGGGGAGACGGTGCTGTATATTGGAACTGAGTATGAGCACCCCCAGCAGAAATGTGGTGAAATAGTAAAGGAGTTTTCGGAAGTTAGTTTGTTGTGGATTTCAAAGTTGATAATCTGCCGCCTTTGATCTGCAACAAAAAAGAGCTTACACACGTCAAAGGCCACTGGGAGTTCATAAAAGATGAGTAACCCAAAAGTACAAAACTTGGGGTTCGCAAACGGGTGGCAGGAAACGCCCGACATTGTTAAAAAGTGCCGTGAATTAGGACACGACAGACAGAACAAGTCTGATGCTCCGGGTGTACCGTATCGATGTTTTGTTCATAGTGTCCAGTGCGATATTTGCGGATATTTTTATAAATACGATTCGAGTTAAAGAATTGGAGGTGTAAGGTGGAACCTGATAGATGTAGAAATTGCCGAATGGAAGAAAGACTAAAAGCACTAGTGGCAAGGGTGAGGGCGATTTATCCGAAAATTAGTTTTATTTACGCCAATGAAAGCTGTAATGACTATTCGCACGTTAAGGGGGTTTCCATTAAATATGAATTATACGTTGCCAGCGAAGGTGGTAAGATAGATCGTACTCCAACCCACACCAGGTTCCCCACCATCGAAGAACTCGAAACCTATGTCACAGAGCTTGAAGAAACTCACCGCAAAGACAACATGACAGACGTGGAGAAGATCAGGGCGTTCGTGGCAAATTATCTCTGCGTTGATGGGGTTGGATTTAATAGATATGTTGACCAGACAGAGGCGCTGAACTTCATCGACAGCCTCAAAAAGGAGGGGAAGCGTGGAGCAAATAGTTAAATACAACATAACAGATGCCGCGATGGCTGAAATGTCTAACCTTTATATGTCTCTGGTGGTTGCAGACCTTGAAGACAAAGAGGGTTTTGATGCTGTCCATGATGCCCGGATGGTTGTTAAGGGCCACCGTGTGTCTGTTGTCAAACAGGCCAAAGTTTTAAATTCCGACGCCCTGGCTTATCAGCGCAAGGTGAACAGCGAAAAAAAGCGGATAGTTGCCTTGCTTGAACCCATCGAGTCCCATCTTCAGACCGAAGAGGATAAGGTTATCAATGAGCAAAAGCGAATCAGGGCCGAAGAGGATGAAAAGGAGCGGGTTATCATTCAGGGCCGGGTTGATGATCTTTCCAAATATGGCGTAACGCTGCCCTTTTTTGATGTTGCAGCAATGACCGAGGCAGAGTTTGGGGACCGGTTTGTTAAGGCTGCTGAGGACTGGGATGCCGAGCAACAGCGCCTTGCCGATGAAGAAGCCGCTCGTGTCGCCGAAGATGCCCGGCTTAAAAAGGTCAAAGAAGAACAGGAGGCTGTGGCCGCAGATCAGGCAAAAGCACAAAAGGTGATTGATGATGCTAATGCCAAGCTCGAAGCCGACAAGAAAGCCCTTGAAGATGAGAAGAAAGCAGAGATAGACCGCAAAAAGCGGGAAGTGTTTGAAAAAAAGGCCGGTGAAGATGCTGCGATACAGGCCGAAAAGGACGCAAACGAAAAGGCCGTGCGGGACGCTAAAGCTAAAGCTGAGGCCGAAGAAAAGGCGAAGGCCGAAGCTTTACGGCAAAAAACCTTAATGCCGGACAAGGAAAAGCTATTAGCTCTTGCTCAGTTTTTACAGGAAGGCATCACATATCCCGAAATGCAGTCGACTGAAACCGAAGCAATAGTTGAAGATGTTGCGGGGCAAATCCATCTTATTGCGGATGCGATTTTAACAAATATAAAGGAGCTATAATCATGGCAAAAGAACCCATCAAGGTAGAAGACAAAAGACATTCATCCGTGCCGGCAGAGGAAACCCCTGCCCAAGAAACAGGGCTTGTCCTGGCCGCTATTCAGAATAAGATGCCGGTGGAGTTCATCGAACAAATGATGGACCTACAAGATCGCTATGACGAGAAAGAGGCCCGGAAAGCGTACTTTAAGGCCGTGGCAAAGTTTAAATCAAACATCCCTACTGTGCTGAAGGATAAAATAAACCAACATACGGACAATTCGCCGTATAGTTCTATCGGTAATCTGCTTGGAACTGTAAACCCTGAATTGGGAAAACATGATCTTTCAGCAAGTTTCAACATAAAGGATTCTGATGATTTTGCTTTTATCACCGTTTCGGGAATCCTCACCCATTCAGAGGGACATAGCGAAAAGACATCGATGACGTTTGATGTGGAAACAACTGGCGCAAAGGGTGGACAGGTAATGACAAAAACCCATGCCAGAATGTCCGCCTTGACATACGCAATGAAAGCAACTTTTAGCGCGATTGTTGGTATAGCCGCTATTGATCCAATTCATGACGATGATGGGAATGCTGCTGGCGGCAAGGCTGAAATCGGGAAGTATGAGGGCTGGCAAATCAAGGTATCCGAGGCTTGTGAAGCGGCCCAAAGCCTTAACGATATTATTCAATGGTGGCCAGACAATTCAGCCCAGGTCAAGAAAGATTTAAACAAGGCCGGGGCAGCGAAAATATACGCCGTGTTTATTGCCCGGAAAAATGAACTGAAGGCCGAGGAAGAGCGCGAAGCGGGCGGTGACGACGGATGATTATCATCGATTGCAAGCAGGGTACGCCTGAGTGGGATGCTTGCCGTCTTGCTATCCCCACGGCCTCAAACTTCGGAAAGATTCTGACAGCGACCGGGAAAATATCAGACAGCCGTACAGAATATATGATCCAGCTTGCGTGTGAAGCGGTATCCGGCAGGAGCGAGGACAGTTTTCAGTCATACCGGATGAAAGAAGGTTCAAAGCTAGAAGCCGAATCGCGCAGCGTTTATTCGATGGATCACGAGGATCTTGACGTATATCAGGTTGGCTTTGTTTACAAGGATGAACAAAAGATGATCGGTTGCTCCCCGGATGCCCTGGTTGATCATAATGGTGGTTTTGAAACAAAGGACGCGCAATTTACAGTCCAGTATGACCGTTTGATGGACGGCAAGATGATAACAAGCCACATCCCCCAGGTGCAGGGCAGTTTATATGTCTGCGAACGCGAGTGGTGGGACTGGCAAAGCTATTGTTCCGGGCTTCCGTATCTGCTTATCCGCAATTACCGCGATGAAAAGTATATTTCCCGGCTGGCTGAAGAATTAGAGAAATTCTGCTTTGAACTTGCGGTACGTATCAAAAAACTGAAGGAAATGAATTAGAAAGGAGAGAATATGTTTCTTGAAAAAGAATTAAAGGCAACTGAGAAAATTTGTGATGTAAAAATCAAGGGTATTCTAATCGATACAGAAGGTGAATGGACAGCCGATTCATTGCGTGATTTGCAAACCCTTATGAAATTAAAGGATGCGGCTAATCAGAAGATTCAGAAAGGTGACTGTTTCTAATGGTAGAAATTCCGCTACAAATATTATCTGATTACAAAACACTTGCGGTTATGTCGCAAGACGATTGTGGCAAACTAAAAGAATTTCATTTAAATCAAATTGTCCGTGCAAAGATAACGGGCGTTAAAAAGCCTCGTAGCGTGAAACAGTTGGGTTTGTACTGGGCTAAATGTGAGCTTGTTGCGGAGCTGGTGTCTGACCATGAAAATCAGTTTGACAAAGTCGATGTTGATTTTGATGTTAAAGTCCGGGTTGCCAAGAAAAAACCGGCACTGGTTCAGAAGTTCCGGAGCGTTGACGGAATGACCTATATCGCATTGATCAGTACTTCTTTTGCTAATATGGAAAACCTGGATGCCTGCAAATATTACAGTGCTGCGGATAAAGAGTTTGAGAAAATGACAAAGATTGACCCGGACGAACTTACACGAAGGACAAAGGACCGGATGGGTCCAAGAGGAGGTGCGTGATGCCAAAATACAAACTACGAACGGAAACCATTATTGATATCATCGATAAAATACCGACCGACAGAATTGAGACGTTGATGGCAGAACTTACAGAGATAATATTGCAAGCCAAACTCTCTGTTGATTTGAGCAGAGCACTTGACCCTTCTTCCACTATTAACCTTGGCGATTTGGTGTGGAATGACGATGGTAAGGGATCTGTTGTTGTTAACCATACAATTTCTGACGGAAAAACAAGCACCAAAATAAGAACCAGCGCAACCGTGAGGAAGTCATAAACAGAATACAAGGAGGTGCGTGATGAAATTTATATTGTACGGTATTTTTCTTCTATTATTAGGCCACACAGCGGAAAACGAATATGTTCAAGTGTTTTCAAAAATCGTTGCTACCGCTTCTGCTGTCTGGGGTTTATTTAAAGATGACTAATCCCATCCCCAAAAAGCCCAAGCACCGCATTGACCGCAAGACAAAGGCCGGCAGGGAGGAGTTTGAAAAGCTCCAGCACGATGTCTTGTACCGGGATATGTTTACTTGTCAGATTTGTCGCCAAACAACGTATGCGCCACCCCACCACGAACCGCCGTATTCAAGGGGCGGGCAGGATTTAATTGAGAAGATGGTAACGCTGTGCCTGTTCTGTCACCACGACATTAAACTGGCAGAGCGTAAGCACGGTGTAAAATTGGATGAAATAATGAAGGAAGTTGAAAAATGAGCTACATCCAATGCAAAAAGAAAAGCCGGCCCCGGAAGCACATTGACGTATGCGCTCAGTGCCGGATAAAACCGTTTTTACACTAAAGGAGGAGCCTCCATGATGGGGATGAATATGGTTGACGGAACCGATGTCGTAATGCTGTTTCATCACGTTTATGATGCGGGGGATATATGCAAAGACTTTCAGAAAATAATGGCTGAAATAGATGCGATGGAATGTTTGTCGATTAAAAATGCAAAGATTCGACAGCCAACCATAAAAGCCGTGGGCCTTAATAGTGCTTGTATGGCATCAAAACCCTTCTATTTTAGGAGGACGCTGTTTTGTTTGTCGGGGCATCTGCCCTGTAGGATAAGGAAAAAACGAAAGAATAGGTAAAAAGGAGGCACCATGGAACTAACAAGAGTGACCAATGTAAACCATAGGTTTGGGAAGGATGCCTATTATTACCACTTGCTTAATGTCGAAGTTGAAGGTGAGGGTGTGACTGATCTACTGCTTACGCAGCACGTGGTTCGCTGGGGGAAAATCAGATCATATATGCACCGGGAAGATTTGCCGGTAGCGCCGAAGCCCGATCGGATTATGTCTTTCGACAAAGGCTTTATGCTCGGGATTATAGTGACCGGGGCTGCTATTGGGCTTTTAGGTTTGCTGATTCGGGTGCTGGGGGGATAATCATGGAAAACTGCATAGCAAGAGAGTCGTCACACGTGATCGATTTTCATAGCCTGGACGCGCTGGCTTCGATTATATCAGCAGAACCCGAGCCAAAGAAGCGCAAGTGTCACGATTGCGGCAAAACTCTGTCCCGGTATAATAAAGAAAAGCTGTGTTATGCCTGCCAGGTGCCCGGACCCTACAAAGCGCCTAAATGCATTGTATGCCGGGGTACGTTTGAGCCGAGAGATCCGAAGACTAAGACTTGCGGTGAGGAGTGTCTGAGCGAGTTGGGCCGGCGTAATATTAACAAGCGGTGGGGGGAGAGGTGACTTGTGGATGAAAAAGAATTAAAAGAAGTTTATATCAAGGGTTATATAGATGCTTGTGAAATGCACGCGAATTTCGGTTTTGATGAAGGTTGTAATGATGAGATGGTCTTATCTTTAGAGACTTTTATTAACGAATTTCCCCTCAATATTAACAAGCGGTGGCATGGGTGAACCACCTTGACCTATTCTCAGGTATAGGCGGCTTTCATTTAGCTGGTGAATGGGTATGGGGTGATGATTTTAACACGGTTTGCCATGTTGAGATTGACGAATTTTGCCAAAAGGTTTTACGGAAGCATTGGCCGGATGTGCCGATAATATCAGACATAAGGGATGTGACGCATGAAAGGATTTTGGCGAACACCGAACGCAACGGACGGGGATCATGGCGGTCCAAATGCGAGAGACAGCAAAGGGGGGCTTCATTTGTCGGCGCAAGCGGCCAAGGCAGAGCCAGAACCCGCCCAACAATCGATCTTCTCACAGGCGGCTTTCCCTGCCAACCCTTCTCTTGTGCCGGGAAACGAGGAGGCAAGGAAGATGACCGTTACCTCTGGCCGGAGATGCTACGAGTTATACAAGAAATACGCCCGACTTGGATCATTGGCGAAAATGTTGCTGGAATCATCAATATGGAACTCGACAAAGTGTTATCTGACCTGGAAGATTCGGCCTATGAAGTCCAGCCGTTTCTTATTCCAGCTTGCGGTGTCGATGCCCCGCACAAAAGGGACAGGGTCTGGATTGTGGCAAAGTCCAATGCCGTCAGATGTAAAAGGGGGCAGAACGACCAAGGGCAAGAATCGACAGAACGAAACGGGACTGAGGAAACAAGCGATGATCCCGACACCAAGCGTAAGCGCTGCGAAACAAGGGCAGAACGAACCGGACGGGAAACGAGGTCAAACATTGGTTGGCGCAGCGCGATTTCAGATGTGGCCGACACCGGATGCCCACCAGGGACACCACGGCGGTCAATCGTACATGGGGGCCGTCAGGCGAATGGAAAAGGGGAAGCAATTGGAGCTGAGGGACAAGGTATTGATCGAACACGGGAAGGGCGGAAGTCTCAATCCGGAATGGGTCGAATGGCTCCAAGGGTATCCACCTGGCTGGACGAACCTGACACCCCAAGAGTCGCAAGGGGAGTGAAAAACCGTGTGGACCGACTTAAATCACTCGGAAACGCCATAGTGCCACAAGTTGTGGCTCCGATCATGCAGGCGATAAAGGAAATCGAGCAAAGGAAGCTATTTTAACTTAACAAATCAAAACATATAGGAGGTGGTATGCCCAAGTACATACCTAAAGACGATGATCTGTATAACACCAACCCATGCTTTATCTGCGGGGATGATGTAATAGACGAGAAAGCAGACACTTGCAGTTCTTTGTGCGAGACTCAAAAGCAGATTTTTGAAGATGATTACCAATGGTTTTTATCGAAAGATTATGAGGGTGAGGATGGTGATTGGTAATATATGGTTGACATCTCCCACCATAAAGGCTATAAGGAAGATATGCCAAACATGATAAATATTAACTTTCAATGTAGAAATGCCTCTATAAGCTCCTGCGATTCGTCGTGGGGCGGCGTCATGTCCGTGGCAGCTTATAGGGGCATTTGTGTTTTGAAGGGTTGAAATGGGTAAAACCCCCGCATTTCAATTATATTCATCTGATTTTTATATGGACACCGCCCATTGGGAAGCTGAAGAAATAGGGGTTTATTTTAGGCTTTTAATGTTTGAGTGGGTAAATAAAACGGTTCCAAACAACGTAAAGCAAATGGCAAGGATTGCCGGTTTGTCGCCCAAAAAGTTCACAAAAACGTGGCAAATCGTATCCCCTAAGTTCGTCAAGGAAAATGAAAATAATTTAATAAATTTAAAGATGGAATCAATAAGAGAAGAGCAAGATGATTACAGAGAATCTCAAAGATTATCGGGACTTAAGGGTGTTGAGGCAAAGAAAAAGAAGGGTGTTTTTCCTTTTGATAAATCAACCGACCCTGCAAGCGACCCTGCAAGCGACCCTGCAACCGGAAATCAAGCTCTTCAGTCTTCACCTTCGTCTTCTGTTAAAAGCAATTCCCCAAAGGGAGCCTTCGCTCCGCCTTCAAAAGATGAAGTCGAAAATGCCTCGGGTATAAAATTAAAGCAAGATATTCAAGCTACTGGTAAAGTGATTTACGATAAAAAACTATTTCCAAAAGTTAATGCCTGGATAAACCGAATGAGAAAATTAAATAAAAACGACAGAGCTATTTTACATACGCTTTTAAGGTGTCTTATGAAACCACCGAGGGAGAATCCTTGGGCTTATTGTACTAAAATTATTGGGATTGAAGATGGAAATTATAACGAAAGAGACCATCAAAAAACTGCGTAAAGAGCTTGTATTGGAATTTGAGCCGATAGGCTTACAAATGAGAAAAGAGGGGTGTAATGACAGGGCTATTATTCGAGCAATAGAAGCGCACAAGCAGGTTAAAATAAAAAGATTTTATAAAACGCCGGAGGAAAATATATTTAAAAAGACCGTGATGAACCTTATTGTCAAAGAAGATAGTCGGGTTGAAATGGTATTTTACAACCTACTCGAAAGAGATGGCATCCCCTTTAATTTTCAGGTAAAAATAGGCCCGTATCGTGTTGATTTTCTTATAGCAAATTATTTAGTTTTTGAAGGGGACGGCCCGTGTCATGCAACTATTAAAGAAAAAGATAATATCAAAGATAACTATTTAAAAAAAATGGGGTATAAGGTTTTTAGATTAAGCTGGGAATTAGTGGCCCAACTTCCAGATAGGGTTTTAGATGTAATTAAAGAAGATTTAAAAAACAATAAAATAATAATTACCGATGCTTTTGATTTAAAAAAGATCAAGGCAAAAGAGCTTGTAAAGGAGATAGGATGACCGACACCATTGACCCATACACTGACGAAACGTGCTGCACTTGCGTTGTTTGCGGCGGTCATAGAGTAGCTTTTTCGTGTCCTCCGGTGTGCAGGGATGAGAACTGTAAGCTCGAATATGAAATTGAGTGTGATTTTCATAAAGCGATGGGGGAGGTAAAGCCATGACAAGAGAACAGCTTAGCGCTCAATGGTTGATCATGGAGGATTTGCAGGACAGTTATCCATATTTCTACCTGGGATGGTATGGCTTTGTCCCAATGGTAGTTTGGGCTTGAGGAGGTAAAGCCATGACACCATGCCCACCGACACACATATCACCATACGTTTTCGTTGGCGTTATGTGTTTTCTGATCGGCATTGTGGTTACGATTTAGGTCGTTAATTGGTTTGATCGTAAATCTGACCCGAGGGAGGATAAATGGCAGTAAAAATGGCAATAAGTAAATATCCGAGAGCATACGGAGACGATCTTTGTAAAGATGATCCTCGATTGAAATATGGTTGGGATTGGCACAGGGTTGCCTCTGGTTATAAGCGGAATGAATTAAATTGCTGGGCTCATTTTCAGTGCTCGTCTGCAAGAATTGGTGGTTGGGAAACAGTGGCAATCCAGTGGGGAAAGAAGCCTGACGCTGTTTATTACGAGGCTCGGATTGAATACGGCGGGGACCATATTGCTTTTATCGGGAGCGAGGAAAAGACAGGGTTTAAAACAAGGCTGAAAGCTCAAATAGCAGCGGAGGCTTTGTTGGTGTCTTGGATTGAAAAACAACTTGAGCTTATAAGGGAGGGCTAAATGTCACATATATGGGTAATAGAAAGACTCGAAGGTATAGATGATGAGTGGCGGCCGTTTCAATATGGCGTTGCTATCGGATCAAGAGACCAAGCGAGGGTATGGAAAAAGACCAATCAAGAGATTTGGGGCGATGATAAATTCAGGGTCAAACCATATGATCGGAGGGATGAGATTCGTCCTAAGTTTGGCATAGGGAGGTGAGGGCAAAATGAACAAACTCGAAAAGAAATACGCTGAAAACCTAGAACTCAAGAAGATGGCCGGCGCTATCGTTGATTGGCGATTTGAACCAATGCGGCTGAGATTGACACCTATACCGCTGGTGGGCGAAAAGAACCCGTTTTATAAGCCTGATTTTCTGGTAATAAAGCCTGTAATAAAGAAAACGTATTTTGGCGGGTTTCAAGACGGGATTAAGATTGAATTCCACGAAACTAAAGGGCATTGGCGTGAAGCAGCTCTTATCAGAATAAAAATGGCAGCAAGCCTATACCCCTGGTTCAAATTTATAGCGGTTACATGGGAGCGTGGAGGGTGGCGGTTTAGAGAATTTAAGACAGATCCGACAGGACCAGTTGCAAGCCAAGCCTCAGAAATTCGCTACCCCGAGGAGGTCAAGCAAAACCATTGGGAGCGAACAACGACAAGGTTTGAAAAGGGAGTCTAAAATGGCAATAACTCACAAAGCAATATTGGGCCGCGAAACTATTTACCTAATTGACCCGAGACAAATTAAGATTGTTGAGGGATGGAATCCACGGCAAAGGTTTGGCGGTCAAGAAGATTCAGAACTAAAAGAATCAATAAGGGAGAATGGCGTTTTAAGTCCAATTAGGTTAAAGAAAATCAACAATGAATTGTTTTTAATCAATGGAGAAAGGCGGTTAAGGGCTTGTCTTGAACTCATATCCGAGGGCTGTAATATTAAAGCCCCCGCAATTATAGGCCGCAAGGGTATTTCAGAGGTTGAGGCAATGTATCTGGCAGTAACGGAAAACACTGGAAAGCCCTTCAACCCCGTTGAAGAAGCTACAGCATACGGCAGGCTGATAAGCTGGGGGGAGCCGGTCAAGGACATAGCAAGGAAGTTTGGTAAGTCAGTACAGCATATCCGGAACCGCCTTGTATTGGTTGATGCATCGGCAGAGGTCAAGGAATCAATAATAAACAAAGAGATCCAGATCAAGGATGCTGAGAATATCGTCAAGGACTCCAATGGCCAGATTGATAGCCAGCGCGAGGGGAAACGGCAGGCCCGGAAATCGCGCGCCCCTTTTATTTTGACGATATCGCCCGTGGCTTGAAATAATTCCCCTTTGACATTGTCGCGGAGGCGCTCGCCCGAACGGATCGTGTACAGGTACTTCAGCGGGATTCGACCCGCCTCAATCAGAGGCCGATACTCCTCATGCAGTGCCGGTCCGCCGTCTTTACAACAGGTCCCGCAGCGCCGGCAGGCGGTCATCTTTTCCGGTTTATTCTTGGTGTCCACAGGCTTTAATATTGACCTTTTTAGGTTTCATTCTTCTTTAACGGCCCAATAGCATAATGAACTGCGAGAGTAAAGGGTGTCACATCTTGAGCCGGTTTCAAAACTATATAGGGATCCAAAAGAGCACACCCATGATTTTGATGAGTATTTTGTTGTTGTTCAAGGGCAATACACCGTGATAATTGACGGCAACGGAAACCCTCTAAATGCAGGTCAAGAATGCTCTGTTCCAAAAGGTAGGCCACATTCGGGACGCGCTGTTGCCGGGACGCGAACGATACACTGTTTCGGTGGAAAACGGGCCTGAAAATCATGGTCTCCAATTATTTCTACGAGAGTTGATATGAGCTACGAAGCCCCCTACCAAGGATACAAAGTAATCGATCTTAGCCAGGGCCTGGCCGGGCCCTATTGCGGCATGCTTCTGGCGCTTAACGGTGCCGAATCCTTGTGTTTAGCCCCGGCCCTGGGCGAGCATACCAGGGAAATCCTGTCTGAATTTGGTTATGGCGATGAAGAAATTAAAAACCTAAATCAAAAATCAATCATACGCGTACAGTAAAAATCAGACTGGAGGGAATCGAATGCGTGATAATTTCTCCCCTAGGGAACATAAATTCGCCGAGCCAAAATATTTCGAAGACCTAAAGCTAAGCGATCAGTTTTATATACCCTCGCGTACACTAACCGAAGCACACTTCCTGGCCTTCCAGATGGCCTCTGGCGATAATCATCCGATTCACTATGACATCGAATATTGTCGTGCCAGGGGACACACCAACCTGCTGGCACACGGCTTTCAGATCTTGATCCAGACGGCTGCCGGCGCCGGAATTTTCCCCCACGTGATTGGCGATTCGTTGATCGGTTTTATCGAACAATCATCGAAGTTCCTGAGGCCCGTTTACGCCGGCGATACGGTTTATCCAATGCTGATAATAAGCGATCTCAAGCCGCAACGCACGACCGGCGTGGTGACCCTTCGATCCACGGTGCACAACCAGCGCGGTGAATTGGTGCTCGAAGGCGAACACAAGTACCTGCTTAAAAAGCGAAATCCAGCGATAAATGGTGTCACAGCTTGAATCGTGAATAGGTGCTCACTATTGGATTTTTTACGAAAGGATGTTCTCAATGGGCAAAGCAGCTCTGGAAGGCATAAAGGTTGTCGAATTTGCCAACATGGTTTCAGGGCCGTACTGCGGCAAACTGCTGGCAGACCTGGGGGCCGACGTCATTAAGGTAGAGCCACCGGCCGGTGATGAGGCCAGAACAACAGGCCCTTTTCCCGCTAACGAACCCCATCTGGAAAAAAGCGCTTTGTTTCTTTACAACAACACCAACAAACGGGGTATTGTGCTCGATCTTGGCCTTTCTGATGATCTCGAAACATTTAAAAGCCTTATTCGATGGGCGGATGCACTCATCGACAACCACCCCCCGCATGTGCTGGCAGGGGTCGGGCTCGATTGGGATGCCTTACACAGACTGAATCCCTATCTCATCTACACCTCCATAACGCCCTATGGCAGAACAGGACCGAGAGCCGATGCAAAGGGTGACGAACTGACCCTTGTACACGCGGGGGGACTCGGAAACCTGATACCGGCTCGATCCGTCGATGTAAATTGCGCCCCGGTGAAATTGGGCGGCTATCAAGTTGCCTATCAAGGCGGGATCATCGCCGCCCTCACCACACTGGCCCTGGTGACGGGCCAAAGCCGGGCACGTGGCGGGCAGCTTGTTGACATCAGCCTTCAGGAAGTCATTTCTGCCCTGGTAGGCCCAATTGCCGCTATGAACCGCTACCATAAATCCACCTGGTCCCGCGTCCCGGACAGGCCTCCCTCAATGGGACGGATGCAAACCAGTGACGGCTATGTCGTTCTGGGTGCTTTTGACGATCATCATTTCAGGGCCTTTAGAGGGTTGATGGGGAATCCCGAATGGGCGGCAGGCGACGAGTGGGACGATAGATACTACCGGATGCATCATCTGATGGACATCGCGGCGATGATGGATGAATGGGTGATGCATCAACGCAAAGACGAATTATGTCACAAGGCAGCCAAAGTCGCTATTCCGGTTGGACCGGTGAACTCGGCCAAAGACGTCATGGAAAACGCCCAATACCAGGCCAGGGATTATTTCATTGAAATAGATCATCCCGTAGCGCATAAATATAAATATGCCGGGTGGGCCTATAAAATGTCGGCCACACCCCCGCGCATAACCCGTCCGGCGCCTCTGTTGGGACAGCACACGATCGAGATACAAAATGACCCGCGGGTACGCGGAGAGAAATCAGCCATATCGGCAGCGCAAAAG
>SDBT01005663.1_pt1 | contig 20888 bp, 20 predicted proteins | sample 2277101 | NCBI WGS metagenome assembly SDBT01 (sample SAMN10404973, study PRJNA504765) | marine sediment metagenome | isolation source: marine sediment core GS10_PC15, 103 cmbsf | place: Arctic Ocean: Southern Knipovich Ridge | collected 2010
ATCCCGAAGGACTTCTTCCTGCACGCGGCGTCGCTGGATCAGACTTTCGTCCATTGTCCAAGGTTCTTGACTGCTGCCACCCGTAGGTGTGTGGCCCGTGTCTCAGTGCCACCGTTGGGGGTCATGCTCTCACACCCCCTACCCGTCATAGCCTTGGTGAGCCGTTACCTCACCAACAAGCTGATAGGACCTAGGTTCCTCCCAAAGCGCCAAAGCTTTACTCTTACGAGACCATCGGATATTAGCTAACCTTTCGATTAGTTATGTCCGACTTTGGGGTAGATACCAGGGTATTACTAACTCGTCTGCCACTATCTAAAATGCAAGCATCTTAGATCGTTCGACTTGCATGCCTTATCCACGCCGCCAGCGTTCATCCTGAGCCATGATCAAACTCTCATATAGAAGAGTCTGGTTAACTGTTAAGGCTCGAAATTAGCTCGCTATTCTTTTGTCAAAAGGCTGATTTTTAGTGAAAAATACAGCCGCGACTGCCTCCTAAAGAAACAATCGCGGTTGTATTTCAATATACTTTAAAATATGTAATTAATCTATCACTAACATATCAAGTAAAATATTAGCAAAATGACCAAAAAAAGTCAATTATTATCGATTACTCCTCCAAGAGCCTTGTCCTCCTATAATTCGCCTAATTCCTTCTCTGGCGGCATTTTTCCAAACGCTACCTCCTTTTTCAAGTTTGTTCAATTCTGCTATCTTTTGCTCTATTCCCACCCTTAATCGTTCTATTTCCTGCTCATGTTCTGACCTCATATCTGACATATCTGCACCCGCTGCTTCTTGTGCCGAGAAGCTTTGAAGCTCTTTCTTTTTCTTCTCCAGCATCTCTTCTAGGGTAGGTATTCCATCTCTTAGCTCTTGTATTCTTGCTTGATCTTTCTCATAACTTGCTTCTACCTTATTCCTCAATATTGCTCCTCCTACTTGAATACCAATGTCTTTGAATACATCACCTGCCGTCTGTTTCTTTTTAGTATTCCAAGACCCTGCTTCTGCTTTATTAGCCATCCCCCCAACACCCATAAGGACAGTAACGAGGGTTAGTGCTCTAGCAGTTTTCATTAATTTACCACTCTTTCTTAACTCTATTAGTTTTCCTTTTGGGATCTCCTCTTCTAGATCTACTTCTGCCAAAACCAAATCTCCTGTTCTCTCTCCTATATCCTCTATATCTTTTTCTAATTCAACCCCTAATTCTATTTTTTCAACAGGTTGCTCCTTTAGTTTTGGTTCTGATCCGAATTTCATAATTCAAGTAGAGCCTCCCGCTCTGAGTTTAGAATTTTATTCATTAGATCCGGATCCCCACCTTCTAAGTATTCTTTCTTAGTTTTGATATTATCCGTTAGGAATATAAGTCGATCTTCATCATCTTCTAGAAAATCGACTAAGACTTCTTTCTGGTTGTCATCGGTCATATCCAAAAACTCTCCCCACATCTCTTTATCTTCTTCGGGAAGATCCGATGCATCAACTAATTTTTTAATTTTCTCTTCCATAATGATAATTATATATCTATTAGATTACCAATCAAGAGAGTGTTTGTCTCTCCACTCTTTAATTTTTTTATGGTCTCCTGATTGAAGTACTTCCGGAACTTCCAATTTCTTTCTTCCAGCCTTAAAAACAGCTGGTTTAGTATATTGAGGAAAATTGAGTTTTTCTATTGATCCTTTCTTACCTACAACTCCAGGTACAAGTCTCGCTGTGCTTTCCAGAATCGCCATAGCGGCAACTTCTCCTCCTAGTAATACATAATCTCCTACAGAAATAATTTCATCCGCTAGTTCCAATACACGTTCATCTACTCCTTCATATCTGCCGGAAAGAATAATCAGTTGATCTAGCTTGGACCATTTTTGAGCTGTCTTTTGAATAAATTTTTCTCCTCGAGGTGTAAGAAAGATTATTTTTACTTTCTTTTTTCCTTTTAATTTTATTTTTTTGATAGCGTTATATATAGGTTCAACTTTAAAGACCATTCCAGGACCTCCGCCATATGGAGTATCATCAATCGTTTTATGTTTATCGGTAGTATAATCTCTTAGATCATGAATTTGTATGTCAATTATTTTTTTCTCTTGAGCATGCTTAAGTAAGGACTCTTTCATAAAGCCATCAAACATCTCTGGGAATATTGTAATTATATCTAATCTCATGTTGTTTATACTCTACCAAAATACAAAGGACCCCGTAAAGCTGGGGCCTTTGTTAAATTTCAGTAGAAAGGTCTAAATTACATCTGCAATTCACCAACTACATCTTCTACGTTCTTAGTTTTACCAGCTGCTTGACTGCCGCCAGTACCACCTTCTGGTTCTTCGATTCGTAGGTTTACTCGAGCATTGTTTCTCAAACCAACGATTCGAGCCAATGTTCGGATAGCCTTAGCGGTCGAACCTTTCTTACCGATTAATAGTCCCATATCTTCTGGGTCTACTTTGACGCTGAGCAACACACCCAATTCGTCTACGGTTCGAACTACCTCAACTGCATCTGGCTTTGTAACTAGGTTTTTGATTATGAAATCTACGAATTCTCTATCTTTATCTGTTTCCATCTTTCTAAATCTCCTTAGTTAGTATTTATACCTTCGACCACCTCTTAAATGAGGTTTATTATTAACTTAGTATTATCAAAATTACTCCTTTTTTTCAACCCCTTCTTTTGGTTCTTCCTTTTTTTCCTCTTTAACTGGAGCTTCACTAACTGGTTTCTCTTCAGTCTTTTCTTCTTTTTTATCAGCTTCTTCCGGCTTTTTTACCGCGGGGGCTGCTACTGGTGCAGTCTCTTCTTTTACCGATCTTTTCTTAGGTTTCCAAGAAGTCATCTTTTTTCCTTTTATAACGCCTTTGTTGATTAAAAGATTATTTATAGTAGCAGACATTTTAGCTCCATTCGATAATTGGCGCTTCAGCTTTTCTTCATCTACACTTATTTCACTTGTATGAGGATTATACCAACCCAAAAGCTCCAAGTACTTTCCGGTCGTCTTTCTCGTATGCTCCATTACAACAATTTTATAATGGGCTTGTTTCTTTTTTCCTACACGTTGTAAACGGATTTTTAACATGATGTATATAGTACCTGTATTTATATATTAGTCAATAGATTCATTAGAATCTAGTTTTTCTTTGAAAGTCTGATTTTTAACCAACGCATCGTGCGCAGCTTCCTGTTGAGCTTCTTGTTTACTTGGTCCTTCTCCGGTACCTATTAATTCTTTATCGAGATAAACACCAATTTTAAAGTGTTTATCATGATCCGGCCCCCATTCATCCAATACTTCGTACGTCGGTGTAATACCTATACTATCTTGAGATAATTCTTGAAGTGAACTTTTATGGTCTCTGTATAATTTCTTTTCGATTATCTCAGGAAGTTCTATTAAAATATGTTTTTCAATGAATCTTTTAGTTGTTTCGTATCCCTTATCAAGATAGATAGCGCCTATAACAGCTTCCATAGCATTGGCCATAATATATTGCCGTGCTCTTCCTTTATCTCTCGCTTCTCCATGAGAAAGCAAAATTGAATCGTCTAATTTAAATTTAGCACCAACTTTAGAAAGCATATTGGCGTTTACTAAAGCAGCTCTCCAGTTGGTAAGTTCCCCCTCTTGATTAGGATAGTTGTTATATAAATATTCTGTAGTAATTAATTCCAATACTGCGTCACCTAAAAACTCCATTCTTTCATTGTGAGGTATCTCCCAAGTGGGATTCTCGTTAATGTATGAGCGATGAGTTATCGCTTCTGTGAGTAAATCTTTGTTTTGGAATGTAACCCCTAACTTATTTTCCAGTTCCGCTATTTTCTTCATTTTTTTCTTCTTTCTTTTTTGATTCCTGTTCTTTACCTGGTTCTCCTATCTCTCTATATATAGTACCCAAAACACCATTTATGAACTTGCCTGAATTTTCTCCCCCGAATGATTTTGCAAGTTCAATAGCTTCATTAATAGCAACCTTTGGAGGAACTTCGTCTCGATTGCCGAAAAGCAATTCGTAAATTCCGATCCTCAAAACGTTTCTATCAACAATTGCTACTTGTTTGATAGGCCAAGCTGGTGCAGCTTTTTCGATAATTTCATCAAGCTTGTCAATTTTACCCACCACGCCTTTAATCAATTCTCTGATAAAATCGGTTTCTTCCATCCCTCCCGCAAATTCTTTTATATTCCGCTCGATAATCTCGTCCAACTGCGAATCTTTACGACCCCTAAAATCCCATTCATACAGGGACTGCATTGATATTGATCTAGAAAGGTGTCTACTTGCCATATATTAACTCTTAGCTCTTTTAGCTTTTTCTTTTTCTTGTTTCTTAAGCTCTTTAGCCATAACGTTTACAATTTCACGATTGTTATAGTGTCCGCAATTTTTACAAACAATGTGTGGTAATTTCTTTTTCTTACAATTACTACATGCAATTAAACTCTTTCCTTTAAGAGCTAAATGACTTCTTCGACGGCCTTGCCGTCCTTTTGCTAAATGTGATCGTGGTACTGCCATAATATTCAAAGTAAAAATAACAAAAAAATGGGTAGAAGTCAAATATACCTTAATATATGAGGGTTTGAGTTTATCGACTCATTAATCCTTACAAACTGCCGGTCTCCATAGGAACCACCAAGAAGGATAATCACAATTTCCGCTTTTACATTCACTATCGGAAACACAGGGTACATTATTAGGAAGTCCACCTGTGCATATATGTAATATCATACTACAAAAACCGCTTTCACATTGCTTATTAGTAAGACAAGGTACACCATTTGGAAGTTCACCTGCGCATATATGGAATACAGGGTCACAAAAATCGCTTTTACATTGCCTATTAAGAACACAGGGTACGCCATTTGGACGTTCGAGAGGTGTGCATATATGTAATATAGGATCACAAAATTCGCTTTCACATTGTCTATTAAGAGCACAGAGTGCACCATTTGGACGTTTTTCACTTGTACATACATGTAAGAAAGGGTCGCAAAAACCACTTTCACATCTACTACCCTTAACACAGGTTACACCATTTGGAAGTTTATCTGTACATACATGGGTTATAGTATTACAAAAATTACTTTGACATTGAGGATCAGTAAGACAACCTCTACCATTTGGATAACTCCCTGAGCATACATATGTTTCGGTGTTACAAAAACCGCTTTTACACCGACTACTAAGAAGACAGGGTGTACCATTTGGAAGATCGGAATCTGTTGTTACTTCCACACATTCGCCGTCTTGGCATAATTTTTCCTGTGATACACATTCTGCAATTCTATCTTCATCACAAACTCTACTAGGTGATACTGCTACTAACACACATTCGCCATCCCGACATGACTCACCCTGTGCAATACATTCTGCAATCTTCTCTTCAGTGCAACTTCCACTAGGTGGTGTCACTGGCGGTGATGCAGACGCAGATACACAACGCTTCCCTTCACAAACACCTGATTTGCAATGTTTAGCTTCCACACAAGGTCTCCCATTAGATAAAGGAGATGAAAGAGGACAATCATCTGAACATGTCATATAATCCTCTACTCCTGGTTTACATCTTCCATCACCACATTTTGTAGTTGTTGAGCCACAATCTTCGCTGCAGTTATTTTTATTCTCAACACCGGACGAACATCTCCCATCACCACAGCTCACACTCCTTGGTTTAGGGCAATCATCGGGGCATGTTAGATAGTCTTCCACACCTGGTTTACATGTACCATTATTATCACATTTTCTAGGTGAAGGTTTTGCTACGCATTCACCACCCTGACATTGTTTATCTTTCGAACTACAATTCGTAACCCTCTCCCCGTTGCAATTTTCATAATGCTCAAAAAGCCAATCGCCATCGCATGTCACATCAATCTTTACACAATTTTGAGCCAAAATCGTTGCGTTAAATTTCGATAAAAATTTTGACAACAAACTTCCGCTACTAGAAAAGAAAAGATTCCCCTCTCCTTTACTAATAAAACTAAATAGAGAACCTACCTCATTATCGGAGAATAGACTACTACTGTCATCGTTAAATATACTTGCTTCCGAAACTAGAGGAAAAACAAAAAAACCAAAAATCAATAAGATCAATAATGTTTTTTTGATAGATAATGTCATCTATATAAATTATACTTAATACTCATTAAAAATACTATATATGTAATAAAAACGACCCGCACGAAAATCCGTACGGGTCTAAAGACCAAAGACTCATGAGAGTAATGATCCTACTTACAAGAAATAACCCGAAGGTCGTTACGCCACTCGTGCATCTCCCCGACTAAGTTGGCATGCACGTGCCAGCCACGACGAGGACGAGAATAATCGCACCAGCGCACATTCACAGTCCAGAGATTATCATCAATTCCATAAATGTAGAAGAGATTCACATGACGGTTAGTAAGAAGTGGGCCGGATTCGCCTTTGGGCTGTTTGAGTAATAACTCATAGAGATTAGCTAGGGTAGTCTCTTCACGGAAAAGACCAAGTTCGGCACGGATTTCTTCATCTGAAGATGGTCTTACAAGACAATGGACAGCCAAGACGATAGATCTAAAATTCTTTTCGGTTTTGCCGAGGAAGTTTGCCTTGAAAGCGTCATCAAGATAAGTAATGCTAACCTTGGGATTGGCGATGTCAAAAGCTCTGGCAGCAACGAATTCCTTTGTGCCGACGACAGAGACTTCGGCCACTTGACGCAGTAATTTCACCGCCTTGATCACAAGTCCACCGCGAAGAAATCTGTCCACTCCTTCCATACCGCCAAGCTTGTCAATCACTGCCTGCATCCTACTCCAAGTCATTTTTGGATACTTCACTATTTTCTCCTTCCGCCCACTGGGCGGGATTATTCTTTCATCCGTTGGATGAAAGGCCGCGAAATGCGGCAATCAGAAAGCTATTCTTGTTGTTTCTCTATTTAAGGTACTTGTTCTAAGTTTTTTAATTATACCACATTTACAGAATTCACGCAAGAGTAACTAATTTGGCACTATCTGTGAATTTTTATCTAATTTTTCCTGATTCAAATTCTTGTGCTAGAATAGAATAGTATTTATGAAATTCGTACACCTCCATACCCACTCCCATTATTCTTTACTCGATGGACTCGCTAAAATTGATGAGTTAGTCGAAGCAGCAAAAGAATACGGCATGCCTGCACTTGCCGTAACAGATCACGGCTCAATGTACGGTGTTGTAGAGCTATATCAAAAGGCAAAGAAAGAAGGAATTAAACCCATCATCGGATGCGAGATGTATATTGTCGAGAATATGTACGACAAAAGATTTGTTAGAGGTGATAAAATGTATTACCATCTCACATTATTGGCGGAAAATAACCAAGGATACAAAAATTTAGTTAAATTAGTTACAAAAGGCCACCTCGAGGGCTTTTATTACAAACCTAGAATCGATAAAAATCTCTTACGTGAATATTCCGAAGGATTAATTGGTATGTCAGCATGTCTTGGGGGAGAGCTTCCTCAAACTATATTAAAGAAAAAGTATGACAAAGCGAAAAAAATCGCTCTCGATTACGAAAAGATCTTCGGAAAAGACAATTTTTTCATAGAGATCCAAGTACATCCTAATATAGAAGATCAAAATATTGTAAATCCTCAATTAATAAAACTCGCTCGTGAGCTAAATATTCCAATGGTTGCAACTCAAGACTCTCATTATTGCCATAAAGAAGATGCGGAAGCTCACGAAGTCCTCATTGCCGTACAAACAGGTAAGGAAGTAGGTAAAGATGATGCTTTCTCATTTAGACAGGAAGATTTTTCGTTCGCATCCCCTCAAGAAATGATCAGTAGGCATAAAGATCTGCCCGAAGCGATTGAAAATACGGTTAAAATTGCAGAGAGGTGTAATGTTGAATTAGAATTGGGCGTGAATAAACTCCCCCAATTCCCTCTTCCACCAGGTATAGACCCTGACGAACATCTTAGAAAACTTTGTGAATTGGGTATAGAAGAAAGATATAACGGTAAAATCAACGATCAAATCAAAGAACGAATGGAATATGAATTGGGAGTTATTTCTAAAACAGGATTCGCATCATATTTCCTTATCGTCCAGGATTATGTTAACTGGGCCAAAAAGAACGGTATCCTCGTTGGACCAGGCAGAGGATCAGCAGCAGGAAGTTTAGTTTCCTACCTCTTAAACGTTACAAACCTCGATCCTATAAAATATGGTCTCATTTTTGAAAGATTTTTAAATCCAGAGCGTGTAAGTATGCCTGATATCGATGTTGATTTCGATGATGAAAGAAGAGATGAGGTATTTGAATACGTTAAGAAAAAATACGGAAAAGATAATTTCGCTCAAGTTATTACATTTGGTACTATGGCCGCCCGCGGTTCGGTACGTGACGCGGGAAGAGCACTAGGTTATCCATACGAGCTTTGTGATAGAATCGCAAAGCTCGTTCCTTTTAGACCTAATTTGGGCAAAAAGAGAAATCAACTAAAAGTTGCTCTTGAAGAAGTTGAAGAACTTAATCAGTTATATCAAACAAACCCCGATGTTAAAAAAATAATTGATTCTGCATCAAAATTAGAAGGAACTGTGAGACACTGCTCCACTCATGCTTGCGCAGCTGTAATCGCTCCACAAGCACTTACCGAATATCTTCCCCTGCAAAGAGGTACTAAGGAAGGAGATGTTATCACTCAATATGAAATGCATGGTGTAGAAGATATTGGTCTTTTAAAAATGGATTTCTTAGGACTTTCCAATTTAACTATTATCGAAAAAACTCTTCAACTAATTAAAGACAATCACGGAACTAGAATAGATATGGATAAAATACCGCTTGATGATCCAAAATCATTCAAACTCCTACAGGAAGCAAAGACCACAGGGGTATTCCAGTTGGAATCAACAGGAATGAAACGATACCTCAAGAAACTAAAACCGACATGTATGGAAGATATCATCGTTATGGTCTCTCTTTACCGGCCAGGCCCGCTGGAAACTGGAATGGTTGACGAATATATTGAAAGAAAACACGGAAGAGCTGCTGTTACATATCTCCATCCCACAATGGAACCAATCCTTGAAAACACCTACGGAATTATCGTCTATCAAGAACAGTTGATGAAAATTGCAAATAAATTGGCTAGTTTCACTCTTCCTCAAGGATACATGCTCATTAAAGCCGTAGGGAAAAAAATTAAATCCCTACTTGATAAACAAAAAGAAAAAATGATCGAAGGTATGGTTAGTAATAATATTGAAGAGAAAACGGCTAATAGAATATGGGAATTCATTGAACCTTTTGCTAGATATGGATTTAATAAGTCTCATGCGGCTTGTTATGCTCAGATCGGATATCACACCGCATATTTAAAAGCTCACTATCCAGTAGAATTCATGGCCGCACTTTTGAATTCAAACGTTAGTGATATAGAAAGGATCGCTTTTCTCATTGAAGAATGCAAAGGAATGGACATAGAGGTCTTTTCTCCTCAAATAAATGAAAGTTACGAAGGTTTTTCTGTTGCTACACAGAATCCAAAAACCATTAGGTTTGGCCTTACTGCCATAAAGAATGTAGGTAGTAATGTTGTTAAAGAACTCATCGAAGAACGAAAAAACGGTACATATACAAATGTTGAAGATTTTGTGACTAGAGTTAAAAGTATTAATCGTAAAACATTCGAAAGTTTAATACGAGGCGGTGCGCTTGATAACTTTGAAGATAGGGGTGTTTTGATGGCAAGTGTTGACCAACTTCTCAATCACGCCAAAGAGAGTCAAAAAAAGCACGAAAATGGACAAACCAGCTTATTTGGCAACGATAATTCCATTATAGCTCCGTTAGCTTTAGCTGAAGCCGCTCCAATGCCTAAAGTTGAAAAGCTTAAATGGGAGAAAGAATTGTTAGGGCTATATATATCCGAGCATCCATTAAAAGAAATTCGAGAAAAGATGAATGATAAAAGCATTATGACCATTTCCGATGCTACTAAAAAAATGAATAGAAATGTTGAATTCATTGGTTTAGTGATAAAAATAAAGAAGATTATTACTAAATCAGGACAACCTATGCTGTTTTCCACTCTCGAAGATATGACATCTAAAGTAGAAGTTGTCGTATTCCCTAGTATATTGGAACAGAATCCTAAGATCTGGGAAGAAAATAGTATTGTAAAAATACAAGGGAAAATGACTGAAAGAAACGGAATGCAAAGTTTTCTATGTAATAGCGCCGAACAGATCTCTACTATCATGTAAAAAAAAGTGACAAACTACGCCTTTTTTGGTATTGTTCGTTATATGAATGACGAAAATCTCCATAAAGTGAGACATTCTCTGGCCCACTTAACAGCGGCGGCTGTTTTAAAGTTATGGCCGGATACAAAAATCACAATAGGTCCAGTTATAGAGAATGGATTTTATTATGATTTTGATTTCGCATCCCCTATCTCTGACAAAGATCTGGGAAAGATTGAGAAATCAATGAAAAAAATTCTTACTACATGGGGAGATTTCGAAAAACTCGAAGTAACTCCTGAAGAAGCAAAAGATAAATTTAAAGATAACCCGTATAAATTAGAATTAATTGATGAATTCGTTAAAGAAGGAAGTCAAATCACGTTATATAAATCGGGAGATTTTGTTGATCTTTGTGAAGGCGGACATGTTGAAAACGTAAAAGAAATCAATCCCAACGCATTTAAATTAGTATCTATCGCCGGAGCATACTGGAGAGGAAACGAAAACAACAAAATGCTGACTCGAATTTACGGCGTAGCTTTCGAAACTAAAGAAGAATTGGATAAATTTTTAGAAAAGATGGAGGAAGCTAAGAAAAGAGATCACAAAAAACTGGGGAAAGAACTGGATTTGTTTCTTTTCTCTCCTCTTGTAGGTGCAGGATTACCAATGTGGACTCCAAAAGGAACCATGATGAGAATCATTTTGGATAATTTTGTATGGGAATTAAGAAAAGCTCGGGGATATGAAAGAGTAGAAATCCCCCATATCACCAAAAAGGAGTTATATGAGACGAGTGGGCACTGGGATAAGTTCCAAGACGAATTGTTTAAAATAAATACAAGAGAGGGTCATTTATTTGCAATAAAGCCTATGAATTGTCCTCATCATACCCAAATTTACGCAAGGAAGCTTCATAGCTATAGAGAACTACCTCAAAGATACGCAAATACCACTATGGTATATAGAGATGAGCAGACTGGAGAGCTATCCGGCCTTGCTCGTGTAAGATGTATTACTCAAGATGATGCTCATGTATTTTGTAGGTTTGATCAAGCAAAAGAAGAAGCCGCTAAAATATGGGATATTGTCCATGAATTTTACAATGCTGTAGGATTTGAACTGCGCATCAGATTATCAATCCATGATCCGGATAATATGGATGCATATCTTGGAGATATAAAAACTTGGGATAAAGCCGTGAGTATGTTAAAGGATGTTATTAAAGATAAAGGTGGAGAAGTCTTTGAAGCTCCTGGAGAAGCGGCATTTTACGGTCCAAAGATCGATTTTCTGGCCAAAGATGCTCTTGAAAGAGAACATCAAGTCGCCACTATTCAACTTGATATGAATATGCCTAAGAGTTTTGGTCTCGTTTGTATTAATGAAAAAGGTGAAAAAGAAACTGTTGTTATGATACACGCAGCCATAATGGGATCTATCGAGAGATATATATCTATATTGATCGAGCATTTTGCCGGAGCATTTCCTTTATGGTTATCTCCTGTTCAGGTAGATATAATTACTGTGAGCGAAAAACATATTGAACATGCAAAGAAAATTGCAGAAAAACTTAAGAAAGAAGATATAAGAGTCGAGGTAGATGAAAGTAATGAAACTGTTGGAAAGAAAATCAGAGAAGCAGAACTAAGAAAAACTCCTTATGTTATAGTTGTTGGCGACAAAGAGATTGAAAGTGGTAAATTAGCAGTTAGAAAAAGAGGTTCAAGAGATCTTGAAAATATAGGATTGGATGATTTTGTAGATAAATTGGAAGATAAGATAGATAAAAAAAGTTTGGAGTTATAAAAAGAACGACCCTTCGGGGTCGTTTTAAAATCCGGTAGCAAAATTCCAAACGAAAAGCCAAAATTCACTAAATAATGAGCCAATACCATAATTCTTCATAATATTTCCTCCTATTAAGAAAAAGAGTCCGATTTTCCATTTAACACTTTTGCATAATATTAACCCTGTAAGCCAGAAGATAGGAGCGGTACCAATAACAAAAAGAGTTAAACACCCTCCAATATAGCCTAGTCCTTTTATAGCCTTAAATATACGCTTTCTTTTATGTTCATCTTGGTTGAATTGGTCTATAATATGATGTTTAACCCAAAGATGGATCGTTGTCGGAATACTAGACTTCTCGGCTTTTGGTATAACTTCATCTCTTCCAAGCTGAATAGCCTCTTGCACTGTCGAAAGCTGCTTTATCCAAGAATATAACCAGCCGGTAAACCAATACCAGTAACTAACTTCTATCGCAGTACAAACACAAACACTAATAAATAAATATAGGCCTTCTAAGCCTATTATATTGGATAGAAATGGTACAACTACCACTTCCATATTGAAAGGAATTATTGCAATCGTTGTCCAAAAAGGCCATTCTTTATACCAGCGATACCATCTTTGCTCTTGTTCCACTTAACCCCCTGTTAAATAACTGGGGGTATATTAGCCTATTTAAGTTCTTTTTCCAATAGCTCACGTGTTATTTGTGGGTTAGCCTTTCCTTGAGTCTTTTTCATTACCTGTCCCACCAAAAATTGAATGGCATTCTGATTCCCTTTTTTATAATCTTCTACACTTTTATCATTTTCACTAACAACCTCTTGAATAGCTTGTGTAAGTTCTCCAGAATCCGAAATCTGTGCCAAATTTTTCTCTTTTATAACATCCGAAGGATCTTTCCCTGTTTCAAACATTTCTTTTAATAAAGCTTGCGCTCCAGATGAGGATACTTCGCCACTATGTGTCCTGAAAACAAATTCTGCAAAGTTCTCCGGAGTAATGTTTATGCCATCAATATCGAAGCTTTGTTCTCGCTCCCTATATATTTTCTGTAACTCGGTAATAAGATAGTTACTAGCAAGTTTTGAAAGCTTTTTATGATCTAGATCTACTGGTTTTTCAATATGCCCTAGTTTTTCCCAAGACTCTAATTCGGTAACCACTTTTTCGTAATAATCTCCCAAAATTTTATTTACAACAAAAATTTCTACGTCTTTTTCGGGTAAACCGTATTCTTTTACAAATCTTTCTCTTCTTTGTTGTGGTAATTCTGGTAGCGTTATATCTAAATCAGCATCTTCCAATTTTAATGGAGGAAGATCTGGTTCCGGAAAATATCTATAATCTGCGGAACCTTCCTTTATTCTTTGACTAAATGTTTGTTTCTTGTTTTCATTCCATCCACGAGTCTCCTGTATTATCTTTTCTCCTGCTTTCAATATTTCTGTTTGTCTTTTAATTTCATAATCCACTGAATCTGCTGCAGCTTTAATTGAATTAAGATTCTTTATTTCCACCTTTGTCCCAAATTCTTTCACTCCTTTCTCTTTTAACGAAATATTCACCTCAACTCTCATCTGCCCTTTTTCCATATTTGCCTCAGAAGCATTAAGATATCTCAAAATTAATTGTAATTCTTGGGCAAATTTTCTTATTTCATCGCCGCTCGTAAAATCTGGGTCGGTAACAAGCTCCATTAAAGGAACACCTGCGCGGTTATAGTCTACTAAGGTTGCATCTTTTTCGTGGATTAATTTCCCTGCATCTTCTTCTAAATGTATTCTTTCTATTCTTATTTTCTTACTGATATCTAAATATCCATTCCTACATAAAGGCTTTTGGAACTGACTTATCTGATATCCTTTAGGTAGATCAGGATAGAAATAGTTTTTTCTTTCAAAAAAGGTTTCTTTCTCAATCTCACAATTTAAAGCCCTGCCAACTATTATTGTTTTCTCTATAGCTTCTTTATTTATAACCGGCAAAGCTCCCGGATGACCCGTACAAACAGGACAAATATTCAAATTAGGCTCGGTTGAATCAGGATTATTTAAAGAGTCACAAAACATTTTTGTTTTAGTTTTGAGCTCTGCATGTATTTCTAACCCAATAACAGGTTCATATTCCATAATATCCTCACTTTAACACGGTTTTACTAATAAAAAAAGTTTCTAAGGATTGACTAAAAACGCAATTTTAGACATAATGTCCGAGGTACTTTGTCATTACAAATAAAGAAAGGAAGTCAAAATGAGACAATATCAGGAACTGATTAAGATAGTTATGGAAAAAGGTAGATGGCGCGAAACAAGCGCTCAAGGACCAAGCACTAAGGTATATCCTGCATATTTGATGCGTTTCAATCTTTCAGAAGGGTTTCCTTTAATGACTACCAAGAGTCTCAAAGGAAGCTGGAAAGCGATTGTTGGAGAATTACTTTGGTTTCTCAGCGGAAGTACCAATATAAAAGATTTACACAAGATGGGAGTTCATATATGGGACAGTTGGGCTACACCGGAAATCTGCGCACGGTACAACCTACCTGCCGGAGAACTTGGCAGGATTTACGGCGCCCAATGGCGAAGTTGGAAAAAAACTGAAACCGGAACAGTGGATCAAATTCAAGAAATTCTTGCCAGTCCAGATTCGTCTGAAGTTCAGATTAAATCAATTAAACTACTCTTAGAAGGACGTCAAAAAGGAGGAGCTGTTATAGACCAAGTTTCTCAACTCATTCATGAAATCAAGAATAATCCTGATTCAAAACGAATGATGGTTAGCTCTTGGAACGCTGAAGATGTCGAAAATGTTTTTATCGCTTCATGTCACGGCACGCCTTTCAAGGCAGTAGTAGCTGAAGGAATAATCGATTTAGTTAATGTACAACGCAGCGCAGATATTCTCATAGGAGTTCCTTTTAATATTGCATCTTACGCACTTCTGCTTCTGATGATCGCCCAGGTAACAAATCTGACTCCTGGCGAACTCATCTGTATCCCTATCGACGGCCATATATATAAAGATCAGATCCCCTTCGTCAAGGAAATTCTCTCACGAGAACCCAGACCTCTTCCTACTATAAGGCTCAATCCTGAAATCAAAGATATCTTCAACTTTTCCTTCAATGATTTCACACTTGAGAACTATGACCCTCATCCACCCATTAAGGGAATCCCTGTGGGAGTTTAGGAGATAGTTATGATCTCAATAATAGTCGCTATGACTCAAAAGGAAGTTATTGGCAGAGAAGGTGGCCTTCCATGGCCAAGATTATCAGGTGATCTTCCGAGATTCAAAAGAATTACCATGGGACATCCGATAATCATGGGAAGGAAGACGTTTGATTCTCTTCCTCAAAAAGAACCCTTAGAAGGAAGAACAAATATCATCATCAGTTCTAATCCTAGTAGAATTAGAAAAGGAATTCCGGTAAATTCCTTCGCAGCGGCAGTAAAAATAGCTCAAGAATCAGAAGGATCCGAAGAAATCTTCGTAATTGGAGGGGAAAGTATCTACAAAATAGCCCTTCCTTCCGCTCAAAAAATATACCTAACATCGGTATTAGTAGATTTTCCAGGAGATACTTTCTTTCCTATTTCCCCCGAGAGAGATCAAGAATGGGAGGAAGAAAAAGTATCAGAACCCTCTGAAGAAGGAATTCTCTATCAATTCAAGATTCTAAAAAGAGTGTCCTTTGATAAAGTTGTTGATCTCACCTATGCAAAAAATCCGGAGTATTTAAAGATACTTCGGACAATTGAGTTGGATAAAAAGTGTCCTTTTTGCCCTGATAACTTTAAGTATCACACTAAACCAATCCTCAAACAAAGTGGTAACTGGTTTATTACAAAAAACTTCAACCCATACGAAAATTCAGATCACCACTTTATTATCCTATCTAACAAACATTTTGAACACCTAATAGAAGTAGATAATTCTGATTTTGCACATATTTTGGAACTTGCAAAATGGGCAGTGAACGAATTTAATCTGAAAGGTGGTGCTCTATGTATGAGATTTGGCGATACCACCCATACTGGAGCTACTGTCTGCCACTTTCATGCTCATCTAATTGTTCCTAAAATTAGTCTAGATAGCGGGAGAGCTGTTACTGTAAACTTCCCTATTGGATAAAAAACACCCCCAGCGGTTACACATACCACTGGGGGTTCTTTATTTCACCTTGATTATTTCCACACCCTGGAGTCGGAGCGTTTTTTCTCCACTAAGATTTGCGTGACCTTCTCTGAAGAATAATTTCTTGAATCCAGAATACGCAACTAGCTCTGCACATGGGGGGCAAGGAAAAACAGAAACATACAAGCTTGTACCTTCTAGTTTTAAGCCTTTCTTTGCCGCATTAGCTACTGCAAATCGTTCGGCGTGGATAGCAGTGCCTAATTCACTTTTTTCGCCTGCTTTAATAAAATCTCTAGGATCTCCTTCTATATAATTAGTGTATTCGGAAGGTGGATGAAAATTATGAGCTCGGAGCAGTATCTCTTCGTCTTTCACAATAATCGCACCAACTCTTCTCCACCATGAAGGGCTAAGTTCTCCTTCTTTAATCGCTTCTAACATAATTTTTTGATCAAATTCACTAGATGCCGTACGATCAAATTGCACATTTTCAAGAGATAAAACATTTTCCTCATCCCATCTTAAAAAAGATGTATCCCACTGAACAGAGTTTTTTGAGTAGTACTTCTTTACAACCTTTTTAGTCAAAGCATCTTTGGCAACAACGAGTGGTTGATTAGATATTTTTGATACATCTTCGCGTTCCAAGACAAAGACTTCTTCGAAAAGGCCAAGAGATTTCACTACTAATTTTGCCCTGTGCGGAGTTAAGGCTCTGATCTCCTTTTCCACCGTAGGAAACTCATTAATTAGAGAATCTCCCAATATCCCAAGATTTTCCACTTCGTCCTTGTACCGCTGAAACAAAAGATCGTAACCTTGATGAAACACAGGAATATAGGCAAGGAGGGTTTTTTGAATCGGCATTTTTATTTTCCTTCCTTCGGAATACTCTTTAGTAAATCCGGATTTTTTTTAATGATCTCTTGAATAATTTGAGTTGCTGAAGTGTTTCGAGCTTGTCGTTGTAAAACTACAAGCTCAGGACCAAGTTTTCTGATTTCTTTACGTTGGTCCTTCGAATAACTATCTTTAACGGCTACAAACACATCCGGTTGAATAGCTTTTAAAAGACCATAAAACCAATTACCTTCTCTATCGACATCATCTATAAGTGTGACAAAATCGATACACATCTGACGAGCAAGCAGCTCAATTCTCTCATTCGAGGGGATAATCGGTCTATGGGATCCTTTATACCGGTTTATAGCGATATCACTGTCAACACCAACCACAAGGATAGTACCGTACTCTTTTGCCTTCTCCAGATAACGACCATGCCCATTATGATATATATCAAAAGAGCCTATAGTCATTACCACCTTACAGTCAGGTTTAATAGTTCTGAATGCGGTTATCTTTTGAGACAAAACATTATAATCCAGGACGATTTTTTGAAAAACAAGATTATTGATATAACCACCATCTCTAAGTTTTTCGATCTTTCTTTTGACTACTAAATTTTCCTCTGCTCCTGAAATATATACAGACGGCATAATAACCACCTCCTTTTATTTTGATGTAAAATAACTAAAAACGATTTTAAGATTAATTTTAGTTTACATATTTTGCCTTATAAATCAAGAGGTTTTGACATCGATCTTTTTACCTCTTAATCTTTTCAAAACAACACCTTCATATATAATCTACTCCCTCACATACTCCTTAATCTGATTTAAAGATGTATAATTTGAGCCAAAGACTTTGTTGATTACCATAATTTTGTGCATATACCCAATATTGATACCAATGATGAAGAAGACGGGCAATCCGGTTAGCAAAATTTTCCTTAAAAAGAAAAAGTATAGAATTAATGGTCTGCCCTATAGAAAAGCAAACGTTGATCCACGACCGAGATAATTAAATAGCATTTAAACAAAGTAGTTTTCTACCGCAAAGATAAATTGTTCTATAAATATCTCTTTAAAATGTCTGAAACTGTTTTGCTCATAGAATAGAATCATTCCTTTTTTATAATCTGCTTCATCAACGCTCCGATAAGACAAAGGGATGGTATCATGGGCAAGCAATATGGCATTACCAATAAGTCTGGCCGTCCTCTTATTTCCATCTTTAAACGGCTGGATATACGAAAGCATTACTATAGCAATAAATGCTTTTGAGAAAGGGTCTTTTGTTTGATTTATTAATACAACTAACTGTTCCATCTTCTCTTTTATTTGTTGACTAAATTTTAACGGGCTATACTTTGTTCCTATAATACCAACACCTCCTTCTCTTATTCCTGTCGAAATGTTTAATTTCTTTACCAGAATAGAATGAATGTTTTCGATTTTGGACAAGGTGATATTTTTAAAATCACTATTTTTGTTAATCGCATAATCTATTGCTTCTTTATGATTTAGAATTTCATAAGCTTCTTCTTTATCGTGCCCCTTCGCTTGTTTATTTTGCTTAATCAATATCTCCGTATCTATTAACGAATACGTGTTTCCTTCGATCCTAGCTGATTTCCAGGCAAACTCAATGGTAATTCTCTCATATTCTCTTTTTACCAGTTCTGGGTCTTGCTTGGATTTATTCTTCCTGTACTCATTGTTCAATGTTATAAGCTTATGCAATTCGTCAGAAGTAAAAACAAACTTTAGATAATCAAAAACATCATCGTTAAAAGTTTCCAAGATTAGTTCTCTTTCATCAATAGAATCAGAAAAATATTTTTCAACATCAAAAGAACGAAAGCCTAAATGCGCAATTTTTTCCTTATACCAAATATCTTGACCACCGGCACCTTCTTTTTCTATTAACCCAAGCCCCACTAAATTTTTTATATCTCGCTGAATCGTCGATCTATCTACTTTCCCAAAATCATTTTCAATACCAGTTGCAATCTCCTGGTTAAACGACTTATCTCTGACTCTTATAAAATCAAAGATGGCTTTTTGTCTTTTGGTTAAATTATTTGTCTTCTGTCCCATTGTTTTGAGTTTCTGGTCAATGCCTCATCATGCCGCATTGACATATAATTTAATCGGTTACAGATTATCCAACTTAATGCCGTAATCTTCCGATATCATTAGTCAATAATGTGATTAATTTCTATAAAATGGCTATAAACCTAGACTTTTAAATGCCGCACTATGCGGCATTAATTAACTCCGCAAACTACTCTTAGTATAACAAACGATGCCGAAGGTGTCACCTTTTGAGGATATCTTATAATATATAAGGTCACTTAGCGGGTATTGTTAGCGTCGGTGTAGGACTCAGAGTTAGTTCCGGAATTGGTTCAATTGTAGATTCCGAAATGGTCGGTTCCAGGGTTGGTACAGAAATTCCCGTATTTTCTAATAACGATTTAAGTTGTTGCTCATTAACACAAATCTCCTCTGCATACAGTTTATTTTCATTTAAAGCTTCTGTTTGTCTTTTAATTTATACACCATGTGTAAAGGGAAAAATTCAAAATAATCCTTTTCGTCAAACCAGGCACATTTAAATTCAAACATTCTTAATCCCGTAAGACGCGACATTGCAAGGGCATAAAGCGTCAGTTGTTCTATTGGTTTTTGCTTTGCCGCGTTCGGTTTATAGTCCAAAATATGAATTACCCCGTTTCGTATCTGAATTAAATCAATATGCCCCGTTAAAACTTTGTTGATCTTCACCGGAATTTCAAACCCTAATTGTGATTCCATATGTTCTATATCTTCAGGCAAGAGATGTATCGGAATTTCAACCGCGACCGTCACCGAATCATTCGTAATCATAAACTTCTGCAATGCTTCATGACGCTGTTTATTGTCCGACACTGACTGTAGAAGAAGACGGGCAATCCGGTTAGCAAAATTTTCTTTACTGCGAACCCATACTTTTTCCAAGCTGAATTTTGTTTTTATTTCTGATGCCCGCGCGCTTTCTTTAAACAAATGATGCGGACATTTTGTTAACATTGCCTCTAAAAACTTTCTTAACGGCTCAAATTTTTGGTGACGGACGTCTTCTTGTAATAGAAAGGTGAGCTTTGCCCGATGAATTTTGTATTTGTAAACTTGACGGTGGTACAGATTGGCGGTAAGAATTACTTGATTCGGGGTAAAAAGTTTTGTTCCGGATTCGCGCATCCGATAATACCTGCACAGGTCTTTGTGTTCTTCAATCCATCGACTGAGCGTAGTAATATTGACGGTTACTCCGTATTGTTCTTTGAGAAATTTACAGGAATTTTCTAAGGAGAAACCCATATTGTAATAACTGATTCCATCTAAAATAATTTTTAGCGGGAAGGTTTTGTTTTTTACCGGCTGAGAAGTAAAAGTTTTTTCGCATTTTTTGCAGTACCACAATTGGATACGCTCCAACTTCTTTTTTCTAAAACCACGTTTGGCAATCTCTTTGCTTTCGCAATAGAGACAATGTTCCGGAATTTTTGGTTTTTTGGTCATGCCCCATCAAATAACATAATGTTTTAATTCAGTCAAATGCCGCCTCACTGACTTCAAGAGTTTTACAAAGTTTTCATTTGGCAATCTCTGTTAATTATCTTAAAATTAAATTAATGACTGTAGAAATATACATACCTATCTTGTTAGCCGGTTTCGGCGGAGGATTAGTACGGGGAGTGGTCGGATTTTTAAAACATCAATTTAGTTATAAAAACGTACCATTTAGCGCTTCTTATTTCTTTGGAATGATAATACTTTCCGGAATTACCGGTTTTATGATTGCGGCAGC
>SDBT01005664.1_pt1 | contig 20887 bp, 10 predicted proteins | sample 2277101 | NCBI WGS metagenome assembly SDBT01 (sample SAMN10404973, study PRJNA504765) | marine sediment metagenome | isolation source: marine sediment core GS10_PC15, 103 cmbsf | place: Arctic Ocean: Southern Knipovich Ridge | collected 2010
GCTAAAACAGTAACTGTCGATGTTGTGCAAGTAGTTCCAGTTGCCGGCAGTCCAGAAGGCGACGAGATTTGGGTATCTTCTGCGACAACGGCTGCGGTTGCTTCGGGAAGTTCCGCTATTGAAAACATTTTTAAGAACGAAATGAAACGAGGGTGGATTAAAAGTTCTGGGTTAGTATCCGGAAACATAGATGTTCCAGCAGCTTATGGACTTAGAATTGCCATAGATGAGGCTATAGGTGATGGAATTAATCTTACCCTAACCGAAGGTAATAACACCCTACCCTCGGACATTGCCCAAGATATTGAAGATAAGCTTAGAACAGCAGCAGCAGTGGGCGGATCTGGAGCTAAGGCTGGTAACTTATCTTACCTTAATGCACAGGTTAGGTTTATCAATCTTAAATTCGAAATAGAATCAGGTACTGTAACGGAAACCTTTACAGGTGCTGGAAAGAGTTCAGTTGCGGTGGGTGCCCCTACTGGAGGCGATACAGACGTTCGCGCCCTGCTTGGATTTGACATTACTCAATCTAGCGAAACTTTAGCCAGTAGGTCTATCACTGAAACTTCCTTAGCGTCAACGTATAGCTCTGGTGATATTTTAGAGGTTAGCAGTACTGCAGGTTTTAGTGCAGGAAATACTCTGAAGATTTCTGATGGTACTAATAGCCAGAACGTAATTGCTTCGGGAGCAGGTGTGGCGGACGGCTTAACCGCTGCGCAGATTAAGTTTGTTACTCAATCCGGAAATAGTGTAGGTTTACAGCAGTCATATGCTGCTGGAAGCGCGGTATTACTTTTACATGAAATTGATGTTGCAGATCCGGTATCCGCAATAACTACTATGGACCAGCTTTATCGTTTCGCTATTGATAGTATGACAAATCAGATAGATTTCTCGGTGTAATAGTGGTCTTATTTTATCTGCGTAACAGTAGAAACCCTGAGAGTAAGGTTGTTCCTGTTACCGTATCATTATCTTTGGATAATTTAAAGCCCGAAAATACCCCGGTTAGATCTGATCAGGTTGCGCCTGCTTCTGGGACCGCGTACCCTAATCTCGCAGACATAGAAGGCGACGGTTCGTGGATACTAATTGCTGCCACTACGGAACCTGATATAAATGGCGATCCTATTGATCCGGAATTTGTTAATGTTGTTACGACAGGTACAGTTCACTTAGAGATAGAAGCAGCTTTAGGTAGAATAGGTAATCAGATAGACTGGGGGGTTATAAGTCCAGATACCAGGCCCCCTCATTTAGTCGAGATTACCCCCGCATTAGATCAAACTACTGATGTATCTATATTCAGTAACATCATAATTCGATTGCAGGATGCCGTTCCTGCAGCAGGTATTGATCTTTCCACCTTAAAAGTAAAGGTAAATAATTTTGATGTTACCTCTGATTTAGAACTTCGTGGTAATATTTTTGATCTTACTGCTATATATAGACCAACAAGAGTTACTTAGCTAGGAGTTGGACTGAATGGTAAAGAATATCCGTTTAACAAACCCTAACATGGTGCGTATAGGAAGCTATTTTTATAGCATCAATGAGGAAACCGATATTTTGATTCAAAAAGCAGATGACGGTACTCTGGCTTTTGCATATCCCCTGGATACTCCTATCCCCCAGGAAGTAACTTCATTGGAACATGATGGAGAGAGCTTTTGGAGTATGGAGAATATTTCTGGTACACCTAACGCGGGATTTAGAATTAGACGATGGATTATAAATAACTTTGTACTGGTTTTACAGCAAACCTTTACCTTCGATAGCGACGGGAATGATACTTTTGAATCTGAAGCTTTTACGGTGGAACATTACGAAGGGGCATTGACTAGCGGAGCTGCTATAAATGCTACTGAATTCAGTGTTAACTATAGTACTGCTGTTCTTGATTTAATAACTCCCGGAACTACACTGTTCTTAGGTCCTAGTACTCAGGGGGGTTCCTTGGGTGAGTTTGAACGAGTAATTGTAGCAAGTCGTATAGGTAGCGTTATAACGATTACTGCGCCCTTAACCAATGGTTTTGTATCTACCGACCCCGCTGTATTTAGTAAAAGTCTTTGGTTTTTTAACCAGAATTTTCAAACTTCCTCAGGTGGTGCACTTTATAAAGCAGCGATTGCAGATGGTTCTATTTTAAGTAGAACTCAAAGTGGTACTTTCGAGGACATCAATGCGTGTACCTTTCACGAATTAGACTCTTTCACCTCCCCTCTAACTGCATTTAACAAACCCTACCTGGTGTTTATTAAAGCTACTCAATTAATGTTCCTTAATACTAATGATTCTAATCTAACTATTGAGCTATCTGCAGTTCAAAATAATCAGGAGCAGGATCCTCCGGAAATTTACGACGTTAGCGATCTCGGTATTATAGAGGATACCATTTTTAGATTGCAGAAGAAATTTAATATAAACGGTACCATAACCTCAGAGTCAACTTTTAATTACCAGTTAGCGACTTTTAAGCCTTTCCCAACTGCAATAGCTATCGACGCAGACCCTGCAGTTCTGGCAGCGGACAGCGGAGCGTCAACTTCGACAATCACAGCTACCGTTACAGATCAATACGCACTGGCTTTCTCGGATGGTACTATTCAATTCGGTACTTCAGGCGGCGGTACAGGTTCTAGCTTAGATGATACTGGTCAGATAGCTCTTGATCCTAATGGTCAGGCGGTTGTTATTTATACGACGGGTAATGCTGCGGGATTGGTTACCATCACCGCAACAGTTACGATAACCTAAGAGGTAAGGGTGTGAATGCCTATAAATGTACAGCTAAACGATGCCAACTTTTCCCTTGGTCCCGTAACGGGCTTTTTCTATAGCTGTAGTTTTGACAGTCAGAGATTGCTAAGGCTAGAGGCGGACGGTACAGTAGTGCAATCATTTCCTGTAGCACGTGCCACTTTCAGAAACCCAGTGAAAGAGTTGCATTTCGATGGTACATTTTTCTGGACTTTGGAGGATTTACCCTCTAGTTTAGGGATAGTTATCAAAAAATGGCGGCTATCCCCGGTGCCCACTGCTGCATTTCCCAACGCGATCCCTATAGAATTTCGTTGGCAAGATGAATTAACTCTGGTTAATACCCCTGCAGTTAGATGGGTATCCGATGCATTTGCTACAGAACATTATCATAGAGAATTTGATGGTAATGTGGCGCAGGGAGCAAGTACTTTCAAATTAAATACAATCACCAATATCAATGTAGGCGATATCCTATATTTAGGTCCTAGTAGCTTTTCTGGATTTACGAATAATGAGGAACAGATCACTGTTACAGGTTTAAATCCCAGCACCAACACGGTGTCATTTTTCAAAGTAGGGGGTTTGGAGAACAGTTATACGTCACAAGATCCGGTAGACTTTATTAAATCTATTTTTGTTTTTGGAAGACATGCATTTTCCGGCAATGAAGATGATAGAGGTGCGTTGGTGAAATACGCATATCCCTCTAAAGCACAGATATTTTCAGACTGGGGGAGGTATTACGGTGTCGCAACTGCTGCGGATTTTGATGAGACTACCTTATCCTGGGTGAGTTCTTTCCAGATTTTAGAATTAGATATAACTAATCCTTTCTTAAATTTAAGTGTATCTCAGGAATCCAATCTCGTCGAGGATGATTTCACAACTCTGATAGAAGTGTTTGATTTAATATCAGATTTGGATCAGAATCAATACCTTAAACTTCAAGGTAAAGAAACTACGGAAGATTTGGACACTGGTATTTTGGTTACGGAGGATTTTGGAGGAACCTTTAACTTCCAATCCCAACCCACCTTAACGTTCGTTAATTCTACAGCACTGTCCTTTGGTACCCGTTTTTCCAGGGCCCAGGCTTCCGGGAATACTATTAACATTGCTGCAGAAGTTAGAGATCAGTTCAATTTCCCTGTCTTCAATAAAACAGTGCAATTCACTGCTGTGATTAATGAGGATAGTGACGCAGGAATACCGGGAACATTTAGCCCTGACTCTGGAATTACCAGTGTTTCAGGCACGGTGTTAACGGTGTACACCCCCAGTAGTACCCCAACGGATATTATTGTCGACGTGACTGCGGAGGTTATCTAATGGGTTCCGAAGTAGTTACAGCTGTAGTAGAACAGCTAGGAGCTATCTCCGTAAACTCTGAGGAGTTAGACCCGAGCTTAAGTAGGCCCATATTGCAGTTGGATCCTACACCTTCTTTTACTTTTCTACCTATGCAACAAATAACTGGTTTTCAAACTAATGAAGAATCCTCAGCACCTGTAGAGCAGCGACCCGGTGTATCTTTTAGTGCTGCGACTAATAGTCCTGATAATAAATTTTTAGAGCAAATTAGGCCGGAGAGAGATCCCGACGGCGCAATGCCCATACAGCAGTTGGTTTTTGTCACTTCTAATCTCCGCGATTCACCTCCAGCAACCGGTAAAGTTATTGAGCAGCGTATTTTGTCTCGTGATACGAGCACAGAATCTACCCTAGAACAGAAGGCGGAAGTAACTAACGCCATAACTATAGATCAGTATGAGTTTGCCGAACTAATCTTTCCCCTCTGCAACAGTATTAAAAATCCAGTAACTTCCAATATACTCTGGAGAATCCGAGACTTTGGATCCCCCTTCGACATAGAAACTTTAACGTTTAGTGTTAATGGGGTTCAGGTAGAGGACGCACCTACCTTTAGTATTACCCCCCTTGCTAACGGTTTACAGTTAGATTATAATCCTCCAGAGCCCTTCGACTTTGATAGCCAGGTGAACATCATATTGGACGTTAGTGATAGTGCAGATCCTCCTAATAACTTCCTTTACCATTGCAGTTGGAGAACTGCTCAGGATAGCGTCGCTCCTACCATAAATCTAATAAGTCCGGAATGTAACTCTGTAGATGTAGGTGTAAAAGCCCCTGTTATTTTCGACGTTCTTGATATTGGTGAGGGGATAGATCAGGACAGTATACGATTATCCATAGAAGGTATTCCTGTGTGCGATGGGTTATCTTTTGCACCCCTAGCGACGGTATCGGGAAGTGGATTTCGAGGGACGTGGATTCATACGGACGATCCATTTAGATTCGATTCTACCGTGAGCGTTTCTATTGAGGCAACTGACTTGTCGCCTCTGGAAAATACCGCGTTATTTATTTGCTGTTTTCAAACAACTGGAAGCATTGCGCCTGAATTTATTAACTTTGACCCGTTTCCATGTGAAACATTTGTGGATAATAAGACTGGTCTAAGTTTTGAAGTTTACGGGGATGTGGACGGAGTAGACATTACTACATTAGAGGTGCACATTGATAATAAATTAAGAAAGGTCTCGGTTAGACCAAGGATACTAAGATCAGAGTAGGAGGCAGCAGTGATCGTACAACAAGGGCAATTAAGTCCGACAGATACTACCAAAAATATGGAAAGTTACTATAGCGATGCTGTGGTGACTTCCGTGTCTGATGTAGATAGATCGATTCACAATGGTACGCAGTTTGTAAGGTTGGTGCTACGGCGCCCCCAGGCGATAGATGCACATAGCGCTTCTTCAGCTCTCCCTGATACGCTTACAAGCGCAGCTCATTATATAAATGGCGTGTATACTGCCAACCCTACTTCCGGTGTTAATATTGTTAGAGTAGGTTTTGCTTCCGGACAATTAGTAGCGACAACTAAAATCACTATCTATACGGTTCAACCTATAGATACAACTCCTGGAAACTGGGAAGTAGCCACCAGCTTAGATGGAACTGACGCCCAGTTCAATTTGACTAACTTCAAGGCTACGGGTCTTTCTGTTGTAGAAACTGCGGTGACTTTAGATGCAGTCCCCCAGTTTAAGTATGAAATTAGTTTTACTGCACCTGGTATAGGCGGATTACGCTACTGGAGAGTGAAACATGTTACTGAGGGTAAATTCAATGATGTAACCGAGGTGGAAGTGGTTGAACCTCTGACCCCCACTATATCATATTTTGATACAGATGGTAGCTTCGCAAGTTCATTTCCGTTTACCAATTCAAATATTCTGGATGCTGTGTATGATAACATAAACAATGTGTTTTATTCTATTAGATTTAACGATGAAGATGCAGGTACTTCCACTGTAACTTTAAGTGACGATTTTGGAGGGGATGATGCAGGCACTGCGTCCGGAACAAACAACTTTAATCCAGGTCGATGGGATGAGAGTAGCTCAAACTCTGCTTTTTTGAGAACATCAGACACGCTATCGTATAATACCAGTGCGGGTAAGGGCCAATTAGATACCACCTACACTCTAGGAGATTTTACAGCGACTATCGATATAAATCCTCAGGTTCTGGCCACCGATAATATGTGGTTTGTGCTGCGTGCTATAGATAGCACTAATAAGGTAGTTGTACAGGAAGGAGTAAGTAGGGATATATCTCCCGCAACCACGGGAGTAATCTTCGCTCACAGTGTTGAAAACTTTGTTGATGCCACTGCAAACTCGGAATTGCAAGAGCTCCGACCTATATGGCACAACACTTCCGCAGGAACCGAGTCTTTCGAAGTTACTTTTAGTGGCAGTGCGTGGCTTGTTTCGGGAACTGTTGCGGGAGCTCTGTCGGATGCTACTACAGGTGTTCTATATGATGAAGCTGTGGATGCGTCAACTCCGATGGAATTTCTTATTTCAAGTACTGCAACGCCTAGCACCGGGGAGAAATTTACCTTCGATATTATTACTGATAACATTGATAGGGTGGCTACCGCTACAGGTGTTTTATCTATAAGTCGCACGGGTTCTGATCTTACTACCGCATCGGTGTTTGGTGCCCCCAAGACTATTACTTCCGTACCGTTGACTATTGAGTTATTTGGTAGCACTGTGGGTGCTATTAACATTTCTGCAGATAATTACAATGTAGTGGGTAGTGGAACTTTCTCAGATGTGTCTGTATTTACTGTCGAACGTAGAGATAGTGAAGGAAAGTTGGTTTCAGGAAATCCTGTAGTTATAGAGGCATTGGATATTATTGGAAATCCCAGTCTGGGTTATAATGATTACCTGGACGGGAGAGTGCAAATTGCAGCGACGTCATCAGGTGGTGGCGGTGGTTTCGTTTATCTTAAGATTGATGATACTATGTATAAATACTCCAATTCTGTTTCTATCTTAGGTCTTGAGACTGGATCCGGTGCAATCCTGAGTACTACGGGTCAAATTGCTAAGGAGGGTACTCACAGTTTGGCATGGACCCATGAGTCTGGTTTACCTGCAGGATTGCCATTTTTGACTTATATAGAGTATGACGCAGGCTTGGATATTATTCATTTGAGAACATTGGATAAGGATACCCTGACCGACTCTACGGATACCAAGGAAATTTTGTTGGATATTACTGGGTATAGTTCTGCCCAAGAATTTACGCTCTTTTATGATCAGAATGATTTTGATACTTTGTACTATGTAGACGCGTCTACTGATCTACAAGCGTTCAATATTGATGATAGAATATCCGCATTCATGGCAGTCAACGCTGAGGATGTAACATTGCCTGCGGGTACGGAACAGCAAACCCCTGTCAACGCAGATGTTATAAATGCATGGGGAGAGGTCTTAAGCGGAAAGGTAGTAACTTTCAGTGTTACTGTGGGGGACGGTGCCATTACTCCCGCCACAGATACTACAGACGGAAGCGGTCGCGCCACTTCCCAGTTTATAGTAGGGAGCACGGTTGGCGTTTCTACCGTAACTGCAACAGTTACTGAAGCGTAGGGTATAATTGCGTGGTTGATATAGTCCAATCCACTGCAATAATTGGTGCATCTGACACAACTTCTTCGACTGATAAAGTTCAAGGTGGCCAGCCTACCACTACCACTCAGGGGATTCAACAGGGTGGAATTGGAATTACAAATAAGGTTGAGCAGTTTGTAGATCTAATTCAACAGAACCTACCTCTTCAGCAATTTAGTGGGGCATTTCAAGACACGCAGATAGTAAACCCTTCAGTTTTTGCGACAACTATAGACGCAGAGTTTGTTGTTTTCCCTAAGGATTTTAGTAGGGGGGTATTCTTAGCGGGGGTTGTGGGTGTTACAGGCTCTATAGAACATGTTTTTGATAGGTCTCCTTTCTTTTTCACCCCTTCCGAGATCGACCCAAATACTATTAGGGACATTAGCGAGGCCCAGCAGTTTCTTATTTTCAGCACCGCTACTATTGGTTCTTATGATATCTTTAGAAGCACAATTCAAACCGCAGAAATTGTAGCAGGGCCAGGATCAGGAATCTCGGGAGGTCCTTCCGATCCCACGTCTTTGCCCGAATCTTTACGCAGAAATTCAGGTGATTCTCATGTTCTGACAATTCATCCGACCGCAGAGGGGTTTCCCTTTACAATTTCTGGGTCGGATACCGTTTCTCAGGTAGATCAGAGTCCTCCCTTTTTTGACGAACTTGTTCCCAATTCCGGAACACGTAATGTTCCAGAAACTAGTAATTTACAATTCCACATTAAGGACATCTCTTCCGCGTTAGACCAAAGTACTATAAACGTTAGAGTAGATGATGATCTAATTGTTAGTGTGGGTACTACTGTTACAGGCTCTGTGTGGACCAGCGCGTCCAAGACAGTGCTTGCACCTAACGACATCGAGTATATCTTTCAGAGAGGTCCCGCATTTACTACAGGTTCGATAGTAACAGTGAGCGGGGAGTTTGGAGATTTTGCAGCAGTAACTAATTTTGTAGAAGATACCTACCAATTTCAAATAGTTGGGTCTGGTGGTCTTGCAGGGACAATTATTGGAGACTTCGATCTCACCCCTCCAGTTATTCTTCCCACCCTTCCTGTAGCAGCTGCCACAAATGTCTCCCCCAATACAACTGTTCAGTGGTCTCTGACAGATAATGCTTCGGGGGTAGACCCTTCAACGGTTAAACTACTTCTGAATAGTGGAGTTAAGATACAAGAGGATGTAGCAGTTGAAGGAAGTTTTACCAGGACTGTCAACGCTTCTAAGGGCTTTGATTACGTTTATACCCCCGAGAATTCCTTTGACTTCGGTAACACGATAACAGGTTCCATTACTGCGGAAGATTTTGACGGAAACTCCGATACAGTGGTTTATGAATTTACGACTACTTCTTCGGATACTTTAGTTATTGAAGATTTCTTCTTAGATTTAGATGAGTCTACTCTTCTAACTTCAGGCACTCATCTGAGGGTGGGAGTGGAGGACCTGACATACGGAGTAGCTAGCGGTACGACTACTCTAACTTTAAACGGAGCAGTTCCTTCGGGACTTCTCGCAACTTACAGCGGAGTAAGCACGGTTAGTGGTGTTATTTTCTCGTTACCTATGGAGCCTCTTGTAAATTTCCGGGAGGATTTGGTTGTATTAGTTCATGCCGAAAACAATTTCCCAGGACCTTTCCCTGTAATAAAGGAACAGCAATTTACTTTGCGACCGGGATATGATGTTGAATGGCATAATAAGAGTGTGGCCAGCGGTATTGTATCGGAGACTGTTTTCCCATACTTAACCAATGTTGAGGTTTTAACTGGCGTTACTAACTTTGCGAAGAATTTTAACTCGGGTTCGGAATTTACTAAATTCCTCACAGAGTATCAAGCTAAGAGCGATCTTGGTGCAACAATTGTTTCTAATATACAGGTCGCGGATCTCTCCGCGTCCTTGACGGTATTAAACCCCTTCTTTGAGTATGACAAGACAATAACCCTTGAAATCGAAGCTGACGATCTTGAAGGAAATCAGTTCCGATTAACACATATATTTACAATTGAACCTAAACCAGGTTAAGGAGGAAAGCACATGGTTGCTGTAAGTAGATTTGTCGAATTCTCAGCGACCGCTCAAACCTTCGCAGTGTCGCCCCCAGCATCGGGCGATTCTATTGCGCAAGGTACGAGAGGTTTTAGTAGAGGCACTGCACTTAGTGCGGGGACTGATTCGTTTACTATCACGCTGGGCTCAAACGACACAATGAGCGTCAATATCAATGCAGTAGGTTCCGAAACAATTACCCTTGCTTCCGGTACAGATTTGGATCCTCGATTCGTTGCTCGAGATATTACATATAAATTAAACAGTTCCGTTAATGCAGCTACAGAGGATGCATGGAAATATGCGCAATGTGAGTGGCGTAACGGTGGTGTTCTTGACGGTATTAATGTTGAGAACTCTTTTGTTATTTTCTCAGGAAAGGTTGGCGATGGTGGCACTGCCAATGATGTGAATGTAACTGGAGGCACCGCGTTAGCTACCTTAGGATTTTCAGGCCTGAGTGAGGGCCCTGGAGTAGATTGGGATGCGACCCACGGAGGCAGTTATACGGGGGATGTGACCGTAACTGGGGTATATGGAGGCCAGTTCATTGATCACTACACCGTTACCATTAATAACGAGGAGCCTATTGGTGATCCAACTGGTGGCGGAACTTATGTATCAGGCGGAGGGGTTGCTACTTCCGATGGCTTTTACGCAGGTACAGCTTCAACGACGTACACCATTACGGTTGATACTTCTAATGGCACTCAGATGGGTAATGGAGGTGCGGGGGCAGGTGCAGTCTCGCCGATAATTAATGTGACTTCCGCCCCTGAAGGCGATAGTAGCGGTCCTACGGAATTACTTTATCCAGATCATTATTATGACATAGGTCTAAAGGGAGTTAGAATGAAGTTTTCCGACTCTCCCTTTCAGAATAATGATCAATTCGAAATAGTAGCATTAACTGCGTCCGGAGGTGGAGGTGCCCCTGGCACTGCTGAGTATGTTTGGACTTCATCTCAGGGGGATTCCTCTAAGAGTATTAGTATCGGGGCGGTTAGTACTTCTAATTCCGCTGCCACGCAGGTGGGCACGAGGGGTGTAGAAATAGCCTTTAGTGGTGCCACAACCTTGTCTCCTGAAGAGAGATTTGATATTATTTGTCGTGGTCCTGTACCTACGGACACCGATGTGACCCAGCTGAACTTTGGTAACGTGACTGTTTCTACTTCGAGCCCCGTTAAGGTTGTTTGGTTTGAATTGATTAGTGGTGCCAATGCTATGTCTACTGTGAAGTTTAGTTTGCAGGCGGACGGTACCTTCTCGCATCACGATGCGGGAGATTTAGATACCAACTTTAAGTACGGAACTGCAGGAGCTGGTAACGAGGCCCCAGGAGCGGGGTCCACTGCAGGTGATCAATGGGAATTCCCTGTGGATAGTGATAGCCAAGGTAATGTTACAGAAGCTGATTTGATTGATGCTACTCCCAATTCTTTGGCAGATTCTCTTCTTGATCTACCGGTAGTAAATTCTGCGGATCTCGCCCAGGTTGTCGGAAATTATCAGGGCGCGGTTGTGAGTGATTTTATTTACTTAGCAATAAAACTCGGGGCTAATGAGACAGGTGCTAATTCTACGATGAATTATCGCATGTTCTTTGACTTCAGTTAATAAGGAGTTTAACATGGTTTGGGTTAATGGAAAAGAAATTAAGATGCATCGAGGCTGGGTTGTACAGTATAAAGATGGCACAGTAATTTGTGAAGACGAGATGCTATGGCAAAAGCTTCCTAACAAACAAGAAATTTCAAGGGTAATCTTGAAGTGGGAAGATCGCACATGGAGCCTCGATAATAAAAAGCATTATACCATGCCGAAGAAAAGGGGTTACATAGATGTTAATGCTGGGCAGGTAGGCCAGCAAGGAATTGATGCCAGATTTATTGGTTATTACGACACAGATGCGGGTTGTAAAGTGTATATAAAAGTAGACGAAGCTACTGGTACAATGTCTTACGAAACTGTATGAGGGTAGCTGGTTGAGGTAGAGGAAGGGTAATGCGTGGTTAAGTTTCTATCAGGAAGCCAATACCGTGGTGAGGATGTACCCCTTTGCGCCTTCTGGAGAGATGACTTAACGACAGACCCAAGTAAAGAGATCTAGGAATTAGAGGGAACGGGCAAAACTTTTGCACAAAAGGACAAGGGAAAAGATAGTGCGATAGGGTCCTTTGCTGGGCAGTGTATTGCTAATGCGTTCTTTCCTGCAAGCACTATTACTTGTTTCAACAGTGGAAGATGCAACGAAGAGGGAAAGTGCTTGCCTTGTTCTCGATATCGCTCCGGCGGTATGCGTATGGCTATTACTCACTCCCCGCCTCTTGACAATCTTCGTTCATTTGAAAAGGGATTAACTGAGGACGAGATTAAATCTCCTAATCTGGTTAAATTCCCCCCTTCTGTGGTTCAGGAGATTGAGCAGACCCAGCTGCCCTATCATATTCTTCTTAGAAATGTACAAGCTGAAATAAACAAATGCTGTCACTGGAATGCAGGCTCCGGTACTCCGGATAAATTTTTCTTGGCAGAAATTATTGATGGCCCAGACACAAATGTAGTTATAGATCCAAAAGGCGGTGCAATAACAACGCGGGGAGTCCGCGTAAAGAATAGTGTTTTCCCAGATGAGGTTGGTACCTTCTTTCCGGTCGGAACTACGGTTGTGGCTGGATTTGAGGACCAACCTTCTTTTTATTTGGAGCCTCGTACAGGTTTAGTGGTTCCGGGAGAGGATGTTATCTTTAGATTCACAGGTGCGGGGGCTTCAGCACCGCCCGCAAGAGTAGTGGTTAAACAAATAGCTTCAGATTCTAATTCCATAGTTGTTGATGCGGTTCGTGCTGCAGCCTTCGCGTGCGTAACTGCACAGAGCAAGGAAAATGCTGCTGTAGATTTTGCAAATAATGCTGCTGCCACAAATGATCCCGCGACTATAACTGCAGCAGCGAGTAGATTATCATTAGCAGTTGCAGATTCTACCACCGCATGCGATGCGTCTACCGCAGCACAGTTAAGAGGACAAGATGCGATTGATGAAATTGCTTTAACTATTGCAGCGGATGCGGGGGAAGATCTATTTCCTATCGCAACAGAGTTAGCTCTTACATTGGAAGAACTTGCAGATCTTGTGGAAACTGCGGGAGGAGCTGTGGGTGGTACGTCTGCAGCGGATGAGACTGCTGTCCAAGTATTCTTGTTACGTAGAAATTCTCGTAATTTGAAATTCTCTGCAGCCCAAGCGCGCACAAAATGTGGATTCTTTTTTGAGGAAGATAATATTGCGAAAACATGGAATAGCCCCACAGACGGCACCCTTCCTTGTAATGGGGTTAGAACATCTTGTCCTTTTTATACAGCAGAATCTTGGGAATTCGCTACAGATGAAAGGATGGATCTTGGGCAACCTGTTATAGCGGAGCAGATTCAGGAAGTTCGTTTTCGATCTGAGGATTGGACTAGATTCACCGATCCCGCCGAGGAATTTAGCGATAGATTTACTACGCCCTTTATTTGGGCGTTCAAGGGTTACCTGGGTGTTGCGGGTGAGCCCGACCTCGAAGACATGCTACTCTATAGGCCCAAAGTTCTATATTCACGAGCCACTAGATTTACGGGATACGAAACTATTAAACTGGAGAAGGTAGAAGTTGCAAACTTTGAAGATTTTAGAGTTAGTAAAAGCACTGGGCGTGTAACTCCTGGTTCTGAAGTTCTTAACAAGGAACAACCCCCACCCTTCCCAAGTCTTATTTCTGAACCCACCGTACCTTCTGCGGTTAGGTTAAGTATTACACACCCTCGAGAAACAGATACCCCTTTTATCTATCGAATTTGGAGTCCGGGAAAGAACAAGATAAGTTTATTTGGAACCGCGAGTCCTGATCACACCGTTTATATTATCAACGATACTGCGTTGCAACATCGAAATAGATACCATGCGGGATTTGGTACTAGAAATTTCTTTGATGTGCCTACCCTTCTAAATAACGCTCCTGGGTTTGTCGGTTTTACAGAAACGGAGTTACTAGAGCTAGTTGTTCCTTTAAGAGATGAAAAAGCAGCAAACACTAATATAGAAGCTCCTCTAGGTTTCGATGCGGTAATTTCAGATTTGACAGGTTTTTGGCAATCCTTGCAAGAAGTAGATTTGGTTCATAATGAGATAAACAAAATCTATGTATTTGTTGTGGGGAGTGAGACCAATATCTTAGTGTCTAAAACTACCGTAGATTGTAGATTTTTACATTCTATAGTAACGCAGACAAGCTTTGACGGCTTAGATTTTACTATTCTTAGTCTGGGTGCGGGCGGGGGCAGTCGTACAGGGAACAATGCGGAGGACACTGCCCAACGAGGTGTTATAGATGCGACTGTTGCGCAATTTATTGGGGAAAGTAAAGAGGCCCTGAGTATTGATTATGGTTATTTTGGTTGGCGTTTTAAGGATCGAGGTCTTGAGTACGGAACTTTGAATGCAGATGCGGATTTGAAAGGGCAGGATCCTATTGCAGATGTGCCAACACCTCTTCTAGCCATAGAAGCTAATCCAGATACTTTTATTACTAACGTAGCTTATAATGTGGTTCAATATAAGAAAGAAAACATAATTGTTGAGAATTGGTACGTCATAAACGACTGTGGTTTTATTATGATGGTACTTGATGATTTAAGATTGAATAGAGTTCTCCCCTTGCCAAATCAGGCGGGGGACCAGAAGGCTCTGTCGAATATTCTAATTAATGGCGGAGGGGTTGGGAGTGAAATAGCGCAGTGGGGGCTTATTGGTATTCAGTTAACTACTAATTTAGGAGTTAAAACATTAGTCCAGATATATAGGGATCCGGACGGCTTCGGTCTCCCTGCAAACTACGTTATAATAGGTCCTCCAGTAAACGATACGGGCTCCAATGCGTTCGGTAGGCCGGATCCTACTGTGGATACATTGGAAGTATCCTATACTTTTATTCAAGCGCAAAGTACAAGGCATGAACCCGAAGGCGGGGCCGAAAGCCCAATTGATGATCCGGTAATAGAAGAAGATGTAGAAATTGTTACTGATAATTTTTTCAGTGATAATTTACGTACCCATAAACACGCAGTTAGTTTTGATGAGACTAGCTTGACTGCGGGGGGTACTACTCTTGAGGACAGAATATCATCGGATCAGCAAGATTATGTGTTTGTGTTTAGTGATTCAGAGGGACGACCTTTAGGTAAGAAAGTTACCCGTATGCAGGTTATGTATTACAATCTTGCTTGCATAAATGTGGATATCTTTTATCGCTGGGCAGCGGACTGCACCACCTATGCTCTTATCCCTGATAGAGCGTTAAGAGTGGGTACTGCGGGAGGTACTGTGGAATTTCCCCCAGGAGCTACCACAGACGCATCAGATACCCGGCTTCAGTTGGGCTCTAGGATTCAGAATCTTCTAGGGGATAGAGACTGTCAACAAACTCCCAGCTGTGGAGACCACGAGTTTCTTGCCTTAGGGCCCTTGAGACGAGAATTTGAAGTCATCGTCCGAGTGGAGGGGGAGGACGATGAACCAGCATTTTTAAAGGCTAATTTTCCGTCCGCGGGCCAGGCTTTGGAGGGGGAGATAATATCTTCAGAGCGTCCGGGGTCTCAGTTTCTTAAGAGATTTGGACCAATGTGGTATCCGTATACTTTTTGCGAGAGGCCTAGGTATCAATTTAATACGAATGGTCCTTTACGGACTGATTCTACGGAGCTCATTAATACTACAATTACTAATCCCGGGATTGTTCAAGGCGCTACTGCGATTGTAGATCCCTCTAAAGGTATTGCTACTTTTGAGGGTCAGGGGGGAGCTTTCGGGGCGTTACCCGATGTGGCATGTGAGGCATTTCATGGCCCGGATCAGGTTGTCCCTAAGATTCTAGATATACACCCGAGTCTTACCTCCTGCACTTCTGCGTACACATATGGTAACCAGATACTAAAGAGTGGTGAGAACAGGTTTGCTGGCTATGCCCGAAGACGGGGGATGTTGGATATCTTCCTGTACGAAGGTTTGGGTTGGACTGCGCCTCCTTTCGGTAATTTTGGTAGACCCCGCTTGATGTTTGAGGTGAGCAATGAGCGAGGAGATTTTCTAGGAGGACCTGCTGAAAATCAGGTGGGCAGGCGTTGGATGCCTATGTTCCCCACACGGGATAACATAGGGGGGTCGGTAGGATTATTTGGTGAAACCCTAGAGCCTCAATCTTACAGATTGTTGAGTTCCCAGACCCCTTTAGGAAGTCTCGTTGAAACAATACCCTCCGCACCCTCAGTAGGGAACTTAGTTACTCTAGAAACACCCCGCTTTACACACAAGGCTCTAGTAGTTAACAGGACAGTTTCTGCAATAGAATTTCCCTTCTCCCCGTATTTTCCCATGTTTCTACCTGATGATTCTATTGGCCAAGAACCTGAGGGAGATAGAGTTCCTATTGAGGAGGATTCGGAGATAGGTCCTATAAGTACTTTATGGGCTTGGCGAGAGCAGGAAAAAAGTATTCAACGGGGGACTACTAGTACGAATGTATTGAGTGGTATAACCTTAGTCTCACCCGCGTATTTTATAGATAACAGGCGTCTGGAAGTTAGACTTAGGCCGGATGAAGGTAATTATTCTCTTGTGTGGACACCCCCTCGTTATACATCTGACGGGGAGCTATTGACAAATGCATCTCTTCAATTGGGATCAGACGGCCCCGTTCGTGAAATAGTTATAGATTTTGTAAATAGAGATCTTTTTCCTGCAGCTCAAACCGACTCTGTTTACGACCACTCTAACGATTTAGGAGAGGGTGCATTTCCTTGTGAAGAAGGCACCCCTACAGACAATCTCCAACTGAACGCAACCTGCTCTTGTACAATTGACGTTACTGACCCTGCTTTGAAAGGTTCGTCCCTTCTGCCCTCAAGATTTATGCACTTAGACGAAGTCGCCCCTGAAAGTTTTACTGCTCTTTATGCCGACGATGAGTTGCAAACACCGTTTGCAATAGATATTGAAAGAGATACCACTAATGACCCCTGCTGCCAGTGTTTGTATTATATTCGGGGGATATTTTTCTCACTCTCAGGTAAGGATCTCCCCGCTATAAAGAATATAGACCCTGCGTTTAATACCTCGGTAGAGTCACGGTATACTTGGAGCAGAGTTCCGCACGGTATAAGTAGTGATGTCGGGGTTGATGGGGGGTTCAATGCCTTTGAGAACATGAGTGATAATCTTACCAGTCTTAAGACGGGTGAAGTTTTAACTACCAGAATACCCAGTGTACGTAAGAGACTGGATCCTGACACTGACGGAGGTGCGATATTCCCCTCGGTAGCACGGGCTTTAAATCAGATATCGGAGGGTGAGGGTATTCAGGTTTTGGCACCTCATGCATCAGGAGATCCTAGGTTACACGGAGGCACTGCGGCTAATGAGGATAAAGAATCTCAAGGTCAACAAGAATCTATAGTCTTAACTCTAACCTTTGATACTTATGTGCGTATCACCGGTGTTGTGACGACCTTTTATGCGGGGACAGGTTTCGAATCTCCGAAATATCAGCTACGGGTTATTCCCCCTGCGCAACGTATACAGGATTTGATAACTAATAATGCAGGTATTACTGTGGGAGAATCTCCTAATAGTGCGTCTGGTGGTAATATTCCAGATAGGAATACCTTAAATGCCGCGGATATCGCGGATGGAAGAGCAAAATTTATTTCAAGAATATCTCCGGTATATACAGAACGACCCTGGTGGGATTCTTATGGGATGGAATGGCAGTTAGTTTTCCCCGCTCGAGGTGCGGGAAAGTCGATGGGGATAGTATCTATCGAAGTTACTTTGGATGCATTATCAGAAGGTTCAGGAAATACTGAAACTATAGGTATTCGAGAAAGAAAATATTACAGATCTACCGGTTCCATTCCAAGTGATCTTAACCCGGAAAGATTCTTGGCAGAGCAGGACGGTGCAACTGCGTATTGGAGAACTACGGAACGTACGCCTATACGAGGTCACAATAGGCACCGAGCATATGCGTGGGATGAGCAAATAGAAGACAATGAGCCGCCCGTTCCCAATTCAGATGTTAAGGTTTTGGAGGATCTTCAACAAAAGGAATATGAAATAGCTCGTAATCTATTCCAGGCTCCCTACCGTTTTAGTTTTAGTAGTTTTATTCCTCTGGATGAGCAGAAGTGGTTAGATTTATTGGGGGAAACTGCGCCTTCCTGGGCTCTTACTATGACCAGCTCAGTGAGTGATATTGAGAATGTGACTTTCCAGGGTAGTCAAACTTCTTTCTATGGAATAATTCCCGAGCGCCAGAATTTTAATGCACCGGGACATGTGTGGGTGCACAATTTTGAAGAGACTTATGCGCCTTGTTGTTTCGGGTGCGTCCACTCTCAAGTAATCAATTATGACTTTTTACATTTACATGATAACCTCGCATTGTTAGAGACCGCTAGCTTTTGGTCTGAACTACCCAGTGGCCTTACCAGATTAATTAGATCTACACTTATGTTACCTGACCCCACCATGCAGGGTGGAGAAGGTGGGGTAGGCAGTACAGTGTTGTTGGATGAGTCTCAGTTCCTTGATCCTAACGGTAATCCTATATCGACAGAGGTACTTAATGCTGCAGGATTTACTCGTGATCCTGCCACGGGTCAGGTGTATGTAGATGGTAGTCAACCAGATTCTGGAGTAGGTGGACCTACAGGTCCCGCACCGGGATGTGGGGATTAGGGGGAATAATGCCTTATTTAGAATATTTGTTCTGCGAAAAATGTGGCAATTACGCGCGTTTGGATATCAATCCCAATGCAACTATTAATGCGTACAATGCAGAAGGTAGAACGAGCTCGTTTATTAATCAGGCGACGCTTGTCTGGGATTATTTGATTTATACTTGCGGAATCTGTGACGCAGACTATAAGTATACCTATAGGGATGTAGAAAGACGAGTGAGAGAATACTTTTCTTCTTTTTCAGAGGAGTTCAAAGAGTATTTTGACAAAATTGTCGAGAGCAGTGGTGAGGACTCTGATCCTTCTGAAACTTCTAAACGGATACAAGATCTTTATACCACTAGGAAATAGATGACCTACAGTATATTAACCGAGGCAAGAATAAGAGGATCGGTTTCGGATGCACAGCCTTCCGAGAGGGCTTATTCTGTTTCGTGGCCTGAGAATGGTAATCTAGAAGACTGGGAGTCTATTATAGACCTGGATATCGTAGGTGCTTGGTCGGGATTTGTATTTGGCACAAAGGAAACTGCGACTACTGGTTCCATAGGGCCTTCTTCTGCGTTTGCGCCTGTAGATGCGGTTGCTAATGAGCGTGTGATTTTCAGAATGAAGTATGACAAGCACCCGCGAAATAACAATGTTTCTAATACAGGTAAACTACGATTTACCACAACGTCGGATCCTATATTTAATGATGAGAAGTCTACTACGTTTCCTATTTTTACAGACGGTAAGTGGCATTTTTATGAAATTAATATGGGGCAAGTTTTTACGTGGGTGGGGGACATAAATAATATTCAGCTTTTCCCATGCATTAATGGTGCTAGAAATGATGAATTTTTCTTAAACTTTTTCGAAATAGGTTCTAATAAGTTTACCTTTTCGTTCGAGAATCCTAGTGCAGGAAGCGCAGGTAAGGCTACGGGTAATAGTAGTCTTACAGGCCCTATAGAGATAGTCAAAGATGTTAATGATAAGTTGGTTGTTGATATAGATGGTTACGGGGATGTACAGATTACTCTTACTCCTCAAACTGTGGAGCCTCTTCTAATAGCTAGGGATATTTCTTTACAGTTAGGAAAAGTTAGTGTTGGGGGTTACACTAGAGCTGAAGCGTTTATAGAATCTGGAAGTGCTCTGCTTAGTGTAGAGTCTGGGATAAGGGCTGCAGATTCGTCCGTGCAAATTAAGGACGGACCTCAATCCGCAGGTTTTACGCTTGGGTTTTTAGATGCGGTTGGTGATTTCGTTGGTTCAACAACTGTAGGTTCTGACCCCGCGAATAACTATCAATCTGTATCCACCTACACTCCCACTACTTTGGAGTTGCTAGCTCTTTTTGATAATGATACTGTGCTTCCTTCCTTTACATTAGATCCCCAGACATTTATTGTGGAGGGGGGTAGGCGTGACTACGGTACTACAAATAGGAAACTAAAAACAGAAACTATTCTCGAGGGCGGTGGAACTAATTTCCAAGATCAACAAACCCAGACGGTGGCGTCTCTTGATGGGCAAGTAAAGACCTTTATCGATATAACGCATCCTTTTACTGATAACGGGAAGCTAGACAAGGTTTTTATTAACGGGATCGCAGATCCGACAGGTTTAAGTAAGTGGAAAGTTTTTAGACCTAGTTTTGAAGGCCAGTTGACTTTAGTTGCTGAAGGCAGTATAGGCCAAACACCCGTTCTGGGTGTGAACGAGGTGCTGACTATTGAGGCGGGGGTGTATGTTGCGGATGTTTCAGGTCAAAATATCTCCGTCCGCAGAGGCGATTTGTTGGGTATTTATAATGTCAATCTACACGTGGGTGATTTTGGGGCGAATAAAGTAGATGCGTTATATTATGAAATTTCGGGCGACGCGGTGGGGACTCTTACCCCCTCCCCCCCTTTAGGTGCGGGGGAGGCTGGTTTGCCTATCTATGCTCGCGGGGCTATTACCAAGAATCGGACAGTTATAGATATAGATCTTCAGAATAGGTTGAATTTGGACAAGATTAAGGTAACAGGTTTTGAAGATACCAGGGATTTAGAATACAACGTGGCGGTTTCTAATTCTGCAGTTTTTAGTACGGATACTCCTAGTTTTCACACTATTTGTCACTTCCTGACACCAGTTTCGGATGTACGCACATGTTTTAGTAGAGTTAATATCGCTTATAATGTTCAAACTTTAAATGATAATATCATTTTTGCAGAGAATGGTGTTGCGGGTTTTGCAGCTGGAGGAGGCGCAAACGCAGCAGGTGCTACATATTTTTACATTAATGGACTT
>SDBT01005665.1_pt1 | contig 20884 bp, 35 predicted proteins | sample 2277101 | NCBI WGS metagenome assembly SDBT01 (sample SAMN10404973, study PRJNA504765) | marine sediment metagenome | isolation source: marine sediment core GS10_PC15, 103 cmbsf | place: Arctic Ocean: Southern Knipovich Ridge | collected 2010
TTTTACAGTTGTTGCGGAATTGTCAGATATAAATATAGAAATAGGAGTAAGAAATGGAAAATATGAATAAGACCACTTTAAGGCTAGAAGTAGATAAAACTATTCAGCCTAAACGATTTGAGCCTCTTAAAATTATCGTAGATATCCAAGAAAGTTTTTATTGGAAAGACGAAGCAGACAGAGAAAAAAAGATGAAGGCTCATTCTGCAAAATTGACAGAAGATTTTATAAATACTTTCGATCAAGTTGTTGAGAGAGTAGGAGAAAAGGATAGATGTATTGGACACGTTGTTCAAGTCAATGAGGCTTCAGATCCTGTGAGTTCAGATCCTGTGAGTTCAGATCCTGTGAGTGATGGTGAATTTAGTTTTGATTAATAGGTGCAAATTATGACAGAGAAAGACACGTTAAAAGAATTTGAAGATATGTTTGATTTGTCTTCTGCTAATGATTCGGAGGATCAAGCAGAAGAGTATGGCAATAGTGCAGAGACAGAAGAGCCATTCGAAGAATTGATTAAGGATGTTAAACAAGACTTAGAAGATGCTCCCGAAAAGGGATCGGCAATAGAAGTCGAAGATCCTCATGATATAGTCAAGGACGTTTCTTCTAAAGAACCTGAAGAAGATGATATCCAAGTGATTCAGGAGACTCATGAAGAGGATGATATCAAAGTGATTCAGGATATTCAGGAAGAGGAAAAAGTTGTATCAACAATTATTGGTGAGATGGATTTTGATACATTGCCTGAACAGGAAATTTCTAAAAAAGAAGTAATGGAAGAAATCAACGAAGTTCATGATCAAATGGCTCATATCCCCAACAAGGAGACTGAAGAAACATTTGAAAAGACTGATAAGGGAGAAGATTTGGAAACTATCCCTCTTGATGCTGACGGTGGAGTGTCTGGATTTATCAATTATGTTAGACCTGAAGATTTGCCTGCTATATCTGAAAGTTTAGAAAGCTCTTCTTTAGATAATTTTTCTGTAGACATTGGTTCAATGATCGATGGAGATAAGACTAAATGGGGATTAGAGAGCAATTCAATCATGTATGAGCCTTTCTATAAGCAGAAGAAGAGAATGTTAGAGATCTGTTTGGTAGGTGGTCAGATTGAATACTCAGGATGGACAAAAGAGTTGGAAGAAGCTCAGGTTGATGTTGTTACAGAGGTCTTTGATCAACAGGTTATTATCCATCAGATGGAAGATGTTCAGAAGTTTAGAAACAGAGTTAAGTATATTGGAGTCAGAGTTAACAATCAGTATTTCTTATTCAAAAGATTTACACCATTGTTAAGAGGATATCTGGCAAGAATACAATATCTTAAACCAGTTTTAAAACAAGATGGTCTTGTCTTAGAACATATGGGTGATATAGAAATGTATTTTGAGAGATTAGAAGGATTGCATAAATCTGTAGCTGATACAGAGAATAATTTGGCGGCAGCATATGAGATGCTTAGTAGAAAAGTTACTATCTGTATGGAGCTTCCTCCTGTTGAAAGATACGATAAGGCAAGAGCAAAATCAACTCAATCAAAATTTGAATACATTGAAAAGCATGATGTTAAACCCGATGTCGTTGAGCCATGTAAGTTAGAAGGTTTTGATGACTTTGATGATCTTCCTACTGGTGCTAAAGCAGGTCCGAAGGACATGACAGTTGGAAAAATAGGTTGGAATGATTTTTAATTTTTTTGATTAAGAATTCACTTCAAAAGTGATTATGATAAATGTATAAAGTATAAAGTAATAAAGTTTTTTATAGATAGGAGTAAGAAAATGACAGAATATGTTGGATGGGGCGCAGTCCCGAAAAGTAGTAGCGGTGGTGGAGAATTGTCAGAGTATCTCAAGTTGAGATCTGGTAACACTTATAGGATTCGTCCTGTGTTTGATCCTGTAAGATTCTTCAAGTATTTCCACAAACACACAGATGGTAAACTGAGAACGGCTATTTGTGCAAAGCCTGATACTTGTCCTGTAAGAGACAGGCATCCAGAGCTTAAGAAGCCTTCAATGCGTTTCGCAGCTTACGTCATTGATAGGGCAGATGGTAAGGTTAAAATCCTTGAGTCTCCACAATCAGTATTCCGTCCAATTGGAAGTTCTTTTGAAGCTACAGGTAAAAATCCTGGTAGTGGCAGGGATGGTAGTGATTGGCAGGTAAAAGTTAGTGGTCAAGGTCTGAATACTACCTACGATGTAGCATTCGGCGGCAGCTCTCCTCTTACAGCAGATGAAAGAGCCTTAATCAAGGAAGCTTTGGATGGAGACATGAAGAAGCTTCAAAAACTTTACAAAGTTGATACTCCAGAAGAGATCGAAGAAAAGTTGTTTGGTGACAGGACTTCTAAAGAGAATGCACCTGCACCAGCTGCTGATAACAGCACGAGCTTTGAAAGCGCACCAACTCCAGAGCCGACTCCAGAGCCAGATCCAGCATCTGCTCCAGCAGTTGAAGCAACTGGTGATGATTTCGATCCCGAATGGTAATAGGAGCTTTGTAAGATGGCAAAAAGTAAGAAAGATAAAGAGAATGATGATATTTTCAAAAACCTTGAAGGCTTTTGTCAGATGGGGGCCAGGGCATCAAGCCCTGGCAACATCCCCACTGGTCACTTCAAGTTAGATTTTATCATCCAGTACGGACAAGACCCGACTAAGGTAGATTTAAATACTATCTCAGACTATGATCCTGCAAAGTCAGTTGGCATCCCTCTAGGAAAGTTAGTGGAAATTTTTGGTGAAGAAGGTAGTGGAAAATCTTCTCTTGCTTATAGGATATGCGGCTATGCACAGAAGTTAGGATATAAGACAGGATGGATCGATGTTGAACATTCTTTCCAGGAAAATTTGGCTTATATCAATGGTTGTGACATTGATCAGCTTATATATTCTAATATGATTAATCATCAAGATCCTGATAGAGAATATTTCGCAGAAGATGTAATAGACTACATGATCAAGATGATGAAAGCAGGTATACAAGTTATTGTGTTAGACTCAGTGGCTAACTTAATTCCTAAGGCTCTGTTCGAAGCAAAGACAGAGAAAGAGTTTATGGGATTGCTTTCAAGACTGTTGAGTAAATCATTAGGTAAGTTAGTTTCTTATGCCGAAAAGCATGGAACATTGCTTGTTTTTATCAATCAGTTGAGAGAAAAGATTGGACAGACTTGGGGCGATCCAAGAACCAGTCCTGGTGGTCACTCTTTGCATCACAATGCTTCACTACGTCTTAGAATGGACAAGAGGAATAGTAAAGATGCTGATATTTATGTGCCTGATCCTGAAACAGGAGATGAAATGTTGATAGGTAGGCATTCTAAAGTAACTCTTGTTAAGAATAGATTCGCTAAACCATTTAGAGAGTCTTTGGACGTTCCTGTTTATTACGATGCGTATTTCCCTGAGATAGATGAAATAGCCTTTGATACTGGTAGACAGATTAAACTTATATCTGTTAGAAAAGGTATCTTTAAGTGGGGCGATCTAAAGATTGAAGGAAGAAAGAATTTTATTGATCATTGCAAGAAGGAAAAACTAATAGATAGCCTTATCGAAGCTATTAGATCGGCGGCATTGGAAAAAGAATTGATTCTTCCTCCTGAGATCGTTTTGTATGGGAAAGAGTAAATGGTCAACAGGCTTCCCAGAGACAGAACGACTAGCAATAGTCAAGGCAGCTAAAGGAACAATATGGAGGCCTGAGGGAAAGATCGCTCTCGATTATTTGATCAATGAGAGAAAGTTTTCCAAAGAAGTAATAGAAAAGTTTGATATGGGCTACTGCCCTCCCGATGTAGATCACGAAGTAAGAGGTAGAATTATTACTCCCATCTATGATGCCTATGGAGAGCTAGTAGCCATATCGACTCGTCACTTGGATAGGAACCATCCTCAGAGATTTATGCATGAGCATTTTGCCAAGGGAACTTATCTTTATGGATTATATTATGCAAAGCAAGCTATTCAAAGAACAAATAAAGTTATCATCGTTGAAGGAGAGTGTGACGTTGCCTGTTATCATACATATGGATTCTATATGACTATAGGTTTGTGCGGTAGCGCTTTTACACTTTTCCAAATAGCTATGCTATCAAGATATTGTACTGATTTTTATTTGCTTTTGGATGGAGATCAGGCAGGAAGAGATTCTATAGAAAGAGCAAAAGATATTTATGAAAAACATAGTTTAAGTGCTTATGATTTAAAATTCATTCCTGTGTATCTTCCTAGCAAAGTTGATCCTGATGAGTTTTTAATTAACGGCGGCAAAAAGAATTTAATAGATAAATTAAGAACATCTAAAGAAGATTGCGGATTTAATATTTAAGGAAGAACTAATGGCAATTAATAAAACATATACACCTCAAGAAGTGTCATCAATGATGAATCTTATAGATACTTACATAAGATGGAGGACAGTAGACACAAGAGGTGATCGAAGTTATGATCATTATCATCCTTCTGAATTCGGTAAGTGCCTTAGAATGCAACAGTATAAACATTATGCGTGGAAAGGTCTTATTGATATGAAGTATGCCGATCCTGAGAGTCAGAAGCATAGATTATTCGACAAAGGCCACAACATGCATGCTCGTTGGTCTAATTATTTTGATCAGATAGGTGGCATCCTGCTAGGCCGATGGAAATGTAAGAATAAGTCATGTTTTCTATTTGATTCCAAGGGAGAGCTTGCCAATTTAGATCAAAAAGAATGTCAAAAGAGAATTGCATCAGGAGATTCAAGAGTATATGAGGGAAAAGATAATAATCCTATATTCAGACCTGAAAAATGTATTTGTAGTTGTAAAGATTTTGAATATTTAGAAACTCACGTAAGAGCGCCTGAGATCAATATTAAAGGTAATGCTGATATAGTTCTTAATTGCGATAGTCTAACAGAAGAAAGATTTAAAGGGGTTAGGATTTCTTACAATCAGAAGTTCCTTCCCATAAATGGAAGCAAGATAGTTATTGATATGAAATCGATAGGCAGTAACCCATGGAAAAATCAGATTTTGGCGAAAGGCCCGCATAAAGATTATCTTATCCAGCTTACTATCTATGTTCACATTTTAAATTGTGATTTTGGAATTGTGGCTTATGAGAATAAAGATAATTCTAAGATGGCATGGTTCCAAGTTCCAAGAAACGATACTTGGTGGGAGATTGTGCAGGAGCAGGCTAAGACAATGATGGAAATGTCTAAAGATAGGAAGCTTCCTCCTCCTAAGTACGAATCAAAGAAGAATTTTGCATGTAGCTATTGTGATTTTAAGAGTCTTTGTCATAAATCAAAGATTTGGGAAAGTCCAACAGTTGACAAAAAAAGAACGGAGTTTTATAAGTCACTATTATAGTGAGGTAAAGTTTTTTTAATAAAAATACGATTATAATGTTAGTATTAAAAATATTATAATTTAGTAAGGAGATCGTAGTTATGACAGCAGATGTTAATGAAAAAACTGAGGGAAAAGATGGAAGCTTGTTGTTGGTAGTTGGTAGCAAAGGCAGTAAGGGTAGCGATAAGGACTACGTGAAAAAACTTTCTAATGCTATTTTGCAAGTATTTTCTAAACATTCAACAGTCACGTTGAGATGTGTGGGAGCAGCTTCTCTTAATAATGCCATTAAATCTTTTATTATAGCCAAGGGAGAAAGTCAGAAGAATGGAGATAATTTGTTTTTAGACCCTAGCTTTACCACCGTTATGTTCGGTGATGAAGAAAAGACAGGGATTGTTTTAAAAGTAGTATCAAAAGAGGTATCAAAAGAATAAGTGTTTTTTTATGAGGTGTTAAAATGTCAGAATATGAAAATATATTTAGACGCAAAGAATTGCACGACATGTATGCAGCAGGAGAAGTAAAATCTCTTGATGACATTATGTTGCTTGAGGACGTAGCTTTGACTATCAGGGAGATTGATAAAGAAAAGGATCACTATAAAGCTTATAAAAAGAAAAAGTCTCAGGATATTAGTGATGCTATCAAGGTTTTGGATAATAAGATAAATTTTTATAAATCTATCATGGTATCTACCCTCAAAAGTAAAAATGAGAAGGGCTTTAAATTCCCAGGATCTTGCAATGTTTCTGCAAGAAATCAAAAGGAAAAATGGGTTGTTCAAGATGAAGAAGAGTTTATAGCAGTTCTTAAAGAAGCTCAGAAATCGGGAGAGAACGTTGATGACGTTCTTGAAAAGGTTGTGCAGTTTAATGTCCGAAAGAGAGAAGCAAGCAAGTTGTTGGCTATTTGGGAATCAAGTGGCAAGCTAGAGGGTTTTCTTAAGAAGGCAAGGAAAGGTTCTGGAGACATAGTTACTAAAGAGCCATCTAAAATTACTATTTCTATTAAGTTCTTAGATGAAGAGCTTGTAGAAGAGGTAGAAGAGATTAAGATCGTGCCTAAGAAGGCCGATCTTGAACCAGTTCTGACTAATGTAGAAGATTATGATAGTATTTAAAGAGAGGTAATATGAAAGATTTTGAATTTTATAAACTTATTCGCTTGTCAACTCTTACAAAGAAGGCAAGGAAAGTTTTTTCAAAATTGCATAATATTTATCATGCTATTCCTGATACAAAGGGGTGTATGGAGAATATAAACACGGAAGGAGCAAGCTGCAAAGCTTGGTGTTGTAGAATTCAAACACCCCAACTTTTATATTCAGAATTTTTGCTGATGTGGAAGCATATTTCTAAGAATTGGGACGATAGTGAAATTTGCGATTTATTTGAGAGATGCATGTCGAATGCTGTTAATCCTTTGCCTTCAAAGGGCTGCGTGTTTTTCGATGACGATAAGTGCATGTGCATGGCTCACAAAGTAAGACCATATAATTGTAGAATTTACGGAATCACCCCAAATGAAGATTTTGAGCCAAGATACAAACGTCTGAAAGAAGAATATAAAACTATTCTTGGTGCTGTTATTAAGCCTCAGTGCAAATTAGTATCTACCTGTGATGAGGTAGAAGTTACTATGGAAGAACTTAATGGCTGGTGGGAAAAATTAACAGAGATAGAAAGATCTTTGGGAATTCCTAAGGATATGGTTACTGATGAAATGGGAGGCAGTTATAGAACTCCTCATGATCATGTCCTATTATATAATATGCCAGAAAGTGTTATGAATGCTTTGGCTGGTATCAAAAAATATGATGATGAGCTTGATAAGAAGAAAGCCATCATAGGATTGGTTCAGGTGATTAGAAATGTCTTTAAAAGTTAGAGCTATAATATTAGATATGTCATATGACAAAGATAATAATCTTTTTAAATTATCATTAAAAGATTTAGATAGAGTTCAGCATACTGATATAGCTATTAAAGGAACAGACTGGGGAATAACTCCAGATGTACCAGATGAAATAATAGAACAGTTTTGTAAGGATATGATTGGTAAAGAAAAGACCCTTCATATTGAAGAAGAAAAGAATAGCTCTTTGAGAGACGCGAAGAAAGATGAAAAAGGGGTAGTAACCCAAGAAGAGATCAATCGTGTCACTGAGAATATAGATAACTATCCTGTAAATGAAGTTATGAATGTTCTGCATAAGGAACAAAACTCCGATGGTGATTAGATTTTTTGGAAGCTCTAATTGTAGAAATTGTTTGCAAATTTTTGTTTGGCTTGAACAGTATTGCATAAAATATGAATATTTTGACGGTTACGACATAGAAAACGATGATGTTTACAATATGTGCGAAGAGCAAAATGTTAATAAGCTTCCTCACCTTCAAATAGTACATAACAATAATGTAATAGATGAGCATATCGGTGAAATCTCTGAAAGAGAACTTCTCAAATTTGTTGGCATGCCTACAAAGTGATTGAAAAGTGATTGTGTTGATGTTAATGTAGCAGCTTTAATAAAGGACGTAGAATGGCATTCAATTTAAACAGGTATCAAAAAGAAGCAGTAACTCATAGAGACGGCCCATGTCTTGTAACCTCTTGCCCAGGATCAGGTAAAACTTTTACATTAGTAGAGAGAATCGTTAACTTAGTTCATAGTGGAGTCAGGCAAAAGAATATACTTTGTTTAACTTTCACAAACAAAGCTGCTAACGAAATGAAAGAAAGAGTTTGTGAGAGATTAGGTGTAGATAAATTAGATTTCTTTGTTGGAACTTTTCACTCTCTTTGCGCTAAGATGATTAGAAAGCTTGGACCAAATCACGGATATAAAGTGAATTTTACAATTATGGATGATAAGGATCAAATAGATCTAATCATGCAAATAGCAAGAAAACTTGAGATCAAAATAGAAAAGGGAGATGCTTGGAAGATTGTAGGGCGTGTTAATTTCTATAGAGATCAAATGGAGGATTTCGAGTGGGTAGAAGATGCTCTTAAATCAGAGCCTCTGATTGAAATAGCAAAAAAGTATTTAGAGTATTGTAAAGCTAATAGTCTTCTGGATTTTAGTGGTCTTATATATGAGAATATAAAGATGATAGAAGCTGATGAGGACATGAAAAGAAAGATACAAAATACTTTTAAATATATCATGGTCGATGAAACTCAGGACACAAACAAATCTCAGTTCTATCTAGTGAACCTTATCGGAGCTAAGTGGAAAAACATAATGTTGATTGGAGATATCGATCAGTCCATCTATGGATGGAGAGGGGCTAGGTATCAGAACATTCAAGATTTTATAGATAACTACGAAGATTGTAAAGTTATCTCTCTTTCCAAAAATTATAGATCAACGCCTCAGATTGTTAAGGCTGCTCATAAGTTGATTCAACAGAACATAAGTCATATGGGAACAGCTTTTGAAACAGATAATGATGATGGAGAGTCAATTAAGTGTGCTGCTTTTAAAGATCAATATTCTGAATCTGAGTGGGTTGGAAAAACAGCAAGAAGATTTATGGACGAAGGAGGATGGGATGCATCCGATATGGCAGTTTTGTACAGAGTTAATAAAATGTCAGAGCCTATTGAACAGGCAATGGTTGATAATGGAATCCCATATGAAGTTATTGGATCATGGAGTTTCTATGATCGTAAAGAAGTAAGAGACTGTTTGGCTATGCTGAAATTATTAGCCAATCCTAGAGATGGCATAGCATTTGGTAGAGTTTGTTCATTAGTCAAAGGCTTAGGTAGCGTCACAGTTGGGAGAATAGAGAATATAGCTCAGGATAGGAATATAACTATTCCTCAAGCTTGCAAAGTGATGGCAGATAAAGCAAGTAGCATCAGCATAGGCAGAGCTTGTGATAAAATCCATAATATTTACACTCACAGTTGGGATCATTCTAATCCTGCTGATTGTTTGAAGGGGCTAACTGATAGATTCCATTACGATAATCATCTTCTAACTAAATTCGGAGATTCTGCTACTGAAAGAAAAGATAACGTGTCCCAACTTGTTGGATCGGCAGGAGAATGTAATGGTCACGAAAATGGAGTAAGCAAATACTTACAGCAGGTTTCTCTTGTTACTACTGTGGAAAAAGATAAAAAAGCCGACAAGACGGTGTTGATGAGTTTTCATGCGGCTAAAGGGTTAGAGTTCCCTATTGTATTTATGATAGGCGTAGAAGAAGGCATATTGCCCCACAAAGCGGCCGTTGCTGATGACCCTTTTGCTGGCATGGAAGAGGAGAGAAGGCTGTGTTATGTTGGCATGACAAGAGCAAAGAAGGTGTTGCTCATGAGCTATTGTAAGCAAAGGCGCAGATTCGGTAAGCATGGCAATATGACTTTTCATAAGAGTAAACCAAGTAGATTTTTCCACGAATCAGGTTTGATGAAGAAGGAGTTGTAATGGGAATAGAAATAGAAAGAAAATTTTTAGTTAATGAAGATAAATTGATTTCTTTTTTCGAATTTATGCCTCATGTTGCTTATGACATATTTCAATACTATATCAATAAGAATGTTAGAGTCAGAATAGAAAATCATAGTAAGGGAGCAGAAATTGTTTATTTTACATGCAAGACTGACAAAAAGGAAGAGGGAATAACAAGAAATGAATGGGAGTGTACTATCCCAACAGAGGATGGTTTTAATATCTCAAATATTTTGCGTAAAAGCAAAGTGGGACTTGGGTCTGTTAGAAAAACAAGACATGTTTTTAGTCATGATCCTAATACTAAATGGGAAGTAGATATCTTTCACGGAGAAAATGAGGGATTAATAATAGCAGAAATTGAAATTCCAACAGAGGAATATGAATTGGGGGAAGATAGGTTTGGATGGTTGGGCAAAGAAGTCACGGACGATGAAAGATATTATAATTCTTACTTAGCAAAACATCCTTATTCGGAGTGGAAAAATGATTATTAGAGAATTAAGAGAAATAATAGATGGTCTTGATGATGAAACAGAGATAGTTTGTAGACCATCTTCTCATGGAGAATTAGACTACGGCATGTTAGGCACTATAGAATATAATGAAGATGAAGATGTGCTAGAAATTGGGATATAAGATAGGTATAACATGAAGGGCGACAAGCATAAGTCTATGTCAAAGTTCGGCCGATGGGTCGAAGCTTTTTGGGATGGATCTAAAAGAACAACTAAGAAAGGCAAAAAAAGGATACCTTCTTTAGTGAATGAGAAGAAGCATGAGAGAAAGTGGAGGAGGAGAAAAGAAAGAGAAGGGCTAAAAGAACGAATAAATGAATATAGAAGAAAAAGTTAAAGACACAGATAGGTATTTTATTTTTAGGATAAATAATGCAGTGGTGTAGTTGTGATTATGGCGGCAATTATTCATATGGTGTATCTAACATAGACAATAATCCTGATGCTCCTCCTAGATGTTTTTCTTGTGGTAATAGAATAAATAATGAAACTATTATCATGCTGTTATTAAAAGAAACAATTGAATTAAAAGAATCGATAAGAATTTTGGAAGAAGATAAAATTAAAAGAGATAATGATAAATTAGAAGAGCAGATGGAAGAGCAAAGAGAAATTGATAATATGGATAGAGGATCAGATCGTTTTAGTATATTGGACTTATAATGGATCTACTACAAGTTATAATACCTGATATTAAAGATTTTCACATATTGTTGTGTAATGATGAAGAAATTCCTATCGAAAGATATTTTAAGATAGATATTGATTTTAGCGATAGAACGATAGTTAAAAACGGAGTATGCACAACGGTACAAGAGCCACTCATTACTTATCACGTTGAAATGAGCTGGGAGTCTAAGGATAAGTTAAAGATATTATTCGAAGATTACTATGGAGGAACTAGTTCTTGCATACAAACAAGAAGAACTAGAATTAGAGTAGGAGAGCCAAGGTATGTTTTTGGCGTGGATCTTACTGCTAGACCTGACATGGGATCATCTCCATTTTTACCCGATATAAGTAAGAGCATTAAGATATGCCTGAAGTTAGAGAACACAAATATATCTATGTTCGACAGGGCAGCAGATGCCTATGAAAAATACACCCGTTTTGAGCTATTGGATTTATAATGAAAGATGTGTTGGGTAGGGAAATAGAAGTAAGTGATCATATTATGTATGTGAAATCAGTTTCCAAAAGGAATTTTGAAGAAGCATTAGTTACTGAGAAAAATGATGCATTTATAAAGATAGAATATTTGGGAAAAGGAAGTATTCCTAAATATCTGTCCGTAAAAAAGATGGCAGCAGGGCAAAAAAGCAGATTAACGGTTACTGAGAAAAGAGTCGTTATTCTTGGAACTACTAGCGACGTTGGAAAAGATGCGTACATGATGGAGAGAGAAAGATTCAAAGCGGAATTAGATAAGGTTAAGAAGAAATTATCTAAATCTGAAAAAAGAGAAGAAATATTAGCAAATCAAAATAGAATATTGTTGGCAGAAGTAGATAAAATACATGATCGTTTTGATATATTGGACTTATAATGAGTTATGAACCGATGCAAAAAATTCATGAGTTGCTAGGAGATAGGCATATTATCTATTATGGAGATCAAGAGGTTATAAGAGATCTTATGATTACGGAGATCCATACTGCTCAGCAGATTCCTCCTTATGATCATTTTGTAATATCATTTGAGGCAAGATGTCAAAGTGCTGATTTTGATTTTGCAACTCAATATCCTCATGCTCCTTATAATACTAAGTATACTGTTAAGCATGGTGATATGGATATTCCTATTTTTATAGATTCTTACACAATAGAGGTTCCATATATAGATATGTTTTCTTCTGGATTTTCTCAGACTCCACCTCCTCCACCTGGTATTTCAGGAGGTGCAACAGCAGTTATAAATGGTCATTTTGATAGTAGATGTTTTGATGATGGAGTGAAGATAATGACCGAAGAAGAGATGATGGCAAGTGAGGAACCCATATATAATAGGTTTGAAATTTTAGATTTATGAAGAATACTTATTTAGAATTAGTTGATAAGCACGCTGGAAAATCGTGCATAATCTTAGGAGCAGGACCATCCTTATATGATCTTTGCACTTCTTATCATTTAAGAGAAGTGCTTAACCATGTGACTATTTCAGTCAATTCTGCTTTTATGCCTCTTGCTAAATTTGATCTTGATCCTGAAAAACATTATTGGGTGTCAAATGATACACTTTGCAGAAAGTGGTCGTACTGGGAAGATGTGGAGAAGTCTAAATGCACAAAGGTAGTTAGAGATAGTTGGAAGAAGTATAGAAAAGTTATGACAAATACATTGTTCTTTTCTCCTCGTCCAACATCAGAAAGTGTGATAAATCCTGATGATAAAGGGCTTTGTTATTGCTCATCTATACCAACATCTATTGACTTTGCCCTGGCCCTTGGTTGTAAAAAGATATTTCTTTTTGGAGTGGATCAGAATGACAGTAGTGGTAGGCATCATTTTTGGCAGATATTGTATGACAAGAAGAATTGGCCTACCGCTTCGGCTAACATATATGATTCTTGGAAGAAGCAACAAAAAGTGTTTGAAGTTAATAACAAAGCTTACGAAGCTCTGAGGAAATTTGCCGATTATAAAAAAGCAGAAGTGTATAATTGCAGCAATATGACTAAAGTTACTGCTTTTGATAGAATCACTATTGATTACGCTTTTAAGATGATAGGAGAATAAATGAAAACTTCTTACTACAGCAAGTCAAGTAACGATCCTAATGCAGTATCTATAGCTGGTAAGTGTCCTGCTTTCTACAAAGGCAGAGAGTATAAAGATCTTGCTCCTAAGTATTGGTTCTTTAAGAAGTATAAGGACGATGGAGATGAAGAGTTTTATACTAAACATTATTATGAAGAAGTTTTAAATAAGTTAGATCCAAAGAAAGTTTATAAAGATCTAGGAGAATCTGCTGTGCTTCTTTGTTGGGAAGCGCCTGACAAGTTTTGTCATAGACATCTTGTTAGTGAGTGGATAGCTCTTAGTTTAGAAATAGAGATTAAGGAGATAGAAAAATGAAGAAAGAATTAGATAATGGGATTGAAGAGATAGTAGAGTTATTTAATGAATCTGGTTTTGAAATAGAATATTCTTGTTCAGGACTTTTGGAAGATCATGAGCGATTTACTAAGAAAGGTAGTGGTTATATATCTTTTTTGCCGATTTCAAAAGAAAAAGAAAAAGAATTAATGAATATGTCTTTATCGTCTCATTTGCCATTTTGCGGATCAGGCGAGAGGGAAATTGTTACTTTCAAAGATGGCAAAGAAATGGTAATTGGAAAAGATCACAGTGATAAATGTGTTATTCATAATTTTTTGTCCGAATATGAAAAAGAAGAAGACTTTAAAATTACAAATCAGATGATTAGCGATATGTTTAAAACGAGGTGGGAATTGCTAACAGAAGAGATCAGAAAATATGCAGGAGTGTGAATAATGTATTTAGACTTTTTTGCGGCAGCGTAAGCCCTCTTAGGCGTGTATATGGTAGGTAATAAGAATAAGTATGGATTCCTTATCTGTATGGTTTCTGGGGCAATCTGGTGCTTCGTAGCAGTAGCTACAGGGGTGTATGGTCTTTTCTTAGAAGTCCTGCCTCTATTCATATTAAATCTATATAACTTTAACAAATGGAGAAAGGAGTAGTTATGATTTTAGCAACGATATTTACAATACATCACACTATATGTGTTTTGTTGGCAGGAGCAGGAGTATTAATGATTCTTCATGGGAAGAAAAGGAAAAGGAAATAGATGTATAATAATATTGTCATAGTAGAACCTAGCTTTGAAATAGCAACACCTTTAGAATGGATTAGAGAATACCCTAATCTTATAGAGAAATTTGGAAGGACTTGCTATAAAAGCGAAGACAGGATAACACCTGTTTCTGCCAATAAGTTTATCAAAAGCATAGTTATGTCTGGTCATTTGTCTGTGATCGAGCACTTATCAATCAGCGTTAAAATTATTATTGATCGAGGAAGCAGTCAGCAGGTTGTTAGGCATAGGATAGCAGCTTACTCACAAGAATCTCAGAGATATGTTAATTATAAGAAAAAGGGATATAGTGTCTGTTGTCCAAGAACCATAACAGAGGAGTTAAGGGGAGAATGGATGTCATGTATTCAAAGATCTATAGACTTTTATGAGAAATTAGTTTCATCTAAGATTAAGCCAGAAGATGCTAGATCTGTTTTGCCTATGGCTATGAAGACAGAGTTGATCGCAACTTATAACCTTAGAACTTGGAGACATATTTTTGAGGAAAGAGCTTTAAATCCAAGAGCGCAATGGGAAATAAGAGGAGTAATGAGAGATGTTCTAAGAATATTTGCAGAGTTGTTGCCAGAGATATTTGAGGATCAGTTAGAAGCACTTAAAAAGTTAGAAGAAAAAGAGAGAAAATGACAAATGAAGAAATAGATGATCTTATTAACAAATGGCATAAGGGAGATTTTTCTTGTCCTTTGCATGAGTTCTTAGGATGGACAGAAGAAGAATATGCTAAGTGGGCAGAGTTAAATGTATAGGAAAAATATAATGAGTGATTCATGTAGTAGTTGTAAATTTTGGAAAAAAGAAAAAGAGGGAGATATGGGATTGTGTCTTGAGCATCCTCCCTTTCTAAGAAAGATGGCTTGGCATGGAGTAGCACAAAGCGACTATGTTATATGGCCAAAAACTTATGATTATCAATGGTGCGGAGAGTATAAAGAAAAATAAAAATATTTTAAAAATAAAAAGGATTTTAAATGTAATGTTGGTAATTAAGTAAATAAGTTATTAAATAATTAAATGACAGAGGAGAAAATAATGGCTAAAAGAAAGAAAAATGAGAGCATAGCAGACTTTCGAAAAAGGACAGATGCGGATCTTATTCAGGACACAAGTGCAGATCCTTTGCTTTGTGATACTAATGCTCCTGAAGAGGGCAGGACTATCGAGGGGCTATTGACGTTGACAAGGGATCTTAAGAGAAGTGATAATATAACTATATCATGGAGAATTCCTGATGATGTTTTAAAGCATGCACAAAGAGTTGCTATGGAAGAGAGTTTAAAGAATAAAGAGAATATTCATTATCAAAAGCTTGTTTTGGGTTGTTTCTTGGAAAAATATCCAATGGAGAAATAGTTTGAGAGTATCTGATTTTAAAGATAAACATAAGGGAGAGATAGCATTCCTATTAGGAGCAGGCCCATCTCTTCACTATTTAGATGTAGACCTTATAAAGGATCATGTCACGATAGCTGTTAATTCGGGAATAGCTAAACATCCTACTTGCGATTATTTTGTCAGCGATGATTGGGATATTAGCAATTGGGATTATTATAGAGATATCGTTGAGCTATCTCCTTGTGTTAAGTTTTTATATAAAAAGAAATTTGAAAATAAATGTAACCATGTAGAGAACGTAGTTCTGTTCGATCATACGTGGTGGCACTCTCCTGAGGATAAGACGTATAATTTAGACGGACTAAAATTAACAAAAGAAGAACCGATAGTTGGAGCCAGAATTTCAATGGGGTCAGCAGTCCATTTAGCGTATATAATGGGTTGTGACCCTATTGTATTATTAGGGAATGATTGTAAGTTTAAAGATGGTAAGAGATATTTTTGGCAATTTCCTGGAGAGAAAAAACAATATAGAATTGATAATAGAGATTTTGATAAAACTCAGAATAGAGGATTTAGTGAAAAATCTTTTAGTGAGTATTGGAAATGTTTTGCAAAAGTTAATCAGGGAAAATGTGGAGTTGACATTATAGCAGCTTCTGGAAGTGATTTAAAAGTTTTCCCACAAAGAAGTTTAAAAGAAGTGTTAAATATTATAGCATAAGGAGAAAAAAGATGGCTAACAAAGGTATAGTAATGGCGAACGGAATGGTTTTAAAAAATGGCTTAAATGATTTTAAAGCAGATAAAAATTTAGTATCAGAATCATTATCTCATGTAGCGAAGATGTCTAAAGGTTTGTATTCAGGTATAATGAACGATGATCCTGAATTTGTAAAGTTTCAAGAAGAATCTATAAATAATATTATAAAGAAAGAAGTAGATAAGGTTTGTGATAAGGCAGTTTTGAATGCAGAGAAGCAGTTGCATAAATTATCTAATAGAATGGCTGCTAATGTTGGAACTAATTATATTTATAGTCCTAGAAGTGGTAAAGAGGTTATTGGTATTGATTTATCTACAGGCGAATTTATAGAAAAAGATAAACACCTAGATGCTATTACTATGGAGGCTCTTAGGGAAGAAATAGGTGATAGTCTTGCTAGTTTTAATCCTGAAGAAATACGAAAGATTAAAAAGAATAATAAAGATATTAAAAAGAGAAGTGGAATAGAAAAAGAGTTATTAAAGATTATAGATAAGAAATCAAACAAGGTGGCAGTAGTTAATAAATCTATTTTGCCAAAAAAGAAAACAGCTAAGAAAAATAATAAGAAGGGAAGAAAAAATGTTTAATAGTAAGAGGATAAAAAGGCCGATAGGTAGACCAATTGTATATAAGAATGGCAAGAAGGTAGATTTTAATGTAGGCAATGAAGATTGGTTAGATGAAAATATTATAGAAAAAGAGATGAATTATATTGCCAAGATGATCGAGGGATTGACTACAGGAACTATGTCTAATGATTCAGACTATGTTGAGTTGAAGACTAAAGTTGTAAAAAATATGATTACTGAGAAATCTATTGCTCTTAGAGATGAACTAAGCAAATCTGCTAAAACTAGGGTTAAGTTTTACGATGACGCTGTTAGAATTCAGGACGAGGTTCTTAAGAGATATCATAAGTATGCTACTGAAATGGCAAAAGATAGTACTATATCTATTTATTACGATCAATCGACAGGAGATTATAAGATAGAGAATAAAGGCCCTGTTATGGTTCATAACACAGGTAGTACTTTTAATAAAGGTTCTTATTGGCATACAATTGATTTAAAGACTTTGGGCAAAGAGATCGATAAAAGAAAAGAAGAATCAGAAAATTTGAAAAAGACTAAGCAAGATTTGAAAGACGAAAAGATCTTAGAAGAAGTTAATGAGAAGTTACAAAAGCAGAACGATTGTCCTTTTGATCTTAAGAATCCTAATTGCAATAGTAAAGTAGCTAATTCTAAATATGAAAAAGCTTTAAAAGACTCTAAGATTCATAAAGAAATAGAGAAAAAGGCAAAAAGCAAGAAGAAAACAAGCAAGAAGAAGAGAACTAAGAAAAGTGATAGGAAATAAAAAAATACTGGCCGTTGTAACTGCTCGAAAAGGGTCAAAGGGAATTCCAGGCAAGAACTATAGAGACTTGCTTGGAAAACCTTTATTCCTATGGTCTATGGAAGCAGCATTGCAATCAAATTATGTGGACGGGATAATACTTTCTACAAATTGTCAAAATTGTATTGATGCTTTTGAAAAACATAGAGATGAGATGCAGGGTCAATCTGATCAGAGGTTATTTGGTTATATTTTAAGACCAGATGAAATTTCTACAGATACATCTAAGAATGAAGAAGCTCTTATTCATACGGTAGAATTTTTGAAAGAACATCAGGATTTAGAATTTGATATTATTGTTAATCTACAGGTTACTTCTCCTTGTCGATTAGATGGGCTTGTAGATCGTTGTATCGAGGAGTATCATAAAGGTGGTCATGATAGTTTGTTGACAGCTTCTAAGGATACTCCTTTTATATGGCAGAAGAAAGATGGCAAGTGGGAATATACTGTAGATGTGAATAATTGTTGCGATAGAAAAATGAGGCAAGAATTCGGGGAAAGTGACTTTATCTACCACGATGACGGTAACTTGTATATAACAGAAAGTAGTATTTTACTTGACAGTGAATGTAGAATAGGGTATAATCCCGCTGTATTTGAGACAACAGGGATAAATAGCGTCCAAATTGACGAAGAATTTGATTTTATGTTGATAGAGAATATGGCAAAAACTATGAAATTAGAAAGTTTAATATAATGGATTTATTTAATGATTTTATGGGTAATACTGTCGATTTAGATGATGTCGGTATTTATTCTGATGAATGGAAGTGTATGCATGTTCATGATTTTTTCTCTAAGTGCATGAGAGACGCAGGCAGATCTTTGTTTTATATGGGCTTTTTACATCCATCTGATGGAGAAGGAAGTCAGAAACAAAGGGTAGATGTTTTATGCCGAGAATTATCTGGTATATGGCATAATGCAAGAGTTCTTCCTGTTATTGAAGAGCTGGATCAATATAATTTAGAACTTTTTAAATGGTTATACAAATTTGAAGATGAAGTAGAAAATCAATGTTAGGAATAATATAATGAAATTAACATTTTTAGGTGTTAGTGGAGCATTGTCTCTCAAATATAATTCTAACATGCTGATAGAGCAAGGCAGAGATTGTATGTTGTTTGACTGTGGAGAAGATGTTATGCATTCTCTCAAGGCAGCAGGAAGAAAGCCAGAAGATCTTGATGCTGTTTTTATATCACATCTCCATTTCGATCATATGGGAGGTCTTAGTTGGCTTGGCTATTACACCTATTTCGTAATGAAGAAGAGAATAAGACTATATATTCATGAGTCGATGATATCTGATTTATGGGCAATGCTCCGTCCAGCTATGGAAAAGTTAGATGGACATGAGATGGTTACATTAGACGAGTATTTTAATGTTATTACATTTACGGATGACTCTCCTTGTGTAGTAGGTAGTTTCTATTTTGAGCCTGTAAGACAGGTGCATGTCGAAACTCCTCATGGTAATATGTACTCATATGGAGCAATATTTAAGCATTCCACATCTGATGGTAAGTATTGGAAGCCTTTTAACAGTAGTGATGAACGAATATTTATTAGTTCTGATACTAAAAAGCTTTATATTCCTCTCGGAGCGTTCCCGACTGTAATCTTCTGCGATGTTGATATAATGAATCTTAGTGGAGTTCATCCTAACTACGATGTACTTAAAGAAATGCCTTCTGCTATAAAAGAAAATATGTGGCTATATCACTATCATGATTTTCATGACATAGGGTATAATCAGCCCGATTATGTAAAAGATGGCTTTGCAGGATTTGTTAAAGAAGGACAAGTATTTGAGTTTGGTGAGAAGATTAGTGACAAAGAAGCAGTCGAGGTGCTGACGGAAGAGATTTATAAGCCTCGAGAGGCTTTAGAAGGAGAAGCTGCTAAAGAGGCAGACAAGCATATTGCATTTAATTATGGTGCAGGTCATCCTGACTATGATACAGCGGCTTTGCCAGCATCAACGGTGATTTCTGAGAATAATAATAAAGAGAAACCTTTTTCTTCTGACGGTCTTGAACATAGACGTTCAGATGTTGAGGAAAAAAGAAAAGATCAGTTATGATATGCGTAGACTGTAGATCTAGCGTAATAGGGAACATTCCTGGCAGTCTATATGGCACTCATCGCTGTCCAAAATGTCACAAGGTATATGTGGCAAAGCAGAAAATTATAAAAGATGCTGAGCAAAAAATAAAAAAGAAAGAAGAAGTAAAACAGAAAAAGATTGAAGATGATGATTTTATTGATGATAGATTTGATATATTAGATTTGTAAGGAATAGAAAGATGATGACAAAAAGTTACTATGAAACAGATACACACATATATTTTTATGGTTCAGTTTATTCTCAGTGGGCTTTGAGGGATATTAAAATTGATGGAGAAACGTATAATTGCAATGAGCAGTTTATGATGGCAAAGAAAGCTAAGCTGTTTGGAGATGATAATGCTCTTAATAAGATTATGAGAGCATATGACCCATCTGTTCAAAAAGCATTAGGTAGAAAAGTTAAAAATTTCGATAAAGATAAGTGGGAAGAGATAGCAAGAGATGTTGTTGGTCAGGCTAACTTCGCTAAGTTCACTCAGAACGAAGATTGCAAGAAAACATTAATGGATAGTGGAGATAAGATAATTGTAGAGGCTAGTCCGACTGATTGCATATGGGGAGTAGGTTTGTGGGCTACTGATCCTGCTATATTAGATCCTAAGAAATGGAGAGGAACTAATTGGTTGGGAGAGGCTATAATGGAAGTAAGGTATGTTTTAAAACAATTAGATAGTCAATGTGAAGATCCAAATCTAACATTTGGCGAATAGAAAAAAGGAGAAATAGAATGGAAAAGAAAGAAAATGTAGGCCCAAAGATTACAGGACCAGCAACTTTGCATGGTAAAAGTGCAAAGATGACTATTAATGGAAAAGAAGTTCAAGGGGTCTTGATGGCAAACGATCCTAAGATGGATACTAAAAAACTTGTATTTAAGTTTACTGACGATAATGGTTCTAGTTGTGTTATTCCAGTATCAGATGAGATTCGTGAAAATATTACTGATTATTTGATTAACTAAAATGGATAATGGTGTAATTGACATTTTTATATTGGAAGATTGTCCTGAAAGAATCAAGTGGTTCAGGAAGACATTCGGAGATTGTAATCTATGTATTACAAAA